>VOFC01002287.1_pt1 | contig 75008 bp, 106 predicted proteins | sample 5384161 | NCBI WGS metagenome assembly VOFC01 (sample SAMN12384722, study PRJNA508395) | human gut metagenome | isolation source: healthy gut B | host: Homo sapiens | reverse complement strand
TGGGCAGAAGCTCCACGATATTGTCCATCCCAGCATCAGGGAGCCCATGGTGGACACGGCAGAGCCACACAGCACGGGGAAGAGGACAGCTCCCGCACGCCTGGCGCAGGCCCTGGATCATCTCCACATGGGTGAAGTCCTCGCCGGAGAAGAATTTGTCCATAAACTCCTCGCTGGTCTCGGCCACGGATTCCTTCAGAGCGTCGTTGAACTGGGTGACCACGTCCTCTTTGCCCTCCGGCAGCTCGATCTCCACCCGTTTGCCGTTCTGCATCTCGTAGGCGCGCTTGTTGAGCACGTCGATGATGCCGGTGACCTTCTTGTTGTCGTCCCAGATGGGGACCACGATGGGGGCGATCTTGTTGCCGAAGCGCTCACGCAGGGCGTCGAAGGTGGCGTTATAGTCGGAGTTTTCCTCATCTGTCTTGGAAATATAGATAAAGCGGGGCATGTCGCGCTCCTCGCAGTAGCGCCAGGCTTTTCCAGCCCCACAGAGATGCCGTCTTTGGCGGAGCAGACGATGATGGCGGCGTCAGAGACCTGGAGGGCCTCCAGCACCTCACCTGAGAAGTCGAAGCTGCCCGGGGTGTCCAGAATGTTGATCTTGCAGCCCCTTATATTCAGGAGCCACGGAAGTGGAGATGGAGATCTGGCGGCGGGTCTCCTCCGCATCATAGTCGCAGACGGTGTTGCCGTCGGCGGTTTGCCCATGCGGTCGATAGCGCCGGTCATGTAAAGCAGGCTCTCCGCCAGGGGAGGTCTTTCCGCTCCCACCGTGTCCCAGCAGACAGACATTGCGGATGTTTTGTACAGAATAGCTCATTGTTACCACTCCTTATGTTTGGACTGATCACAGACTCCCCAGGCGGAAGCCGCCGTGGCGAGGTGATCTGCTATTGGCTATTATATCGTAAAAATGCACATCTGACAACCTCTTTTTTTCGCAGACGTAAAATGAAACAAAAATGAAGAAAAAGCGGCTCTCCCACGAAAAAAAAGCGAAAAGAGCCCTGGACCGGGCGCAAATCGCGCCCGGTCCAGGGCTGAAGCAAGATTCAGGGATACACCAGAGCCACTGCGGGGCCCTCCGCCCCTGCTCTCCCCCACAGGGCGGCGGCCTGGGCGGTCAGGGCGTCCAGCAGGGGAGGGTCCCCCTCCGCCTCCAGGGCGGTCCAGCGAAAGCCGTCCGTCTCCTGCCAGTCCCGGTCCTCCAGTTCCTCTGGAATGGTGGAGAACAGGAGCAACCGGCCAGGACTCTGGTCAGCTGTCCGGCCAGGGCTTCCGGACAGGGCGGGGCAAGGGCGGAGAAGTCCTCCCGGTGCGCCCGCTCCCCTGTTCCTGCAGGGGAAGGGAGCGATGGAGGCGGGGGACTCCGCCTCCATCGGGGCGGTGTCCTCGGCTTCCGGACGGCCCGCATTGCTGGAGCGGACCTCGGTAGAGGGAGGACTCCCCGCCGGCAGCATAGGCACCGGCAGCGGGAGTGGAGGAAAGCGGCCTGGGACTCCGAGGCGCTGGCAGGGGCGGCGCCGGTGCTGTTCCGCCGCCGGAGGAGAGACCCGCCATTTGGGGAAGCAGGCCGATGCACAGGGGGCGGCGCAGGCCGCCATGCCCAGTGCTCCCGGAAGGCAGGGCGTTTCCAGAGCGGGACGACCTTGGCAGGGGGCGCTGTCGGCGCGTACCCGCTCCATCACGCCGGAGACGAGCTGGGGCGGGGGATCGCACTCACCCAGCTGGACGAGGGCCCCCTCCAGCTCCTCCAGCTCCCGGGCGGCGGCCCGGCAGGCAGGCATTGTTCCAGGTGGGCGTCCAGCTTCCGCTGCTCTTCCGGGGACAGGGGCCGTCAAGACGCAGGCCGATCAGGTCAGCGCACGTTCACAACCTGACATGCCGGGTCACTCCTTTCTGTGTCGTTCTATCTCCATAGACGCCGGAGAGTCAAAAAGTTCCCATCCTCAAAAGCAAATTTTCGCAAGGGAGGGACAGGCCCGGGCGATGCAGGATTTCTGGTCCCCCAGATCCCAGGTCCAGGACCGCAGGCGATCTCCCTGGGGAGAGTCCGGACAACTCCGCATGAGTCAGCACCTGGCGGTGGTGATCCGGGAGGGAGGCCAGCCCCGCTCCAGGGCCCGGCGGCGCTCTGAGCGCTCCACCGCCTCCTGGGGCTGGGCTGCTGGTCCGCCACCTGGACAGGACCGTTTTCCTCGTCGTCAGGGAGAGGGGCGGGCCCCATGGACTGGAGTCCTCTTCTGAGTCCGCAGATGGTCAGGCACAGGTTGGTGGCCAGGCAGTAGAGCCAGGTGGCAAGCTGCTCTCCCCTGAAGGTGGGGAGGGCTTTCCACGCCTGGAAAAAAGGCATCCTGGGCCAGATCCAGAGCATCCTCACGGCTGCCCGTCATTCGCAGCGCAAGGGTATAGATCCGTTTTTCGTTGTCCCGGACCAGCTGTTCGAAGGCGTCCTGGTCCCCGTCCCGGCGCGGGCCGCCAGCTCCTGGTCAGTCATACCTTCACCCCTTCCAAATCCAAACCCTCCGGCCCCGCGGCCGGGGTCAGCACAGGTCCCGCTTGATCCCCTTGGTCACCCGGTACACATCCTCCAGGGTAGTGATCTTCACGATCTGCTCCTTATAATATCCCGCGTGGGGACCCCCTTCAGATACCATGCGTAGTGCCGCCGGGCCTCCAGGCAGGCGATCTTCTCCCCTCTTGATGGCGGCGGACTGCTCAAACTGCCGCACCGCCGTGTCACACCGCTCCGCCAGCGGCGGCAGGGCACGGATCTCGCGGCCCTCCAGAGCTGCCCGGCACTGGGCGAACAGCCAGGGGTTGCCGAATACCCCCCGGCCGATCATGGCCATGTCCGCCCCAGTGTAGGCCAAGGATACGGGGGCGTCCTCCGGCTTGAACACGTCGCCGTTGGCGATAACGGGGATATGCACCGCCTCTTTCACCGCCCGGATATAGTCCCAGTTGGCCGTTCCAGCGTACATCTGGTTCCGGGTGCGGCCATGGACGGCCACGGCGGCCACGCCGGCCTCCTCCATGGCCCGGGCAAACTCCACACAGTTGATGGAACCCTTGTCCCAACCCAGGCGGAACTTTCACCGTCACCGGACCGCCGGCCCCCGGATGACCGCCTCAGCCACCCGGCCGCCTTGTCCGGGGTACGCATCAGGCCGGAGCCGTCCCCGTTGGCCACCTTGGGCACCGGGCAGCCCATGTTGATGTCGATGAAGTCGGCGCCGGAGACCTGGCGGGCGATGGCGGCCGCCTCCTCCATGCAGACCGGGTCGCTGCCGAAGATCTGGGCGGCGGCGGGATGCTCCGCCATCCCCAGCTGGAGCAGGGGGATGGACTTCTTATCCTGATAACACAAGGCCTTGGCGCTGACCATCTCTGTACAGGTCAGGGGCGGCGCCCTGCTCCCGGCAGATGGTGCGGAAGGCCATATCAGTGACCCCGGCCATAGGGCCCAGGGCCAGGGGCGCTTCGATGGGGATGCCTCCAATGGACAGCATATGGGCAAGGACAGCGGGGCGGGGCCCAGGCCGCCGTTTCACGCGCCGCGTCCTCTGTCTTCCTTTCCTGAGTCAGATTTATTTATTGTATCATACCCCCACCCGGTTGACAAGGCCGCCCTGTCCGCTTTACAATGAAAAGAGATCACCTGCGGAAGCAGGGGAACTGGGAGAAATAAGATGGAATTTGATGTACTTTGGGCGGCCCTCCATGGCGTATCTGCCTATGCGGAGCTACTGAAGACGCCGGTGATGGAGCAGAGCCGGGCCCTGGTGGGCAGTCTGGCCCAGGGGCGTGGAACGGAGGCCCTGGAGGCCTATACGCAGCTCTTCCACCTGCTGCGGCGGGAGGGATACCAGGGACTGGGTGACTGGCTCTGGGACGGCCTGCGCTATGTGGAGAGCCCCTATGGAACGCTGGCGGAGCGAGGGGACAGCGACCCCGCCCTGGAGAACGCAGCCCGGCGGGAGGTGGAGACCTTCCTCCTTCTGGCCCGGATGGACTGCGACCGGTATGTGGGGAGCTGTCCAATCTGCTGCCCCGGTGTACGCTCCGGTGCTGGCTGGGCTGCCCCGGTGGCGGGCGTCTGCACCTTTGACTTTGACGGCCTTACGGCGTTTTACCAGGAGAATGGCTGCGGCCTGTTCGCCCGCTACCGGGCCTTTGTCTGGGACAGCGGGGAGCTGATCCCGGTGGCCGACCCGGACTGCCCCCGGCCGGAGGAGCTGATGGGCTACGAGCTGCAGCGGGGACAGGTGGTGGCCAACACCAAGGCCATGCTGGAGGGCAATCTGGTGAACAACGTGCTGCTCTACGGCGACAGCGGCACTGGCAAGTCAGCCACTGTAAAGTCTATGCTGTTCCGCCCCGGCTTCGGGGATCTGCGGCTGATTGAGGTGCAGAAGGAGGGGCTGGCCCAGATGCCCCCGGCTGATCCGCTCCCTGGCGGGACGGCGGCAGAAGTTCATCCTGTTCATCGACGACCTGGCTTTCGACCAGGACGACAATACCTATTCCATCATGAAGACTATCCTGGAGGGCGGGCTAGAGCGCCGCCCGGCCAATGTGGCCATCTACGCCACCTCTAACCGCCGCCACCTGGTCCGTCAGTCTTTCAGCGACCGGGCGGGGGATGAGGTGGACGCCTTTGAGACCATCTCGGAGAAGACTGCCCTGGCGGAGCGGTTTGGACTGCGTATCCCCCTACCTCACCATGAGCAAGGCGGATTATCTGGCCCTAGTGGACCATCTGGCCGCCCGGGCCGGGGTGGCCATGTCCGCTGAGCTGCTCCACGCCCAGGCCATGACCTGGGAGATCCGCCACGCGGGGCGCACCCCGCGCACCGCCCAGCAGTTCATCGCCAGCCTGTCCCTCCAGGAGAAGCAGTAACACCGGGAACGGAAGAGCTCCCCGGACGCGCCTTAGGGCGTGTCCGGGGAGCTCTTGCACGGGCAGGTGGGCCGGAACTTTCGACAGAGGGAAGGACCGGGAGAATAGGGACTTGCGTGGGGGGGAATAGAGTAGGGCGGAGGTGTTGGCATATGTTGTCGCCATGGATCTATCTAATGATGAACGGTCTGTTTTTACTCTGCGGCTCTCGGGCGGGAGCGGGTCCTTCCACGGCCGCTGAAGGCCGCGGAGGAGCGGGAATACCTGGAGCGGGCCGCCCAGGGGGACCTGGAGGCCCGCAACCTGCTGGTGGAGCATAACCTGCGGCTGGTGGCCCATATCGTGAAAAAGTACTATGCCCAGACTGGAGACCAGGACGATCTGATCTCCATCGGGACTATCGGGCTGATCAAGGGGATTTCTACCTTCAAAAGTGATAAAAACGTCCGTCTGGCTACCTACGCCAGCCGCTGCATCGAAAAACGATCCTGATGCACTTCCGGGCGCAGAAAAAGCTGGCAGGGGAGGTGTCACTGGCGGACAGCCTGGATGGCGATGACGACGGCAGCTCCCTGTCGCTGATGGATGTGATCGCTGTGGACGACAACATGCTGGAGGAACTGGACACCCGGGACGCCTGCCGCAAGGTACGAACTGCGTGGCCACCTGCCTGACCGATCGGGAGCGGTCCATCATCACCCTGCGCTACGGCCTGGATGACCGCCCTCCCAGAACACAGCGGGAGATCGCCTCCCGCTGCGGCATCAGCCGGTCCTATGTATCGCGCATTGAGAAGCGGGCGCTGGAGAAGCTGGAACAGGCTATGCGGGAGTAAGGGCGTCGGAATGCAGGGGGAAAATGTTAAAAAACGGAATGATGCAAATACTGCATCATTATATTGAAAAAGAAGGAAAAAATGAGGAAATCCGAAAGAAAAAAGAGAAAAACAGAGAAAAAACTGCAAAAATGAAGGAAATTATGCAAAATGACCGAAAATAAAAAAGCGACTTGCAATTATAGGCAAAATGTAATATAATAACTCTGCAAATAGGTCGGCCGCATCCCTCGGGCGGAAGGCCGAGTAAAGCTTGAAATGGAGGAAAGAGAATATGAAGAAAACACTTGCTCTCATCCTGGCGCTGTCTCTGTCCCTGGCGCTGGCCAGCTGCGGCAATCCCAATCAGCCCAGCAATTCCGGTACCACTTCTACTCCTGCCGCTTCTACCGGCACTACTTCCACCACCACACCTCCGGCCGGCGGCTCCGGCGAGACCGTCACCCTGGCGACCGGCGGCACCTCCGGCACCTATTACGCCTACGGCGGCGTGATGCAGACCACCCTCAACCCCCTGCTGACCACCGGCCAGCTGAATGTGACTTCCACCGGTGCCTCTTCCGCCAACATCCTGGAGGTGGCTGACGGCAATGCCCAGATGTCCATCCTGCAGTCCGACGTGCTCTCCTATGCCCACAGCGGCACCGACCTGTTCACCGAGGCTGAGACCAGCAGCCAGTGGGTGGCCGGCCTGTACAACGAGACCGTGCAGATCATCTCCGCCCCCGGCATCAAGGACGTATGCGAGCTGAAGGGCAAGACCGTCTGTGTGGGCGATGTGGGCTCCGGCACTGAGGTCAACGCCCGCCAGGTCCTGGAGGCCTATGACATGACCACCGCCGACATCACCGCCACCAACGGTTCCTTCGGCGACGCCGCCAACGACCTGAAGGACGGCAAGATCGACGCCGCTTTCACCGTGGCCGGCGCCCCCACCACCTCGATCACTGAGCTGGATGCCACCGCTGAATTCGATATGATCAGCCTGACTCCCGAGGCCGTGGGTATCTGACCACCAACTACCCCTTCCTGGTCCAGGAGGACCTGCCCGCCGGCACCTACCCCAACAACATCGACTATGATGTGACCTGCGTGGCCGTGAAGGCAGTTCTGGTGGCCTCTGAGGACCTGTCCGAGGACTTCGTCTATGAACTGCTGACCCAGATGTTCGAGAATCAGGAGAGCATGGCCGCTACTCAGGCCAAGTTCCAGTTCCTGACCCTGGAGAACGCGGTGGCCGGTGTGGGTGATGTGCCTATGCATCCCGGCGCTGAGAAGTTCTATACCGAGAAGGGTGTCCTGTGAGGGAGGACCGACCTCGCCGCACGGCCCGCCGGTCAAGTTCCGGTGACGAGTGACACCGGGATCTGATGAAAAAAAGGGTAATGGGAGCCGCCGCGATAATCATCATTATTGCGGCGGCTCTTCTAGTAACAGTCAGCATGCGGGCGGGCTGGTATCTCACCCTGCGCGGCGGGGAAAACGGTGAGACCTGCGTCCGCTACCGCCTGGACGAGGGAGACTGGTTCTGCGTGGGCTTTATCCACTCGGTCCATAAAAACCGCTGATCGACTGCTATCAGATCCAGGAGCACAAGATCTATGTGGAGCAGACCTACTATTACAGCTTCGGCGCCGGGGTACAGAGCCAGCTGAACGAAGGGGAGTCCATGACATTGGGCGAGGACGGCTCCATTGCAGTGAGCAATATCCACAAGGATTTTGAGACGATCCCCTGCAATATATCGTAGGCTCCCGATCAGATCACACGCTGATCCTAAGCGACATCCGGGAGGACTATGACCAGGTCCGTGATCTGGTCGGGGTGTTCCCAGGAAGATGGGATGGAGGAGGTGACTTTGGAGAGCGGGATTCGAGTCATCAGTTTGAGCGCACTGTTTGGAAGAAGCCGGTAAGGTCTCCATCGGGTACGAGTATCGGCTGTTCTGACCGCCTTGTCCGCTAGGGCGGCGTCAGAACGATGCGACTAGGAGGAGAATAATGGGCGATTTGGAAGATCGCAGCGTCAACACGGCTCCTGCCGGTGATCCCAGTGTAGACGTGGGAACGGCGGAGGACGTGGAAGCGGTCATGAAGAAGTACGACCGCGAATCCAACACCCGGATCTGGACCGGAGTCCCGGAGCTGGTCATCCGGATCATGCTGGCTCTCTTTCCTGTTCATGGTGTGGATGAACCTGTTTGCCAGCTTTGACAACCGCGTCCGGCACTGCCTGTTTTTGGGCTTTATCATTTTGTTTGTATTCATTCTGTACCCACTGCGAAAAAGGGAACACAGAAGGTGAATCACATCCCTGGTATGACATCGTATTGGCAGTGGTGGGCGCGGCCTGCTACTTTAACTATGTCATCAACCTGAAGAGCATCGTGGCCATGATGACGGATCGGCACCACTGAGGTGGTGCTGGGTATCATCGGCATCCTGATCCTGGCGGAGTGCTGCCGCCGGGTGGTGGGCATCCCCATCCTATGCGTGGCCACGGCCTTCGTTCTTTATGCTTATCTGCCCATGTTTGCCGGAAAGACGGTGCAGAGCATTGTGTACAACCTGTTCTACACCACCAACGGCGTCATTGGCACCCCATCAGCGTGTGCTGCACCTACATCGTGCTGTTCATCATCTTCGGCGCTTTCCTGGAGGCCACCGGCATCGCCAACTTCTTTCATTGAAGGGGCAAACGCCATCGCAGGCTCCCGCCTCCGGCGGTCCCGCCAAGGTAGCCGTCATCTCTTCCGCTCTGTGCGGCATGGTGTCCGGTTTCCTCTGTGGGCAACACCGTGACCACCGGCGCCGTTACCATCCCCTGATGAAGAAGACTGGCTATCCCCCGGAGTTCGCGGGTGCCGTTGAGGCCGCCGCCTCCCACTGGCGGACAGATCATGCCCCCCATCATGGGGCGCCGCCGCTTTCCTCATGGCCGAGATGGTCGGCGTCCCTACTCTGAGATCGTGATCCGGGCCATCCTGCCCGCTTTCCTGTACTTCGCGGGCATCTTCCTTATGGTCCACTTCAAGGCCAAGAAGATGGGGCTGCACGGTCTGCCCAAGACTCCCTGCCCAAGGCCAAGGATATCCTTCCCAAGATCTACCTGCTGGTGCCGCTGATCGTGCTGGTGTACATGATCATCGTGGGCTTCCCATGTCCCGCAGCGCTGTGTATGCCACCTTCGCCGCTATCACCATGGGTATGGTGGACCGGGGAGAAGGGCGGCAAAAAAGCTGCTCATGGCCCTGCCCCTCATCCCCTGGCTGTCATCGTGATCCTGGGCAACAAGTCCTACGAATGGATCCCGGAGAACCTGGATAACATCTGTATGGGCCTTTGGGGTGGTGCTGTTCGTTCTCTTCACGGTAATGAGCAAGCCCAACCGTGAGGCGGCCCCTCCTATGTGGACGCCTTGGCCGCCGGGACCCGGAATACCCTGTCTGTAGGCGTAGCCTGCGGCATCGCGGGCATCATCGCCGGCGTGGTGACGATGACCGGTCTGGCCAATGTGCTCATCACCGCCATCGTACAGGTCGCCAACGGTCAGCTGATCATCGCCCTGTTCCTCACTATGCTGTGCTGCATCGTGCTGGGCATGGGCGTCCCCACCACCGCCAACTACGTCATTATGGCCACCACTTGTGCCCCTATCCTGGTGCAGGGCATGGGCATGGATCTGATGGCTGCCAACTTTTCGTGTTCTACTTCGGCATTGTGGCCGACATCACCCCCGCCCGTGGCCCTGGCCGCCTATGCCGGCTCCGCCATCGCCAAAGCGCCGCCTATGAGGACGGCCTTCAACGCCACCCGTCTGGCCATCGCGGCCTTCATCGTGCCCTACATCTTTGCTTTCAATAACACGATGCTGTTCATTGGCGATTTCAGCCCGCTGGACGTGGTGCAGGTGGTCCTTACCTCCTCGGTGGGTATGTTCCTCATCGCCGCCGGCATGATCGGCTACATGCTCCGGGATCTGACCTGGGGCGTGCGGATCGTGTGTATCGCCGCCGGTCTCATGCTGATCCATCCGGGCACTCTGACCGACATCATCGGTATCGGCGTTCTGGTCGTGGTGCTGGTGTTCCAGATCATTACCGGAAAGGGCAGTAAGGCTGTCAAGGCGGCCTGATTCTGCAGAAAGAGCAGAGCCTGGATCTTTGCCAGTCAAACACAGGACCCCCTGCGTCTTATGGCCGCAGGGGGCCTGGTGTATCTTGGGGGGGATCTAAAAGGCAGCATTGCGCTTGGGCGGTAAATGAGATATAATAAATATGATATTCATTTCTGACAGGGAGCACCGGCTGCCGGACTCCGCAGTCAAAAGATTTCGGAAAGGGAGGTCCCCGTGACATGAACACACTTTTAGAGCTTTTGGAACAGGACTGCACACAGTCTCCCGCACAGCTGGCAGCACAGGCCGGCATGACCGAGGCAGAGGCAAAGGATGAGCTGCGCCGGCTGGAAGAGGAGGGCGTGATCCTGGGATACCAGGCTGTGATCGACTGGGACCGGGTCAAGCGGGAGAATGTCACCGCCCTGATCGAGGTGAAGGTGACGCCTCAGTCCCTGGCCGGATTTGACCGCATCGCCGAGCGCATCTATCAGTATGACGAGGTGGAGAGCATGTATCTGATGAGCGGCTCCTTCGACCTGACAGTCATCATCTCTGGACGCAGCCTGCGGGAGGTAGCCCAGTTTGTGGGCGAGCGCCTGGCCCCACTGGAGGGGGTCACCGGCACGGCCACCCATTTCATTTTGAAAAAATATAAGGAAAAGCACCTGGTGTTCCGCCCCCAGGACCCTGAGGAAAGGGAGTATATCTTCGTATGAATTATGAGACGATCTTGAATCAGAAGATCCAGGGCATCCAGCCCCTCTGGCATTCGGAAGTTTTTTGATATTCTGGAGGAGATGAAGGACGCCATTTCCTGGGCATCGGGGAACCCGACTTTGTGACACCCTGGCACATCCGGGATGCGGGTATCTATTCCCCTGGAGGGGGGTACACCAAATATACCTCCAACGCGGGCATGGCGGAGCTGCGGCGGGAGATCGCCAGCTATCTGGACCGCCGGTTCGGCCTGAAATACGACTACGCCAGCCAGATCTTGGTCAGTAGGGGGCAGCGAGGCGCTGGATCTCTCCTGCGGGTGCTGCTGAACCCGGGGACGAGGTCATCATCCCCTGTCCCATCCTTTGTCTGCTATGGACCGCTCACCGAGATGGCAGGAGGTGTCCCGGTCTATGTGGAGCTGAAGGCAGAGAACCAGTTCCGCCTGACGCCTGAGCAGCTGAAGGCCGCCATTACCCCCCAGGACCAAGGCGCTGGTGCTGCCCTTCCCTCCAACCCCACCGGCGGCATTATGGAGCGGCAGGACCTGGAGGCTCTGGCCCAGGTGCTGCGGGACACGGAGATCATGGTGGTCTCCGACGAGATCTATGCTGAGCTGACCTACGGCCAGCACCATGTCTCCATCGCCAACCTGCCCGACATGTACGAGCGCACCATCGTGGTCAACGGCTTCTCCAAGAGCCACGCCATGACTGGCTGGCGGATGGGCTATGTCTGCGCCCCCAAGCCTATCATCCAGTGCCTGACCAAGCTGCACCAGTTCGGTATCATGTCCGCCCCCCACCGTCAGCCAGTATGCCGCCATCGAGGCCATGCGCAACGGGGACCGGGACATCGAGCACATGCGGGAGGAGTACGACAGCCGCCGCCGCTATCTGGTGGAGAATCTCAACCGCATCGGCCTGACCTGCTTCGAGCCCAAGGGCGCTTTCTACGTCTTCCCGGATATCCGTTCCACCGGCCTGACCTCCAACGAGTTCTGTGAGCGCTTCCTGCGGGAGGAGCGGGTAGCGGTGATCCCCGGTTCCGCCTTCGGCCCCGGGGGCGAGGGGCTTCGTCCGGGCCTGCTATGCCGCCTCGATGAAGGATATCTCCGAGGCCATCACCCGGATGGACAACTTCCTGACCAACCTGCGCCGCAGCCAGGGCAGGGGTTGAAAATGAACTCAAATAGGATATTATTCGAAAAAATTACAAATCGTATTGAAAAGCGCCCGGCTTTGGTCTGCCTCTGGGACGAGCCCCATGTAATCCCTGTACCCTGTGGGTCGGGGGCCACACAAGAAAGGGACTCGGTCGGGGACATCAGGCCGGGAAACAGAGAGAGAATCGACCATGAATATCGTATGCCTGGATATGGAGGGGGTCCTGGTCCCGGAGATTTGGATCGCCTTTGCGGAGGAGAGCGGTATCCCGGAGCTGAAGCGCACCACCCGGGACGAGCCGGACTATGACAAGCTGATGAAGTGGCGCTTGAGATCCTGAAAGAGCACGGCCTGGGCCTGCGGGAGATCCAGGCCACCATCGCCAAGATCGACCCCTGCCGGGGGCCAAAGGAGTTCCCTGGACGAGCTGCGCACCATGACGCAGGTCATCATCCTCAGCGACACCTTCGAGCAGTTTGCCAAGCCCCTGATGGAAAAGCTCAACTGGCCCACCATTTTCTGCAACACCCTGGAGGTAGCCCCGACGGAACCATCTCCGGCTACCGGATGCGCTGCCCCCAGTCTAAGCTCACCACGGTGAGGGCCCTGCAGTCCATCGGCTATGAGACCATCGCCAGCGGCGACAGCTACAACGACCTGGGGATGATCCAGGCCAGCAAGGCGGGCTTCTTGTTCAAGAGCACCCAGGCCATCAGGCCGACCACCCGGAGCTGCCCGCCTTGAGGAGTTCGGCGAGTTGTTGGAAGCCATCAAGGGGCCATAGGCTGATAGCTCTCTGTCTAAAGAACGGAGAAAGACGAAATCAGACCGCACTTCAAATCACATTGAGGAGTGCCCCAACAGAGCAGAAGCAAAGATAGGTGTTGCGAAAGGAGTGGGCCCTATGAAGACCGTGGCGGTCATTTTTGGACTTATTTTCCTCGTCTACCTGGTGGCCTGGCTGGGCAGCCTTGACATGGCGGCCCGCATCGCGCCCTGCTCCTGATTGCTGTGAAGGCTGTGGGGCTGGGAGCGCTGGTGGTCCTTTGCTGGAAGGTCAAGAAACAGTGGGACCGGATGGAAGAAAAGCTGGATGCCATAATCTCCCAGCTGGAGGAGTGGCAGCGTCTCAAAAGTAACCTTTCCCACAGCGTGCCGTCCAAGTGTGCCGCTCCTGCAAAAAGGGGCCTCTTCGGTGATACCGTAGGGGCCGGTCCCAGACCGGCATGCCAGGATTCGCACCGGGAGGTGTCGGCTTAGCAAAGCCAGGCGCAGTTGTGGAATTGCATGCGCCCTGAATTTCTGCAGACCAGGGCCCAGTGGCCCGGTGGGAATTTAGACCAGCCACTCAGATTTTGCGAGCCGGAAATAACGTATGACCAAACAGGAGCGTGTCCCCTGTAATGAAGGACCCGGGTAAGGCGGATATGAGCGTGAAGCGATCATCCTGAGCTGCGGCGATCCTTTGGTGACTTTCCCGGCGCTGGGAAAGTCACTTGCCGCCCGCAGGCGGCGACCCACCTGCGAAAACTACCCAAGACGGCGCGCCGCGTCATCGCGCCCTGCGGAAAGAACCAAAACTGCCAAGGCCGGCAAAATCCCCCTGCATCAAGAGAACGATTAAAGTGAGTGACCATTGATGAATGATTTATTTGAAACCCTCCCCTTTCGTCCGGCGGATATCCTGCTCCCCAAAAACTGCGACCTGGGCCTGTGGAGCGTGGTGGCCTGTGACCAGTACACCTCACAGCCGGAATACTGGCAGCAGGTAGAAGAGGGGGGGGGGCCCCCTCCACCCTGCGCCTGATCCTGCCCGAGAGCTGCCTGGAGGGCCCCAATGTGGAGACCGACATCATGGAGATCAACAACACCATGTCCCGCTATCTGCGGGAGGAGAGGTTTGCCCTTCTGCCCCAGACCATGATCTATGTAGAGCGCACCCTGCACAACGGAAAGCTCCGCAGAGGGACTGGTGGGCATGGTGGACCTGGAGCAGTACGACTATGAGCCGGGCTCCCCCGGCCCAGGTGCAGGCCACCGAGGGCACCGTCCTCTCCCGTATCCCGCCCCGAGTGGCGGTGCGGAAGAACGCCCCCCATTGAGCTGCCTCACGTCATGCTCCTCACTGACGATCCGGAGCGCACCGTCATCGAGCCCCTGGCCCGGGAGAAGGCGGGCATGGAGCAGGTCTATGACTTCGATTTGATGGAGCGGGGCGGCCACCTGGCCGGTTGGAAGCTGGGGAGGGAGCAGCTCTCCGCCGTGGCCGGCGCCCTCCAGGCTCTGGCTGATCCGCCGCCTTCAACGCCCGCTACGGGACCCAGGACCAGCCTGTCCTCCTGTTCGCTGTGGGAGACGTGAACCACTCCCGGCCACCGCCAAGGAGTGCTATGAGCGGCAGAAGCGCATCACGCCCCAGGATCAGTGGGAGACCCTGCCCTCCCGGTACGCCCTGGCGGAGCTGGTCAACCTCCACGACGAGTCCTTGGGTTCGAGCCCATCCACCGGGTGGTCTTCGGCGCGGGAGCCGGCCCAGGTGCTCTCCGCCCTGCGCATGGCTTACCCCGATGCCCGGGAGGGGAGGGGGACGGACATGTGATCCGCTACCTCTACGGGAACGCCCGGGGGCTCTCACCGTCCCTGACCCCGCCGCCCAGCTGGCGGTGGGAACCCTTCAGTCCTTCCTGGACCGGTGGATGGAGGGCGGTCCGGCGTCAGCCTGGACTATATCCACGGGGCCGAGGTAGTGGAAGAGCTGACCCGGCGGCCCAAGGCCATCGGCTTCCTCCTGCCGCCCATGAAAAAGGAGGAGCTGTTCCCCACCGTGATCCACGACGGAGTGCTGCCCCGAAAGACCTTCTCCATGGGGGAGGCCCACGACAAGCGCTTTTTACTTAGAGGCCCGGAAGATCCGGCTGTGAACCGGTGGAGGTGCGGACGATGGAACGATTTGCCCCCGCCAAGCTGAACCTGACGCTGGATGTGCTGGGAAAGCGGCCTGACGGCTACCACGACCTGAAGATGGTGATGCAGTCCATCACCCTGGGGATACCCTCACCCTGGAGCCGGGCGGGGAGGGCGTGCGGGTGCAGACCGACCTGCATTTCCTGCCCACGGGGCCCAAGAACCTGGCCGCCGCCGCCGCGCTCCGCTTCTATGAGACGCTGGGACGACCGGTGCCGGGACTGGAGATCTCCATCCACAAGCGCATCCCGGTGTGCGCCGGGATGGCCGGCGGCAGCACCGATGCCGCCGCTGTGCTGCGGGCCCTGAACGAGAAGGAGGGGAATCCCTTCTCCATGGAGGAGCTGGCACGGGTGGGGGAAGGGGTGGGCTCCGACGTCCCTTTACTGCGTACTGGGCGGCACCGCCTTGGCCGAGGGCGGGGGGAGATGCTGACCCCACTGCCCCCCGCTGCCCCGGTGCTGGGTGGCTGTGTGCAAGCCGGATTTCCCCGTCTCCACGCCAGAGCTGTTTGCACGCATCGACGGGATGCGGGTCCGCTGCCGGCCCGACACCGCCGGACTGCTGGCAGCGCTGGCGGCGGGGGACCTGCCTGGTGTGGCCCGGCGCATGTACAACGTGTTTGAGAAAGTGCTGCCGGAGCGGCAGGAGGTAAGGGGTGGCAGAGATCAAGCACACACTGATCCAGTGCGGAGCCCTGGGCGCCACCATGAGCGGGACGGGCCCCACCGCCTTTGGCCTGTTCCAACGGAAGGAGCTGGCAGAGGAGGCCTGTGCCCTTCTGTCAGAGCAGAACCGGGATACATTTTTGGCGGAAACGGTTTAAGAAGGAAAGACACTGTCCATACTCTTCGTAGAATTCCACTCGGAAAATACGAAAGGTATGGATGGTGTTGTATATGGACCGAAAAATGAAGCGCTGGGAGTTGGCGCTGATGTGCGGCGTGCTGTGCGCACTGGCACTGGGGGATGGCTGGACCGGGAGCAGGAGCGGCTGGCGGACCAGGTGATCCGCCTCCATGTCATCGCCAATTCAGACAGCCCGGAGGACCAGGCATTGAAACTGGAGGTTCGGGACCAGGTCCTGGCCCACGCGGAGGAGCTGTACCCGGCGGGGGCAGACCGCACGGCGGCGGCGGCGGCCATCCAGGAGCATCTGCCTGAGCTGGCAGCGGCAGGACAGCGGGTGCTGGAGGAGCGGGGCTGCGACTACGCGGTCCGGGCGGAGCTGACAGAGACCTGGTTCCCCACCAAGGAGTATGAGGACTTTGCCCTTCCGGCAGGAGAATACACGGCCCTGCGGGTGGTCATCGGCGAGGGAGCGGGGCAGAACTGGTGGTGCGTGGCCTTCCCGCCCCTGTGCTTGGGTGCGGCCAGCGAGACGGTGGAGGAGGCGGCCCAGGCGGGACGCTTCACCGATGACCAGGCCGCCCTGATGACTGGCGAGACCCAGGGATATGTGCTGAAGTTCAAGGCCATCGAGCTCTGGGAGGGGCTGAAAAGACTGACCGGGGTTGAAAGGGAACGGGCGGGGGAGGCCGGAGGGCCTCCCCGCCTCATCATTTGCAAAAGATTCAATGAATCTTTTGCATGGTACTATCTATAATTTAACACTAGAAAAATGTATTGAACAGGATATAATGAAAGACATCAGTCCAAGCAGCAAAAAATTATGGAAAACAACGAAAAATGGGAGGCGGTAAAGCGGAGGAACAAGACATCTATTTTGCAGAGCGTGAACAAATTTAGGGAGGAAGCAAACAAAATGAAAAGAAAGATGCAGAGATTTGTGACTGTGTCCACTGCGGCGGCGCTGTCTCTGGCCATGGCGGTGCCTGGGAGCGCGGCGTATCAGCCGGAGCAGAAGTTCCAGGACGTGAGCCGGAGCGCATCCTACTACGAGGATGTGATGGACGCCAACTACTACGGCCTGATGGCGGGCGTGAGCGGGAAGACCTTCGATACGGAGAGCACCATCACCCGGGCCATGTGGGTGACGATGCTGTACAAGATGGCGGGACAGCCAGCGGTGCAGAGCAAGGACACCTTCACCGACGTGAAGACGGGCGACTGGTTTGCCCAGGCGGCCACCTGGGCGGTGGAGCAGGGGATCACGGCGGGCTACGAGGACGGAAGCTTCGGTGTGAACCAGACCATCACCCGCCAGGAGATGGCGGTGATGGCGTCCAAGTTTGCGGCGCAGTATAAGGACGCGGTGGTCAGCGCCTCTGGGAACCTGGCCGGTTACGCCGATGCCGGGGAGCTGGACAGCTGGGCCAGCGAGGCCATGTCCTGGGCACTGTCCAGCGGTGTGATGCAGGCGGTGGACGGCAAGCTGTCCCCCAAGAGCACGGTGAGCCGGGCCAACACGGCGGGTGTGGCCGTGCGGCTGTATGAGCTGGGCGGCGTGGATCTGGACACCATCACGGCGCTGGAGAAGGACTGGACCCAGGCGGCCCAGCTGCCGCTGACCGGCTGGTTCACGAAGAACATCGATGTGGAGGGTGACCGCCAGGTGACGGTGTACATCTCCGAGGAGGCGTCCATCCGCTCCTACTTCACCGTGATCGCGGTGCCCAATGGTGTGGATACCCAGCAGTTCCTGGAGGACGAGGGGTGGATCGACCTGATGGACCAGAAGGGCGAAGGCCTGTTCGTACTGGAGCCCGGCGCGGAGGGCTGGGGCAGCGCGGCGGAGGAGAAGGCCTACATGGACGCCGCCATTGCCTTCCTGAAGAGCGGCAGAAATGAGGCTGGCATCAACGTGTTCTCCACCTTTGGAGAGTTTTATCTGGCAGGCTACGGCGAGGGCGCCGCTCCCCTGGAGGCCTGGGCCGCTGAGAATCCCATCTTTGTCATCAGCCAGGCCTTTGTAAATGCCGCTTCTGCCGGGAAAGCTGTTCTGGAAGAGGCTGGTTCTGCGCTTTATGACGGCTCTAATACCAGTGGCTATGATGCTGGCTTCAAGACCGATGCAGAGTTCCAGGCGGTGCTGAAAAGAGTGCGGAATGGAGCAGATCGCCCGTAAGGATGTGCCTGTACCCACCTGGTTTGCCGGAACCTCCTCTGCTGACAGCGTAGACTATTGGAAAGAAGCCAATGACTGCGTTTCCAATGCAGACGGGGAGGGCGTATATCGTCAGGATAAGGACTCGGATGCGATCCAGACTGCTTTTTGCCAATGCGCAGCTCCCCCGCCAGTGAGCGGTACGGCATTTCTCAGGTGAAGGTGAGCTCTGAGACCCCCCAGCGCCGCTGAGATCTATGCTTTCCTGTCTGTCTACACCCGCTACGACAACACCTTCGCATATAGCAACGCGCTGACCTACCGCCTGGACTATACCTCCGCCCGAGTGGCTGCCCAGCAGGCGGCTAAGGCCGGACAGGTGCAGAAGACCCTCAGCGACGGGACCCAGATCCTGGCCCAGGAGGATGTGGCCATTGACGGACCACGGCACCGTCCAGGTGGGCGTGATCGCCTTCAGCGACAACAGCGGCGACGGGCTGTGGGACCCCCGGGAATATATTGCCTATGTGCCCGATGGATTTGAGGGTAAGGAACTGCCTGTGCTCGTGCTCTACCCTGGCAACAGCCAGACTGACTCCATTTTTATGGATTCCACCCTCTGGTGGCAGGTAGCGGATAAAGAGGGATCGTGCTGGCTTTCTGTCTGCGAGACTTACAGTGCCAGCCCCAGCAGTGTGTCTCACGCTGACTCCGACAAGTTCTATAACTCCCTGATGGCCGTGCTGGAAGAGACTATTGACGGCACTTATGCGAATCTGGACTTCAGCCGGTGGGCATGGCGCCGTTTGAGATCTCACCCGCCGCCTCCGCGTTTGAGGAGGACGCCGGTGATCGGAACGATGTGGGGCTCCCGGTCGTTCTGCTTGCGGAAAAAGCTCCGGGCGGATGCCCAGCACCAGGTCCTTCGGTCGGTGAGCATGGATCGTCCTGGGGAGTCGTCCTCCTCCACCACCTTGGCGATGTGGTAGCGGAACATCCTCGTCCTTATTGCCCTTCTCCACGTAGCCTTTCTCTGCCCGCACTTCCATGAGCCGGGCCTGGGCTTGCCGGCCTGGTCGTCCTGGATCGTCCGGTGGAACCACTGGGAAAGCTCCCTTATGGCGGCTCCACATTTCTCTGCCGCGGGGCGGAATCCGCCTGGGCCTTGTCCCGGCCCACTCCAGGTCACGGTGAGGGGCAGCGAGCCTGGAGGCCCCTGCGCCCCCTTGGCTTCGACGAAGTTGATGGAGGGGTTGCCTACGAAGTCGGCCACAAACAGGTTGTTGGGCTGGTGGTACACAGTGAGGGGGGCGTCGTACTGCTGGAGCACGCCGTTTTCAATGAGGCAGATCTGGGTTGCCAGGGTCATGGCCTCCATTTGGTCGTGGGTGACATATACGAAGGTGGAGCCCGTCTCCACATGGAGCCGCTGAAATTCATAGCGCATTTCCAGACGGAGTTTGGCGTCCAGATTGGACAGAGGCTCATCCATGAACAGCACGCACGGCTCCGGAGCCAGCGTCCGGGCGATGGCCACGCGCTGCTGCTGGCCGCCGGAGAGCTCGGAGGGGTAGCGGTCCATAAACATGCCGATCTTCACGATGCGGGCCACCCGGCGCACGGTGAGGTCGATCTCCTCCCGGGTGAGCTTGCGGGTCTCGGTGACGACCTGCCGTCCTTTTTCGAAGCGGAACTCCTCGTCCAGCGTGCGCCGCCGGCGCCTTCGCGGCGGACTGCGGGCGGCCTCGGCCTTTTCCCTGCCCCGGCGAGGCGATCTCTCGGCGGCGCAGGTCGGGGGACTGCTCCAGGCGGTAGGAGAGGATAGCCAAAGAGCTGTTTGGCGGTGTAGATGGAGATGGTGAAGGTGTCCACCAGCTTCAGCTGGCCTTCTTCTTCCAGCCTGCCGTCCTTGTCCCGGCACTCCTCCAGACCCGGACCACCTCGGCGGGCTGCTCCAGGATCTGTGCTAAACGGGCGGCGTTCTTCGCTTCGAAGCTGATCTTCGGCATTGGCTCCTCCTTGATGTTTGACAGGCCGAAGGAAATATTCTGGTAGACAGTCATGTTGGGCCACAGGGCATAGTTCTGGAAGAGAAAGCCCACCTTCCGCTTGTTGGCGGGGATGTTGATGCCCAGCTCACTGTCGAATACCACCGTGTCGCCGATGGTGATGCGTCCGCTAGTGGGGGTCTCCAGTCCCGCGATCATCCGCAGGGTGGTGGTCTTGCCGCAGCCGGAGGGGCCCAGCAGGGTGACAAGGCGTTATTTTGGATGACCAGATCCAGGTCGTCCACAGCGTAGAACTTGGCCCAGCGCTTGGTCACATGTTCGAGTTTGATCTCAGGCATGTGCTTAACCTCCTATTCCCTCGTCAAGACTGGCGCCGGTGACCTTGTTGACGACAGTGTTGAGATCAGAATCGTGATGATCAGAATCAGGTTGATGCCGCTGGAGAAGGCATATAGGCCCATTTCGTCGAAGTAATCGAGGGTGGTCGAGAGGATGAAGCCCTGGGTGCAAAGAAGCATGAACAAACTCAGCTCGCGCAGGCAGGTCATGAAGGGGAGCATATAGCCGCTGATGATCGAGGACTTTTGAATGGGGATGATGATGCGGGTCATGCGCTTGACCCACGGCACATCCTGAATGATAGCGGCCTCCTCAATCTCGCCGGACAGCTGGAGCATGGAGTTTAGAGAGCTCCGGCTGGCGAACGGGATATATTTGATGGTGCCCACGATGATGAGCAGGGTATAGGTATTGAAGAGGTTCAGCTTCTCGGTGAGAACAGGATGAAAAACGCGACGCCGACGGCGATAGACGGCATGAGGTAGGGGAGGAACGCGACGGAGTTTACATAGTTTGCCCAGCGGTTGCGGCGGTTTTTGGAGACGGCGTAGCCGATCATGGTGCCGATGGTGCCGGCAAGCAGGGAGCAGGCGACGGAGACGAGGATCGTGCCCTTGAAGGCCCTCCAGATGGTCTCATTGTACAAGATGCCCTTCTGGCCGTACATGCCGTTTTCGGTGATGTTCTCCGCCGTGACCCACCACTTGGTCGTGAGGTTCGAGGTATCGCCCGTATAGAGGAACGAATAGTCGCCCGGGTTCGGGAGGAACGTCTCGAACGCAAACGAGATGATGGGGAAGATGCTCGTGAAGAACGTGAAGATGACGAGGATGATGGCAATGATGTACTTGCCGTATTTCCCGAGCGTGATCTTGGAGATCTGGCCGGATTTGCCGGTGACAGTCGTGTAATTTTTGCGGCTCTTGAGCGAAAGCTGGTTGAGGAGCATGATTGCCACGCCGAAGACCATCATGATAATGGCAAGAATGCTCGCTTCGCCCGTATACTTGGAGTTCATCGAGACATACTTGGTTGACAGCGTGCTGAGGCCCAGATAATGCGGCACCGGGTAAGAGCCCATCGCGCTGCCGAAGACGAGCAGGATGGTCGACAAAATGGCAGGCTTTACCATCGGGAGCGTAATGCGGAACATGGTCTTCCACTTGGGCGTATCGAGGATGGTTGCAGCCTCTTCAAGATTCGCATCCATGTTGCGGAAGATACCGCCGATAAGGATGTAGGCGAAGGGCGCGTAGTGCAGGCCAAGGACCATCAGGCTTGGAAACAGGCCCTTGCACCACCATATCGGCATGTTGACGCCGAACAGAGCGGCCAGCAGACCGTTGGACGTGCCGGTAACGGCGTTGGAGTTAAACAGGTTCTGCCACACGACGGCGAGCGTCCACTGCGGCATGATGTACGGGAAAATGAAAATGGAACTCAAATATTTTCTCCACGCGAGATCAGTTCTTGTGATCAGGAACGCGAACAGCCCGCCGTAGAGAATGGAGACCACGCAGGTGCCGACAGCAAGCAGCACGGTATTGAGAAGCGGCGTCCACAGATTTGTCTTTGCCATGCGGCTGGTGAAAAGGTCTGTATAGTTGACGTGGTGTAGCCGGTCGCCTGCCCAGTCAGATGGGCATCGATGGTGCCGGCGTGAATCTTAAAGGTATCCTGCACGATAGCGACGATCGGCGCGACCGTGGTGAAGGTCAAGACAATGCCAAGCAGCAGCAGAATGACGTTGTGCGGCTTGGAAAAGAAGGTCTTGACCTTATTGAGCACAATCGTAGATCTGCTTGCGCGGAGGGTAGTGGGTCGGCTCATGGCTTCCTCCTCTTTTCTCAGATTTGAAGGGACAGATCAGAGGGGCGTGCAAACGCTGTTTCCTATAGGGGCCGATGCCCGCACCGGCCCATCCGTATAGCCCTGCAGCAGAACAGGCCGATGTGGGCATCAGCCCCTACAAAAGGATCTTTGAAACAGCGTTTTTGCAAAGGCGCCCTTGGATGCGCGCATCCAAGGGCGCCGGAAACGGTGCGGATTGACAGGTTAGCCTGCGGAGTACTTACTCAGCATCTCAATCCAGCTGCCGACGGTGAAAGCGACGTCCGCGCAGTATTCCGGATCCTCGAGCACGAGCTTGCCGTTGGTCGTCCACCAGTCATAGCCGCGGTCGTTCTTGGCCGCGAATTCCACGGTCGTACCGTCTTCGGCCATGCCGCCGATGGAGTGATGGAAGTTAGCTTCGGTCTCCTCAGCAACGGTCGGGTTGGAGGAGTAGCCGCCCATGTCCTTGCCCCAAGCGGAGAAACCGTCAGCGGTGCAGGTCATGTACGCGATAAAGGCACAGGCAGTCCAGGGCAGAGGGCAGTTATCGGTGACAAACAGATAATGGCAGTAGCCGTAGCCGCCGATGCCCTGATAGCCGTCCTCATACGCGGCGACCTTGATGTTGTTGACGGAGACGGAGCTGGACTCTTCGACGGAGCGGAGCTTCGAGTAGACCAGAAGGCCGAACTGATCCTTCGCAGAGGCGTCGACCAGCGTGTTGCAGATGGGGCCGTCGTCGGTCTGGGCGTTGTAGCTTTCGACCCACAGCTTGATCCACGCCAGTGCATAAGCGCCGTCAGCGCCGAGGCCGAGGTCTGCAGCTTCCGCTTCCATCTCGCTGATGGTGGGCTGGAAGTAGGCCTGTTCGTCAGCGGACAGCGCCTCGTAACGACTTCCTCCATGCCGCATAGTCGTCGCGGGTCAGCATGTACAGGAAGTTCTTGCCCACGATTTCGGAGTCGATGTCCATGAAAAGACCGTGCTCGCCCTCGGCCACGAAGTCCCAGCAGTTGTCATAGGTCTTGGAGCCCACGCAGTTGTACATAAAGACCTTGTTCAGCGTCTGCAGCGGCAGGAAGCCGGTGTAGGCATCAGCGGTGGTGCCGTTGGCGTCTGCCCAATCCTTGGGGATGAAGGTGTCAAGAATGCCGGTCTGGACCATCTTGCTCTCGATCTGGTTGCCGTCCTGGATGAGGGTCATGGCGAAGGTGCCGGTACCCTTCAGGGAGTCGGCGGTGAGCTGATCGAAGATCTTGTTGTTCTTGGGCTGCTGCCAGTCGTACTCCATGTTATAGCTGGGGTCGATGGTCTGCAGGTACTCGATGAACAGGGGCAGGGCGCTCTTGCCGCGGCTGGAGTTGCCCACGCCGTAGAACATCTTGCCGTTGGATTCCTCGATGGCCTTCTTGGCCAAATCTTCAAGGGTCATCCCCTGGGCTTCCTTGATGATCTTCTGGGTGGGGGTCAGGTTTTCGGGCCTCAGCGGGCTGGGGCTGGGGAGCCTCGCTCCGGGTTTCAGGGGCGGGTTCGGCCGGCGCTGGTCCCCTGCAGAGCTGCCGCCGCCCTGGGTCCTCGCCGCCGGAGCGGCCGCAGGCTGCCATGGAGAACCATCACAGGCCAGCCAGCAATGAAATGCAAGTTTCATTTTCTTCATTCTGATCATTTTCCTGATAAAATTTTTTCAACCTGAGCTATCCCAGGTCCTGTGTGCAATTTCTATTTTATCGGTGTTTGATGGAAAAACAGGGGACAAATCTGCGCTTTTTGTTATCTTCTGCAATTTCTGTGGAAATTAGATGAAAGAGGAGGGGGGATGTGCTATAATTAGGTCAAAATTACACCAAACTGGCAGTTCTCAGGCGAAAAATGGAAACGGAATGAGACATACGCTGGCAGCGCTGGCACTGACATTGGGGCTGCTCCTGACCGGGTGCGCGCCGGGGAGAGGGCCTCCGTCGGAGTTCGCCCCGGAGGAATCGGGGGAGCGGCTGGTGGTGTACACCTCGCACAAGGAAGAGGTCTGGTGGCCGATCGTCCAGGAATTCGAGTCGCGCACCGGCATCTGGGTGGAGGTGGTCAGGGGGGCACCAGCGAGCTGCTGGCCCGCCTGCGCCGGGAGGCGGACGCCCCGGCAGGCGGATGTGATGTTCGGCGGCGGCGTGGACAGCCTGGAGGCATATCAGGACTGCTTCTCCCCTACTTCTGTGCCGGTTGGGAGGGGCTGGACCCGGCCATGCGCTCGGCGAGGAGGGACTGTGGACTCCCTTCTCCGCCCTGCCGGTGGTGCTCATCTACAACACCAAACTGGTGGTCCCGGGGCAGATCACCGGCTGGCGGGATCTGTTTTCTCCGGCATGGCAGGGGCGCATCGCCTTCTGTGATCCCAGTGTGTCCGGCTCCTCCTTCACCGGGCTGATCACCCTGCTCCGGGCGGTGGACGGGGATACGGACGAGACCCTGATGCGCTTTGCTGTCAGCCTGGACGGCCGGCAGCTGGACAGCTCCGGTGCGGTGCTGGACTCGGTGGCCGGGGGACGGACCTGGTGGGGATCACCCTGGGAGAGACCGCCCTGAAGCGGGCGGCGGCGGGAGAGGACATCGCTCTGATCTACCCCGATGATGGCACCAGCTGCGTACCGGATGGAGGCGCCCTGGTCAAGGGAGCGCCCCACCCGGAGAACGCCCGGAAGTTCCTGGACTTCATTGCAGGCAACGATGTGCAGAGCCGGCTGGAGACGGAGTTTTCCAGACGCCCCGTACGGGAAGGGGTGGAGAGCGGCGGTGTGCTGCGACCGCTGGAGGAGCTCGTCCTGGTGGACTACGACCTGGCCTGGACCGTGGAGCACCACGACAGCATCCTCATGTCCTGGGCTTTCTATCTGGGGGGAGGGGAGGAGCCGTGAAAAAACGCCATTCCTTCCGCAGAAGGCTGTTCGCGGGGTTCCTGCTGGCCTCCCTGCTGCCGCTGCTGCTGTGCTCGGCCATGCTGCTCCAGATCTTCCGTCTGCGGCTGGACAGCCAGTTGGAGGAGGAGTCCCGGGAGCAGCTGGACCACGTGATAAGCTCCCTGGACGGCCTGTACCGGGGCTTTCAGCAGACAGCCCTGGCCCTTCAGGCAAGCCCCTATGTGGCCCCTGCACTCTCCCGGGGACAGCGGGACAGCACTACCGTCTATAGCGAGCTGTACAGCGCCACCGAGGGCAGCCGTCTTAGCGCCCAGTTCGACCTGTATGACCGGGGGACGGGGTCTGGATGTACTCCACCGGCAGCGGCCCGGTGGAAGCCGGTGATGCCCACCCAGTGGGGCGTTCTCTACGCCGCCCGGCAGAGCGTCGGGCTGGCCTTCACACAGGTGGACGGCGGGGAGGGGAACAGCGCGCCCCTGTTTCGGGGCGGCGGCCCGGATCGCCGGTGAGGCGGGGGAGGACGCGGCTATCTGGTCATCACCCTGACCCGGGCGGACTTCCAGCGACTGCTGGAGGGGACCTACGGCGGACAGAGCGACCTGCTGCTCCTCGACCGGTACTGGCGGCCCGTCTACGCCAGCCAGACCGCCCTGGCCGGCCGCCTGGCTGTCCAGCTGCGGGAGCAGCTGCTGGCGGGGGAGGAGCTGGGCCAGGAGGGGGAGGAGTATCGCCTATCGGGCGGCCTTTCCGGAGGAGATGGGGCTGTATCGCCGTCCTCCAGCGGCCCCAGGCACTGAACCGGGATACCCGGGGCCTGCTCACCACGGTGACGGTGGGCAGCGCCCTGGTGTGCGTGGGGCTCTCCGTGCTTATGAGCCTGCGGCTGAGCAGGCAGATGTTCTATCCCATCGAGCGGCTCCACAGCGCCATCGGCGAGGTGGTCCACAACAACCTGGACGTCTACGTCCCACCCTATCAGGATGATGAGCTGGGGGAGCTGGCCCAGCGCTTCAACGGCATGGTGGCGGCACTCAAGCATAACCAGGAGCAGCTGGTGGAAAATCAGCAGGGAGCTCAATGAGGCCCAGATCCGGATGCTGCAGGCGCAGCTAAACCCGCACTTTCTGTGCAATACGCTCGACACGATGAAGTGGATCAGCAAAATCAATCAAGTGCCGCAGGTCGCGGTGATGTCGACGAACCTTGCCGACATCCTTCGCTTCTGCATCTCGCCGGACGAGTTTGTCCCCCTGCGGCGGGAGGTGGAGATCCTCCGCCGGTACATGGAGATCCAGTCCATCCGCCTGTCGGGCAAGTGCCGCCTGGAGGTGGACATGCCCCCGGAGCTGGAGGAGTGTCGGGTGCCCAAGATGATCCTCCAGCCCCTGGCGGAAAACGCCATCCTCCAGGTCTGGACGGGGTGGAGGACGGGGTGATCTGGGTCCGGGTGCGCAGTCAGGGAACCCAAACCCTGACCATCTCGGTGGAGGACAACGGCCGGGGACTGCCCCGGAACTCATGGGACCCTATACCGGCCCCCGGAGACCTCCGGGCAGGGGCCATCTGGGACTGTATAATGTGGATACCATTCTGAAAAAGCACTACGGGGAGGCGTATGGCCTCCGCCTCGGCTCCCGGCCCGGCGGACCGGGAGCGGCGGTGACCGCCTCGCTGCCCCTGCGGAAGGAGGAAGAGATATGTTGAAGGTACTGGTGGTGGAGGATGAGGAGATGATACGAAAGGGGATCGTCCTGGCTGTGGACTGGGCCGCGCTGGACTGTGTGGTGGTGGGGGAGGCTGCTGACGGCCTCCAGGCCCTGAAGGCTGTGGAGCGGTACGACCCCTCCCTCATCATCACTGACCTGAAGATGCCCAATATGGACGGCATTCAGATGATGGAAGCCCTGCGGGCCCGGGGCAGCCGGGCCTATGTGATCATTCTCACCGCCTACGACAGCTTCACCTATGCCCGGAGCGCCCTGCGCCTGGGAGCGGTGGACTTCCTGTTGAAGCCCTTCCACGACGGGGAGCTGGAGGCGGCGGTGATCAAGCTGCGCCGCCGTATAGAGGCGGAAGGGAGCGGGACCGCCCCCGCCCTGCCGGAGCGGAAGAAGGGGGACAAGAGCAAGTATGTCCTCCAGGCGATGGATTACATCGGCCAGCACTACGGGGACCAGAACATCTCTGTGGGGGAGATCGCCCAGCACCTGGGGCTGAGCGAGAGCCATTTGAGCCACCTGTTCCGCAAGGAGACCGACTACACCCTGCTCAACTACCTCACCCGCTACCGCATCCACAAGGCTATGGAGCTGCTGCGGGACTGCCGCACCAAGGTGTATGAGGTGGCCGAGCGGGTGGGCTATCGGGACATCACTTACTTCTCGGCCACATTTAAAAAGTGACGGGCATGAGCCCGTCGGAATTTCAGGATACCTGCCGCTAGGAGGCTGTGAGACATGGTGAGAGGCTTGGTCTTTGATTTGGACGGGGTGCTGGTCCATACCGATGAGCTCCACTACCGGGCCTGGAAGGCCCTGGCCGGCCGGCTCGGCCTCCCCCTTCACTCGGGAACAGGGGGACCGCTGCCGGGGTCTCTCGGATGGGGAGCCTGGAGATTTTGCTGGAGGGCAGCAATCGGTCCTATACGGAGCAGGGAGAAGCTGCGGATGGCGGAGGAAAAGAATGACTGCTACCGGGCCCAGCTCAGGAGCTGACCCCTGGCGATGTGCCGGAGAGGACAGCGGAGACCCTGAGGGAGCTGCGCCGCCGGGGCTATCGGCTGGGCCTGGCCTCCAGCAGCAAAAACGCCGGGGTGATCCTGACACGCACCGGCTTGGACGCCCTCCTGGACCGGGTGGTGGACGGGAACCAGATCACCCGCTCTAAGCCGGACCCGGAGGTGTTCCTGCGGGCCGCCCAGCTGCTGAAGCTCCCGCCTGAGGACTGCGCAGGGGTGGATGACGCCCTGGCGGGGGTGGAGTCGGCCCGGACCGCCGGCATGACTGCAGCCGCCATAGGTCCCGCCGCCTTGGCAGGGGCGGGGGACTGGAATCTGGAATGCCTCTCCCGGCTGCTGGACCTGTGCCCGCCTCTGGAAGGGGGCGGGACCTGTGATCCGGCTCATCGCCTGCGACATCGATGGGACCCTGCTCCGGGGGACACAGCGGGAGATCAGCCCTGCTGTATTCCGGGAGGTGGTCCGTCTGGGGAAACAGGGGGTCCGCTTCTGCCCGGCCAGCGGGCGGCAGTACCACAGCCTGCGGGGGGCTGTTCGCCCCCATAGCTTCCCGGCTGCACTATGTGTGCGAGAACGGGGCGGTGGTGTTCGGACCGGGCGACCCGGGACCGATATTGGCCAAGGAGACCATGGAGAGGGAACAGGCCCTGGAGCTGTGCCGGGAGATCCTGGATATGGATGGGTGCGAGGTGTTGATCTCCGGGGCCGGCATCAGTTATCTGTGCCCCAAGGAAGGGGACATCGTGGACCATGTGCGCTATTTTGTGGGCAACCGCACCGCCCTGGTGGACCGCCCGGAGGAGATCACGGAGGATATCGTGAAGGTGTCCGCCTACTGCCGCCGGGGGGCCGCGGAGGCGGAGCCCGTTCTGGCACCCCGGTGGCGGAGGATTTGGCGGTGGCGGTGGCGGGAGAGAAGTGGCTGGACTTTACCGCGGCGGACAAGGGAAAGGGGGTGCGGGCCCTGTGCAGGGCTCTGGGGATCGGGCCGGAGCAGGTGCTGGCAGTGGGGGACAATTACAACGACGTGCCCATGCTGGAGCTGGCGGGAGAGCCCTGGATCATGGAGGGGCGGACCCGGAGCTTCTGCGCCGCTTCCCCCGGCACTGTGCCCGGGTGGAGGGTGTGCTGGAGCAGATCGGGCAGCGGCTGGAGAGCTGAGCGGGAGGTTCCTGCTCCATATGGAAAATCAAGAGCCCCCCTGCGCCCGTCTGAATGTTCCAGACGGGCGCAGGGGGCTCCCGTGCGGTCAATCGGAGATCTTTTTCAAGTCGTAGGGAGTGGTCTGGTAGACATAATAGTTCGGCCAGTTGGTGTAGAAAAGCTGGGCGGCGGAACGCCAGCGGACGACAGGGGGGCGGGAGGGGTCGTCCTGAGCGAAGTAGTTTTCCGGTACGGCGATATCCAGCCCCTTGTTGACATCCCGGAAATACTCGTTGGCCAGCGTCTCCGGGTCATACTCCGGGTGGCCGGTGATGAAGAAGCGCCGATTGTCTGAACTCTTGACGGCAAAGACTCCGGCCTGCTCTGAGATGGCCAGCAGCTCCAGCTCAGGGACCCGCTGGATATCCTCCAAGCGGTTCTCGGTATAACAGGGAGTGGGGGGATGTAGAAGATATCGTCAAATCCCCGGAACAGCGGTGACTGGGTGCGCACCACCCTATGGGGAAGACGCCGAAGAGCTTTTTGCCCAGATCATATTTGGGGATCTGGTAGTGGTAATACAGCCCGGCCTGGGCCCCCCAGCAGATGTGGAGCGTGGAGTGGACATGGGTTTTGGTCCATTCCATGATCTGGCAGAGCTCATCCCAGTAGTCCACGTCGGTGAAATCCAAATTCTCCACCGGTGCTCCGGTGATGATCATGCCGTCATACTTCTTATCCTTGATCTGATGGAAGGTCGTATAAAAGGAAGACAGGTGCTCGGCGTCAGTATTTTGGGAAATGTGGCTCAGGGTGTGGAGCAGCTCTACCTGGACCTGGAGCGGAGAGTTGGAGAGCTTGCGCAGCAGCTGGGTCTCGGTGACGATCTTAGTGGGCATCAGATTCAGGATAAGCAGGTTCAGCGGGCGGATGTCCTGATGGATGGCGCGGTATTCAGTCATGACAAAGATGTTCTCTCCCTCCAGAATGGCCCGGGCGGGCAGAGAGTCGGGGATTCGGATCGGCACAGAAAGGCCCCCTTTTTATTATAGTAGCAGAGATAAAATAAGGGTATCACAAGGAGTGTCGTTGTGCAAGAAGGAATTAGACAGATAGATGTCCACTGAAGGCGGACACATTCTTTTATAGAGAACAAAACTGGACTGCTCGACAGAGAAAAGCAAAAAAAAGTCGAAAAAAGAAAATTAAGTGTTGACAACTGAGGAAGTGTTTGGTATAGTAATCAAGCACTTCACGAGAGCGCCTTTGAGAAAAAGGCGGGCGGATTTGAAGTGCGGTTATCACAAAGGGAAGCGAAGCTGAGGACTTTGAAATCGACTGAGAAGTTCGAAAAAGTTCTTGACAAAGCAAGAAAGATGTGGTAACATATCAAAGTTGCCGAAAGGCGGCGGGCGCACAGCGCTGCGGATGAGAGAACAAAAGAGCTTGAAAAACTCGAAAAAGTTCTTGACAAAGCGAATGAGATGTGCTAAAATTTAAAACCGCCGCTGAAAAGCGAGCGGGCCATTAAACAACGTAACGAAAACACGAAGCACCAGATTTGGATTTGGTTGTTCAAACAAGCTTGAGCTTGAAGGACGACCGTTAAATTTCTTTGTTTTAAGCTGGAATGAGCTTCAATAAAGTGATTTGAGGAGCTCTGGCTCTTTAGATACCATTTTATTGAGAGTTTGATCCTGGCTCAGGATGAACGCTGGCGGCGTGCTTAACACATGCAAGTCGAACGGAGTGCCTTAGAAAGAGGATTCGTCCAATTGATAAGGTTACTTAGTGGCGGACGGGTGAGTAACGCGTGAGGAACCTACCTCGGAGTGGGGGAATAACAGACAAAGGCCTGCTAATACCGCATGATGCAGTTGGACCGCATGGTCCTGACTGCCAAAGATTTATCGCTCTGAGATGGCCTCGCGTCTGATTAGCTTGTTGGCGGGGTAATGGCCCACCAAGGCGACGATCAGTAGCCGGACTGAGAGGTTGGCCGGCCACATTGGGACTGAGACACGGCCCAGACTCCTACGGGAGGCAGCAGTGGGGAATATTGGGCAATGGGCGCAAGCCTGACCCAGCAACGCCGCGTGAAGGAAGAAGGCTTTCGGGTTGTAAACTTCTTTTGTCAGGGACGAAGCAAGTGACGGTACCTGACGAATAAGCCACGGCTAACTACGTGCCAGCAGCCGCGGTAATACGTAGGTGGCAAGCGTTATCCGGATTTACTGGGTGTAAAGGGCGTGTAGGCGGGAAAGCAAGTCAGATGTGAAAACTGTGGGCTCAACCCACAGCCTGCATTTGAAACTGTAGTTTCTTGAGTGCTGGAGAGGCAATCGGAATTCCTAGTGTAGCGGTGAAATGCGTAGATATACGGAGGAACACCAGTGGCGAAGGCGGATTGCTGGACAGTAACTGACGCTGAGGCGCGAAAGCGTGGGGAGCAAACAGGATTAGATACCCTGGTAGTCCACGCCGTAAACGATGGATACTAGGTGTGGGGGGTCTGACCCCCTCCGTGCCGCAGTTAACACAATAAGTATCCCACCTGGGGAGTACGATCGCAAGGTTGAAACTCAAAGGAATTGACGGGGGCCCGCACAAGCGGTGGAGTATGTGGTTTAATTCGAAGCAACGCGAAGAACCTTACCAGGGCTTGACATCCTACTAACGAAGCAGAGATGCATTAGGTGCCCTTCGGGGAAAGTAGAGACAGGTGGTGCATGGTTGTCGTCAGCTCGTGTCGTGAGATGTTGGGTTAAGTCCCGCAACGAGCGCAACCCTTATTGTTAGTTGCTACGCAAGAGCACTCTAGCGAGACTGCCGTTGACAAAACGGAGGAAGGTGGGGACGACGTCAAATCATCATGCCCCTTATGTCCTGGGCCACACACGTACTACAATGGCGGTCAACAAAGGGAGGCAATACCGCGAAGTGGAGCAAACCCCAAAAAGCCGTCCCAGTTCGGATTGCAGGCTGCAACCCGCCTGCATGAAGTTGGAATCGCTAGTAATCGCGGATCAGCATGCCGCGGTGAATACGTTCCCGGGCCTTGTACACACCGCCCGTCACACCATGAGAGTCGGGAACACCCGAAGTCCGTAGCCTAACCGCAAGGAGGACGCGGCCGAAGGTGGGTTCGATAATTGGGGTGAAGTCGTAACAAGGTAGCCGTATCGGAAGGTGCGGCTGGATCACCTCCTTTCTAAGGAGAACTCAGCAGACGATAGTTTGCTGCAGTGTCCTAGGTCAGTAATGGTGGAGCGTAAAGTCGTTACGTTGTTTAATTTAGAGGGCGCACGCTGGAGGGGCGGCGAACCTTACGGGCCCATAGCTCAGCTGGCTAGAGCGCACGACTGATAATCGTGAGGTCGGTGGTTCGAGTCCACTTGGGCCCACCACTAAAAAGCTCTGAGGTATGTGGGTATAAGCTCAGCTGGGAGAGCGCCTGCCTTGCAAGCAGGAGGCCAGGGTTCGATCCCGCTTATCTCCACCAAGATCGTATTGAAGTGTTTGGGCAATGGTCCGAGCATTTCAATCTGACCTTGAAAAAGGTCGGAAGCTGCACCTTGAAAACTGAACAGTGAAGCAAGCAAGAAATTGCGAGCAAGCAACAGAGAGGTAACAAAGTTAATTTTTGTGGACTTTTTAAGATAAATTAAAGGTAACAAAAACTACAATGAACCAAACTGAAGCCTGCATAATTCTTATAGACGAAGAGAACAGCTTAGAGATAGGCTGTTCTACGAAGGTCAAGCTAATAGAGCGCAAGGGGAATGCCTTGGCATCAAGAGCCGATGAAGGACGTGACAAGCTGCGATAAGCTGCGGGGGAGCTGCACATAAGCATTGATCCGCGGATTTCCGAATGGGGAAACCCGGCGGAGCAATACTCCGTCAACCTGCGTTGAACAAAATAGGCGTAGGTAGGGAACCGCCTGAACTGAAACATCTAAGTAGGGCGAGGAAGAGAAATCAACAGAGATTCCGCTAGTAGTGGCGAGCGAACGCGGAAGAGGGCAAACCGGAGGATTTATTCTCCGGGGTTGTGGACCGGCGCACGGCAGAATAAGTTAGCTGAACGGCATGGGAAGGCCGACCAGAGCGGGTGATAGTCCCGTAAGCGAAAACCGATTTGTGTTAGCTTGGTATCCAGAGTACCGCAGGACACGTGAAACCCTGTGGGAAACTGGGGGGACCACCCTCCAACCCTAAATACTACCTGATGACCGATAGAGGAGCAGTACCGTGAGGGAAAGGTGAAAAGGACCCCGGGAGGGGGAGTGAAATAGAACCTGAAACCTTGTGCTTACAAGCACTCAGAGCACGTTAAAGTGTGATGAGGTACTTTTTGTAGAACGGTCCGGCGAGTTATTGTACGTAGCGAGCTTAAGGTATTCAGTACCGGAGGCGAAGCGAGAGCGAGTCTGAACAGGGCGAATAAAGTTGCGTGCAATAGACCCGAAACCAGGTGACCTATCCATGAGCAGGTTGAAGTGGAGGTAAAACTCCATGGAGGACCGAACCGACCCCCCGTTGCAATGGTGGCGGATGACTTGTGGATAGCGGAGAAATTCTAATCGAACTTGGAGATAGCTGGTTCTCCCCGAAATAGCTTTAGGGCTAGCGTTGGTTTAGATTACCGGAGGTAAAGCACTGAATGGGCTAGGGGCTGATAAAGTTACTGAACCCTATCAAACTCAGAATGCCGGCTAATTGATGATCAGCAGTCAGACTACGTGAGATAAGTCTCGTGGTCAAAAGGGAAACAGCCCAGACCTACAGCTAAGGTCCCAAAGATACGCTAAGTGGAAAACGATGTGGAATTGCGAAAACAACCAGGATGTTGGCTTAGAAGCAGCCACTCATTAAAAGAGTGCGTAATAGCTCACTGGTCGAGTGACTCTGCGCGGAAAATGTAACGGGGCTAAGCGTACAACCGAAGCTTAGGATGCAGCAATGCGTGGTAGGGGAGCGTCGAATACGGGGTGAAGTCGTAGCGGAAGCAGCGGTGGACTTTATTCGAGTGAGAATGCCGGAATGAGTAGCGAGAATTATGTGGGAATCATAATGGCCGAAAATCTAAGGTTTCTTGGGGAAGGTTCGTCCGCCCAAGGTAAGCCGGGAGCTAAGGCGAGGCCGAGAGGCGTAGTCGATGCACATACGGTTGAAATTCCGTAGCCACCGAAACTTAAGCTAGAAGGACACTTGGAGCTAGCTAGACCCGGGCGTTGGTTGACCCGGGCGAAAGGGACCGAAAATAAGTAGGGAAGCCAGCGAATGACGAGGCGAGAAAAGTTCTAGTGTATGCTAAGGTGCCCGTACCGCAAACCGACACAGGTAGATGAGGAGAGAATCCTAAGGCCAACGGGAGAAGGGTTGTTAAGGAACTCGGCAAAATTACCCCGTAACTTCGGGATAAGGGGAGCTCCCTAAGGGGAGCCGCAGAGAATAGGCCCAAGCGACTGTTTACCAAAAACACAGGTCTATGCTAAATCGAAAGATGACGTATATGGGCTGACGCCTGCCCGGTGCTGGAAGGTTAAGAGGAGAGCTTAGCGCAAGCGAAGGTTTGAATTGAAGCCCCAGTAAACGGCGGCCGTAACTATAACGGTCCTAAGGTAGCGAAATTCCTTGTCAGGTAAGTTCTGACCCGCACGAATGGCGTAACGATTTGGGCGCTGTCTCAACAGCCCACCCGGCGAAATTGTAGTACTGGTGAAGATGCCAGTTACCCGCAACTAGACGGAAAGACCCCATGGAGCTTTACTGTAGCTTAATACTGAGGATTGGTAAATCATGTACAGGATAGGTGGGAGACTTGGAAGTAGTGGCGTCAGCTCTGATGGAGTCGCCCTTGGGATACCACCCTTGATTTGCTGGTTTTCTAACCTGCGGCCGTGAATCGGGTCGGGGGACACTGTTAGGTGGGCAGTTTGACTGGGGCGGTCGCCTCCTAAAAGGTAACGGAGGCGCTCAAAGGTTCGTTCAGCACGGACGGAAATCGTGCAGTGAGTGTAAACGCATAAACGAGCCTAACTGCGAGACCGACGGGTGGAGCAGTAACGAAAGTTGGAGTTAGTGATCCGGCGGTATGCAAGTGGAAGTGCCGTCGCTCAACGGATAAAAGCTACCCTGGGGATAACAGGCTGATCTCCCCCAAGCGTCCACAGCGACGGGGAGGTTTGGCACCTCGATGTCGGCTCGTCACATCCTGGGGCTGTATTCGGTCCCAAGGGTTCGGCTGTTCGCCGATTAAAGTGGCACGCGAGCTGGGTTCAGAACGTCGTGAGACAGTTCGGTCCCTATCTGTTGCGGGCGTAAGAGATTTGAAGGGAGCTGTCCTTAGTACGAGAGGACCGGGATGGACAGACCTCTGGTGCACCAGTTGTCCTGCCAAGGGCACAGCTGGGTAGCTACGTCTGGACGAGATAAACGCTGAAAGCATCTAAGCGTGAAACTCCCCCTAAGATTAGATCTCTCATCCTTTAAGGAGTAAGGCTCGACGTAGACTATGTCGTTGATAGGTCGGAGGTGGAAGTGCCGTGAGGCATGGAGCTGACCGATACTAATAAGCCGAGGGCTTGACCTTAAGGTCAGGGAAGAAGAATGCAGGCGCTTGTGAGCGAAGGAAAAGCGAGTTTCACTGTTCGGTTTTGAAGGCGCAGGAGATGCACCTTTAGCTCAGTTGGTAGAGCAACTGACTCTTAATCAGTGGGTCCCCGGTTCGAATCCGTGAAGGTGCACCAAGTGGTCCTGTCCAGGACGCTGGGTGCGTCCTGGGCGGGGACTGCTGAAAGAGGAGCGACGATGGCCCGTTGGTCAAGCGGTTAAGACGGCGGCCTCTCACGCCGCAAACATGGGTTCGATTCCCGTACGGGTCACCAAATTTATCTTGACAATTTAGAAAAAACGGATATAATACTTACTGTTGGAAAGACGGTAAGGAGAGAAAAGGCGCAGAACTTTTCTTTGCTTACTTTCTTTTCGGAGAAAGTAAAGTTGGTGCTGATTAGAGCGAGGGTCCACCCGTTCCCATTCCGAACACGGAAGTTAAGCTCGCTTCTGCCGAAGATACTTGTCTGGAGACGGACTGGAAAAATAGGTAGTGCCTACACAGACGAGGAGCAGATAAAACTGCTCCTCGTTTTTATTTTTAACTGTGTTTTTTTCCTTGACAAAGGGGCAAAATATGATATACTGAAGGCAATAACAGGAATGATTCCTATTAAATGAGTGATGAGTGCGGAGGGAATATTATGAATCGAAAGGCGTTTAACCGGATCAATTATGGACTATTCATCGTGGCGGCTGCCGCCGATGGGAAGCGCAATGGGTGCATCGTCAACTCCCTGCATCAGGTGACCTCTTCCAGCCCCTACAAATTCTCGTTGACGGTCAATAAGAGCAATGAGACCTTCAAGACCATCGAGGCCGCGGGCAGCTTTGCCGCCACTGTCTTGGCCAAAGATACTCCCAAGGATCTGGTGGACCTGTTTGGCTACAAGTCCGGCCGGGTGGTGGACAAATTTGAGGGCTTTGATGTCCAGACCGATGAGGCGGGCAACCCCTATGTGAAGGACCACGCCCTGGCCCGGATCAGCTGCAAGATCGTGGAAAAGCTGGATTTGGGGACCTATATGCTTTATATCGGAGAGGCTGCCGAGGCGGGAGACCTTGGGCGAAGGCCCTGCCCTGACGGTGGATGACTTCAAGAACGGCGGGGGCTCCACGCCTCCGGCCGCTACCGTGTACCGCACCCTGGAGGGCAATGAGGGCTGGAAGTGTACCATCTGCGGCTATGTGGCTGAGAAGGAGACCCTGCCCGAGGGGTATCAATGTCCCATCTGCCGGGCCAATCGGGACAAATTCGTCAAGCTGTAAGCGGGCCGGAGAAGAGAGCATAAAAGAAGGGCGGCTCCCATAGGAGCCGCCCTTGCTCGCGTAAGGTGGACAGACAAAGTGACGGGCCGGTTTAGGGACGGCGGTTCAGGATCAGGATCGCCCCGAAGATGGCGGCCATACCCAGCAGCTTATAGGGGGTGACTGCCTCATGAAACGCGAAAATACCGATGAGGGCGGCCACAAAGGGCTCCACAGTGGCCAGAATAGCGGCCTTGCCGGGCTCTGCCCAGCGCAGGCCCTCCGTATAGAGCAGATAGGGCAGGATGCAGCACAAGACGCCTATGCCAAGACCGCCCAGGATGGCCCTGGGGTCTAAAAGGAGGGAGGCGTCCTCCCATAAACGAGACAGGGGCAGGGAGCCCAGAGCGGAGAACAGAAAAGTATAGAAGGTGATGGTGGAGGGGGAGTACCGTTTCAGGGCCAGTTTACTGAAAATGCTGTACAGGGCATAGCCGAAGCCGGAACCCAGGCCGAAAAGCACCGCGGCGGCAGAGATGCTCCCCACCCCGGCGGGAAACAGGCCGGCCACCAGCACACAGCCGCAGAAGGTGAGCAGGAGGGCGCCGATCTTGCGGGGGGTGATAGGTTCCTGGAAGCAGAGCGCAGAGAGCAGCATCACAAAGACGCGAGAGGTGTACAGCAGGACGGCGGCCACGGACAGGGCACTGAGTGAGATGGCATTGAAGTAGCACCAGTTGAAAAAGAGCACGCTGAAGATGCCGGTCCCCACAAAGTACCAGAGATCTTGCAGGCGTACCCGGACGGCGGCCCGGTCAGTGAAGAGCAGCCAGAAAAAGTAAAGGATGGCAGCCACCGTGCTGCGTACTGCCACCGACTCCATGGAGTCCAGGCCCGCGGCGGTGAGCAGACGGAGAAATACACCGATGCAGCCCCAGAGGGCGGCGGCGGAAATAATAGAGAGGTAAGCTTTCTTCTGCATCGGGAGACTCCATTTCCTCGTTGTGACGGGCGGCGGGATGCCGGCGGTCCGTCCCTATCATACCATGATAAAGACAGGAGCGGCAAGATGAAATATGAAAAGATACGGCCCGGACCTTCCTGGACCGGCCAAACCGGTTCGTGGCTCATGTGGAGCTGGGCGGTACGGCGGCTGTGTGCCACGTGAAAATACAGGCAGGTGCCGTGAACTGCTGGTCCCTGGCGCGAAGGTCTATCTGGAGGAGAGCGGGAACCCGGCCCGAAAGACCCAATATGACCTGATCGCAGTGGAGAAGGGGACAAGACTCATCAATATGGACGCTCAGGCCCCCAACCGGGTGTTCGAGGAGGGGCCCGGGGCGGAGGATTCCTTCCGGAGCTGTCTCTGCTGCGTCCGGAGACTACATATAGGAATTCTAGATTCGATTTCTACTGGGAGTATTCAGCAGAGCGGGGATTTGTGGAGGTGAAAGGGGTCACATTGGAGGAGGACAGGGTGGTCCGCTTCCCCGATGCCCCCACGTTGCGGGGGGTAAAGCACCTTCAGGAGCTGGAGGAGGCCCGCCGGGCGGGATACCGAACGGCGGTGTGCTTTGTTATTCAGATGGAGAACGTCTCATGGTTCGAGCCTAACGACCGGACCCACCCGCCTTTGGGGCGGCCCTGCGCCAGGCGGCGGAGGCCGGGGTGGAGGTGCTGGCCATGGAGTGCCGGGTGACGCCGGAGGAGCTGCTGCCCGGCCGGCCGGTGCCGGTGCGGCTGTGAGCCTGGGCGGAAACAACGGCATCAAGACAGCTCCGCCACGGTCTGCCCGCGGCGGGAGCTGTCTTGATGGGAGGGTCACATGCCCAGGGCCTCGGTCAGATCCTCCACGGCCTCATTGACATGCTTGGCCACCTTGTGGGCGGTCTTTTTCATCTCCCGGCGGGAGGGTGCCACGCTCATGCCCACGACGGCGCCGGCCACCAGTCCAGTGGTCATGCCCCACCAAAATTGTCCGCTGCTCATATCCATTCCTCCTTTTTTCCAAAACGCACCGTGGACGGGCGTTTCGGTCATACGCTATTCTTCCCCAAAAGCGGGAAAAATCCGTTGCTAAATCCTGCTGGTTTCGCTATAATAAAGCCGGTATCGAGATGCGGCAGGCTCCGGTCTGAGGCAGTGGAGCTGAGAAGGAGGACCTGGGCCGGACCGCAGGGGCATACAACACAGAGAAAAAGCTGACAGTGGTGCCCGGGTATTCCCCCGCGGTCCCCGGAGGAGTTTGACATGAAATTACTGATTCAGAACGGAAGGGTCCTGGACCCGGTGAGCAAGACCGTGACGCTGACCGACCTGCTGGCGGAAAACGGCCGGGTGGCCCTGCTGGAGCGGGGTCTGGAGACGGAGGCGGACCGGATCATCGACGCCTCGGGGCTGGTGGTGAGCCCGGGCCTGGTGGACATGCACGTCCACCTGCGGGACCCGGGGCACACCTATAAAGAGGACATCCGCACCGGAACGGCTGCGGCGGCCCGGGAGGGGTCACCTCCTGGCCTGTATGGCCAACACGGACCCGGTGCTGGACTGCCCGGAGCAGCTGCACTATGTGCGGGAGCGGGCCAAGGAGGGGAGCGGCGTCCACGTCTACCCCATCGCGGCGGTGTCCGGGGGGCTGAGAGGGAGGAGCCCACCGACGCCGAGGCCCTGAAAAAGGCGGGGGCCATCGCCCTGTCTGACGACGGCTGCAACGTGGACAACGCCAACCTGATGCGGGACGCCATGATAAGGGCCAAGCGGCAGGAGCTGCCTGTCCTCTGCCACTGTGAGGACGCCGATATGGTAGAGGGCCGGGCGGTGAACGAGGGCAGCGTGTCCCGCCAGCTGTGGCTGGAGGGCCGCCCCGCCATCGCCGAGGAGCTGATGGTCATGCGGGACGCCATGCTGGCCGAGGAGACCGGCGCCCATATTCACATCTGCCACATCTCCACGGCCAAGGCGGTGGACATCGTGCGCCGGATGAAGGAGCACGGGGTGCCCGTTACCTGCGAGACCTGCCCCCAGTATTTTACCCTCACAGAGGACGAGATCCTGACGCAGGGGTCCCTGGCCAGGATCAATCCCCCCTGCGGACACAGCAGGATGTGAAGGGAATCATCGCCGGCCTGCGGGACGGCACCATCGACGCCATCGCCACCGACCACGCCCCCCACTCCGCCGAGGAGAAGGCCAGGCCCCTCACCCAGGCGCCCAGCGGCATGGTGGGGCTGGAGACCTCCCTGGCCCTCACCCTCACCGCGCTGTACCACACCGGAAAGATGGAGCTGACGGAGATTGTCCGCCGGATGACGGTGAACCCCGCCTCTATCCTGGGGCTGTCGAAGGGACGGCTGGCTCTGGGAAATGACGCGGACATCGTCATCTTCGACCCGAACGAAGAGTGGACGGTGGACCCGGAGCAGTTTGCATCCAAGGGGCGCAACACCCCCTTCGCCGGATGGAAGGTAAAGGGGCGGGTGAAGTACACCATCGTGGGCGGAACGGTCATCTACGAGGCCCCCTGAGAGCCGGCCTGCGGCGGAGGGGGAGCAGAAGGGTGGGATCGGCATGAAGACGCGGAGGAGCGTGCCCAGCTGGGTGCCGACGCTGTTTTTTGTGATGGGGAATCTCCTGATCATAGGGGCATCGGCCCAGCTGATCCGGCTGGGATATATCCCTCTCCCAGGACTGATCGCGGCCTTCTTTTGGGGAGAGACCTGGGTCTTCTGGGGGATCACAGACCTGCTGGGATGGCCCTGGCGGCTGAAACGGTCGGTGCGGGAGGCCCCGTGGAGGAAAGAGTATCAGCGGCGGATCGGGCCCATTCAGATCATCACAGGGGGCTCATCATGCCAGCCTCCCTGCTAGAGCTCATGCCGGCCTTTCTGCTGTCCCTGTTGGTGACTGTGGCGGGGGCCTGGGGGCATATAATATCCGCTGTCAGTATCCGGGAAGCTGGTGAGACCGGCCGGAAGAGGGGGCAGGCCCCCAAAATGTGAAAACAAATAGTAGAAATAAAAATGAAAATAACGAAAAGGAATGATGTTTGATGTCTTTTGACGTTCTCCAGGACAAGATCCGGGCCATGAAGAACCCTACAGTGGCCGGGCTGGACGCCCGGATCGACTATGTGCCCGAGCACATCCGCCAGGCCGCCTTCGCGGAGCACGGCACCGGGCTGGAGGGAGCCTGTGAGGCCATCTGGCAGTTCAACGTGGGGCTCATCGACGCCTTGTGCGACGTGGTCCCGGCGGTAAAGCCACCAGGCGGCCTACTATGAGAACCTGGGCTGGCGGGGGATGGAGCTGCTGGAACGCACCATCCGCTATGCCAAAAAAGCAAGGGGCTGTTCGTCATCGCCGACATCAAGCGGGGGACATCGGTTCCACCGCCTCTGCCTACGCGGAGGGCTGGCTGTCCGGGGTGAAGATCGGGGAGGAGACCTTCAAGACCTTTGATGCCGACTGCGTCACCCTCAACGGCTATATGGGCTCCGACTCCATCAACCCCTTCCTGAAGGCCGCTCAGGGGAGGACAAGTGTGTCTTCGTGCTGGTCAAGACCTCCAATCCCGGCTCCGGAGAGCTCCAGGATATGGTGGCTGGGGACCGGCTGGTCTATCAGGTGATGGGCGACCTGAATCAGCGGATCGCTAAGGGGACCGAGGGCAAGTACGGCTATACCATGGCTGGGGCCGTCACCGGGGCCACCTACCCCTCCGACATCCGGGCCCTGCGCAAGCGCCTGGAGCACACCTTCTTCCTGGTGCCCGGCTACGGCGCCCAGGGGGGGACTGCGGAGGACGTACAGTATGCCTTTGACCAGCAGGGCCACGGGGCCATCGTCAACTCCTCCCGGGGCATCATGTGCGCCTGGAAGAAGACCGGCGGCGACGGCCGGGATTTTGCCCAGGCGGCCCGGGATGCGGCCATCGCCATGCGGGACGACATCAGGCGCTTCGTCACCATCGTGTAACAGCTCCCGCAAAAGGGCGGGGCTGGGGAAGGAGGAAGGACTATGGCAAAGCGGGCCTGTGTGCTCTGCGGAGAGATGGCGGGAAGTTGGTCCCTGTGCTACATCACCCTGTGCGGCACCAGTCAGACCCTGTGCGAGAAGTGCATGCGGCGATACCGGGATGCGGCGGGGAGGAGAAGATCGCCCTCAGGGAGTATATGGCCCGGTCCCTCACCTGAGAGAGGGGGAGGAGGTGCGGGAGCGCCTCCCCCAGGCCCGGGTCCAGTGGCAGCGGGAGCTGGAGCAGGCGCGGGAGCGCCGGCAGCAGGAGGAGCAGCGCCAGGCTCAGGTGAAAAAGACCGCCCGCTGCTGCGGCCATGACATGACCAAGCTGGGGGCATCCACCTTTCAGCTGGGGAGCACACCCTTTTTTGGGCGGTGACCTGGACCATACGCTGTCAGGCAGCATGAAGATGGCGGTGTTCCGCTGCGAGGTCTGCGGCCGGCTGAAATTTTTGACCCGGAATGGGTCCAATAAGGGCCGCCCCAGGTGTGCCCGCGAGACACTAAACTTTCCACAGAGGGTGTGACGCCATTATGAAAGTAGAACAGAAATGCGGCATCATCAGCAGGACGATGCTCAATGACGCCGCCATCAGCCTCACTCTGGAGGCGGGGGGACATGGTCCGGACCGCCTTCCGGGCCCCCGGGGCAGTTCGTCCACATCAAGTGCGGACATTCCCGGCTGCTCCGCCGGCCCATCTCCGTCTGCTCCTGTCAGGCGGGGAGGGGGACGCCCCGACCGGCTGACCGTGGTCTTTGAGGTCCGGGGAGAGGGGACCGCCTGGCTGGCCGGCCGCCGTGAGGGACAGAGCCTGGACGTGATGGGCCTGCTGGGCAACGGCTTCCCCCCATAGAGCGGGAGGGCCGCTATCTGCTGGTGGGGGGCGGCATCGGCGTGCCCCCCATGCTGGGCTGCGCCCAGTATGCCCCCGGGCGGTGCACCGCCATCCTGGGGTTCCGCTCCGGGGACAGGGTGATGCTGGAGGAGCAGTTCCGCCCGTGTGCTCCCAGGTGCAGGTGGCCACAGATGACGGCTCCTACGGCTTCCACGGCTATGTGGATGCGCTGGTGCGGCGGGAGCTGGAGGAGACCGGGGCTATGACGCGGTGCTGGCCTGCGGCCCCCGGCCCATGCTGAGAAACGTGGCCCGGGCAGCGGCGGAGTTCGGCGTGTCCTGCCAGGTGTCCATGGAGGAGCGGATGGGCTGCGGCGTGGGGCGCCTGTCTGGTGTGCGCCTGCGACATGGCCGACGGCAGCCGGAAGCATGTATGCAAGGACGGCCCGGTATTTGATTCCAGGGAGGTAGACTGGGATGCCTGATGTGGATATGAGGGTGGAGCTGGCTGGGGTGACTCTGAAAAACCCGGTGTGCGTGGCCTCGGGGACCTTCGGCTTCGGCCGGGAGTACGGGGCGTTCTATGACCTGGGCGAACAGGGCGGCATCTGCGCCAAGGGCCTGACCCTGAACCCCCGCCAGGGCAACCCGGCCCCCCGCATCGCCGAGACCCCCATGGGCATCCTCAACTCCGTGGGCCTGCAAAACCCCGGCGTGGACGCCTTTGTGGAGACGGAGCTCCCCTTCTTGCGGCAGTATGACGTAAAGGTCATCGCCAACATCTCCGGCAACACCCCGGAGGAGTATGGCATCATGTGTGAAAAGCTGGCCGGGGCCGGGGTGGACATGATCGAGGTGAACATCTCCTGCCCCAATGTGAAGGCGGGGGGACTGGCCTACGGCACCAGGCCGGAACTGGCCGCCGAAGTCACCCAGGTGGCCAAGGCTCACGCCGGCTCGGTCCCAGTGATGGTGAAGCTCTCACCCAATGTGACGGACATCACGGAGATCGCCCGGGCGGTGGCCGGGGCGGGGGCGGACGCCCTCTCGCTCATCAACACCATCCGGGGGATGCGCATTGACGTGAACACCCGCCGCCCCGTCCTGAAGATGAACACTGGCGGTCTCTCCGGCCCCGCCGTGCTGCCAGTGGCGGTGCGGATGGTGTGGGAGGTCGCCCAGGCGGTGGACCTGCCCATTCTGGGCATGGGAGGCGTGGCCAAGGAGGAGGACGCGGCCCAGCTGATGCTGGCCGGGGCCTCCGCCGTGGCCGTGGGCACCGCCCTCTTCGCTGACCCCTACGCCCCCATCCGGGTGCGGGACGAGCTGGCCGCCCTGGCGGCCGGCCAGGGCCTGGAGCGGGCGGCGGAGCTCATCGGCGGAGTGAAGCCCTGGTAAGGATACGCGGCAGGCGGAGCCCCGGCGGGACGTGCCGCGAAACTCAAAAAAGAAGGAATACCGAATATGACGACCATCTATCTCATCCGCCATGCGGAGGCGGAGGGAAACATCTACCGCCGCATCCACGGCTGGTACGACGCCCTGGTGACCGAGAACGGTCTCAGGCAGATCCAGGCCCTGGAGCAGCGCTTCCAGGGGGAGCACTTCGACGCGGTGTGGTCCAGCGACCTGTACCGCACCTGCACCACGGCCCGGGCTGTCTATGAGCCCAGGGGTCTGGAACTGCGTACCGACCCGGAGCTGCGGGAGCTGAACATGGGGGACTGGGAGGACCAGACCTGGGGCCAGGTGCGCCGCACCCAGCCCGGGGGAGCTGGACCGCTTCAACCGCAGCGACCCCACTTGGACGGCCCCCGTGGAGAGGGGCTGGGGAGCTGGGGGGAGCAGGTGGAGCGGGCCCTGCGCCGCATCGCCGCCGCCCACCCGGACCAGACGGTGGCGGTGTTCAGCCACGGCACCGCCATCCGGCAGGCTCTGGCGCGGATCAAGGGCATCCCGCCGGAGGAGTGGCACGGCCTGCGCCACAGCGACAACACCGCCGTCTCCTGCCTGAAGTGGGACGGAGCGGCGTTCCAGCTGGCCTTCGAGGGGGACAACTCCACCTGGACCCCGCTATCTCCACACTGGCCCGCCAGTCCTGGTGGCGGAGGGACGGGAAGCGGGCGGAGGACGTGAACCTGTGGTTCCGGCCCCTGGACTTGGGCAGGAGAGCCAGACCTATTACGAGGCCCGGCGGGAGGCATGGATCACCGTCCACGGAGAGGACACCCCTTTGATGGGGAGAGCTTTCTTCAGGATGCCCGCCTTCACTGCGGCCGCACCCCATGGGGGTGACCTGCGCCATGGCGGGGGACCGGATGGCGGGGCTGATCCAGCTGGACCCAGAGCGGTATGCCAAGGACGGGGCCGGCTATATCCCATTCTGCTACATTGTGCCCCAGCTGCGGGCCCAGGGGCTGGGGGGTGCAGCTCATCGGGCAGGCGGTGTCCTTCTACCGCCCCCTGGGGCGGCAGTATCTGCGCCTGCGCTGTGCCAGCTACAACACCCCCGCCCAGCACTTTTATCAGCGGTACGGCTTCTATAAGATCGGCGAGGAGCAGGGGCCGGGTGCCGCTGGATATCCTGGAGAAGTACATCGGCTATGACCACTGAGCTGCGGCCGTTCAAAAGGAGGGACATGGGATGGACCATATTGCCCAGATCGCAGGAAAACTGGCGGACCATCAGCTGGACGCCATGCTGCTCGCCAGTCAGGCCGGGGAGCGGTACGCCGTGGGCTTCCACGGGGAGGGCCTGGTGCTGGTGACCCGGGAGGGGGCCCACTATTCCACCGACAGCCGCTACATCGAGGCGGCCCGGCAGGAGGTGCAGGGGCTCAGGTGGAGCTGGTGACCCGGGAGCGGGGCCATCTGGCCCTGGCCGCCGGCTATCTCCAGGAGCACGGCCTGAAGCGGGTGGGCTTTGAGAGCGGGGGCCGTGAGTGTGGACGCCCTGGCCCGGTATGAGAGGGCCCTGCCCTGCACCCTGGTCCCGGCTCAGGACCTGCCGGACGGCCTGCGGGCGTCCAAGGACGGAGAGGAGCTGGCCGCCATGGAGAAGGCCCAGCGCATCACCGACGAGGCATTTCAGGCGATTTTGAATTTTATCCGCCCGGGGCAGACGGAGCGGGAGGTGGCCGCCCGGCTGGTGTATGAGCTGCTGCGCCGGGGCGGGGAGCGGGTCTCCTTCGACCCTATCGTGGCCGCCGGCGCCAATGGCTCCAAACCCCATGCCGTCCCCGGAGACACGGTGATCCAGCCTGGGATGTTCGTCACCATGGATTTCGGCTGTGTGGTGGGGGGCTACTGCTCCGACATGACCCGCACCGTGGCGGTGGGGAAAGCCCGCACCGGAGATGGAGCGGGTATATCAGGTGGTGCTGGAGGCCCAGCAGGCTGGCATCGCCGCCGCCCGGCCGGGCTGGCCGGGCGGGAGATCGATGCCGCAGGCCGGACGGTGATCCAGGCGGCGGGGTATGGGGAGGTATTTTCCCCACAGCTTCGGCCACTCCCTGGGACTGAGATCCACGAGTCCCCAATGCCGCGCCGGGGGAGGAACGGATCATGCCCGTGGGGGCAGTGGTCTCCGCCGAGCCGGGCATCTATCTGCCCGGGCGTTTTGGCGTGCGCATCGAGGACGTGATCGTCCTGTCGGAAACGGGATGCCGTGACCTGACAAAGTCGCCAAAAGAGCTGATCGTCCTGTGATTTTACAGAAAACCTCTTGTCAAATCCAGAAAAAAGGGTAGAATATATCAGTTCATAACCAAGATGAAGAACATCATCACCGGCGGTGTGACCGAGACCTCCTTCAACCCCACCGCCAAGTTTGAGCAGGCTTTCGTGGAGCGCAAGGACATGGAGTACAGCTACAACGACGGCGATCTGTACTATTTCATGGACATGGAGACCTACGACATGCTGCCCATCAGCAAGGATATGCTGGGCGACGCCTTCAAGTTCGTGAAGGAGAACATGAGCTGCAAGGTCATGTCCTACAAGGGCAAGTCTTCGGCGTGGAGCCCCCCCCTTCGTGGAGCTGGAGGTCACCCAGACCGATCCCGGCTTCAAGGGCAACACCGCCACCAACGTGACCAAGCCCGCCATCGTGGAGACCGGCGCCGAGATCAAGGTGCCCCTGTTCATCAACCCCGGCGACCGCATCAAGATCGACACCCGCAACGGCGGCGAGTATCTGGAGCGCTGCAAGGGCTGATGGCAGAGACAGATGTCCGGCCCCGCAGAGAGCGGGGATTGGTATCGATGAGATTCTGCAGAGGCTGAAAAGAACAAAATCAGGTCGGGAGAGACACTGGGGCAGAGGGTACGACACAGAATTGAAGGAGGCTTAGCCTCAGAAAGGGAAACTGCTATGACTATTTCCGAGAAAGTTGCTTATCTTAAGGGCTTGGCTGAGGGCCTGAACCTGGACACCGAGAAATCCAAGGAGGGAAAGCTGATCTCCGTGATGATCGGGATCCTGGAGGAGGTCGGCCTGTCCATCGAGGACCTGGAGGAGAACGCCCTGGCCCTGGGCGAGGAGATCGACACCATTTCCGACGACCTGGCGGATGTGGAGTCCGTGGTCTACGGCGAGGACGAGGATGAGGACGACTACTTTGAGGTTGAGTGCCCCAATTGCGAGGAACCCATCGTCATCGACGACAAGGCGCTGGCGGAGGGGGAGGTAGAGTGCCCCAACTGCCAGACCAAGTTCTCTCTGGACCTGTCGGATGACACGGTGGAGGGAGACGAGGACGGTAACTCCCTGCCCGAAAGCACACAACAGCGGCGTGACGATTTCGTCACCCGCTTAAATTGCCAAGATATTTTTTTCGGAGACAGGTATTTTTAAGATCAGGGGGGCGGGGGCGTGACGAATGGGATTCCCTCTCAGACCTTGTGGCAAGGGCTGCCGCTGTTTGTGAAAAAAAAGCACTTCAGGACTTTTTCACAGCCTGAGCAGCGATCCACGCCGCTGTTTTTCTCCGCCGGACAGGTGTTCAGGGCAGGGGAGCACTGCCCATGGCCGCTTCCAGAATCTTATCCGCTCCCCGCCGGTAGCCGCCGGCGGCGCGGAACCCTTCAGAGATGTGCTGGGCGCTGTGCTGAAAGGCAGGATCAGCCAGGACGAGGGAGAGGGCCTGATGGATGGCGGCGGGGGTGGGAGCGGGCAGCGGGACGCCCGCCCCCAGCTCCTGGACCCGGCGGGCCACCATGCCCTGCTCCTCCTGCTGGGGGAAGAGGACCAGGGGGACCCCCAGGTAGAGGCTCTCGCTGACGCTGTTCATGCCGCAGTGGGAGAGAAAGGCGTCGGACTGAGACAGGACGGCCAGTTGGTCTACCTGGGGAAGGACCTGGACATTGGGCGGAACATCTCCCAGCTCTTCCGGCCTGCACCCACCGCCCCAGAGAGAGAACGGCCCGTACCCCCTCCCAGCTCCGCAGGGCCTCCAGGCAGGCGCGATAAAAGGAGCGGCTGCGGTTGTTGACAGTCCCCAGGGAGATGTAGATCTGCCTGTCCCCGCCGGAGCGTGGGGCGTGGGTCAGCTCGGGCACCGAGGGCCCGATAAAGGCATACCGGCTGGAAAAGGTGTCGGCCAGGGGCTGGAATTCCCGGAAGTGTAGACGATGGTGTAGGTGTGTCCGTCGTTCTCAATGAGGGAGAGCAGTCCCTTCACCGGATAGCCCGCCTGGCACAGCTGGGCCATGCAGCGGCGGATGCGGCCCCGACCCGCAAGCAGCCGCAGGAACTGCCCCGGCGTCTGCTTCATCAGCTTGGCGGTATGGCGGTTGAAGGCGAAGGTGGTGGTGGAGCAGACATAGGGGCAGGCCAGCTTGGCGGCCCCACAGCTTTCCCCAGAAGCACAGGGAGTCGGATACCACGCAGTGGGCTGGAATTGGGCCAGATCCCGGCCCACGGGGCCATCCATGGCCAGGAGGGTTTGGGTGATCATCTCCACCAGGGCGGCGAAGTCGCGGCCCACCCTTCGCTCCAGATCCGGAGGCGCCGGAGGTAGATAGGCGTCGCAGGGGACGAATTGGGCGCCGGCGGCCTGGATCTTCTCCCCCGAAAGGGGGGCGAAGGGAGTAATAGCGGACCTGGTGCCCACGGCAGGTCAGCTCCCGTACCACCGGAAGAGTGGGATTGGTGTGCCCGTGAGCATAGATGGAGAAAAAGGCGATTCGGTACATGAAGTCCCTCCTTTCCCTGGCAGAGCTTACCGTTCCTCAGGCTCTTCCGGTGTGCTCAGCTGCCGGATGGCCTGGGCAAAGCCCTGGACTCCGACTCGCTGTGGTCAGGATAGATATCCCGGCCCCGCCCCTGGAAGATGGACTCGGCGATCTGCTCAAAGACCTGGTAGCGCTCCAGGGCGATGCCCCGTTGTGCGTCGGCCAGGATCAGCAGGGTGTCCCCGGGGCTGATCTGGAACATGTCCCGGATCTCCTTAGGGAATGACGATTTGGCCTTTCGGTCCCACCTTGACGGAGCTCATATACTTCTCATTGCCAGACATCTTGATCCCTCAAATCTCCAGAAGTAATACTTGTATAACTAATCATTACCTACGAAAGGCGGAAATGTCAAGAAAAATCTGTCCCCTCTCCCGCGCGGGGGTGGACGGCCGCCTGGCGCTCTGCTATAATGCACCTGTTGATCCAAAAGAGCGGCCCCCGGGGCTGGCCGATTCAGAAGAAGGAGCGGGTGAGAACTGATGAAGACAAAGACCGTACTGTTGCGCGGGGTGGAGATCGGTGCAGGCAGACCGAAGATCATCGTCCCCATTGTTGGGAAGACGGAGCAGGAGATCCTGGACAAAGCCGCCGAGCTGGTCCAGGCCAAGCCCGATGTGGTGGAATGGCGGGTGGACTACTTCCAGGGCGTGGGCGATGTCCAGCGGGTGGTGGATACTGCCAGAGAGCTGAACGAGGCACTGGGGAGATCCCCATCCTCTTCACCTTCCGCACCAAGCGGGAGGGCGGCGGCAAAAGGAGATCGGTATGGAGGACTACACCGCTTTGAACCGGGCCGTCGCCCAGTCGAGCTATGTGGACGCGGTGGATGTGGAGATTTTTTCCGGTGACGAGGTGGTGCGCAAGAACATCGCCGCCATCCATGATGCCGGCGCGCGGCGGTGGTGGGGTCCAGCCATGAATTCCACCGGACACCGGAGCACGCCGAGCTCATCTACCGGCTGCGGAAGATGCAGGATATGGGGGCCGACATCCTGAAGGTGGCTGTGATGCCCCAGCACAAGGCGGACGTGCTGACCCTGCTCTCCGCCACCGAGGAGATGTATCGGCTGTACGCCCAGCGGCCGCTGCTGACCATGTCCATGGCGTCGGACGGCGTCATCAGCCGCCTGTGCGGCGAGGTGTTCAGGCTCCGCCGCCACCTTCGGCATGGTGGGCCAAGGCTCCGCCCCCGGCCAGATCCCGGCGGATCAGCTGGAACAGGTGCTGGAGATCCTCCACAGAGCGCTGTGGAGGTTTGACCGGCCCGCCTGGAGACAGGCGGGCCGGTGATTTTGCCAGGGAAAATGGACTCACCAGCATAACGGACGAGCTGCGCTGCCCCATAATGCTGCTGATCTGTGCAAAAAATTGTAAAAACACAGCCATGTCTGCCCCGATTTACCGGCAGTAAAGGGCAACGCTGTGGGCACAATAAAGCTCGGATGGAACTTCCGTATGAGAAAAAGTGTGGGATCAGGTCCCGTCTGGAACGTGTGCCAGGCGGGACCTGACAGCCCCGGCCGGACCGGCCGGGCTGGAACGGAAAACGGGAGGATTTGGAATGAAAAAAGCTGATCGCCCTGGGGCGGCTCTGGCCCTGGTGGGGACCCCTGACCGCGTGCAGCAGCACGCCGGCGGACCAGAATAAGGGGAGCGCCGGCAGCGGCGCTACCGGCAGTACTACCGGCAGCGCCGCCGGACTGCCTATCCCCGGTCTACCCGCTACGGGATGAACGGGACCGCCGGCGGCCATGGCTACACCTATGACGGCCGCTATACCGCCTTCCCCGACGGCAGAGTGGCACCGGGCCGGGGCAATGCGGCCCGGGACATGGAGCGAGTGGGAAAAGGCGTGGCTGACGGGACCCGGGACTTGGTGAACGGCGTGGGCGACGTGGTGCGCGACGCCGGGAACGGTCTGCGGGATGCCGGCCAGGCAGTGAAAAACGCGGCTGACCGGGACATGTGACCCATAAAACGCTGAGAAAAAGACCGCGCGGAGATCACTCTCCGCGCGGTCTTTTTTACTTTTGAGGCCGCTTGCCCCGCTGGTGCGCCGGCTTTGCCCGGCGGGCCGGTATGGGAGGCGCGGCCACCGGCTGCCGGGGGCCGGGCGGCCCTTCCGTGGGGCCTGCCTGCCTTGCCGGTTCTCCTTCCGGCCGGAGCTGCCCCGGGCCTGCTTGGCGGGGGCATCCCCCCCGGCGTCCCTGCCGGCTCCCCGCCCCGGAGGCGGGGGCATCCGACGGATCAGGCACCGCTTCCCATAACCGATCAGATCCTCACGGCCCGTGCGGTGGAGAGCCTCAACACCAGCTTCCGGTTTTGGGGCTTGCGCCACTGCATCAGTGCCCGCTGGAGGGCCTTTGTCGTGGGGCGTGCGGGGGACGAAGACCGGCTGCATGGTGCGGGGTCCAGGCCGGTGTACCACATGCAGGTGGACAGGGTGCCGGGGGTGGGATAGAAGTCCTGCACCTGCTCCGGCATGTGTCCCTGCCGGTTGAGCCACTCCGCCAGCTGGACCGCATCCTCCAGGGTGCAGCCGGGGTGGGAGGAGATGAGGTAGGGGACCAGGTACTGGTCCTTGCCGTAGCGGCGGTTGAGCTTGAAGTACTTCTCCCGGAACTTTTCATAGACCTCGATATGGGCTTGCCCATGTAGTCCAGGGTGTGGGCCAGCAGTGCTCCGGGGCCACCTTCAGCTGGCCGGAGATGTGGTGCTGGATCAGGTCGGTGAAGAACTCGCCGCTGGGGTCCTTCATCAGAAAATCGAACCGGATGCCGGAACGGATGAAGACCTTCTTTTACCTTGGGGAGCTGCCGCAGCTTGCGCAGGAGCATCATATAGTCGGTGTGGTCGGCGTCCAGGTTGGGGCAGGCCTCCGGGGCCAGACAGGCCCGGTTCCTGCACATACCGTGCTTGAGCTGTTTCTGGCAGGAGGGGACGGCGGAAAGGTGGCAGAGGGGCCGCCCACGTCGTGGATATAGCCCTTGAAGCCGGGGTGGCGGGTGAGGCCTCTGCCTCCCGGAGAACAGACTGGTGGCTGCGGGCGGTGATGGTGCGCCCCTGGTGAAAGGCCAGGGAGCAGAAGCTGCACGCCCCGAAGCAGCCCCGGTTGTGGGTGATGGAGAAGCGGACCTCCTCAATGGCGGGCACGCCCCCCATGGAGTCGTACATGGGATGGGGCCCCGTACATAGGGAAGCTCGGCCACCGCATCCAGCTCCGCCGTGGTCAGGGGATAGGCGGGGGATTGACCAGCAGGAACTGGTGCCCGTGCTTCTGAAGGATGGCCTTTCCCACGAAGGGGTCGTGCTGGTCATATTCCACCATGTTGGCCCGGGCGTAGGCTTCCTTGGAGGCGGACACCTCCTCAAAGGAGGGGACCTCCACACGAAGGGGTAGGCACATGCGCCGGGGTGGGGACGGCGGCGCATGTGCCGCGAACGTCGGTGATCCCCCCACCGGGGTGCCGGAGTTCAGCCGGGCTGCGATGTCCACGGGTGGCCGTCTCCCCCCCATGCCATAGGTGAGGATGTCCGCCTGGGCGTCGAAGAGGATGGAGCGGCGGACCTTGTCCTCCCAATAGTCGTAGTGGGCGAAGCGGCGCAGGCTGGCCTCCAGCCCACCGATGACGATGGGGATGTCGCCGAACACCTCCGCACCCGGTTGGAGTAGACGATAGTGGCCCGGTCGGGGCGCAGGCCCGCCTTCCGGCCGGGAGAGTAGGCGTCATCGTGGCGGCGCTTTTTCGCCGCCGTATAGTGGGCCACCATGGAGTCCAGGTTCCCGCCGGAGATCAGCACCCCCCAGCCGGGGGCGTCCCAGGGCGGAGAAGGCCTCCGGCCGCCGCCAGTTGGGCTGGGAGAGAACGGCCACCCGGTAGCCCTCCGCCTCCAGTACCCGGCCGATGATGGCGGGGCCGAAGGAGGGTGATCCACATAGGCATCCCCAGTGATGAGGAGAAAGTCGTAAAGTCCCAGCCCCGGCGGGCCATGTCCTCCCGGGAGACCGGGAGAAAATGATCGCGGTCAAGTTCCATGGTGAACCTCGTTTCTCAGTGTGATCAGGCATGGGTCCCTCAGAACCAGAGGGCCCTTTTCCTCCCGAACATGGGCGGATCTCCGTTCCGGTAGGGGTCATAGGTGTCCAGGTTGCAGCCGAACTCCTGGAGACGGCGGATGGTGCCCTCCTGGGTCCACTCCACCAGAGAGAGGCCGTCAAAGGTCTGGACCGCGCCGTCGTTCATCACACAGCGGAAGCGCCACTCCACAATGGTGGCGTCCTCCCGGTGGAAGAAGCGGCCGCTGTCCCAGACCTCCACCCGGCCCCGGGTGTTCCACTCCTGGAACCAGTGTCGGATGGCGGCGGCGCCGTGGTACTCGGGGCCCCAGCTTTCAAGATAAACGGCATCGGGAGCAAGAGCTCCAGAATACCCAGGTCTTCCCGCCGCAGCCACATGTCCAGCCAGAGGCGGATCTTTTGTTCCCGTTCCTGCGTATGGTGCATATGGGTCTCTCCTGAAAATATAAAGATTTTTGAGATCAGGGGTCCCGGGGCGTCCTTATCCCTGTGCAGTCAGGACCTCCTGGTAGATGCGCTTCATGGTAAGGGCATCTTTGGCCTGCGTGCCGGCGCTCTCGCAGATGAAAGTGGGGGACCAGCCCCGGCGGGCGATCGCCCGGGCCAGCGGAGCCCAGTCAGGGGCCGTATCCGTCGTCGTCGTCAAAGGTGCGGTGGCACTTTTTCTCCCCCGCCGGGGGTGAACTGGATGTGGGAGAAATGGCTGTGAAAGACGCTGGCCCTGGACTGCCCCAGAACGGACTCCACCCGATCCAGCATCCGCTCAAAAACCTCCGGGCCGTCGTCCGCCCCCAGGGAGCGGGCGTACAGGTGGCCGAAGTCGATGCAGGGGATCAAGCGCTCGTCCAGGGTGCACAGCTCCAGCACCTCGTCCAGGTCGCCCAACTGATTGATCTTGCCCATGGTCTCCGGGCACAGGGTGATGTCCCCAAAGCCCTGGCCGTCACAGGCCCGGATCACCTCCCTCAGGGGCGGAGGGCTGTGTCCAGCGCCTCCCGACGGGTGCGCTTCATCAGGGCGCCGGAGTGGATCACAACCCGGGAGGCCCCCCCATCTGACTGGCCACCAGGCAGGCGGAGGTGATATAGCCGATGGTCTTTTGCAGGCTGTCCGGGTCCGGGTTGGCCAGATTGATGAAATAAGGGGCGTGGAGAGAGAGGGAGATCCCGTGCTTCCGGGCGTTCTCCCCTACCCTCCGGGCGGTGTCCTCCCCACATGGACCCCCTTGCCGCATTGATATTCGTAGCAGTCCAGCCCCTGCTCCGCGATCCACTGGGGGCGGCCAGGGGAGGACTTGTGGACGGCGGAGAAAGCGTCGCTGTTGCCGGCGGGCCCGAATTTGGCACTCATAGGAAGGGCCTCCTTTTGCCCAGCAGGCGGAAGGGGGTCTCCGCCGCGTAGCGGGAGATAGCGCCCCGGGTTGCCCGCCAGCTGGATGGGTTCCACCAGCAAAGGGGTAACTCCGGCGTTGTTGGCCCCCAGAGTGTCGGTGAAGATCTGGTCGCCCACCATCACCGTCTGAGCGGGGTGCAGCCCATGCGCTCCATGGCCTGAAGATACCCCCGGCGGCGGGCTTGCCTGAGCGGCCCTGAAAGGGGCACACCCAGGCCTGGGCGAAGTTCTGGGCCCGGCCCGGCTTGCGGCTGTTGGACAGCAGGAACAGGGTGATGCCCTGGGCGGCCAGGGCGTCCCGCCAGGCGGTCAGCTGGGGGAGGGCTGGGCGACCCGGTAGGGGACCAGAGTGTTGTCCAAATCGGCCAGCACCAGCCGGATGCCCCGGGCGGCCAGGGCCTCTGGGTCCAGGGCGGAAAAACCAGGGTAGACCCCCCGGGAATGGGTGAGAATCGCAATGAAGGTCGTCCTCCTGTCGGTGTTCTAGGATGGAGCGGGACGGCATAGAGTGGGGTGTGAGGCGGCGGGGCCGGGCGGAAGCCCGGGCCGGACCGCCCGTTGAGGTTGAGATCATATCATTATATCATTTCCAAAGAAAAATGGACAAGGGGGAGCTAGATATGAGCATGGAACCGCTGATCGTCACCGTCCCGCCGGCCCGGATCGGGGAGCTGAGGGGCTGCGGGCCGTGCCGGCCCACCAGGGCTACCGGATCGGCCGGGGGCCCCACCTCTTCCGGGCGGCGGCGGGGCCGGTCCCTCAGGGCGGACTGATGGCCCTGGACTGCGTGGGCTTTGACGGCAGAGGGGAGGCCGCTCCCCGTGTGATGAGGTGGTGCGGGAGTGCGCCGCCAGGGGCTTCCGGGGCGCGGTGTGCGACTTTGAGCAGGGCGGTGCCGCTGCTGGATCAGGTGGTGCGGCGGCTGGGGGGGCTTCGCCCGCCGGGGCTGGACGTTGTATGTGACGGAGCCCTATGGACACAGTTCTCCCCGGGCCCGGGTGATGATCCCGTCGGCCCTGTCCGGAGGCTCGCTGTCCCGGCGTCTGGAGGAGGCGGCGGAGCGCTTCGGCCGGGAGCGGGTGACCCTGGCGGTGCAGCGGGTGGCGGAGGACTTTTTTCTGCCCTCCCCCACAGGGAGCGGGGTGCCCCCTGAGCCGGCGGGAGCTGGAGGAGAAGCTGGAGCAGCTGCACCCCTCGGTGTTCTTCTCCCATGAGCTGTGCGCCCGCTACTTCACCTACATGAGCCGGGAGAGCGGGGCCCACTTCGTCCTCTTTGACGACAGGGACACCCTGCGCAAGAAGCTGGAGGTGGCCCAAGAGCTGGGCATCACTTCGGCGGTGGCGGCGCTGCCTGAGGTGCTGGACGCGGCGGGGGAGCTGGGAATTCGGAATTGACGGCAGGGGGCCAGGGAGTAAAATTGGGGTACAACAACTGTGAGGAGGCGGCCCCAATGGTACGTCATATCGTGTCCTGGAATTTCAAGCCCGAGCTGAGTGAGGAGGAGCGCAGGGCGGCGGCGGAGACCCTGGTGGCCCGGATGACCGCACTGCGGGATCTGGTGCCCTGCGTGGAGAGGCTGGAGGTGTTTCAGCCCCCCCATCGGTCTGAGCAACTGCGACCTGTGCATGTACACGGAGATCGACAAGGAGGAAAATCTGGTGGTCTACCGGGACCACCCGGAGCACCAGAAGGTGGTCAAGCTGATCCATCAGTGGTGCTGTGACCGGCGGTGCACCGACATGCCCATGTGATGGGAAAAAAGGCAGGCGGAGGGCGTGGCCCTCCGCCTGCTGGCAGTTTTGAGGGGATGGATATGATGGGGAGCGGGGCCGGGTCTCTGTACTACATGGGGAACGGTGCCCTGCCCCGTCTGGGTGTGCGGCCCGATGGGTGATGGGGCCCCCTGTATGGTGCACAGTTCTCCCTCAGTCCTTTGCAGGGGGGGCCTGCCCCCGCCCGCAGTTCCTGGATTTGCGGCGTAGCGTAGGGGCGAGTCCCAGACCCGTCCCTTCCGCCGATGCCGGCGGAAGGACACCCCTCATCCGTCACGGCTTCGCCGTGCCACCTTCCCGGAGGGGGGAGGCTTTGGGGCGGCTCTGGGGGCCGCCCCTGCGGGGTATCTCCGCCCTTTGCGTGCTCCTTGAGGTGCAGGGTCCGATGGGGCATCGGGCCCTGCATGGCGGGCATTTCTCCTGGTTTTGGTGTAGGGCGGATTCGGGGGCATTGAAACGCTCAGGCAGGGTCCTGGGCGTTTTCAGCATTTCGGCTGTCCATCATCTCCTGCAGGTGGCGGAAAAATTCCTCTGGAGGCATGATGGATTTAAAGCGGCGGTAGAAGGCCACGCCGAACCCCATGGACAGGAAAAAGACTGACCTCTTTGTTCTCCTCGGTATTCGGGAGCATCTTGACGGCGGACAGGATGGTGGAGCCCAAAATGTCCACGATCTCCCCCGCCTCCTCCATTGTGGCGGGTCGTTTCAGATATGTTTGGAATTCTTCCAATGTCATAACACTCACCTCAACTCCTAACATACCAAAAAACAATTAGAAAAAACAAGTTGTAATTTTGATTATAAAACATCAAAAGAAAAAATAAAATTTTTCATAGAATAGTGAGGAGAAAGTACAATAATTTGCTCATATAAAACCAACAAAGAGGAAAAGGAATCGTAAACCGTTCTATTTATTTGAGCAAAGAAGTCCATGACAAGGTGTTGAAAATTGCGGCAGAGAACGACACCAGCTTCAGCAACGTGGTGGTCAGCATGATCGAATACTGCCTGAAGGAGCAGGAGTCAGAGCAGGAAAGAGAGACATAAAACAGCGGGCGCCGGGATCTCCGGCGCCCGCTTCAATTTGCCAAAATTCGCGCCCGCAGGCGCGGCAAGTTGAGAAGTGTTTTCCCCGGCGGCATGTGCGTCAGGGAAAACACTTCTCAGGCTGTCAGGTGGGGGTTGTCCGCCTGCGGCGACAAACCCTGCGCGCGGCAGACTGCATCTTTCTCGAAAAAGCGGCAAAGCCGCTTTTCGGGATTTCCGGCGCCCACTCCAGATTTTGGAAAAACCTCGCAGAGTCCGCGCCCGCCGGCGGGGCGTTCTCAATAGGTGTGGGTGCACAGCTCCTGGATCTTGGCCTGGAGCTTTTTCAGGTCCTCAAAGGTCTCGGGCCTGCGCCGGGGGTCCCGGAGGATGGCGGCGGGGGTGGAACAGGGCCATCATCTGGACGCCGGACTTCTCAAACCACTGGCCGTGCTCCTTGGTGATTTTGAAGTCCTCCTTGATGAGGCGGATGGCGGCGATGCGCCCCAGACAGACGATGATTTTGGGGCGGATCAGGGCCACCTGATTGCGAGATAGCCGATGCAGGCGTCCTGCTCCGAGTTCAGGGGGTCCCGGTTGTGGGGCGGACGGCATTTGATGATGTTGGCGATGTACACGTTTTTCTTCCGGCTCAGGTCGATGAGCTCCAGCATCTCGTCCAGCAGCTGGCCCCCGGCCCACAAAGGGGCTCGCCCTGAAGGTCCTCGTTCTCGCCCGGGCCCTCGCCGATGAACATGACCTCGGCGTCCCGGGGCCTACGCCGAACACCACATTGGTGCGTTTATCCGCCAGGGCGCACTTCTGACAGGAGAGGCACTGGGCCTCCAGCTCGTTCCAATTCAGCATCATGAAAAACCTCACTCCAAATGATCCGGGTCCGGGGGCGCGGCCCCCTCCTTTGTGCCAGTCTAGCATAAAATTTCCTCGTGTGCAACCAAAAATCGGACACGGATTCTGTATAAAATGACCATTGACAGGGAAGTGAAGAAGCGTATAATCCGACCATAAAAAAATCCATACGGCAAAAAAGCGCTGATGAAGACCGCGCTCCAAGGCGTCCAACAGAGACCGGGTCACCGACTGAAAGCCTGGTTGGGAAAGACGGAGCTGCGCAACACTTCTGAGCTGGCGGTTCGAACCGGAGAGATCCGGCTGAGGGCCGCACGTATTCCCCACGTTAGCGGGGCTCGAAAGAGGTTCCTTGTTGGAGGAGCAACGCGGGTGGCACCGCGGAATGATTTGAAATTCCGTCCCGGGTCGTATCATTTTTAGATACGGCCCGGGATTTTTGCGTTCCTCCGGAAAGATCGATCAGGAAAGGATGAGATCAGCATGAAGTATGTCACGGAAACAAAGCACATCCCCCCTGGGGTTCGGGGAAATCGCGGGAGGAGCGCTGGACGGGCAGGCCGTCACCCTGAAGGGGCGGTCCACAGCCTGCGGGCCATGGGCGGGATCACCTTCCCTTGCCCTGCGGGTGCGGGACGGGGCGGTCCAGTGCGTGTGCCGGCCGGAGGAGCTGCCGGAGGGGCTGTGCGAGGAGTGTGCCGCGGTGGTCACCGGGACGGTGCGGCGGAGGAACGGGCCCCGGGGCCGGGGAGCTGGCGGCGGAGGAGGTGCGGGTGCTGTCCCGGCCCGCCGCGCCCATGCCGGTGGCCGTCTCCAAGCGGCGGCTGAGGCTGAACCTGGACACGGAGCTGTCCCTGAGGCCCCTTGTGCTGCGCAGCCTGCGCACCCGCTCCGTCTTCAAGGTGCAGGAGGATCAGCCGGGCCTTCCGGGAGTACCTCACCGCCCAGGGCTTCACCGAGATCCACACCCCAAGATCGTCCACGCCGGGGCCGAGGGGGGCAGCAACATCTTCCGGCTGGACTACTTCGGGCGCAAGGCATTTCTCGCCCAGTCCCCCAGTTCTATAAGCAGACTATGGTGGGCTCCTTCCAGCGGGTCTTTGAGATCGGCCCCCTTCCGGGCGGAGAAGCACTCCACCCCCCGGCACCTGAATGAGTACACCGGCCTGGACCTGGAGATGGGCTTCATCGACTCCTTCTACGATGTGATGGAGGTGGAGGCCGGGTTTTTGAAATACTGCATGGAGCTGCTGGCGCGGGAGTACAGCGAGGACCTGAAGCGGCTGGAGGCGGAGCTGCCCCGGGTGGACCGTATCCCCTGCGTGCGGTTCGATGAGGCCAAGCGGCTGGCCGCGGAGAAGTATGGCCGCCCCATCCGGGACCCCTATGACCTGGAGCCGGAGGAGGAGGCCAACATCGGACGCTATTTCCAGGAGGAGTATGGGGCGGACTTCGTCTTTGTCACCCACTACCCCAGCAAGAAGCGCCCCTTCTACGCCATGGACGACCCGGAGGACCCACGCTGCACCCTGTCCTTCGACCTGCTGTTCCGGGGGATGGAGGTGACCACCGGCGGCCAGCGGGTCCACGACTACCAGGCCCAGGTGGCCAAGATGGAGGCCCGGGGGATGCACCCGGAGGAGTTCCGGGACTTCCTCACCATCCACCAGCACGGCATGCCGCCCCACGGCGGCCTGGGCATCGGCTTGGAGCGGCTGACCATGCAGCTGTGCGGACTGGACAACATCCGGCAGGCCAGCCTGTTCCCCGGGACAGGAGCCGACTGGAGCCGTGAGTTTGAAAACATGCAGAGAGGTGAAACAGAATGAAGATCACAACGGAAATGGCGGCCCATATCGCCGCCCTCTCCCGGCTGAAGCTGTCGGAGGAGGAGGCCGGGCGGATGGCGGGGGAGCTGGAACAGATCCTCTCCTATATGGACGTGCTGGACGGCCTGGACACCAGCGGGGCGGAGCCCATGAGCCACATCGTCCCCCTGAAGAACGTGCTGCGGGAGGATGAGACAGCCCCCTCCATGGACCGGGGGAGCTGCTGAAGAACGCGCCGGCCACCGACGGAGGGACCTTCCTGGTCCCCAAGGCCGTGGAATAGGAGGGAAGGACGATGCAGGAGATCATGAAACTCACCGCGCTCCAGCTGGGGGCGGCCATCAGGCGGGCGAGGTCAGCCCCACGGAGGCGGTGAAGGCGGCGGTGGAGCGCATTGAGGAGACGGCGGGGGACAACGCCTTTACTGAAATTACGGCGGAGCGGGCCTTGGAGCGGGCCGCCTGGGTGGAAAAGGAGCTGGCGGCGGGGCGGCTGGCGGGCCCCGGCGGGGTCCCCATGGCCCTCAAGGACAACATCTGCACCAGAGGGGAGTCCACCACCTGCGCCTCCCGAATCCTGGCCGGGTTCCGCCCCCCTTATGACGCCACCCTGGTAGAGCGGCTGGAGGGGGCGGGGGGCCGTCTCCTGGGCAAGCTGAACATGGACGAGTTCGCCATGGGGTCCACCAGCGAGACCTCTTTCCTGGGGCCGGTGCGCAACCCCTGGGACCGGGAGCGGGTTCCCGGCGGCTCCTCCGGCGGTGCCGCGGCGGCGGTGGCCGCCCGCTCCAGCTGGTACGCCATCGGGTCGGACACCGGCGGCTCCATCCGCCAGCCAGCCGCATTCTGCGGCGTCACCGGGATCAAGCCCACCTACGGGACCGTGACCCGGTACGGGCTTATCGCCTACGCCTCCTCCCTGGACCAGATGGGTCCCCTGGCCCGGGACGCGGCCGACTGTGCTGCCGTGCTGGACCTGGTGATGGGCCGCGACCCGAGGGACGGCACCTCTCTGGATGTGCCCCCGCTGGGGGGGCTGCTGGCCTCCCCTGACCGGAGACGTGAGAGGCCTGCGGATCGGGCTGCCCCGGGAGTGCTTCGGGGGAGGGGCTGGACAGTGCGGTGCGGGCCTGCGTCCTGGCGGCGGCGGACGTGCTGCGGGACCGGGGGGCAAGAGCTGGTGCCCCTGTCCTTCCCCATGATGGAGTATGTCATCCCGACCTATTATATCATTGCCTGCGCGGAGGCGTCCTCAAACCTGTCACGGTTCGACGGGGTGAAGTATGGCTGGCGGGCGGAGGGGTACGGGGACCTGCGGGAGCTGTATCAGCAGACCCGCACCGAGGGCTTCGGCCCCGAGGTCCGGCGGCGGATCCTGCTGGGCACCTTTGTCCTCTCCGCCGGATACTACGACGCATACTACCTGAAGGCTCTGCGGGCAAAGGGGATGATCAAGAGGGCCTTCGACGAGGCATTCTGTCAGTGTGATGTGATGCTCACTCCCACCGCTCCTGCCGCGGCCCCCCCGGCTGGGAGAGAGCCTGAGCGACCCCCTGCAGATGTACCTCAGCGGTATTTACACCGTGTCGGTGAACCTGGCCGGACTGCCCGGGCTGTCCATGCCCTGCGGCTTTGACGAGACGGGGCTGCCGGTGGGCGCCCAGCTCATCGGCCCTCCGCTGGGGAGAAGAACGTGCTCAACGCCGCCCACGCCTTCCAGCTGGACACCGACTGGCATACGCGGGCTCCGGCGGAAAAGGAGGTTGGATGACATGACCTGGGAAACTGTGATCGGGCTGGAGACCCACGCGGAGCTGGCCACCCGCACCAAGATATTCTGCTCCTGCACCACCCGGTTCGGGGGAGAGCCCAACACCCACTGCTGCCCCATCTGCACTGGAATGCCGGGGACCCTGCCCATGGTGAACCGAAAGGTGGTGGAGTACGCCTGCCGTGCCGGGCTGGCGCTGAACTGCGAGATCACCCGGCGCAGCCGGTTCGACCAGGAAAAACTACTTCTATCCCGACCTGCCCAAGGCGTACCAAGTGTCCCAGCTCTACCTCCCCATTGCCCGGAACGGGCGTGTGAGCATCGCCACGGCGGCGGGGGAGAAAGGTGGTCCGCATCCACGAGCTGCACATGGAGGAGGACGCGGGCAAGCTGGTCCACGACCCCTGGATGGATCAGACCCGCTGCGACTATAACCGCTGTGGCGTACCGCTGATTGAAATTGTCACTGAGCCCGACTTCCGCTCCGCTGAGGAGGTGATCGCCTATCTGGAGAAGCTGAAGTCCATCCTGGGTATCTGGGGATCTCGGACTGCAAGATGCAGGAGGGCTCCCTGCGCTGTGACGTGAACCTCTCCGTCCGGCCGGCGGGCTCCCGGGAGCTTGGGACCCGGACGGAGATGAAGAACCTGAACTCCTTCAAGGCCATTGCCCGGGCCATCGCCTACGAGGCCCGCCGCCAGGCAGAGCTGCTGGAGGAGGGCGGGCGCGTGGTCCAGGAGACCCGGCGCTGGGATGACAACAAGGACGCCACCTTCTCCATGCGCTCCAAGGAGGACGCCCAGGACTACCGCTACTTCCCGGAACCGGACATCCCGCCTCTGGAGCTGACGGAGGAATTCCTGCAGGGGCTGCGGGCGGAGCAGCCCGAGATGGCGGAGGAGCGGAAGCGGCGGTATCAGACCCAGCTGGGCCTGCCGGAGTACGACGCCGGCATCATCACCGGGCAGAAGGCCCTGGTGGACTTCTTCGAGGAGGTGACGGCCCTGGGGGTGCCGGCCAAGGAGGCGGCCAACTGGATGCTGGGGGACATGATGCGCCGCCTGAAGGAGGAGGAGCTGGAGCCAAAGGACATGAGGCTGACCCCCGCCACCCTGGTCAAGCTGATCGGGATGGTCCAAGCGGGACGGATCAACCGAAACACCGCATCCAAGGTGTTCCGGGGCATTTTCGCGGAGGACCTGGACCCGGAGGAGTGGGTGACGGTCCACGGCCTGGAGCAGATCCGGGACGAAAGGGTCATTGCCGGCGCGGTGGCCCGGGTCCTGGAGGAGCATCCCCAGTCTGCGGCGGATTATCGGGCGGGCAAGGAGAAGGCCCTTGGTTTCCTCATGGGCCGGGTGATGAAGGAGCTGAAGGGCAAGGCGGACCCGGGGGCGGTGAACGCTCTGCTGAAGAGCCGCCTGGAGACAGGAAGGATCGGAGGGGGGGATAAAAGAGTGCCCCGGAAAGGAAAGAAAGCCCGGTGTATCCTGAACGGAGGGGCGGTGCCACATATTGTGCGCTGAAAACCGGTCTATACAACGCCTTGCATGGGTCAAAAGATGTAAACCAAAAATCGGGCGGCGGAAACACAGTTTCCGTGCCGAAAAACCGCTGATTTTCTGAAAAATCAGCGGTTTTTTTGTGGCGAATTGAAAAAAAGTCTTGCATTTTATGTAAAGTGCTTTTTATACTAAAAGGCAGAGTGGGGCAAAGTGGAGTAAAATCCCGCTAAGATCCATCAAAGTGGGGAGGGAGAGCGATGACCGGCACCTATGAACACAGCATCGATGCCAAGGGCCGTCTCTTTATCCCTGCCAAGCTCCGTGAGGAGCTGGGCGTGACCTTCTACCTGGCCATGGGGGTGGACGAGTGTCTGGCCATCTACCCCCAGGAGACCTGGAACCGCTTTACGGAAAAATTTGCCTCCCTGCCCATGAGCCAGTCGGCCGCGATGCGCCCCCTGTTTGCTAACGCCTCGAAGTGCGAGCTGGACAGCCAGGGCCGCATCGTCATCCCCCAGAAGCTGAGAAAATACGCGGGCTTGGAGAAGGACGCCGTCATCATCGGCGTCAACGACCGGGCCGAGATATGGAGCGCTGAGACTTGGAATGCCCGGGAAGAGGAGGAGATGACCCCGGAGAAGATGAAGGCCTGTCTGGCCGCACTGGGGGTTCTGACGAAATGAGTGAGACCTTTACCCACCGCCCGGTGCTGCTGAATGAGTGCATCCAGGCGCTGAACATCCGCCCGGAGGGGTGTCTATCTGGACGGGACCCTGGGCCGGGCAGGACACAGCCGGGAGATCGCCCGGCGGCTGACCACCGGACGGCTGATCTGCATTGACCGGGACCAGGCGGCGATGGACGCCGCGCCGGAGCGGCTGGCTCCCTGGATGGACCGGGTGACGCTGGTCCACAGCAATTTCGACCAGATCGATAGGATCTTGAACGAGCTGTCCCTGTCCGGCGTGGACGGGATGCTCTTTGACCTGGGGGTGTCCTCCCCCCAGCTGGATGACAGCACGAGAGGATTCTCCTACATGGCGGACGCGCCCCTGGACATGCGGATGGACCAGAGCGGCGGGATGACCGCCGCAGAGGTGGTCAACCAGTGGCCGCAGGAGGAGCTGCGGCGCATCCTGTACCAGTATGGAGAGGAGCGGTATGCCCCCAGATCGCCGCCGCTATCGTCCGGCGTCGGCAGGACAGGCCCATCCAGACCACCATGGAGCTGGCGCAGATCGTCCGGGAGGCCATGCCTGCCCGGGCACTGAAAGAGAAGCAGCACCCGGCCAAGCGGTCTTTCCAGGCCATCCGCATCGCGGTCAACGACGAGCTCGCCTCGGTGGACCGGATGCTCCAGGCGGCTGTGCCCCGGCTGAATCCGGGGGGACGGCTGGCCGTTATCACCTTCCACTCCCTGGAGGATCGGATCGTCAAGACCGGCCTGGCGGAGTTCGCCCGGGGCTGTACCTGCCCTCCCGATTTTCCGGTATGCGTATGCGGGAAAAAACCCCAGATCCGGTTGGTGAGCCGTAAGCCGATCCTGCCCTCGGAGGAGGAGGTCCGGGACAATCCCCGCCCGCAGCGCCAAGCTCCGGGCAGCGGAAAAGCTGTAAAAAACGACTCTGCGGTCGTCTGTGATATGTGTGTTATAAAGGATACTGAAGAGAAATGGAGTGAATGCCATGGCCACCCGCCGGCGCAGTCAGCTAAGCTCATACCGAACCTATGGCAGTGTGGCCTACGCCCCCGCCTATGACGGCACCGCTGTCCGGGCGCCGAGGCGGGAGGAGGTGCTCCGTCCCAAGCCCCGGGTCCGCCCCAGGGAGCGGGTCCTCACCCGTACCCAGGTCCAGGTCCGAGAGGCGGGCAGGCCTCGGTATTCGCGGTGATCGGCTTTTTAGCAGTGGGGGTGTTCGCCGCCCTGCTGCTGCTGAGCTACACCCAGTACGCCGTGCTGACTGACCAGGTGGTGACCCTGCGCAGTGAACTGACCACCCTCCAGACGGAGAACGCTACGCTCAGCGCAGAGTATGAGAAGGTATTTGACATGGAGCGGATCCAGGCGGCTGTGGGAGATACCATGATCCGGCCCACCGGTGACCAGGTGGAGTATATCGATCTGTCCGAGCCTGACAGCGTGGTGGTGTACGGGCAGGAGGACGCCAAGACCGGCATCCCGGGCCTGCTGGCGGGGCTGGAGGAGATCATCTCCAGTCTGATCGAATATTTCCGGTGACCCGCCGCATATAGTGATCCATGGGTGGACGAAAGAGATAGACCGGGCGGAAGGGGCTCCCCCGCGCCCGGAGCAAGGGGGCGCAAGAAAAGAGAGCTTTTCTTGCGCCTCAGATTATCAAGGCAGAGCGGAACGCACGGCAAAGCAGGGAAACGGACCCAGAGGAGGAGACCCCAGGATGGACGATCGCAGAGAACGAAATACCGGCCGCAGTGGACGGGAGAGCGGCTCCAAGCGCAAGATATTCCGTCGCACGGTCTTTCTGATGCTGGTGTGCGGCGTGGGTCTGTTCATCCCGCTGATCGGCCAGCTGTGGAACATCGCCATCGTCCACCATGAGGAGTATCAGGCTGAGGCGGTGGAGCAGCAGACACGGGATGTGGAGGTGGCTGCTTTCCGGGGGAGCATCTACGACAGCAGCGGAGACGTGCTGGCCATGTCAGCCACCGTCTACAACCTGATCCTGTCTCCCAGGGACCTGGAGGCCAGCGTGGACGAGTCCAAATACAAGGATGAGGAGGGCAATGCGGACCTGACGGCCTATCAGGCGGCCCTCCAGGCCAAGAAGGACCTGGTGCTGGACGGCGTGCTGGCCGTGCTGGACCTGGACCGGGAGGCTCTGGCGGACCGATTGGAGCGGACCTACTCCCAGTATGAGGTCCTGAAGACCAACATCGAGAAGGAGCAGGCGGAACAGCTGCGCGCCTTTATCACGGAAAACAAGCTGTCTCATTTCCTGTACCTCACCCCCACCACCAAGCGGTATTACCCCTACGGCGACCTGGCGGCCCATGTGCTGGGCTTCTGCAACAGCGAGGGGGGAGTCTACGGCGTGGAGCCATCTACAACGACGTGCTGGAGGGCACGGTGGGCCGGGTGGTCACCACCCGCACCGGCACCGGCGTGGAGATGTACGACAGTTACTCCAGTATGTGGACGCAGAGGACGGCTGTGATCTGACCCTGACCATCGACACCACCATCCAGTCCTATGCCGAGCGCATCCTGGAGGAGGATCAAGGCCTATGACGTCCTGCAGGGGCGGCTGGTGCATCGTGCTGAATCCCCAGACCGGGGCTGTGCTGGCCATGGCCAGCTCCCCGGACTACGGCCCCAACCAGTACGGGACCATCCGGGACGAGAGTCTGCGGGCCCAGGTGGAGGCTGATGTGCAGGCCGAGCTGGAGAAGCGGCAGGGCGAAAAGGCGGAGGGCAAGACCGACGAGGAGATCTACCAGGAGGCGGTGAACGCCGCCACAGGCACGGCCCAGAACAAGCAGTGGAGGAGCCAGGCGGTGAACGACACCTACGAACCGGGCTCCACCTTCAAGGCCCTGGTGCTGGCCGCAGCACTGGAGGAAGGCGTGGTGTCAGAGAGCGATACCTTCTACTGCCCCGGCTATTACATGGTGGAGGGCTGGCCAAAGCCTATCAGCTGCTCCAAAAAGGCGCCGGGCCACGGCACCCAGACCTGGCCGAGGCGGTGCAGAACTCCTGCAACCCGGCCTTTATGCAGATCGGCCAGCGGCTGGGCATCGAGAAGTTTTATGAATATTTCCAAGCCTTCGGTCTGACAGAGCCCACCAATATCGATCTGAACGGGAGGGCGTGAGTACGGTCTGGCCCCTGAACACGATGACCGGCGTGGACCTGGCGGTAGGCTCCTTCGGCCAGCGATTCACCGTCACCCCCATCCAGATGATCACAGCTTTCGCCGCTACCATCAACGGCGGCAAGCTGCTCCAGCCCTATGTGGTCCAAACGGTGACGGCCGCCGACGGCACGGTGGTGGAGAACACGGAGCCCACCGTGGTGCGGCAGGTGGTCAGCCAGGAGACCAGCGACAAGTGCCGGGAGATCCTCACCAGCGTGGTGATGGCCGAGAAGGGCACCGGCAAGAATGCCCGCCAGGCGGGCTACACCATCGGCGGCAAGACGGGCACCTCGGAGACCACCGTCCCCGGCGAGGTGGTGGTGTCCTTCATGGGCTTCGCCCCCCCCGCCGACGACCCCCAGATCCTGGTCCTGCTGGCCTACAACACCCCAGCCCGGTCCGCGGAGGGAGTAGCATCGGCACCACCGGCACCTGGATCAGCGGCGGCAACATGGGTGCCCCCATGGCGGGCAAGCTGATCGGCGAGATCCTGGACTATCTGGGAGTGGAGAAGGAGTACACCGCCGACGAGGCGGCCCTGGCCGACCTCCAGACTCCCAAGGTCACCGGGATGACCCCCGCCGACGCGGAGGCTGCCCTGGAAAAGAAGGGGCTGGACTCCCGCACCGTGGGTGAGGGCGAGACAGTCACCGCCCAGGTGCCCGCGGCCGGCTCCGTCATCCCCGGTGAGAGCACCGTGATCCTCTATCTGGGCGGCGCGGAGCCGGAGGAGACGGGCACCGTGCCCGACGTCACCGGGATGAGCTTCGCAGCGGCCCGCTCTAAGCTGGAGTCCGCCGGGTTCTTCATGCGGGCAGCAGGAGCGGCCACCTATCTGGGCTCCTCCAGCAAGGCTCAGGGCCAGAGCGTGGCCGGCGGAGAGACTGCGGCCATCGGCACCATCGTAGACGTCACGTTCAGCACACCTCAGGTGGAGGACGGATACCTCTACGACGGATAAGAAGACACAGGCGGAGAAAGACCTGATTTTTTTGCGGCGGTCTTTCCTTATTTCGCACCTCTTAAAGAAAATGAAACCCACCCTTGAGGGGTGACACCATGAAGCTGCGAGATCTGCTCGCCGGCGTCCCCTCACGGGGGCAACGCCGACCTGGATATGGAAATAAATTCCATATCGTATGACAGCCGGACCCTGGAGCCGGGCGCCCTGTTTGTGACGCTCTCAGGGTCCAAGACAGACGGACACCGGTATGTGGCCCAGGCGCTGGAAAAGGGCGCCGCCGCCATCCTGTGCCGGGAGCCGCCCCGACAGGAGCTGGCTCTCCACTCCAGACCCCAGGGCCGCCCTGGCCCGGGTGTCCGCCGCTTGGTTCGGATACCCGGGGAGGAGATGACTCTGATCGGGGTCACCGGCACCAACGGGAAGACCACCACCACCTATCTTATCAAGGCCATGCTGGAAGGGGCGCTGAAGACCCGTGTGGGCCTGATTGGCACCAACCGGAATCTGATCGGTGCCCTGGAGCTGCCCGCCCACCGCACTACACCGGAGCCCTATGAGCTCCAGGCGCTGCTGCGGCGTATGGCAGACGCGGGATGCACCCATGTGGTGATGGAGGTCTCCTCCCACGCCCTGGTCCAGCACCGGGTGGCGGGGCTGACCTTTGACGTGGGGGTGTTCACCAACCTGACCCAGGACCATCTGGACTACCACGGGACCATGGAGGCCTACCGGCGGGCTAAGGGGGGCTGTTCCGCCAGTCGGAGCGTGCGGTGCTCAACCTGGACGACGAGGCGGGCCGGTGGTACCGGGAGCGGATCGCCTGCCCCTCCCTGACCTACTCTGAGAACAAGGACACGGCGGACCTGACCGCTAAGAACATCCGCCTCTTTCCCGGCCACGTGGAGTTCGAGGCGGTGGCCCGGGGGCAGATCACCCGGGTCCATCTGCCCATCCCCGGCGGCTTTACCATCTACAACGCCCTGGCGGCGCTGGCATGCGGGCTCTGCCTGGACATCCCGCTGGACAAGGTGGCCGCCCCCTGCGTGCGGTGCGGGGGTGAAGGGCCGGGTGGAGGTGGTGCCTGTCCCCACGGCCTACACCGTCATCATCGACTATGCCCACACGCCGGATGCCCTGGAGAACATCCTTACCACCGCCCGGGACTTCACTGCGGGCCGGCTGGTCTGCCTGTTCGGCTGCGGCGGCGACCGGGACCGGACCAAGCGGCCCCTCATGGGGGCGGTGGCCGCCGAGCTGGCTGACCTGGTGGTGGTCACCTCTGACAACCCACGCACCGAGGGGCCGGAGGATATCATCGAGGATATCCTGCCGGGCATGGAGGGGATGGACACCCAGTGCCACGTGGAGCCCGACCGTCCGGAGGCCATCTGCTGGGCCCTGTCCCAGGCGCGCCCGGGGGACGTGGTCGTGCTGGCTGGAAAGGGGCATGAGACCTATCAGGAGATCAACGGCGTCCAGTACCACCTGGACGAGCGGGAAGTCGTGGCCGGCTATTTCCGCGGCCAGCGGAAGGCGCGGGAAAAAAGCAGGGACAGGGGACAGAAAACGGTGGAAAAGTCCCTGCGTATGTGGTAAAATAATACGCCATTGAGCACAGACCTGTGTGTGATACCCAAGAGAAAGAATGCCTGGAGGGTGGCAGCTATGTCATATATTCTCAGCTTTATCGTGGCCTTTGGAGTGACCTTTATTGCGGGACAGATCTTGGTCCCCCTGCTACGCAAGTGGAAAGCGGGGCAGTCCATCCGGGAGGATGGGCCCACCTGGCACATGTCCAAGCAGGGCACCCCCACCATGGGCGGACTGATGTTTATCCTGGGGATCGGGGTGGCCATTGTGACCGCGGGCTGGGAAGAGATCCAGCGGGGGAACTTTATCTATCTCTTCGTGTACCTCTTCGCTCTGGTGTTTGGAGCCATTGGCTTTGTGGATGACTTTCAAAAAGCTGCGCCATCACGCCAACGAGGGGCTGACGGCCCTGCAGAAATTTCTCCTCCAGCTGGCGGCGGCGGTGGCGTTCACCGTGCTGCTGCGCAACTACGGATATCTGACCCCGAGTCTGTACATCCCCTTTTTTTAATGTGGAGCTGGCCATGCCATGGGTGGTCTATATGGTCTTTGCCGCCTTTGTCATGGTGGGCACGGTGAACGCCGTGAACCTCACCGACGGCATCGACGGCCTGGCCACCGGCGTGACCATCCCCGTGGCCCTGTTCTATGTGGCGGTGTCTGCCTGGTTCAACCGCAGCGACCTGACGGTGGTGTCTGCGGCCCTGGCGGGCGGCCTGTCCGCCTTTTCTGATCTATAACTTCCATCCAGCCAAGGTGTTCATGGGGACACCGGCTCCCTGTTCCTGGGGGGGGCGGTGTGCGGTCTGGCCTTTGCCCTGGACGTCCCCCTGGTCATCCCTCTGGTGGGACTGATCTATGTGCTGGAGACTCTCTCTGATATCATCCAGGTGATCTACTTCAAAGCGACCCACGGCAAACGCTTTTTCCGGATGGCGCCCCTTCATCACCACCTGGAGCTGGGGGGCTGGAGCGAGACCAAGCTGTTCTGCGTTTTCTCCGGCGCCACCCTGGTCCTCTGCGTGCTGGCCTTCCTGGGCGTCATGAACCGATATCCCATGTGACGGGCGGGGCGGGCGCTTTTCTCTCCGGCGGGTCACTGTCACAGTATCTCAGAACAGGGGGTGGTCCTCGTGGCCCGAAAACCAAAGCGCGACCTCACGGTGGAGGAACAGCTGGCCCGGGGGCCGCTGGATCTGCCCTTTCTCATGCTGACCATGCTTCTATTGGGCGTGGGACTCATCATGATGTTCTCCGCCTCCTTTGCCACGGCCTATTACAACGACGGCGACCCGCTGGTATATATCAAAAACCAGGCGGTCTATGCCGCGGCTGGGGTAGTGGTCATGTTCCTTGTCTCCAAGATCAACTACCAGACTTTCCGACTGCTGTCCGTACCTGGCATCGTGGCCGCTATCCTCCTGCTGGTGCTGGCCCTCAGTCCCCTGGGAGTGGAGCTCAATGAGGTGAAGCGCTGGGTGCGCATCGGCCCTATCCAGTTCCAGCCCTCGGAGGTGGCCAAGGTGGCGGTGATCCTGTTTTTTGCCACCCGCCTGTCCAAGCGGGACACAGAGAAAAAGAAAGAAGGGAGCCGCCGCACCCTCACCGGCCGGACGCTGGAGCGGCTGGACCGCATCGGCTTTCTGGAGCTGGTGCCCTATGGGGCCATCCTGATGGTGATCGCCCTGCTGATGATGCTGGAGCCCCACCTGTCGGGCACCGTCCTGGTGCTGGCGGGGGGGCCTCGGTCCTCTTCGCCGCCGGGATCAGCCTGGGCTGGTTCGCCGCCGGCGGGACCCTGGTGGCGGGAGCCATGTGGTTCATCATCACCCAGACCCCTATATGACGGCCCGCATCAATCTGTGGCTGGACCCATGGGCCCAGCGGCAGGGGGACGGCTTTCAGACGGTGCAGTCCCTGCTGGCCATCGGCTCCGGCGGCCTGCTGGGCCTGGGGCTGGGCAAGAGCCGACAGAAATTCCCCTATGTCCCCGAGCCGGAAAACGACTTTGTATTCCCCATCGTGGCGGAAGAGCTGGGATTCATCGGGGCGGTGGTGGTGCTGCTCCTGTTCTCCCTGCTGATCATGCGGGGGTACTGGCTGGCACTCCACGCACGGGACAAATTCGGAGCACTGACCATCGTGGGCATTATCACCCTGCTGGCGGTCCAAGTTTTCTGAACGTGGGCGTGGTCACCAATCTGATCCCCAATACCGGAATCTCCCTCCCCTTCTTCAGCTACGGAGGCACAGCGCTGATGATCCAGCTGGCGGAGATGGGGATCGTATTGAGCATATCCAGACAGATCCCGGCACCCAAAAATGACTGATCCGGAGGAAGACAGGCGGCGGGGCAGCCCCGTCGGAGCGCGCGCCTTCGGCCTAAACGAGAGAGTGGAGTGATACCATGAATATCCTTTTTTACCTGCGGCGGCACGGCGGGCCATGTCAATCCGGCGGTGGCGCTGGCCCGGATCTTCCAGGAGCGGAACCCGGACTGCAAGGTCCTGTTCGTGGGAGCGGATGGCGGGATGGAAAACCACCTGGTCCCCAAAGAGGGGCTATGAGATCCGCTCGGTGACCATCACCAATTTTCACCGCTCCTTCGCGCCGGCGGATATCGCCCACAACCTGGGCACGGTGCGGAACATGGTCCGATCAAGCAGCAGGCGGCCCGCATCCTGGACGAATTTCAGCCGGATCTGGTGGTGGGCACCGGGGCTACGCCTCCTACCCCGTAGTGAAGGAGGCCGCCCGGCGGCACATCCCCACAGCCATCCACGAGTCCAACGCCGTGCCCGGCCTGACCACCAAGGGATTGTCCAAGGTGGTGGACCGGGTGATGGTGGGCTTTGAGGAGAGCCGGAGCCACTATGACCACCCGGAGAAGGTGGTGGTCACCGGAACCCCGGTGCGGAGCGACTTTTTCCGCTATACCCGGCAGGAGGCCAGGGAAAAGCTGGGGTTGACCGATGAGCGGCCTCTTCTGCTGTCCTACTGGGGTTCCCTGGGGGCGGAGGTGATGAACCGGAAGATGAGCGAGTTCATTGCCCGTGAATGCTATGACGGAGCCCCCTTCCACCACATCCACGGGGCCGGGCGGGACTACGGCTGGATGCAGGAGGAGATCGGCCGCCGGGGCCTGGCTCTGGAGGGCACGGGCATCGAGGTTCGGGAGTACATCTATGATATGCCCCTGGTGATGGCGGCCGCTGATGTGGTGCTGTGCCGAGCGGGTGCCTCCACCATCTCGGAGCTCACCGCCATCGCCAAGCCCTCCATTCTGGTCCCCTCCCCCAACGTCACCGCCAACCACCAGGAGAAGAACGCCCGGGTGCTGGCCGACCAGGGGGCGGCGGTGCTGCTGCTGGAGCGGGACTGTGTGGAGAACACCCTCTATGACGCAGCGGACCATCTGCTGCGGGACCGCCGCCGCCGGGATGACATGGTCCGGGCACTGACGGCTATGGCGGTGCCCGACGCAGGGGAGAAGATCTACTGGACCCTCCGGGCCCTGATGAAGTAACCAAGATCCTCTTTTTTTTCCATAGAATGACCTGAATCCATAAGGATTGGAGGCCATTCCATGAGCTGTTATCAAATCAACGGCGGAACCCCCTGCGGGGGGGCGGCTCGCTGTTCAAGGGGCCAAGAACAGTGTGCTGCCCATCCTGGCCGCCGCCCTGCTGGCCCCCGGAGAGCGTGATCCACAACTGTCCGGACCTGTCCGACGTGACCGCTACCCTGGACATCCTGCGCCTGCTGGGCTGCGGGGTGAGCAGGGAGGGGGGGACACCGTCGCGCTGGACGCGAGGGAGCTGGATGGGACGGTGATCCCCGCTTCCCTGATGGGGAGCTGCGGTCCTCTGTGATCTTCCTGGGGGCGCTGCTGACCCGGATGGGGGAGGTGGAGCTGTCCTACCCTGGGGGCTGCGAACTGGGCCCGCGGCCCATCGACCTCCATCTGGGCGCGCTGCGCCAGCTGGGGGCGGAGATCCGGGAGGAGGGGGCAGCCTCCTGTGCCGGCGGGGAAAGGAGATGCGGGGGCGGGAGCTGTGCCTCTCCCTCCCAGCGTGGGGGGCCACAGAGAACATCCTGCTGGCCGCCTGTGGCTGTCCTGGCCGGACCACTCTGGTGGGGGCCGCCCAGGAGCCGGAGATCGTAGACCTTCAGGAGTTCCTGAGGGCCATGGGTGCACAGGTGGAGGGCGGGGACGCCGGTCATCTCCATAGAGGGCGGACTGCCCCTCCACCCCGCGGAACATACCGTAATCGGAGACCGAATTGCCGCTGCGACCTATCTGTGCGCAGTAGGAGCCGCGGGGGGGCGAGATTGTGACCACGGGAGTGGACCCGGACCACCTGACAGCGGTGCTCTGCGCACTCCAGGAGGCGGGCTGCCGGGTGGAGACCGGGGCGGGGGAGATCCGTCTGACCTGCTACAGCCCCCTTGAGGGCTATCCGCCCAGTGCGCACCGCCCCCACCCGGGCTTCCCCACCGATGCCCAGGCCATCCTCATGGCCGCCCTGGCCGGCGGGACTGGGAGCACTATGTTTGTGGAGAACATCTTTTCCAGCCGTTACCACCACGTAGATGAGCTGTCCCGTATGGGGCTGACATCAGGTAGCCGGCCGGGTGGCAGTGGTCAACGGGCGCAGGCTCCACGGGGCACGCGTCCGGGGCTGTGACCTGCGGGGCGGCGCTGCGCTGGTAGTGGCCGCCTTGGGGGCGGAGGGGACCTCCCGAATCTCGGGGCTGAAGTACATCCGGCGGGGCTATGACGGACTGGATACCGCCCTGCGCGCCCTGGGGGCGGAGATCACCACGATTTTGTAAGAGAAGGCCGGGCACCCGCTGCGGAGGGCCCGGAGGAACGGAGAGACCCATGTCATCCAGAAGCAAACGAGGGAGAAGGAGAAACCGGGGCCGCTTCAGCCTGCTGTTCAAGCTGCTGGCCGGAGCGGCACTGGTGGCTGCCCTGACCTTCGGGGCCACCGTCTTCTTCCAGGTGGAGCACATCCTGATCGCTGGGAACAGCCGCTACACCGCCCAGGAGGTGGAAGAGGCGTCCGGCATCCAGCTGGGCGACAACCTGTTCCGGCTGAACAAGGGGCAGATCTCAGAGGATATCCGGCGAAAAGCTGCCCTATGTGGAGGAGCTGACCATCGTCCGGCACCTGCCCAGCACCATTGCCATCGAGATCCGGGAGTGGGACGCGGTGGCCAGCATCCTGCCCTCCAGCGGGACTTCAACGGCGGAGGCACCAGCGGCGGAGGAGGCAGAGGACACTGAATTGCCAGAAGAGACCGGGACGGCGGCCGGGGAAGCTTGGCTCATCAGCGTGGGCGGCCGTCTGCTGGAGCCCGCTCCGGAGGACAGCACAGCGCTGACCGTCACTGGCCTGACCGTCCTCTCCCCCAGGCAGGGACCCAGATGGCGGTGCCTCAGGCGGAGGAGACACGGCGCCAGGGCCTGATGGCCCTGCTCGCTGCCCTGGAGGAGCGGGGGACCCTGGAGAAGGTGTCCTCCATCGACCTGTCTGCGGGGACGGAGATCCTCCTGCGCTACGACGGCCGGTTCGATGTGAAGCTGCCCATCAGCGGCGATTTTATTCACAAGCTGCGGGCACTGGAGGCGGTGGTGGAGAAGCGGGAGAGCTATGAGACCGGGACAATGG
>VOFC01006218.1_pt1 | contig 75684 bp, 109 predicted proteins | sample 5384161 | NCBI WGS metagenome assembly VOFC01 (sample SAMN12384722, study PRJNA508395) | human gut metagenome | isolation source: healthy gut B | host: Homo sapiens | reverse complement strand
GCGAATTATCGTTAAAAATCTGGAATAAAATAAGGCTCACCGTCAATTTTGGCGGTGAGCCTTATTTGTTTGCTCATGTATGAGATGAATTGCATTTAATACAGGGCTGCTTCCCAGAAACATCACAGATACACCTCCACGGGCAGGTCGGTCCACGCTGCACGGCGGAACTGGTGGGGCATCTTGTTGGCTTCCCGGTAGTGTTTGGCGGTTTCAAATCATAGTGCCGCTGTGAGTTCGCAGAAAAACACTTGATGATTTTTTCATCGTCCTTGACCACACAAGGAAATGAAAAGCTCCCCGTTCCAATTCGTAAAAAGAATCAGAATGGGGAGCTTTTAAATGGGATTCAGGCCGGCAGTACAAAGACCGTGAGCTTTGCAGGAAAAAGGGAAACCGACCCGTTAAAAAGGAGGAGAATGATCAGGGGAAGGCGTTCGCGCACCTGCCCCGCATTGGGGATAGCATCAGAATTTGCAGGGGGTCTCCTGCTCGATATGGATGTGATGGCCGCTGTAGTTGCCCGGGATATGGCTTGCCTGATACTTGGCTGCCGCCAGCACCTTGGAGAATTCGATACCGGTTTCGTAACCCATCTCGTTCAGCATCCAGATCATGTCCTCGGTAGACAGGTTGCCGGAGGCACCGGGAGCAAAGGGACAGCCGCCCAGACCGCCCAGAGCGGACTGAACCTCGGTGATGCCGCTCTCGATGGCTGCCATGGTATTGACCATGCCCAGTCCACGGGTGTCGTGGAAATGGACCTGCAGATTCAGTGTGGGATAGGCTGCCTTCAGCGCACCAATGACGGCTTTTACCTGTGCAGGGTCTGCGATGCCGATGGTATCGCAGAGGCAGCAGGTGGTCATGCCGGCGTCGATGTAATCTTTCAGGAAATCCACTACAGCCTGCGGATCGTCGTATTTGCCCTCAAACGGGCAGCCGAAGGTCGTAGCGAGATCCACCACGATATTCAAGTCGGGGTAGGCAGAACGGATCTCCTTGTAGGCTTCCAGCGATTGCTCGTGGGTGCGGTTGATGTTGGCCTTGTTGTGGCTCTTGCTCAGGGACACAACATAGCAGACCTTGCGCAGGCCCAGCTCGTAGGCGTTCTGAGCACCGCGCAGGTTGGGCACCAAGGCAAACAGATCCAGTCCCGGGTATTTTTTCAGGACAGCCTCGGTGACTGCTTTGGAGTCGGCCAGTTGCGGGATGGCCTTGGGGCTGACAAAGGAGGTATACTCCATGTGCTTGACGCCTGCCGAGACCAGCTGATCAATGACGTCCAGCTTCAGTTCGGTGGCGATCGGTGGAGCACATTTCACGCTCTGGAATCCGTCACGGGGGCCGACTTCAACAACTTCGATTTTGCTCATAATCTCATAACCCTCTTTTGTGTCATTTCAACCATTCCTATGGGAGCACGGTACGGCAAAGCGAGATGGCAGTGTTAAGCAGCATTCGATCCGACCATCCCGCCCTTCCGCACACCATGCGGCCACAGGATCATAGAACTCAGATAGCGCCCTTGGCCTTCAGCTCTTCCAGCTTGGCAGCGTCAAGGCCCAGAAGCTCACCATAGATCTTGGCATTGTCCTCTCCCAGCAGCGGAGCGGCCTTGCGGGGATACGCCTTTGTGCGGGTCAGGTGCTGCGGCACAGCGGTGATCTTCAGCTTGCCGATACCGGGCTGATCGATCTCCGGGAACATCTCACGGGCACCCGCGATCTGCGGGTCAGTCACCAGACGGTCGATGGTGTTGACGGGGCAGGCAGGGCATCCAGCATCGTTCAGCATCTTGTCGATCTCGTCAATGGTGTAATCCTTGGTCCAAGCGCAGATGATCTCACGCATCGCGGCGTGATTCGCCACACGATCCTTGATCTCAACAAAGCGGGGGTCGGCCTTCAGTTCCGGCTGCTTCATCACATCGCAGAGCAGGCCGTACAGCTTGTTGTTGCCTGCGGCAATGACCACATCGCCGTCCTTGGTCGGGAAAACATCATACGGGTAGGTGGACTCGTACCGGTTGCCGATGCGCTGCGGGATACGGCCCGTGGACTGGTAGATCATGGTGATGTTTTCCATCGCGGAAGCCACCGAGTCCACCAGCGCCACATCAACTTTTTTTCGCCCAGACCCGTTTTCTGCTTGTTGACCAGCGCCGCCAGAATGCCGATGGTCATGTTCAGGCCGCCGAGGACATCGCCCATGGGCGTGCCGACACGGGTCGCCGGGCCATCGGGCCAGCCGGTGGTGCTCATCAGGCCGCCCATGGCCTGACCCACAATGTCATAGCCCGCACGCTTGCTGTAAGGGCCGGTGTGGCCGAAACCGGACACCGCACCATAGATGATGCCGGGGTTGACCTCCTTCAGGACATCATAGCCAAGGCCCAGCTTTTCCATCGTGCCGGGGCGGTAGTTCTCGATGACGATGTCGGCCTTCTTGACCAGTTCCCTGAAGATCTCCTTGCCCTCAGGGGCCTTCAGGTTCAGGGTGCAGCCCAGCTTGCTGCGATTGAAGTTCGCATAATAAACACTGTTGTCGTTGATAAAGGGGCCCATCTTCCGGGTATCATCGCCGCCCTTGGGATTTTCCAGCTTGATGACCGTAGCACCCATATCGGCCAGGATCATGCCGCTGTAGGGACCAGCCAGAACACGGGTCAGGTCGAGAACGACCACGCCATCCAAAAACCTTTGCTCATAATAGACACCTCGTTATTTTTCATTTTTCTGATGTATGGAATGTTACAGGATATTGTACAGGCCCAGCAGACCAGCCAAGACCGTCAGGAGCAGCAGCAGGCCGGACAGACCGAACATCTGGATGAAGAGCTTGTTCTCTTTTTTTTTCGTGAACTCGGGGTCAGTGGCGTTGGCCGCCATGATCAGGCTGCCGCCGGTGGACGCCGGGCTGAAGCCGGCAAAGGAAGCGGTCAGGCACATGATGGTGATAAGGCCCTCCGGCTTGACGCCGACCTGCTCAGCGATGGCACCAACCGTAGGCACCATGGTGGGCCACACGACACCGATCGCAGAGCTGAACCACGAGAGGATGCCGGCGGAAAAGCCCTGAATGGCGACTGCAGTCTTCGGCGTCATGATAGAAGCCAGACCGTTCGACATCAGCGCTACACCGCCCACGTCAGAGACAATGTTCATCAGCATACCGATGCCGGTGACCATCAGCAGGGTGGACCAAGGCACGCCCTTGATGACGACCTTTTCATCTGCCACATTGAGGAGTAGCAGGACGACTGCCACAGCAAAGGAGATGAGGCCGACATTCCGCTTGAAAAAGGCGCTGGCCACGATCATGGCCAGAAAGCCCACCAGCGTGATGATCTGCTTCTGGGTGAACGCGGGAAGGATCTCTTTTTTCCTTGCTCTGAGGCTCTTTGATCTGGAAGCCCTTGAATACAAGGAAGATAATAATGGACAGCACGATGGTGGTGATGGTCGCGTAGATCAGGGTGTGTGTCTGATAGTCGGTGATGCCCTGCTCACTGGCGAGGTTGTAGATCAGGACGCTTTCCGGCGTGATGGGGGAGAACCGGCCTGCCATGGAACCGATCTGACCGATCGCCGCCAGCATGACGGAGTTATAGCCAGTGCTCTTGCCCAGCGGCAGGCTCAGTGCTGCGGCGATGCCCAGCGCCGGCACACAGCCGGGGCCGATGGCTGCGACGATGTAGCCGATCAGGTACATGATGACCGGAGTGATGGCCACATGGCCGCCGGACAGGCGCAGAAACTTTTTGCGGCCAGCTCCAGCGTACCGTTGTTGGTAGCGATGGTGCACAGCAGCGAGACGCCCAGCAGCATGATGAAGGTGCTGGAGCTGAACCCTTTGATGATCTGAGAGTCTGTGTAACCGGCCGCCGAACCAAAAACGGCTGCGGCCAGAACGGCGATCAGACCGACGTTCTTTTTAGCACGAAGCCGATTGCGATGCAGGCAACCAGCACGATCAGGGAAAACAATGCAATACTATTGCTCACAAAAATTGCCTCCTTTTGTTTTTTCTCCGCATGGCCTTGCAGGAGAAGACTTCCAAACTGTTTGCTGCGATCGAGCATTTCTGCCAAACTACATAGCAATTTCCGTGCCAAAATCGCATTTCAGGTCAAAATATCTTGAGATTTGTGGATATGCTCGAAGTTAGGCCATGTCACTTGTGAAAAGTACACAAAAAAGACCTCCGCAAAATTGCGGAGGTCTTTGGGCACGCGATTTGAATGCTTGGATTCTTTGCCGATTTTTGCAGGAGTGTCTCATTCTTCCAGCGTCCGGGTGTGTCACAAATGAAACACTGTGACACACTTTTTGCGACATTCAGGGGTTTTGTTTCAGGCGGCGGTACAAGGTGCTGCGGCTGATGCCCAGATCTTTTGCGGCGCGGGAAGCGTTTCCTCCGCTCCGCCGCAGAGCTTCGAGCACATCGCTCTTGTCCGTAGCCGGATCAGTGGTTCTCTCCCGGGCTGCGGGAGCAGATTCAGCGGTTCTCCAGAGGTTCATCTTGAGGGACTGGAACACCTCTTCCTCCGGGCTGCCCCGGTGCAGCAGCAGCGAGACTCTCTCGACCGTGTTGGTCAGTTCACGGACATTGCCGGGCCACGCATAGGAGCGGCATCGGCCCAGCACCCGGAAAAAGGCGGATTCCTCGTCGGCGGAGCGCTGGGGCATCACCCGGTCGTAGATGGCGCGGGCAATCTCCAGATAATCGTCACCCCTCTCCCGCAGCGGCGGCACCAACACGCTGAGGACGTTCAGCCGGTAATAAAGGTCACGGCGGAACCGGCCCTCTTCCACGAGATGGAGCAGATCCCGGTTGGTCGCGCCGATGATCCGAATATCCACCGGGATCACCGTGTCATCGCCCACACGGCGCACTTCTTTTTCCTGTAGGACGCGAAGCAGGGGCGCCTGAAACTCCAACGGCAGCTCACCGATCTCGTCAAGAAAGATAGTTCCGCCGTGGGCTGTCTCAAACAGACCGGCCTTGCCGCCCCGCCGCGCCCCGGTGAAGGAGCTGTCCGCATAGCCAAACAGCTCGGATTCCAGCAGGTTTCGGTTGAGCGCCGTGCAGTTGATGGCCACGAATGGCCCATCCCTCCGCGGGCTGGCATTGTGGATGCTCTGGGCGAACATCTCCTTACCGGTGCCGGTTTCGCCGTACAGCATCACGGTGAACTGCGAATCCGCAAAATTTTCGGAGAGGTGCTTTGCTTCAAGGATGGCGGGCGACTGCCCCAAAATATCCGAGAACCGGTATTTTGCTACCAATCCCTTTTCGTGCAGCTTGATACGGATGTTCCGCTCTGCTGTCTGCAAGGTCTTGATGTCCTGAAATGTCGCAACAACGCCCTTTACTTGCCCGCCTACCCGGATGGGGACGCGATTGGTGGAGACCAGCGTCCCGTGAATGTTCATCATCTGGCCTATTTCGGCTTCTCCAGTCTGAAGGACACTGGTCAGGTGCGTATTGGGCAGGACCTCTTCGATGGGCTGCCCGGCGAAAGGCAGGCTGCGCCGGACGGAGCATCTGCTCTGCGATCTGGTTGGTCGTGCTGATCCGGCCATTCTCGTCAATGGCGACGATCGCGTCATGGGTATAATCCAGAATGTTCTGGTAACGCTCCAGCTGGATCTGAAGTTGTTCCTGTTGGCGGGCGTTCTCCTGCTGGGTGACATAAAGCTGCTGGGCGATGTCCAGAGCATGGAGGATCGAAGCGTCCGAGCTTTCCACCCGGAGATACGGCAAGTCGTACAGCTTGGCGAACCGCTCCGACACGATGCCGCCCAGCCCCATGCAGCCCCATCGGCCACCGCCTGCTGGACAGCGGACTGGCAGCTGAGACTGTCGGAAAAGCAGTAGTGCTTCATTTTCAGATCCAGAAGATAGCAGATGGTGCGCAGCTCGTTGCTGATCTCTTCCTCAAAGGAAAAAGAAAGCAATAAGCCCCCGCTCGTGCCGAAGCTGCTGGATGGCCGGGATATAATCCGATGCTTCGCCGGGGATGTTCACGACCTGAATGTTCAGACTCTTGCGCAGCAGGTCGCGGGTGCCGCGGCGGCTGATAAACAGATAATCGTTCTGCGTCAGAAGCCGCTTGGCCAGCGAAACGGCGGCCTCCAGCTCTGCAACCTCCACACGCACATCCATACCTCGTCGCATGATCAGGGGTTTGGCCCGCCGGGCCAGATTTTCGGTGGGAGAGATGAGGCAGATTTTTGGGCTTCGTTCGGTCATGGCATCTTTTCCTTTCTCTCATTTTGTGATAGAATGAGCCACAGCCTGCTCCCGGCAGACTGTCATGACCTTAATACTAAGCCATCATTTTCGATAATGTCAAGATTATTTCGTGAACTTTCCTTTCCGTGAAATGTTTTCTTTGCCGTTTTTTATCGCAAGTCAGTAAAATAGCGCGATAGACAGGAGGCGACGTCCCATGGAAGGGCCTCAATTCCGTCAGGAGCTGTCTCAGCAGCTCAAACTCTGTCCCCAGTTGATGCAGAATATCGCCCTGCTCCAGATGAACGTACAGGATCTGCGCGAGTTTCTGGAACGCGCCGTGGAAGAAAACCCGATGCTTGAACAGCAGGAGCCGTCCGGCGATGCCTTCCGGGAGCTGTCGGCCCGGAACGAATGGATGCGGACTTCTTCCGATGCTCCGCCTGAGCCGGGTGCGGAAGACCGGGAGCTGACCAGCCGGGAAAGCTTTCTGCGGGATCAGCTGGCACGCAGAAAGCTTCCGCCGAAGCTTTTGTCCCTCTGCACCTATCTCATAGAGCTTTTTGGATGAGGACGGCTTTCTGCCCCCAGAGGAGCTGGAGCATCTGCATCATCTGGGGCTTCCGGATCCCATGCTCGAGGAGGCACTGGCGGCAGTTCAGCTTGGAGCCAGCCGGTATCGCGGCCCGAAGTTTGTCCGAGTGCCTCCTGATTCAGCTTCGGCGCAGCGGGCAGGAAACGCCTCTGCTCACCGAGCTTGTCTCCCATCATCTCGAGGCCCTCGCCCGGCAGCAGTACAGCCCGCTGGCACATCTGCTTCATTGCTCCAAGGCAGAAGTGGAAAATGCGGCAGCTCAGATCGCACAGCTGGACCCACACCCCGGACGATGGGATGCTCCGGTTTCTGAGCCGGTGCAGTATATCCAGCCGGATGCCTATGTGCTGGATGAAAACGGAGCGCTTTCCGTAGTGCTCAACGATTTCTATCTTCCGCACCTTACGCTCAGCAGCCAGTATGAAGAGATGATGCGTTCTGCCGATGCAGAAACAGCCTCCTATCTGCGCCGCACCTGCAAGCAGGCACAGGAGCTTCTCAGCGGACTTTCCCGGCGGGGGGAAACGCTCCGCCGATGTCTGGAGGCTGTAGTGAGCACGCAGGCCCCTTTTTTTCTTCTGCCGGATGGAGTGCTTTCCCCTATGACCCGCCGCACTCTGGCAGAGTCTCTTGGGCTGAATCCGTCCACCATCACCCGGGCGCTGAAGGGAAAATATCTTCAGTGCCGCCGGGGAATTTACCCGCTCAGTGCATTCTTTTCCCAGCCCGTCGGCGGCAGTTCTCCGCAGGAGATCCGCACCCGAATGGTGCAGCTCCTGCAGCAGGAGCCGATGCTCAACGACCGTCTCCTCCGGGAGCGTCTGGCGCAGGAGGGCTATCAGCTCGCGCAGCGCACCGTGTCCAAATACCGTCGGCAGCTTGCTCTTCCTGTTGCCAGCAAGCGCCCAAAGAAATAAAAAGGAGTTTTCTCTATGAACTATACCGATTTTACTGCCTACCGTAAGAGCAATCCGTTTATGGATTTTTGCGGCATTGAAGCCGTCCGCGCCGAGCATGACGACTGTGAAGTAAAATGACCATCACCGCCACCGACAAAAACACCCATGGTTTTGTCCACGGCGGCCTGTTGTTCACGCTTGCCGACTGTGTAGCCGGCCTGACCGCCCGCAGCGATGGCCGCAATTATGTGACCCAGAGCGCTCACATCAACTTTATCAAGAATCTGACCGAGGGAACCATACACGCCTGCGGAACGACCCTCAGCCGAGGCCGGACCATCGTCATCATCCGTGTCCAAATCAAAAGTGAGGATGGCCGCCTGCTTGCAGATGGAACAGTCGATATGTTTTGCGTGAAATAAAATTTGAGCTTTCCCATAAAAATGCACAGCTATTGCAGAAGCCGTCCCGCTTTCTTTCATCTGTCCACAGTTTTTTCTTTCCATTCAGCTGGGAGCGGTTTTTCACGAATTTATTGGAACAGCGAACGAAGGATGTTCCTTACATGCTTTTCCCCGCATACGCGGGGGCAATTCTGATTCCAGCAGAACGCCGTCGGTCTTGCGGGGCGGTTGTGCGTCCGAGTATCGGCAGGCCCGGCGGGCCAGAGCTGATTTATAACCAATGTTATGCATATATTCTAGTAAATGTGAATAAAAGCTAAGAAAATGCGAATATATACTTGCATTTTCCGCGAAAAAGGTGTATTATCCCTCTATCGACGTCATACGCCGACAATAAACGAGAGAGGGATTGGAACATGATGTCTTTTAAGAAAATCGCTGCGGCGGTCATGGCGGCTGCCATGACGCTGGCCGTAGTGCCTTCGGCTTTTGCCTGCACGGCGCTCTACGTCGGCAGTGACCTCACGGAGGACGGCACGACGATGTTCGGCCGCATCGAGGATCTGGGAACCAACGACAACAACAAGCTGTTCTATGTCAGCGCAGCCGGGAATCACAAGGCAGGCGAGGTCTACGATGGCTGCTACGGCTTCACCTACACCTTCACCCACGACAGCTACAGCTACACCGCGCGCCGTGACGACAATACCTCGGGCGTCTGCCCGGACTGCGACGGCACCCACGACCACACGCCGTATGAGGAGGCTGGCACCAACGAGAAGGGCGTCATGGTCTCTGCCACCGAGTCGCTGTACGGCAAGGACGCTGCCCTTGCGGTTGACCCCTATGTGGACGACGGCATCGAGGAGGCCGAGATCACCACGGTCCTGCTCAGCGAGGCAGGCACGGCCCGCGAAGGCGTCGCCCTGCTGACATCCATCTATGAAAACGCCGGTGCAGCCGGTGGTTCCGGCGTATTCATCGGCGACCAGAACGAGACGTGGTTCGTCGAGAACCTGACGGGCCACACCTACGTCGCCCTCAAGCTTCCGGACAGCGTCGTGTTTATGCAGCCGAACGTCTCGGCCATCGGCAAGATCGACCTCGACGACACGGATAACGTCATCGCATCGGCAGATGCCATCTCCGTCGCACAGGAGGCCGGGACTTTCGTGGGCGATGCAGCGGCGAACGTCATCGACTGGAACGCTTCTTATAATAATGAGGACAACGCCCGGATGCCGGCCGGCCTGAACTATCTGAACGGCGTCGATACCTACACCGAGGACAACTACACCGAAGCAGACTACGCGATGAGCAACATCGGCGGAGACGGCAGCATCGTCCCGCTCTACTCCAACATCAAGCTGACCAAAAGTTCGGCGTCGAAGACGCGCTCAACTTCTTTAAGGTCGAACCCATCGGCAAGACCAACAACGTCGAGACCCACCTGTTTCAGGTCAGCTCCACCGGCGAGCTGGATACCGCCATCGTCGAGTGGACGGCCTTTGACGACGACGTGTACAACGCCTTCGTCCCGTACTATCCGCTGCTGACCACCGACACGGCAGATGTCTACAAGTACTCTCCCGCGAAGGTCGTCCGCTCGGACGAGCAGCCCACCGAGGGCGTCTGGTACAAGGACCAGAAGGGCAGATACTACACCTACCCGGAGGACTGGACCAAGTCCTTCTACGGCGCACGGTATGCCCTGTCGAATCTGCTGACCTACGGCGATGTCTCCGAGAAGGACAAGGCTGCGGCGGTGTTCGTGACCAACATGGCACAGTATGCCATCCGGGGCTACGAGGTAGATGCACTGGATTATGTGCTGAAGCCGGTGAACTATTATCAGTTCTGCACCAAGCTTTCCCGCGCTGTTCAGCGGGTGCAGCGGCGCAGAGGCGGGCAGGTGGTGCTACAGCTGGCGGGAGGCGGCATCCAGCTGCTCGACTCTACTGCTGATATCTACTATCTCGAGACCCATGACCGGCTGCTCTGGTATCACACCACCAAGGGTGAGTTTTCCGTCCGTGCCAGCCTTGCCAGCGCCGAAAAGCAGCTTGCCGAGTATCATTTCTCCGCTGTAACCAATGCTATCTGGTCAATCTGAAATATGTAAAGGCTATTGAGAACGACTTTGCCCTTGTGAACAACGACCGCCTGGAGATCAGCCGACGGCAGCGCACGGCCTTTCTTACCGCAGTAGCGTCCTACATGGGAGGTGTGCTGTGACCACATCGCTTTCACGCACATGTCATCTTCCGGGCAGTGCTGCGCTGGGGTGCGGCGCTGGCCTTCTGCTAGCCGCTCAAGCACCGGCCCCCATTTCTGGGCGCGCGCCTGCGGGATGCTGTTCCCGCTGCTGGGCCTGACCTATGCAGCTGCTCGACCCCTGGCCCAGAGCACCACACTCCACAGCAGCAGCAATTCTCTGCTGCTGGTACTTTATCGTTTCCTTTTTTGCGCTGCTGGGCGGGATGATCTATCTGTGTACGGATATCAATAAAAGAGGTGCCCTGTACTGCGCAGTATGGAGCCTGCTCATCGCGCAGTGCGCCTACGAGAGCTGGTGCTTTCTGGAGCTGCAGTTTACCCGGTATGGACACCCGCTGAACATGGCTTCCCCTTGGGCGGTTCTGGTACAGCTGCTGTCCGGGGCGGTATTCTTTGCGGCGGTGTACATCCTGCTGGCACGGCAGCTTCCTTATAAAGGAGAATACCACATCGGGCCCCGGCAGCTGTTCAGCGCGTTCTTCATTGGCATCCTGTTCATGGTGCAGGCCGCCGTGCTGGACAATGCCCGCGCCGAACATACTCCGCTGAGCCTTACCGTTACCATTCTGATCGGGCAGTTCTATTTTATCACCCTGCTGTATTTCCAGAGCGAGCTGTTCAAGAAGTCTGCCATGGAAAAGGAGATGAGTGAACTGAATCTGCTTACGCGTCAGCGTCAGCAGTATCAGGTGGCGCGGCAGAACGTGCAGATCATCAACAAGCGCTGCCATGAGCTGAAGGTGCAGATTGCCAATCTCCGCAAGCTGTCGCCCGAAGCGGTACCACAGGAGCGCATTGATGAGGCCGAGCGCGCGGCCCGCCTGTATGACGCGAACCGCAACACCGGCAATGAGGTGCTGGATGTGGTGCTGACCGAGAAGAGCCTGCTCTGCGAGTCCCGGCGGCATCCAGCTGAACGCTGTGACAAACGGCAGCTGTCTGGGCTTTTTTGAAGCGGGCGATCTCTACGCATTGTTTGCCAATGCGCTGGATCATGCCGTGGAAAGCTCCGTGCAGGTCTCCCGGCCAGAGTGCAGGGTCATCGATCTGCTGGTCTGTGTGCGGCAGGGTTTTGTGGTGGTGAACATCATCAGCCCGCTGCGCCCGCCGGAACAGCAGGCAAGCCGCTCTGCACAATACGAGCTGAAGGTGATCCGGCGCATCGTGCAGAAGTACAAAGGCACTTTGACTCTGGAAGAGCAGGGCGAGTTTTTTGCGGAAAAGATCATCTTTCCGCTGCAAAAATAAGTTAAGAAAACGGCAGCCGCCGCAGAAGTTCCGGAAACGGAAGGACTGCGGCGGTTTTCTTTTTGCGGCTTGTTGGATACATCTGCTTGTGGAAAACTTACAAATATATCAGTTCACATTTGGCAGTTCAAAACCGAATGCGCACGCAAAACGACCGATTTTCGCACGCATCTTGCGAAATACGGCCACTCTGATAAAATAATGACAAAGAGCAAAAAACGAAAAAAATCACTGTACCACAGCAAAAACAGGAGGAATCGGATGCGTAGTATTGCAAAGCTCATGAAGGACTGGCAGTTCACCGGCCCGAACGGCGTTACCACCGCCGTAGAGCTGCCCCATACATGGAACGCCAGAGGACGGTCAGGACGGCGGCAACGATTACTGGCGGGGCTGCTGCACCTACTGCACCCGCTTTGCAGCACCGGTATACGACCCGGCACAGCAGCAGGTATGGCTGCAATTTGAGGGCGTCAACGCCAGCGCCGCCGTGCTGCTGAACGGTCAGCAGCTCTGCACCCATGACGGCGGCTACTCCACCTTCCGGGCAGAGGTCACGGAGCTGCTGCAGGCAGAGAACCAGCTCACGGTGCGGGTGGACAACAGCGTCAACGACCGCGTTTACCCCCAGAAAGCAGACTTCACCTTCTACGGCGGCATCTACCGGGATGTGAGCCTGCTGGTGGTGAACAAAAACCACATTGCGCTGGGACACTTTGGCGATACCGGCGTGAAGATCACCCCGGCCCTGCAGGAGAACAGCGCCGACATTCGGGTGGAAACGCTGGTGGAAGGCAGCGGCACCGTGACGGTAGAGCTGCTGGATGCTGAGGGCCGCACCGTTGCAAAGGGCGAAGGCGAAAATGCTTTCCTCCATCTGGATGCTCCCCACCTGTGGAACGGCGTGAAGGACCCCTACCTCTACACCTGTGTCGTCCGCTTGCTGCAGGACGGCAAGCCGGTGGATGAAGTGACCACCAAGGTGGGCCTGCGCACCTTCTCGGTGGACCCAAAGAAGGGCTTCTTCCTCAACGGCAGGCCCTATCCGCTCCACGGCGTGTCCCGCCATCAGGACCGCAAGGGTGTGGGCAACGCCATCACCCGCGAGAGATGCACGATGAGGACATGGCCCTCATCCGGGAGCTGGGTGCCAACACCGTCCGGCTGGCGCACTACCAGCACGACCAGTATTTCTACGACCTCTGCGACCAGTACGGCATGGTGGTCTGGGCTGAGATCCCCTACATCTCCGAGCATCTGCCCAATGGCCGGGAAAACACCATCAGCCAGATGAAGGAGCTCATCTACCAGAACTACAACCACCCCTGCATCGTCTGCTGGGGTGTGTCCAACGAGATCACTATCTCCACCAAGGACAAGGCGGATATGCTGGACAACCATCGGGTGCTCAACGAGCTGTGCCACAAGATGGACCCCACCCGCCTGACCACGCTGGCCTGCTACGCGATGTGCGGCCCCTTCAACCCGGTGGCACACATCACCGACCTCGTCAGCTGGAACCTCTACCTGGGCTGGTATGTGCCGGGCCTGTTCCTCAATGACCTGTGGATGGACTTCTTCCATCTGGTCTACCCCAACCGTCCGCTGGGCTTCTCCGAGTACGGTGCCGAGGGTATGCCCAACCTCCACAGTGCCCACCCCCGCCGGGGCGACCACACCGAGGAGTATCAGGCAAAATACCACGAGTATATGCTGAAGTGCTTTGACCGCCACCCGTGGCTGTGGGCGACCCACGTCTGGAACATGTTCGACTTCGCGGCCGATGCCCGCGACCAGGGCGGCGAACCCGGCATGAACCACAAGGGGCTCGTCACCTTCGACCGCAAGACCAAGAAGGACAGCTTCTACCTCTACAAGGCATGGTGGAGCGACGAGAACTTTGTCCACATCTGCTCCAAGCGGTTCACCGACCGTACCGAGAAGGATCGAGGTCAAGGTCTACTCCAACCAGCACTCCGTCGCCCTGTATGCGGACGGCAAAAAGCTGGCAGAGCAGACCGGCAAGCATATCTTCAGGTTCCGCGTGCCGCTGCATGGCAAGGTGGAGCTGAAGGCCGTTGCAGGCGACTGCATCGACACCGCATCCTTCTGTCATGTGGCAGAGCCCGACCCCAGCTACAAGCTGGTGAAGACCAAGTCCAAGAGTGCAAACTGGGTATAAACAAGGACATTCCGCTGTCTGGCGGTTGTTATAAATGAAAAGGAGGAGAACCAATGAATACCAAGAAATCCAAAGTACGTTTGTGGTCGGTACTCACTGCACTGACGGCAATTTTGACCATCGCCGCCATCGTGGGCAACATGATCGCAAATCAGTACGCCACCACCCTGAACGTTGCTCTGAATGCATCGACCTATAAGATCATCAAGGGCAACACTACGGAAGATACCGAATACTTCAAAGCGGGCTTTGCTTCCGATGAGGAGCGCGAGGCTTACGAAGCAGAACTGTGCGCCACGGTCGAGGCCGAGGGCGCAGCCCTGCTGAAGAACGACAACGCTGCCCTGCCTCTGGCAGACGGCGCCAAGGTCAGCCTGTTCGGCCACGGCTCTGTGGACCTGATGTACGGCGGCACCGGCTCCGGTTCCGTGGACACCAGCAAGGCCCCCAACCTGAAGGAAGCACTGGAAGCTCAGGGCATCACATCAACCAGACGCTGTGGGATCTGTACAGCTCTGACTCCATGATGAGCAAGTACAGCCGCATGACCCCCGCTTCCATCTCGGATACTCTGGAGGCGAACACCCAGTACGCTGTCAACGAGCTCCCTGGAGCGCACTGTCCAGCGCTGAGAGCAGCTTTGCCGAGTATGGCGATGCTGCCATCGTGGTGTCTCCCGCTCCGGCGGCGAGGGTGCAGACCTTCCCAGCGGTGAGAACGGCACCAACGACAGCTGGATCTCCGGCCCGAGGGCAGCGGCAACTACCTCGCTCTGTCCGCTGAGGAGATCGAGCTGCTGCAGAATCTGAAGGCTCTGAAAGACAACGGCACCTTCAAGAACATCATCGTCCTCATCAACAGCTCCAACGCACTGGAAATGGACTTCCTCAACCCCGAGATCTGCGGCGAGGACTACGGCATTGATGCTGCGATGTGGATCGGCGATGTGGGCCAGACCGGCATCAACGGTGTGGGCCAGCTGCTGCCGGCGCTGTGACCCCCTCCGGCTCTCTGGTGGATACCTACCTGTACGACAATCTGGCAAACCCCGCCATGTACAACTTCTACACTCAGGCCTACCCCAACGCAGCAGAGTACAACCTGCTGACCGAGGGTGCTGACGTGCAGGGTATGTACAGTGTCTACCAGGAAGGCATCTACCTGGGCTACCGTTACTTCGAGACCCGTTACGAGGATGTCGTCATGGGTACCGCCAAGGCTGGCGACTATGACTGGGCCACCACCGTTGCTTATCCCTTCGGCTACGGCGACAGCTACACCACCTTTGCTTACAGCAACTTCAATGTGACCGAGTCTGAAGATGCCTTCACCGTCACCCTGAAGGTCACCAACACCGGCAAGACCTTCTCCGGCAAGGAGACCGTCCAGATCTACTTCCAGTCTCCCTACACCGCTACGACAAGGCAAACGGCATCGAGAAGGCCGCTGCAGAGCTGTGCGGCTTTGCCAAGACCGATGTGCTGGCTCCCGGCGCTTCTGAGGACGTGACCATCACTGTGAAGAAGAGCGAGCTGCGCACCTACGACGCGAACAACGCCAAGACCTACATCTGGACGCCGGTGACTACTACTTCACCGCTGCTACCGATTCTCACAACGCAGTCAACAACATCCTTGCTGCCAAGGGCTACACCGTCGCGACGGCACCAATGGCCGCATGACCGAGAACGGCGACACTTCTCTGGTCTGGAAGTGGACCAACGAGGCACTGGATGCCACCACCTATGCAGCCAGCGCCAACGGCACTGCCATCACCAACCTGTTCGACGAGTCCGACCCCAACAAGAGCAGCGATGCTCCCGGCAGCGTGACCTGGATGAGCCGCGCTGACTGGACCGGCACGTTCCCACCCGCGCCCGCAGCTCTGACCGCCAACGAGACTCTGGCTGCTGACCTGGCATTTACCCAGTACGACGGCACCGAGGCCGACAGCGTCGAGATGCCCACTCTGGGTGCCAAGAACGGCCTGACCCTCGCTTCCATGATCGGCAAGGACTTCGACGATCCCGAGTGGGAGACCCTGCTGGATCAGCTGACCTTCGATGAGATGGTCAACACCATCACTCTGGGCTTCCACAACACTGCAGCGGCTGCCTCCATCGGCAAGACCGCTACCAAGGACGAGAACGGCCCGCAGGGCCTGACCGCTTCCCTGACCGGCGGTGCATCCGCCATGTGCTACACCTCCGAGGACGTCATGGCTGCTACCTTCAATGTGGACCTGATCAACGAGGTCGGCCGTTGCATCGGTGAGGACTGCCTTGCCATGGGTTACTCCGGCCTGTACGGCCCCGGCATCAACATGCACCGCACCGCTTACTCCGGCCGTAACTTCGAGTATTACGCTGAGGATCCCTTTGTGGCCGGCACCATCTGCGCTGCCGAGGTGCAGGGCATCCAGTCCAAGGGCGTGTATGTCTACCTGAAGCACGTTGCCCTGAACGACTCCGAGACCAGCCGCCGTGGCGTGAACACCTGGCTGAACGAGCAGACCGCTCGCGAGATCTATCTGGAAGTGGCCGACAAGGCCATCACGGATGGCGGCGCCTGGAGCGTCATGACCGGCTTCAACCGCTGGGGCGCAACCTGGTGCGGTGCGAACGCCAACCTGCTGACCGGCTTCCTGCGCGAGGAGCTGGGGATGCGCGGCATGTGCATCACCGACTTCTCCGGCTCCAGCCAGTACATGGATCTGGTGGACGGCCTGATCGCCGGTTCCGACATCTGGGACAGCCCGATGCCCAAGATCCACACCACCAAGGCTGCCAACTACGAGAACGATGCCTACATCGTGACCCAGATGCGCAATGCAATGCATCACATCCTGTACACCGTGGTCAACTCCAACGCCATGAACGGCTGGTCTGCAAGCGATACCCTGAAGACCGTGCTGCCCTGGTGGCAGACCGCGATCTATGCACTGATCGCTGTGCTGGCTGTGCTGACCGTGCTCTGCGCATGGCAGCTCAGCAAGGCCCTCAAGCGCAAGAAGAGCTGGCGAGACACCGCTCCTGCTGTTGACCAGAAGTAATTCCGGTCTGCAGATCCCTGAACCCCTTCTTCTCATGTTAAAAACCCCGCAAATGGCAGCCTGTCCCCCAGAACGGCGGGCAGGCTGCCGCTTTTTATAAGACAAAAAGGAGAGACCGCAATGGGTGAACAAACCGCAACGGCGCCGAGTGTGAACCGCGCCAAGACCTACCAGCTGGTGCTGTTCCCGCTGAACAACGGCGCAACGAACGTGTACTATGTGCTGGTGCTTTCCTACATCGCTACCTTCGGCAGCAAGGTGCTGGCCCTGTCCATGCTCTTTGCTTCGGTCATGGTCACCGGGATGCGCCTGTTCGATGCCATCACCGACCCCATCATTGGTGCCCTCATGGACCGCACCAACGGCAAGTTCGGCAAGTTCCGGCCCTTCATGGTCATTGGCAACCTCATCATGGCAGCCAGCATCCTGGTGCTGTACTGCCTGACCCCGCTCATCCCCGCCAGTGCCATGGGGCTGCGCTACGCTGCGTTCGTTGCCCTGTATGCCGTGTGGGTCATCGGCTACACCTTCCAGACCAGCTGCACCCGCTCCGGCCAGACCGTGCTGACCAATGACCCCAAGCAGCGCCCCCTGTTCACCATCTTCAACACGGTGGGCAGCCTGCTGGGCATGGGTGCCATGCAGTTCTTTGCCCCCATCCTTGCCAAGAACTATGAGGGCGGCTACGCTTCCGCCGGGTTCTTCCGCACGCTGGCTCCTGTGGGCATCGTCATCTCCATCCTGCTCACCATTCTGGCTGTCATCGGCATCTGGGAGAAGGACCAGCCCAAGTACTTCGGCATCGGCGGCGAAAAGACCGAGAAGATCAAAGTGAGCGAGTACATCCAGATCATCAAGAACAATAACCCCATGCAGCGTCTGATGGTGGCTGGTGCCGGCTGCAAGCTGGCTCTCTCCATCGCCACCAACACCACCGTGCTCTGTATGCTGTACGGCTGCATGATGGGCAATTACGACGGCCTCTACCTGCCCATGATGGTGCTGGGCTACGTCTTCAGCGTGCCCTTCTTCCTGCTCACCGTCCACACCAGCCAGAAGGAGGGCCAGAAGGCCAGCCTGATGAAGTACGTCAGCGTGGCATTCATCTGCTACATGGGCGTGCTGGTGCTGCTGCTGCTCTGGGGCCGCCGCGACGCCTTCACCCTGTCCATCATGGGTCCATTCTGGGCGAGAACGGCCTGTTCCATCAACCTCTACACCATCCTCTTCATCGCATTCTTCGGCATCGGCTACGGCGCATACTACGCCACTGCCGATATGCCCATCCCCATGGTCGCTGACTGCTCCGACTACGAGACCTACCGCAGCGGCAAGTACATATCCCTGGCATCATGGGCACCCTGTTCAGTCTGGTGGACAAGCTGGTGTCCAGCCTGTCCGCTACCGTTGTGGGCATCGCGGTCAGCTTTGTGGGCCTGCAGAGCCTGCCCACCCAGTATGACCCCTACACCCCGGGCATGAATGAACTGAGTGTCACCGGCAAGACGCCCAACGGCGCACGCTTCAGCGAGTCGGAGTTCTTGACGCAGGAGTATCTCGAGGCCATCTTACAGGCCACCGGCCTGCAGGACGACCTGACGACCGCCGACCTCGCGGACTGCATCTCCATCAGCCCCACCACCAGCCGGATCGTGACCAAGGAGGACGATTATTACATCAGCTCGTCCTATTATCTCTCGGTCAAGCTGCCGTGGACGCTCTGGGGGAAGATCACGGTGCAGGACTTCCTCGACGAGATATGCCGGGTATACCTCAAGCGGTTCACCGCAGATTACCGGGTCAACGCCACCTCGCTGGACATCGACGATGACTACAGCGACATGGACTACGAGGAGATCGGCTCCTACTTCAGCATGATGATCGACCGGGTCAACAACTACCTCACGGTGCGCAACGATCAGGACGGCTCCTATCTCTCCGCCAGCGGCCAGAGCTACAGTGCCATCAAGAAACAGGTACAGAACCTGCAGGGCTATACCCTCCGGGAATACCAGAGCTACATCTGGGAAAAAAGGCGTGGCCAAGAACAATTTCCGCTGCATCGACGACCTCAACGAGCTGAACCGCACCCTGCGGTGGGACGAGATGAGTGACTCCCAGAAGAGCGCGATCTACATGACCATTCTGGACAACTACAACAACAAGATGGTCTCCTCGGTGCTCATCCCCACCTATGACAACGACGGTGCGTTCTATATGTCCCGCACCAAGATCGGCATCGACGATCTGGCCCTGCAGGCCAACGAGCTGCTCAGCTCGGCGGTGGAGGCCCAGAAGAGCATCGCCACCAACAACACCAAGGTCACGGCGCTGGAACAGTTCACCGAGTCGCATGAGGTGCAGATGGCGCAGGCCATGGTGGACAACATCACCCGGCAGCTCGCGGACATCGTGAGCGCGACACGGGAGCTGGACGCCGACTGCTACGCCCAGCGTATCCGCAGCTATCTTATGTTCAGTGAGCCGCAGATGTCTTTCATGCAGCGCTATAACGTGAAACGCAGCGTGATGCTGGCCGCGCTGGTCTGTGCGGTCTGCTATCTGGGTGCAGTCGTCCAAGCGTGCGTCCGGCGCCAGCGCCAGCGGATGGAGAACGAATAATATCCGTCTCTGGGACAGGATGGAGGAAGAATGAAAAGTTTTGATTTGCTGCGCTACCTGAAAAAATGGTGGTTCGTCATCATGCCCGTCACGGCGGTCGGCTGTCTGGGCGTGTATGAGTTTATTTCGTCGCGGCAGTCGTACACGGCCACAGCCGTTATCCAGTACGCAGGCCCCAACGCCAGCGAGGGCCTTAACGCCGACGGAACAAGGATCGACCCTTCCGAGATCACCTCGGCATCGGTCATCAACAAGACCATTCAGGATCTGGGCCTGACGGCCAGCACCGAGTCCATCCGCCCCCGGATCTCGGTGCAGGAGGTCATCCCGGAGGACGAAGAGACCAAAAAGGAGACGGCTCTTTCCAACGGCGACGAATACGAGTATTATCCCACGACCTACGCCGTCTCCTTTACGGTGGACAGCAAGGACGCCACCGACTACGCCCGCAATGTGCTGGACTCGGTGCTGACGAACTACTTTCAGTACTACAGCGAGACCCATGTGGACGCGGATATTTTCCCGAACAATGCCAGCAACGTCTCGGTGGCAAACTACGAGTATATTGATTGCGTGGAGATCCTGCGCAACAACGCCAACGAGAGTGCGGCTTTTCTGCGAAAAAAGGCAGAAGAGAAATACGGCTTTTACAGCGTGAAGTCGGGCTATTCCTTCTCGGACCTCGTATCGGAGTATGAATATCTGACCCAGAACGCCCTGAACGACCTTTACGCCTACGTTATCAACAATAAGCTGGTGCGGGACCACACCCTTCTGGTCAACACCAAGAAGAACGCCATCCTGCGCTACCAGCTTCAGATCGACAGCCTGAACAACAACATCACTGAGGCCAAGGACATCATCGACCAGTTCGGCGACAAGACGCTGGACGGCGCGGCGGTCTATTCGGCCAACCGGAACGCCGACGGCGGCGAGACCCAGATCATCACCGATGTGGTGCGGGACTACACCACCCAGCCCTCCGGCGATGTCACCACCACCTACGATAAGCTCATCCAGCATTACGCCGACCTCCACGCTGAGCGCATCGATGCTACCATCGCGCAGGGAAAGGCACAGGAGATCCTGGACGCTTACGCCGACGTGACCTGGAACACCGACCCCGACAGCGCCGAAGCCCAGTGGGCCAGCGACCGCATCGACGAGCTGGTACAGAAATTCACCAGCCTGTATGAGCTTTCCATCGAGACCGTTGAAGAGTTCAATCAGGTCAACGGCGCGGACAACATCAAGATGAAGAACAGCATCGTGGTCAACGCGAAGCTCAACCTGAAGCTCTATGCGGCCCTGGCGGTGATACTGTTCCTCTTTCTGGGCTGCTTCTGCGCCATCTTCCTCGGACGGCTGGGCGATTTTGTGGACTACTATCTCTATGTGGACAAAAAGAGCGGCCTGCCCAACCGCGAGCGCTGCGACGCCATGGTGGACCGCTACAGCACCGTTCGTCTGAACGGCCAGTTCACCGTCATCCACATTCAGGTCGATCTCTCGGGGATGAGCCGCAACGACGGCGACAAGGCGCTGCGGGCGCTGGGCGACCAGCTGCAATACGTCTTCCGGACGCTGGGCTTTGTGGGCTACAACGGCGCGGGACACTTCATCGTCCTGCTGGAAGATTGCAGCATCGACTTGGCAAGGAACTGCATCGACCGCCTGAGCAATCTGCTGGCCAAGACCGAGCTGGCCGTGTTTGGCCCCTGCGTCTTTGTGGGCGTCTCCAACTCGGCGAAGGATGACGCCTACGAGATCCGCGCCCTGCTGAGGCTGGCCATCCGCCGCTGCGCGGACGCAAAGGCCCGTCAGGAGGCCGAAAATGCAAGGAAGGCGGCTGAGTCGTCGTCGCCGCTGAAGAGCGAAAGCTGAGAGTGGATTCATGGGAAAGATGAGTAAAAAAAAAAATTCTGGCAGGGCTGCTGGCCGTCGTGCTTGTGCTGGGCGGCATCCTACTGTACAATCTGCAGATGAATAAGAGTTTCATCACGACGTTTTATGCGGTCACGGTGGATAAGCCGGTAGAAGACCTGCGCATCGTTCTGCTGTCCGACCTGCATCTCCACGAGTACGGCGAAGACAATGCCGACCTTGTGCGGAAGATACAGAACCTTGCCCCGGACCTCATCGCGGTGGCGGGCGATATGAACATCGACACGGACACCGATTACCACGTCGTGCTCGACCTGATGCACCAGCTGGTGGACATCGCGCCGGTATACTATGCCCCCGGCAACCACGAGTGGGGGGGACGGTACGCGGGCGGCAGCGACGCCCTTTTTTGACGACATTCAGGCCACCGGCGTCCACTGGCTGAACGGAAATTACGAGGACGTGGAATTCAAGGGCAGGAAGCTGCGCATCGGCGGCTTTTTTTCGAGTGGCCCCGCGCCCAGCTGGAACGGGAAAACTCCCGCGCAGTGGCCGACGCCATGAACGGCGAGACGAACGAGCTGGACGACGTCTGCACCATCCTCATCTGCCACTGCCCGGAGGTTCTGGACACATCGCTGGAGCTGTACCAGTTCGACCTTGTGCTCAGCGGCCACGCCCACGGCGGACAGGTGCGCATCGGCAGTCAAGGCCTCTGGTCCACCAGTCAGGGCTTCCTGCCCAAGTACACCAGCGGGGTCAACCAGATGGGGGGGGGAGTCGCAGGTGGTCATCAGCCGCGGCCTCGGCGATTCGGAGCCGTTCCCGCGCATCTTCAACCAGCCGGAACTGGTGGTCGTGGATGTGAATTGAGCCACGGCGAGGGACAAGACAGGAATGTTAGAACGAATGGATGTATTTGAGAACAAAATTGTAAAGATAGGCGGGATGGGGCTGTATATAGTACTCATGACCGTGAGTTTCTACTGCGCCTGCTATCGGTTGCCGGTAGGTTTGAAATATGCCATCAATATGCTGGTTTTCGGCTGGGCATGCGCAATGTTCTTCATCCATCCGCTATTTGAAAGAGCAAAATTTTGTATGCGCTTTTTTTTTTGCTTTTTCTTTTTCCCTATATGCTGTTTTGGATGTGGTCAGTGGGTATCTGGATCTCGGAATTTCAAAACTTGGCGTTTATTGTTCGCGGCTCCCAGAATGTCATCTATATGATGACAAATCTGCTGTTTGTGGCGGGTGCGATTTATCTGTTTGGTAAGCATACACTGACGCTGACGGTCGTGGGTATGACAGTCGCAAACGGCCTTGTGGCTCTGCAAGTCGCAGCTCGGGCGGGCATCGGGACTTTTATCTCGGAGTACATCCGTCTGCTCGTCACATTCGCAGACGACACTGGTAGTGCAATGCGTTCGATGGAACTGCATGATATGGTCTATGGCTGGGCTGTTTGTGCCGTTTACTATCTTATCCACAAAGAAAAAAAATTGGAAGATTCAGATTTTTTGTCTTGCTGTGAGTTGGCTTTTTTTTTACAATGGGATTCAAGCGTATCGCAATTCCAGCAGTCGTGGGTGCGATTGGCATATATTATGTGATGTACTGGCTGAAGCCAAAACATCTGTGGACGCTGGCGACCATTGCGGCGGCTACGGTGGGCGTGCTGATTTTTCTTTATCTCATCTCTATCAAGACCCATGTTTTCTTTGATTTCTGCGATAAGCACGAAATCAATTTGATGAGCCGTGACGTACTGTTCACTTACTACGAGGATTTTTATCAGCTGTCGCCGACGTATCTGGGACGAGGCATCCGTTTCATCTATGCTTACGGTACAGAACATCAGAACGACCGCATTATGGTGAATGCAGTCCATAACGTCTATCTGGAATTTTACATTGAAGTTGGCTTCTGGTGCTGGTGGATTTGGATATTCTATGAGCTGGCATTCCGCATACACCGGGTCAGTAAATGGTACGGAGATATTCCCGCATATGCTCTTATGGCGATGAACTTTTATGTGTTCTTTACATTTCTGACGGATAATACTTCATTCTATTTTCCCAATAATGTCCTGTATCGGATGGCGGTCATGGTGTGGTGTTTTGAAGTGGCAGAAAAGAGAGCTAGGACACTGGAAATCAATGAACTGATAAAGGGAGGTACACATGAAAACAATCGCATTCGTAATCCCGTGGTCGGGTAAACTGCCGGACTATTTTCAGGTATGGCTTCAGAGCTGCGCGAGCAACCCGTCAGTGGATTTTCTTCTCTTTACATCTGAACCGATGCCCGGGCCAATGCCGGAAAATGTGAAGCATTTCCCACTTGATTTTGAACAGCTGCGGGGGATGTTTCAGGCTAATTTTGATTTTCCCATTTGTATGGATACACCCTATAAGTTCTGCGATTTCAAGCCATCCTATGGTGAGGTGTTTGCAAAAGTATTTGAGCGGGTATGATTTTTGGGGACACTGTGATATAGACCTGATTTGGGGTGACATCCGCCGATTTGTTACCGAGGATGTCCTTGAACAGTATAATCGCATTTATACCCGAGGACATTGTACCATCTATCGGAATATACCAGAAGTAAATGCGTGGTATCGGACGCTTCCTCATGAAGGGCTGCTGGACTGGAAGTATGTTTTTTTTTTTACGCACGAGGGTTCATTCTGCTTTGACGAGTGGGGGGGGATGGTGGACTTTCCCGTATTATAAAAAGAAAACGGTATCCCGAATTATGATGTGATGGATATGGCGGATTTGGACATCTCCAAAGGATGGCTGTCACCGCGATGGATTTCGGAGTATCAGTCGGAAGAAACGAATTATTTTGAGTGGCAGAACGGAAAGCTTTGGGTGTGTACAGCAGAGGGAACGCGCAAAGAAGTGCTGTATGTGCATTTCCAGAAGCGGAAGCTGACATTCGAGCCATACGACAAAGAGCATTTCTATCTTTTTGCGGTGGGTCTTATTTCGAGCGACCGCAGCCACATAGGCAAGCGCGACCGCCAGAAGGAAAAGAACTTTGAGAGAAATTACTGGAAAAACCGTATCATTGGAAAATTGGGCAGGATGTGTAAGGGGTTGAAGCGATGAAGGTCTTGATGATAAACAAATTCCTCTACCCCAACGGCGGCTCAGAGACATACATCTTCGAGCTGGGAAAGCAGCTGGAAAAGATGGGCCACGAGGTGCAGTATTTCGGGATGGAGCACGAGGGCCGCTGTGTGGGCAACCGGGTGGGGGCCTACACCAGCAGCATGGATTTCCACGGCGGAAGCAGGCTGGCGAAGCTTGCATACCCGCTCAAGACCATTTATACCTCCGAGGCCCGGCAGAAGCTGCGGCTGGTGCTGGATGATTTTCGACCAGATGTTATCCATCTCAACAATTTCAACTATCAGTTGACGCCCAGCGTCCTCCTTGAGGCGGACAAGTGGCGGCGGGAGAGCGGACAGCCCTGCCGCATCCTCTACACCGCCCACGACTACCAGCTGGTCTGCCCGAACCATATGTGCTGCCGGGTGGATGGTCAGGTCTGCGCAGACTGCCTCAGCGGGAAGTCTGCCTCCTGCATCCGGCACAAGTGCATCCATGGCTCTGCCGCCAAGAGCGCCATCGGCGCTGCGGAGGCGGCGTTCTGGCGATGGAAAAAGGTCTATAAAAAACTGGACGCCATCGTCTGCTGCTCGGAGTTCATGAAGAAAAAGCTGGACACCGACCCCATCCTGCGGGGCAAAACGGTGGCCCTGCACAACTTTATTTCCACCCAAAAAGCGCCGGATGTGGAAAAACAGGACTATGTGCTCTACTTCGGACGCTTTGCAAAGGAAAAGGGCGTCGAAACCTTTGCAAAAGCCTGCAAGGCGCTGCCGGACATCCCTTTGTGGCGGCGGGCAGCGGCCCGCTGGAAGGGGAGCTGGCCGGTATCCCGAACCTGAAAAATGTGGGCTTCCAGTCGGGTGAGGCGCTCCGGAAGCTCATCGCCGGGGCGCGGTTCAGCGTCTACCCGTCCGAGTGGTACGAGAACTGCCCCTTCTCGGTGATGGAGTCGCTGATGTACGGCACGCCGGTGCTGGGCGCGGACATCGGCGGCATCCCGGAGCTGATCGACGCAGGGGAGAACGGCGAGCTGTTCGAGAGCGGGAACGCCGATGCGCTGGCCGGAAAGATAAGAGCACTCTGGGGCGACCGCACCAGACTGGACGCCTATACAAAGGCCTGCGGCAAGACCCGCTTCGACACCGTGGAGGCGTATGCGGAAAAGCTGATGCGCCTGTACCAAGGGTAATATGGAGGAGAAGGAATCAATGGCAACCAAGAAACTGAACGGAACCGTTATCGTCACCTATCGCTGCAACGCGCGCTGCACCATGTGCAACCGCTACAAGGCCCCCTCGAAGCCCGAGGAAGAGATCAGCCTCGAGACCATCCGCAAGCTGCCGCCCATGTACTTTACGAACATCACCGGCGGCGAGCCGTTTATCCGCACCGACCTGAAGGACATCGTGCGGGAGCTGCGGAAGAAGTCGGACCGCATCGTCATCTCCACCAACGGCTTCTTCACCGACCGAATCCTCGACCTGTGCAGGGAAGTTCCCGGACATCGGCATCCGCATCTCCATCGAGGGCCTCGAGCAGACCAACAATGAGATCCGCGGCCTCGCCGACGGCTACAACCGCGGCTACACCACCCTGAAAAAGCTCCGGGAGATGGGGATGAAGGACGTGGGCTTCGGCATGACCGTGCAGGACAAGAACGCCCCCGGTCTCGTGCCCCTCTACCGCCTGTCGGATGAGATGGGGATGGAGTTTGCCACCGCCACCCTGCACAACAGCTTCTATTTCGTGGAGGCCAAGAACATCATCCACGACCGCCCGATGGTGGCCAAGAACTTCGAGGCCCTTATCAACGAGCTGCTGCGGAGCAATTCGCCCAAGAAGTGGTTCCGCGCCTACTTCAACCATGGACTTATCAACTATCTTTACGGCCAGAAGCGTCTGCTGCCCTGTGATATGAGCTTCGACACGTTCTTCATCGACCCCTACGGCGACGTCATGCCCTGTAACGGCACCAAGGACAAGGAGGTCATGGGCAACCTGAACACCCAGAGCTGGGAGGAGCTGTGGAGCAGCCCCGAGGCCGATGCAGTCCGCGCCAAGGTGCGCCACTGCGACCGCGCCTGCTGGATGATCGGTTCGGTCTCGCCCGCCATGCACAAGTACATCTGGAAGCCGGGCTTCTGGGTGCTGACCCATAAGCTCAAGGCCCTCTTCACCAAGACCCCCTACAGTATGTACGAGCTGAAGGTCTGCCGCGACTACCGCGACGGCAGGGTGACGAAGGAGGAGCTGGACCGCTGCTCCACCTGCGACCTCAACTGTGTGGTCAACAACGGCCTGAGCGCCGCCTCGCAGGAGCAGCTGCGCCATAAGTCCGGCGAGGAGATCGTGGACGCCGATCTTGCAAGCCAGCTCAGACAGTGAGGGAGAAGCCGATGAAGATACTCATCATTCGTCCGTGGCCCAGCCTGCTGGACGTGACCAAGAACACCTACAACATTCAGGAGGTGGGGCTGGCCAAAGCGCTGGTCAAGCGGGGCCACTCTACCGACATCCTGTTCTGGACGGACGGGGATGAGATGACCGTGGAGGTGGAGGCAGAGGGCGGCAAGCCCATCCGGGTCTTCTACCGCCACGGGAAAGTCCTGCTCAAGAATGTCTGGTTCAGCGGGCAGGATGCACTTTTCGCCCAGTACGATGTTTTGCAGACCGCCGAGTACAATCAGATGTTCTCATGGCATCTGGCCGGGAAGTACCCCGAAAAGACGGTCATCTACCACGGCCCCTACTATTCGCCCTTCAACAAGAACTATAACCGGATGTGCAGGGTGTTCGACGCCTTTTTTCGTGGGGCGCTACCGCCGCCGGGGCACCCGGTTTCTGACCAAGAGCGAGCTGGCCCGGAAGTTCCTGCTGGAAAAGCGGCTCTCGCCGGGGCAGGTGACGACGGTGGGCGTCGGCATCGACGCCGAGCTTCTACGCGACCGTCCGGACGCCGGGCATACCGAGCTGGAAGGGAAGATGCGCGCCCAGAAAAAAGGGCCTGAAGCTGCTCTACATCGGCCGTATCGAGCCGCGCCCGCGACCCCTTCTTCCTGCTGGATGTGCTGGCCGAGGTGCGGAAAAAGCGACCCCGACGCCTGCCTCTACCTCATCGGCGACGGGGACGAGGCGTATCGGGACAGCGTGAAAGCGGCCATTGGGGAAAAGGGGCTGACGGACTGGGTCTTCTGGCAGAAAAAAGCCCCGCAGTACCAGATGAAGGGGGGTCTACCAGCAGGCAGACTTCTTCCTGTTGCCGACGGAGTACGAGATCTTCGGCATGGTGCTGCTGGAGGCCATGTTCTTCCGCCGGGTGGTGCTGACCACCCCCAACGGCGGCGCGGATATGCTGCTGCGCGCGGCGAGAATGGCATCGTGCTGGAAAAATCGGACCCGGCCCGCTGGGCAGAGGCCCTGCTGGACGCTGCCGCCGACCCGGCGAAAAAGGCCCGGATGGAGCAGGCGGCCTATGAGACGGTCATCCATGAGAATACATGGGACGCCCTCGCCGACCGCTTTCTGAAGGGCTACGAAACGAGATAAAACGCCAAAAAAGGCTGCCGCACGTTTTGTGCAGCAGCCTTTCGTTATTTCTGATACAGATCCAGAGTCTCGACCACGATCTTATCCCACGGGAAGCGGGTGCAGACGTACTCGGCGGCGAGCCACTTGAACATCCGCACCGCATTGGGATGCTCGAAGGCGTAGGTGAGCTTCTGGGCGAGGTCGTCCACATAGCCCTTGCGGAAGACGATGCCGTTGTCGTGGATGACATTGTAGCATTCCTCGATGTCGGAGGTGATGACGCAGTTGCCGTAGCTCATGGCCTCCAGCAGGCTGATGGGCATCCCCTCCAGGTCGCTGGGCAGGACTCCTTGCGCATGGCCTTGACCGTTTCGCGCGCGATGATCTTGCCGCCGATGGCCGCCTGTACGGGGACTTCGAAGAGCTGGCGGGGGATGTTATCGCGCAGCTTTTCGCAGATGCGACGGCCCTTGGCGTAGGCGTTGTCGCGGAAGACGATCATGGACAGAGCATCCACGGCCCGTTGGAGGCGTTGTCGCGGAAGACGATCATGGACAGAGCATCCACGGGGTCGCCGAGCAGGAAGTCCAGCTTGACCAGATCGCTCTCGCGGTACTCCTTGAACTCGTAATCGTAGCTGGCGTAGCCGCGGCTCCGGCTCTTGATGGCGTCGAAGAAGTCGTAGACGATCTCGCCCAGTGGCAGGGCGTAGTGGAGGTCCACGCGCACATCGTCCAGATACTTCATGTCGATGAGGACGCCGCGCTTGTTCTGGCACAGGTCCATCAGGCTGCCGACGTATTCGTTGGGGGGGTAGAGGTGGACGTCCACGAAGGGCTCCTCCTGCTTGACGATGTTGGAGGGGTCGGGGTAGCTGGACGGGTTGTCTATCAGCTCCACCGTGCCGTCGGTCAGGGTCAGACGATAGCGGACGCTGGGTGTGGTGGTGATGAGGTCGAGATCGAACTCGCGTTCCAGACGCTCGGTGATGATCTCCATGTGGAGCAGGCCAAGGAAGCCGCAGCGGAAGCCGAAGCCCAGCGCGGCACTGGTTTCCAGCTCAAAGGTCAGGGAGGCGTCGTTGAGCTGCAGCTTTTCCAGCGCGTCCTTCAAATCGGGGTACTTTGCGCCGTCGGCGGGGTAGATGCCGCAGAAGACCATGGGCTTGACCTGACGGTAGCCGGGCAGAGCCTCGGGGGTGGGATCATTCGCCAGGGTGACGGTGTCGCCGACGCGGGTGTCCTGCACGGTCTTGATGCTGGCGGTCAGATAGCCGACCTCACCGGCCTGCAGCTGGTCGCAGGGGGTCAGGCTGGTAGCGCCCATGTGGCCCACTTCCACCAGCGTGAACTGTGCGCCGGTGGCCATCAGGCGGATGGTGTCGCCGGGCTTGACCGTACCTTCAAAGACGCGGATATAAACGATGACGCCCTTGTAGCTGTCATAGATGCTGTCGAAGATGAGAGCCTTGAGGGGGCGTCCGGGTCACCGGTGGGGGCGGGGATGTCGCTGACCACCCGCTCCAGCACCTGGTCGATGTTCAGGCCGGTCTTGGCCGAGACGCGGGGGGCGTCGAGGCAGGGCAGGCCGATGACATCCTCCACCTCCTGCGCCACCTCGTCTGGATGGGCCGAGGGCAGGTCGATCTTATTCAGGATGGGCACCAGCTCGAGGTCGTGCTCCAGCGCCATATAGGTATTGGCGAGGGTCTGGGCCTCCACGCCCTGGGTGGCGTCCACCACGAGGATAGCGCCCTCGCAGGCGGCGAGGCTGCGGCTGACTTCGTAAGCGAAGTCCACGTGGCCCGGGGTGTCGATGAGGTTGAACTCGTACACCTTGCCGTCCTTGGCGGTGTAGTTCATGGTGACGGCGCGGGCCTTGATGGTGATGCCGCGTTCCCGCTCGATGTCCATGTTGTCGAGGATCTGGTCCTCCATCGTCCGCTCGTCCACGCTCTTGGTCAGTTCGAGGATGCGGTCGGAGAGGGTGGATTTGCCGTGGTCGATGTGCGCGATGATGCAGAAGTTGCGGATGTTGTCTCTTGCCATGTAGTTCCTCCGAAATTTATAGGATCCAGTCCTCGACGGCTTTGATGCCGCCGTTTTCCAGGTAAACGCGGGGTACCCGGCGGGAAACGCCGCAGAGCACCTCGTAAGAAATGGTATCGGTCTTGTGGGCGATGGTCTCGGCGCTGTCGCTCACTTCGCCGCCCCACAGGATGGCTTCGTCCCCTTCCTGCACGTCGGGCAGAGCCGAGACATCCACCATGATCTGGTCCATGCAGACCCGGCCCAGGACCGGGCAGGGCATACCCTTTATCTCCACGATGCCCTTGCCGCAGCTCAGCAGACAGGGGGTAGCCGTCGGCGTACCCGGCGCAGAGGGTGGCGACCTTGGTGGGCTTTTCGGCGGTGAAGCGGCGTCCGTAGCTGGCCGACTGGCCGGGCTGCATCTCCTTTACCATGCTGACGATGGTCTTCAGCTTCATCACCGGGCGGAAAACGCCGAAGCGCACCTCGTCGCTGGGGTCGAAGCCGTAGAGGATGATGCCCGGGCGAGCCATGCAGCGGGTGCGGGGCAGGCCGGCGGGCCAGTCGGGGTGGAGCATCACCCCGGCGGAGTTGTCGCAGTGGACGACGGCAGGCTCGAACCCGGCCTCGGCGAGGCCCTGACAGGCCCGGACGAAGAGCTCGTGCTGCTGGCGGGTATAAGCCACGCTGTCGGCGGTGTCGTCGTCGGCAACGGCGAAGTGCTGGAACAGGCCCGTGACCCGCAGACCGGGCAGGCGGCAGGCTTCCAGCATCCCGGCCAGCGCGGCGTCAAAGTCGGTGCGGAGCGCAAAGCCGATGCGGCCCATGCCGGTGTCGGCCTTGAGGTGCACTTTTACCTTCACGCCGGCGGCACAGGCGGCCTCGCTGAGGGCCTTGGCCTGGGGCAGGGAGTAGCAGGCGGCGGTGATGTCCTCTTGGATGAGGACGGGTGCGCAGCCCGGCTCCACATGGCCCAGAATGAGGATGGGCAGCGTCAGCCCGGCTTTGCGCAGCTGACGGGCTTCCGCCAGACAGCTCACAGCCAGCCACGCGGCCCCCTCTTCGGCAAAGACCTTGGCGCATTCCACTGCACCGTGGCCGTAGCTGTCCGCCTTGACGACGGCGCACAGCGGCATCTCGCCGGCCCGGGACTTCACGGTACGGAAATTGTGGCGCAGGGCATCCAGATCGATCTCGGCCCAGACGTGTTTTTCAAAGAGTGGTGTCTGCATGGGCTGTGTCCTCCTTATTTGATGTGCGGGCCGGGTGCAGGGGACGCCAGCCGTCGATGCCGCTTTCCTGCAAGGCGTGGAGCGTCTTCTGCCGGAAAGCCCGGTCGGTGCGGCAGCGCTCCCGGACGAAGTCCTTGGTGTCCTCCCGGGTGGTCACGCCGTCGGCGGGGCAGCGGCTTTTCACGATGGGAAAGCCTTCCTCCTTCACGGCACAGCGCACCTCCTGCTCGGTGGCGAGGAGCAGAGGCCGGATGAGGGTCAGCCCCCGGTCGGACAGCTCTGTCACCGGCGAAAAGCAGCCGATGCGGCCCTCCCGCCAGAGGTTCATGTAAAATGTCTCGATGGCGTCGTCCAGATGATGTCCCAGCGCCACCTTGTTGCAGTCCAGCTCTTCGGCGGCGGCGTGGAGCGCGCCCCGGCGCATCTTGGCGCAGAGGGAGCAGGGATTCTTCTCCTTCCGGTAGTCGAAGACGATGGGGCCGATAAGGGTGCGGCGCACCTCGTAGGGCACATCGTACCGCCGGAAAAGTGCTTCCAGCGCGGAGTAATCCACCGGCTTGCCGCCAAACTGGGGGTCGAGGGTGACGGCCACGACTTCGAACGGAAAGCCGAGGTACTGCCGCAGCCGCGCGAGACCGATGGTCAAAGCTACGCTGTCCTTGCCGCCCGAAACGCCCACCAGAACGCGGTCGCCGGGGGCCAGCATCTCGTACTGCTGGACGGCTTTGCGCATCAGGCCGCAGAGCCGCTGCATCGCTTTCGTGTCGCTCATGACAGGCTCACGCTCTCCACGAGGTTCACGATGTCGCTGATGGAGGCCAGCTTGGTCAGGCCGGAGACATAGATGACGTCGCCGCTGTCGTATTCGATGGTGGCCAGCACGGCGTAGTAAGCCTGAATGTCACAGCGCACGGCGGTGACGGCGGCACCGTCGATGTTCAGGTTGACCTTCCGGGGGCTGATGACGCCGTAGGCCTGCTTGAGCTCGCGCTCCGACTGGCCGATGAAGTCCTCATAGGTGTCTTTCGTGCCTTTCTGGAGCAGCACGACCTGATAGTTGGCGTCGTCGCTGCTCTGGGCGGAGGCCAGCTCCAGCGCACGGCCAAGGGTGGCATCCTCGGTCATCTTACAGACCGGCCAGACGGTAGATTCATAGTAAACGGAAATGCCGTTCTCGGCGGTGTAGCGGGTGTCAGGCGAAGCGGGGGTGCGGCGGTTGACCACGAGGGTCAGCACAAAATAGGCCAGTGCGCCCAGCAGGACGATGATGCCCATGGCGAGCAGCAGGCGGAAAGAGCGCTGCTGCGCGGTGTCGCGCTGGTGGATGTCTTTCGGCATGAAGGGATGTCCTCCTTATAAATGTAAGGCTCAGCCCCGGGGGTGGGGCTGCGTCTTTATTAGTATAACATACTCGGGGCTGAAATTGTAGCGCTCTGCCGCAAAAACAGAAACGAAAATGCGATTTCAGAAAACGCGAGATTTTAATAGAAAACGAGAGAAAACGAGAGATTCAAAAAACTGAGCCGAAAAAATCGAAAAATGATGTTGACAGGGACGTTCTTGTGATGTATACTGACACTCGCGCCCCAAAAGGTGCATTGAACCGTTGAAACACTTATCAGGAGGAAATAGATATGAGCACTACTCTCGTCAAGCCCGCTGAAGTCGAGCGCAAGTGGTATCTGCTCGACGCTGCCGGCAAGAGCCTGGGCCACGTCGCTGCTGAGGCTGCTGTTCTGCTGCGCGGCAAGCAGAAGGTCGATTATACCCCCAATGTTGACTGCGGCGATTACGTCGTCGTCATCAACTGCGACAAGGCTGTCCTGACCGGCAAGAAGGCCGAGCAGAAGTTCCACATCACCCACAGCAAGTTCATCGGCGGCCTGAAGAAGGTCCAGTACAGCAAGCTGATGGCTGAGAACAGCGACCTGGCTATGACCTACGCTGTCAAGGGCATGATCCCCTCTAACACCATCGGTGCTAAGGCTCTGACCCGCCTGCACTGCTACCAGGGTGCCGAGCACGCTCACGCAGCTCAGAAGCCCGAGAAGATCGAGTTCTAAGAAGGAGGCAATCGAACATGTACGAAACCAAACCTTATTTCTACGGCACTGGTCGTCGTAAGGATTCCGTTGCCCGCGTGCGCGTCTACACAGGGCACTGGCAAGGTCACCATCAACGACCGTGACATCGACAACTACTTCGGTCTGGAGACCCTGAAGCTGATCGTCCGCTCTCCGCTGGTTCTGCTGGGCCTCGAGGGCAAGTATGACGTCGTCGTCCGCGTTTCCGGTGGCGGTGTTTCCGGCCAGGCTGGCGCTATCCGCCACGGCCTGAGCCGCGCTCTGCTGCAGCAGAACGAGGAGAACCGTGCTGCTCTGAAGAAGGAAGGCTTCCTGACCCGCGATCCTCGTATGAAGGAGCGCAAGGCATCTGCAAAGGCCGCTGACACCCACGCCGCTGTCATCAGCGTGCAGGAGGGCTATGTGGCAGCAGAGGACGTTCAGCAGAACGTCTGAGTGGTTCATTCTTCAAAATAAGAGCACCCCGGGGCAGTTCGCTCCGGGGCGCCTTTTGCGGCAAAGAGAGAGAGCTTTTTGTGGGAGTTCCATAAAAATCAGCGATTGTTTTTTCACTTCCTGCGTGAATGGGGGTGAAACCTGCGTGAATGAGGATTGCCGGGGGGTAACATGGTATGATGGAGGTGCGAAGGGAATGGCACCCGAAACGCCAATATTGCGAAGCGAAAGGAAGATGTCTTATGAAAAAAGCTCAAGAAGTTTGCGGCCCTGCTTCTGGCGGGAGCTCTGGTACTGTCTGTCCTGACGGGATGCGGTAAGAGTGATGCAAAAATCGTGAAGGATGTTTTGAATGCGATGACTCAGGCCGGTGAAGCACATAAGCATGTGGAAGATGCCGAAGGAAACACAAGAATCTATGAGAATAAAGAACTGGCAGCCGAACGCGACAAGATCCTTGCATTGTTCAAAGCGGAAGATGGCAGAGTTTACGATGTGAATAGTGGAAAGAATGTACAAGACTACTTTATCGAGCTTTATGATGAAGATGATAATCTTTATGGAGCGGCTGTCTGCACGCTGCCGAAAGGAACGATTGACTGGAAAAATATATGCACGCAGATGCTGCCGGCGATGTGGCGCTTCTGGGGTAGCGCAGATGATCGAAACTTGGGAGTGTATATTGAAGTTCTCCATAATTACAAGATGAGTGATGACCAGAAGGGCGAAACATATATCATTTTTCTGACAAAGCAAGGAACTGAAGATGATGGCGGTGGTATTATTGTTATGTAAAACGCCTCACAGTTGCGACAAATAGAGTCGAAAAAAGCTTCTATTTTCGTCAAAACGCCAAAGAAAAAATCTCGGAGAACTGTGCGTAACTCTGAATCTGCGGAAAAATATTGACAGTGTTTGTTGTTGTTCCACCAGCTGGCGAGGGCGGCGGCGACGGTGAGGCCGCTGGAAATGAGCTGTTCCAGCTGGGCGCTCTCGATGGGCAGCATGGGCTTGCCCACGGCGCTGAGGACCTGATTGGTCAGGGCCAGAGCTAGCGCAGCGGTGCGGGCCAGAGTGGATGCGGAAATCTTGGTGATGATGGGTCATAGGGAGTACCTCTCTTTCTGTTTCATGATATGTGTTTGGTGTGGTTCAGGTCTCCTGCAGCACAACGGTACCCGAAGATGAGGGTGGTGTTATCACCATAGTAGGCGCTGCCGTGGGCGATGTCGATGCAGTCGTTTGCGGCGACCCAGGAGGGCTGGACAGAGGGCGGGTAGAAGTTGTTGGAGGCGGCGAAATAGAGCTGGTATTCGACGCCCTTTTCCAGCGCGATGCTGCCCATGTCCAGCACCACGTCGTTGTAGCCGCGGACAATGTCGGTGAACTTGTCTGCCAGGGCGGTCGTGGAGCCGTACTTGCGCAGGACGGTGCGCATCGTACCCGGCACATAGCCCTTGACGCGGAATTCCAGCGAGCGGAGCAGCAGGCCCGCTTTCTTGGCCGTCAGCGGCATAAAGAACTCGTACTTGGCGGGATAAGTGTCCCACGCGGGGATGTCGCCGCTGTCGGTGTGGGCCGTCTCAATGCGGTAGACGGCGGGAGTCACCGTGACGGTGCAGCTGTCGCTTTTGGTGTCGGAGGCGGCGGTGACGACGGCGGTGCCCTTCTTGAGGCCGGTGACGCGGCCTGCCTCCACCGAGACGATGTCCGTCGGCGAAACGCTCCACAATACCGTCTGGTCGGTGGCATCCGGGGGCGTGATGGAGACGCTGAGGTCGGCGGAGCTGAGCCGGGCCAGCTCCAGAGTGTGCTGGCTCAGAGCCACCTTCTGGACCGGGATGATGTCCGGGTCGGGCAGGGGAGTGGGCGGCGTGGTGTCCCACAGTTTTTTAGGGCTTCGAGGTCATCTTGGCGCTGCTGCCGGTGTAGCTGGCGGCGTCCAGCAGCTTGAGCAGAAGGGCTTTTTCCTCGCTGCCCAGCCCGCTGAGGCGGTCGGCGCTCACGGTGTCGGTGGTCAGTGCGCCGGTGGCGGCATCCACCTTCACCACCCGCACCAGCTGGCCGACTTTTTGGTGAGACAGGGCGGGGCAAGGCCCAGACGTCCAGTGCGTTCAGCCGGACCGCGCCGCTCCTGCCGTTGACGCTCAGGACAGCGCCCTCGGAGGGCGCGTAGGAGGCCGCACGCTCGGCAGCGGCCTCTGCCTGTTCGGCGTAGCCTGCGGCCAGCGTGGCGCTGGCGGCGGTCTGCTGGGCAGAAGAAGCGGCCTCGCTGGCGCTCTGCCTGGCGTTCGCCTCGCCGGAGGCGGCGCGTTTGGCGGCCTCTGCGGCGGCGTTGGCGCTGGCCATCACCCGGGCGATGAACTGCTCGTAGACCGAGGGAGTCAGCTCTTCGCCCGCGCCCTCGGTGGGGAGGATGCCGTGGACGTCGTACTGGCCGGGCCGGGTGTAGGCGGTGTAGCCCTCGCCATTGGCGGCGGCCAGCATCCACTCACCGCTGGCCCAGCCGGTAAAACTCCGGCCCACGCTGACGCAGCCTGTTTCGTCCAGCGCCAGCGGCTCGGCCAGCGTGCCGTCCGTGTGCCGGATGTGGAGGGTGACGACACACCCGTTCCACTGCTCCGGCAGGCTGAATTCCAGCTGGTCCACACCCTCGGCTTTCTGTGCGCCCAGATGCAGCCGGTGGGGCTGGGCGAGAAATTCGGTGCCGCCGAAGTCCCGGGCTGTGATGTTGATCTGCATGGTGAAAACTCCTTTCGTTTGGTTTTGCGTTTGCATCTGGCCCGATTGTAGCGCAGAACGGCAGTGGGCGGAGCGAGTACATACTTTTTTTTGAGAATTTGGCGGGTTAGGCATTTTGCCAAACGGACTTTTTCGGAGAGAAATGGACCCCTGATTTTCTCTTGAAAACTGTCAGAAAACAGTCCGTGATTTGTGTCGAAAATAAGCCTGTTATGGCCGGTTTGACGTCGCAAAGCGGGCTGGAGATACTGCAAAAAACACCCCGGAAATGCCAATGTTAATTCAAATGTTAAAAATATATGAACAAGTATGACTTTATTTTTTGCGAAAAAATCGGAGAGAAATCATTGAATTTCATGAAAACGAGAGTAAACTATGTACAGAATGCACAAAAAACTATGTGAAGGAATTGACGAGCGCCTGACCTTCGATTTGACAAAACGGCTCCGGTCTGCTAAAATAACGTCCGCTCAACACACGTTGCAGCGCATAAAATTCATCACGGTGAAGTGAAAAGCCGCATTTGCGGCGCCCGCTGTGCGGGGTAACTGCGCACAGTTTGGCGGGCCTTGAGATACAGGCCCGCTGTCCATTCCAAAATCTGAAAAGAGAGGAGTTGTCTCGTATCGCTTCCGTCAAATTTAAGAAAGCATTGTCTGGCTGCACCCGTGCAGCCTCGCCCCGTGTGCTGGCGTTCTGCGTCATGGCTGTGAGTCTCGTGTTCACCCTCGCCGTGACCGCCGCGAATCTGCGGCTGACCTACGTCACAGACTCCCACGGTGCGCGGCAGGTGGTCCTCACTTCCGCTGAGAGCGACCCCGCCCGCGTTATGAGCCTTTCCGGCATCGAGGCCGAGGAGGGAGACGAAGTCTATTACACTGCCTTTGCTGGCAGTCTGGCATCCCTGAACATCGAGCGTGCTTTCAGCGTCACCATTGAGGCTGACGGCCAGGAGTACCCCGTCAAGATGGTGGTGGGTACCGTTGCTGATGCGCTGGAACGTGCGGGCATCACTCTGGAGGGGGACGACTACACGGAGCCCGCCCTCAACGCGCTGGTCACGGCGGCAGCAAGATCGAAGTCCACCGTGTCGAGTATCAGGATAAGGTGGAGACGCAGGCTGTCCCCTATGACACGGAATACGTCTACACCAGCCTCTACTTCCGCAACACCGGCCACACCACCACGATGCAGCACGGCGCTGAGGGCCAGCAGACCGTCACTACCCGCGAGCGCTGGGTGGATGGTGAACTGGAGAACAGCGTCGTCACCGATGTGACCACCACCGTGGAGCCTACACGAACCATGTGGTCAAGACCTATGGTGCGGGCGCTCCCGTTTCGCCCCTGACCGGCCCGGACGGCACCACCAACCCGCCGTCCTCCTACAGCCAGGTGCTTACGGGCAAGGCCACCGGCTATTATTCCAAGAGCGGCAAGGGCTCGTCCGGTCTGGGTCTGGGTTACGGCACCGTGGCCGTGGACCCAAGCGTCATCCCTCGGTACCCTGCTGTATATCACCTCCACCGATGGCAGCTTCGTCTACGGCTACGCGGTAGCCACGGATACCGGCATTGCCCTGCAGAACGGCCACATCCTCGTGGACCTGTTCTACGAGACCTATGCGGAGTCTGTCATCAACGGCGCTATCCAGGTCAATGTCTATGTCGTGGGCTGATGGGCCTGTGAAAAACTGAAGTAAAAGAATGGAAAAGCATCCGCTCTGATTTTTTGCCAAATGTGCAAAATTCGGGGCGGATGTTTCTTTTTTGCCTTTATTCTGTTAAGTCTGCCGATATTTCTTGTCTAAAATTAGGGATGTTGTATATATAAGAAAAATATCAACGAAAAGATTATGGTATATTCTCCAAGAAAGCCCTTGAAAAATCCGACGAAATTCTTTAATATAAGAGAGTAAAAGGCACAGGACTGCCCATGCGGCCTGTGCGGGGAGGAGCGTTTATGAAACCGACTGAGGAAAAGACCCGCAGCAGTCCATCGGACCTGCCTGTGTATTTGTTCAAGCAGGGCAATAACTGTGAAGCGTACCGCTACTTTGGCGCGCACATTGAGCAGCGGGCCGGGGAGACGGGCGTGGTATTCCGCGTCTGGGCACCGCATGCCGTGGCCATCAGCGTAGTGGGCGATTTTAACAGCTGGAAACCGGGAAGCCACCCGATGCGCAAGTAGACAATGACTCCGTGTGGGAGCTGTTCATCCCGGGCATGAAAGAATACGACGTATACAAATATTGCGTGACCACCCGTGCGGGCGACCTGGTTTACAAGGCTGACCCCTACGCGTTCCACGCAGACCCGCCCGTCCAACGGCAGCAAGGTCTACGATTTGAACGGCTATGCCTGGCATGACGAGAGCTGGCAGACCGCCCAGAAGAAAGCTGACGTGATCAACGGCCCCATGAACATCTACGAGATGCACGCGGGCAGCTGGAAGACCAAAGAGGACAACCTCCCTTACAATTACTCCGAGCTGGCAGACCAGCTCATCCCGTACATCACTGAGATGGGCTACACCCACGTGGAGCTGCTGCCCGTCATGGAGTACCCCTTCGATGGCAGCTGGGGCTACCAGGTCACGGGCTATTTCGCCCCCACCAGCCGCTACGGCACCCCGAAGACCTGATGGCTTTGTGGACAAGCTCCATGAGGCAGGCATCGGCGTCATCATGGACTGGGTGCCTGCCCACTTCCCCAAGGACCAGTTCGGCCTGTACAACTTCGATGGCGAAGCCCTGCTACGAAGACCCGAACCCCAAGCGCGGCGAGCACAAAGAGTGGGGCACGATGGTGTTCGACTTTGGCCGCAGCGAGGTGCAGAGCTTCCTGATCTCCAGCGCTCTCTACTGGCTGGAGCAGTACCACATCGACGGCCTGCGTGTGGATGCTGTGGCTTCCATGCTCTATCTGGACTACAACCGTAAGCAGGGCGAGTGGGAGCCCAACAAGAACGGCGGCAAGGAAAACCTTGAGGCCGTCGCCTTCCTGCAGAAGCTCAACAACACGATTCTGGGCCGTCACCCCCACAAGTACATGATCGCGGAGGAGTCCACGGCATGGCCGCTGGTCACCAAGCCCGCCTCGGATGGCGGCCTCGGCTTCAATTTCAAGTGGAACATGGGCTGGATGAACGACATGCTCAGCTACATGAAGACCGACCCGCTCTTCCGCGCGGGCAACCACAACAAGGTCACGTTCAGCTTCTTCTACGCGTTCAGCGAGAATTCGTCCTGCCCATCAGCCACGATGAGGTCGTGCACGGCAAGGGGAGCCTCATCAACAAGATGCCCGGAGACTACGAGGCCAAGTTCGCAAACCTCCGCACTTTCTTCGGCTACATGATGGCTCACCCCGGCAAGAAGCTGCTCTTCATGGGCCAGGAGTTCGGCCAGTTCACTGAGTGGAACGAGACCAAGTCTCTGGACTGGATGCTGCTGGATTACGATAAGCACACCGAGCTGCAGAACTATGTCAAGACGCTGAACAAGTTCTACAAGGACATCCCGCGTTCTGGCAGATCGACTACAGCTGGGAGGGCTTCCAGTGGATCGTCCCGGACGACTCCCGTCAGAGCGTCGTGGCCTTCCTGCGCAAGGACGCAAACCGGTAAGCAGATCCTCGTGGTCTGCAACTTCAACCCCGTCCTGCGCGAGGGCTACGCTGGGCGCACCGAACTCCGGCACCTACAAGGAGATCCTGAACAGCGACGACGAGGCGTTCGGCGGCTGGCAGGGTCCACAACAAGGCTGTCCGCTCCAAGAAGAAGCCGCTCCACGGCTTCGAGCAGAGCATCACCATCACGCTGCCCCCCATGAGCGTGCTCTACTTCGAGGTGCCTGCAAAGCGCACCCGCAAGACCGCCGAGGAGAAGGACGCGGAAAAGGCTACGCCCAAGAAGGCTTCCAAGACCGCAAAGACCAAAAAGGCTGAGGAAAAGGCACCCGCAAAGCGCCGCAAACCGAAGGCAGAAAAGCCCGCACCTGCGGGAAAAAAAGCCCCTGCAAAGCGCGGCCGTGCAAACCGAAGGCAGAAGCTGCACCTGCGGAAGAAAAGGCTCCTGCAAAACGGGGCCGTAAGCCCAAGGCAGAAAAGGCAGCGGAGCCGGCTGAAAAGCCCGCCCGCAAGCCCCGCGCCAAGAAGGCGGATAAGGCCGAAAAATAAGGCAGACGGACCGACCAACATTGTTGAACCATTTCCACCAAATATAAGGAAATGTTAAAGGGGAGAATATAGCTATGGCAAAAGAAATCGTGGCAATGATCCTTGCCGGCGGACGTGGATCGCGCTTGTACGCGCTGACACAGAAAACGGCAAAACCGGCGGTGTCCTTTGGCGGCAAATACCGCATCGTGGACTTCCCGCTGTCCAACTGCGTCAACTCCAACATTGATACCGTTGGCATCGCAACGCAGTACCAGCCCCAGAAGCTGAATGAGTACATCGGCAACGGCCAGCCCTGGGACCTGGACCGTCTGTACGGCGGCGTCCATACCCTGCCTCCGTATGAGCAGGCCAAGGGCACGGACTGGTACAAGGCACGGCAAACGCCATCTACCAGAACATCAGCTTCATCGACAGCTATGACCCGGAGTACGTCATCATCCTGTCCGGCGACCAGATCTGCAAGCAGGATTACGCCGACTTCCTCCGCTTCCACAAAGGAGAAGGGCGCAGAGTTCTCTGTGGCCGTCATGGAAGTCGATTGGAAGGAAGCATCCCGCTTCGGCCTGATGGTCGCAGACGAGGACGACAAGATCACCGAGTTTCAGGAGAAGCCCCTGTCCCGAAGTCCAATCTGGCTTCCATGGGCATCTACATCTTCAACTGGGATATCCTCAAGAAGTATCTGGAAGAGGACGAGGCAGACCCCAACTCCAAGAACGACTTCGGCATGAACATCATCCCCGCGCTGCTGCGCGACGGCCGCAAGATGTATGCTTACCACTTCAACGGCTACTGGCGTGATGTGGGTACCATCGACAGCCTGTGGGAAGCCAACATGGAGGTCCTGGACCCTGAGAACTCCGGCATCGACATCTTCGACGAGAAGTGGAAGATCTACAGCCGCAACCCCGTGCTGCCCGCCCAGAAGATCGGCCCCCGCGCTGTTGTGCAGGATTCGCTGGTCACTGAGGGCTGCCAGATCTACGGCACCGTCAAGCACTCGGTGCTGAGCGCCGGTATCGTGGTGGAAGAGGGCGCAACGGTCGAGGATGCTGTCCTGATGGATGGCGTCGTGGTCAAGGCAGGTGCCGTGGTCAAGCGCTGCATCCTGGCTGAGAACGTCGTGGTGGGCGCAGGCGCCAAGGTCGGCGGCGACGGCCCCATCGCACATGTCGGCACCGGTCTGACCATTGGCGCAGGCGCTGCCGTCAAAGAGGGCGCCAAAGTATTTGATTCCGTCAAGGAGGGCGAGGAAGTATGCTGAGCCAGAACAACAATGCGTTGGGCATCATTTTCCCCAACAGCTATGATAATACCGTCCCTGAGCTTGTGACCGAGCGCGCAATGGCCTCGATCCCCTTCGCAGGCCGTTACCGCATGGTGGACTTTGTCCTGTCCAGCATGGCCAACTGCGGCATCTCCAACGTGTCTGTCGTGGTGCGTAAGAACTACCACTCTCTGATGGACCATCTGGGTACCGGCCGCGAGTGGGATATGGCCCGCCGTCATGGCGGTCTGAACATCGTCCCGCCCTTTGCAGAGAAGGGTGTGCGCATCTACTCGGGCCGCGTCGAGGCGCTTGGCTCTATCCTGAGCTTCCTCGAGAACCAGAAGGAGCGCTATGTGGTCATGAGCGATGCCAACATCGCCATCAACTACGACTTCAACGCCCTGCTGGCTGCCCATCAGGCCAGCGGCGCAGACGTCACCGTGGCCTACCAGAAGACCGAGATCCCCGAGGGCCGCAAGAACGACAACTACACCCTGACCGTCGATGCCGATGGCCGCGTGACTGAGCTGCTGTTCAACGACTACCGCCCCGGCAAGCAGAACCTCGATCTGGACATCTATGTCATGGAGCGCCAGACCCTCATCAAGCTGGTCAAGGACGCTACCGCCCGCGGCCTCATCTACTTCGAGCGCGACATCCTGGCTCACAACGTCAACATCCTGAACATCCATGCTCTGGAGTACACCGGCTATGTGGCCCATGTCTGCGACATGAAGAGCTACTTCGACGAGAACCTGAAGCTCATTGATGAGAAGAACCTGAACGCCCTCTTCCCCAAGAAGAGCCCCGTCTACACCAAGATCCGCGACGACAACCCCACCCGTTACGTCACCGGTTCCAGCGTCAGCAACTCTCTGCTGGCTGACGGCTGCGTCATCGAAGGCACCGTGGAGAACTGCGTGCTGTTCCGCGGTGTCAAGGTCAAGAAGGGTGCCGTCGTCAAGAACTGCGTCCTGATGCAGGACACCGTGGTGGAGCCTGGCGTCGAGCTTGACTGCGTCGTGACGGACAAGAACGTCCGCATCACCGCAGAGAAGAAGCTGAGCGGCACCAAGAGCTTCCCTGTTTACGTTCAGAAGAACCACATCGTCTGAACCGTTTGAGAATCTCCCATAGGGGCGGCTCCCTCCCCGGTAGCCCCTCTTAAAGAGGGGCGGGGGTACATGTGCCCCCGCCCGCTCTTTTTGCCGCAGCGGGAGGAGATACGACCTTTTATCAGGAAGGAGCGAATCTTATGAAGATCCTGTATGCTGCTTCGGAAGCAACCCCCTTTGCAAAATCCGGCGGTCTGGCCGATGTGGCTGGCTCCCTGCCCAAGGCGCTGGTCAAGGACGGCGTGGATGCCCGTGTCATCATGCCGCTGTACGGCGACCTGAAGTTCCGCGATAGGCTGGAATACGTTACCAACTACTCGGTCCCCGTGGGTTGGCGCAGCCAGTACTGCGGCCTGTTCAAGGCTGAGGTCAATGGTGTGACCTACTACTTCCTCGACAACGAGTATTACTTCAAGCGCCGCGGTCTCTACGGCTTCTACGACGACGGCGAGCGTTCGCTTTCTTCTCCCGCGCCGTGCTGGAGACCCTGTTTTACATCGACTTTACCCCCGATATCATCAACTGCAACGACTGGCAGACCGCTCTGGTGCCGGTGTACCTGAACCTGTACTATCGCCATCTGGACAAGTTCAACCGCATCAAGACCATCTTTACCATCCATAACATCGCCTATCAGGGCAAGTACGGCACCGAGATCCTGGAAGACACCTGCGGCATCGGCCGCCGCGACCAGCATATCGTGGAGTACGACGGCTGCGCCAACTTCATGAAGGGCGCCATCGAGACGGCGGATAAGATCACCACCGTCAGCCCCACCTACGCGCAGGAGATCCTCGACCCGTGGTTCAGCTACGGTCTGGACGCTCTGCTGCGGGAGAAGCAGTACAAGCTCTGCGGCATCCTGAACGGTATCGACATGGAGGCCAACGACCCTGCCACCGACCCCCACATCGCCTTCAACTACGATGTCAACAACTTCGAAGAGGGCAAGGCAAAGTGCAAGGAGGCTCCTGCAGGATAAGTTCGGCCTTCACAAGGACGGCAGCCCCGTCTTTGCGATGGTCAGCCGCATGGTCGGCATGAAGGGCTTCGACCTTGTGCAGAGCGTGGCTGACGGCCTCGTGGACCGCGGCATCGAGCTGGTCATCCTGGGCAGCGGCGAGAACCAGTACGAGAGCTTCTTCTCGGACCTGTGCGGCCGTCACCCGGGCCGTGTAGGCACCTACATCGGCTTCGAGCCTACTCTGTCGCAGGAGATCTATGCAGGTGCGGACGCCTTTATCATGCCCTCCAAGAGCGAGCCCTGCGGCCTGGCCCAGATGGTCGCCTGCCGTTACGGCACGCCTCCCATCATCCGCGAGACCGGCGGCCTCCGTGACTCCATCCACGACTCCACCATGGGCGAGGGCAACGGCTTCACCTTCGCGGGCTACAGTGCCCACGAGCTGTACGATGCCTGCTGCCGTGCACAGGACCGCTACTACAGCAAGGAAGACTGGCATAACCTTATCAGGACGACATGGAGTGCGACTTCAGCTGGGATGTCTCTGCCAAGAGCTTGAGCCTCTACAATGAGACTGCAAACCTCTGGTAAGCATCTGCCAAATCCCAGAGCCCCGGCGGAACCAAAGAGGGCGGGCCTCTACGAATGAGACTGAAAAAAGTGAAACCTCTGGTTTTTATGAAACTGTGGCATAAAGTTCTGGCCGCAGTCAAGGACGGGCTGCTCTGATAAAATTACTCGTGACAGCGTTAGAGGCGACGGATGGATTCAGACATATGCCAACGATATTTGCTGAGGCAAACGGTGTAAGTGGATTTGAACTGAAAGCAGATGACGCACTGGTTGAAGCAACGAGCGCAGGAGCAGTGTTCTACGTTCAGGCGAGTGAACTGATCTTTGCCGCGGCCCTACGATGGATTTGGTGTGGTCGTAGAGATCAAATCTGGTAAAATATACCATCGTTACGATTGCAGCCTTTTTGCCCGGTGTACAGAAATGTGCACCGGTTTTTTTGGCTGTCTCAGCCGAAGAGAAATTTTTTTCTCAAATTTTGGCAGAATGATAAATGACACTGGAGAAGAAACAGGGCTTTCCGGAAAAACTTTTGGTTAGATGTAACGAACCTCATGGCAATTTATAGACTTTTGCTAAAAATAGGTGGAAAATTGATTGCCTTTCACAGCCAGTTTGAGTATAATGGATGATAAAGATTCTTTGTTGAAAAAAATCTTCATCATGCGCCGCCGCCAGAGCGGCCCGGGAGCGCACACAGAGGGGGGCCGGACGGTGAAGGGCTGGTATAAAGCGCTGGAAGATCTCGTCTGGCTGACGCAATTGGGGCTCAACCTGTTGCTGCCGCTGGTGCTCTGCCTGGGCGGATGCTGGTGGGCAGTCAACCGTTGGGGCTGGCCTATGTGGGTGTATCTGCCCGCTGTGCTGCTGGGGCTTGCCGCCGGGGCGCAGAACTTCTGGGTCTTCGTCAAAGAGCGGCTCGACCGCTCCAAAAAGGACAAGCCCCGCCGGACAGGCTTTAACTCGCATCTATGAGATAAGGGAGAGCTACATCTATGAAATTACAGCCGGAATCCAAAAAGGAGCTGCTCCGCATCGCGGGCGGCACGGCATTCTGCACCGTGATTTTGTGGGTGCTTTTCGCGGCGCTGCATCTGGTGGGCTGGGTGAGGTTCGACTACACCGTCGTCCTCGGCAGCCTCGTGGGCGCAGGCCGTCGCCATCGGCAACTTTGCAGGCATCTGCCTCGTGGTGCAAAAGATCATCGACGAGCAGGATGAGAAACGCCGCAAGGCAACATTACAGCTTTCCTACAACGGCCGGATGCTGCTGCAGGCGCTGTGGGTGGTGGTGGCCGTCGCGGCCCCCTGCTTCCAGCCCTTTGCCGGCGTGCTGCCGCTGTTTTTCCCTCCGTGTCACCATTTATTACCTGCAAATAACGGGCAAGTACAAACCGCTCAAAACCGCGCCGAAGGCAGAGCCGGTGGACGTCTCGGTGGAGGACGACCCCGAACCTGCCGACGCACAGCGGTCCGCACCCGATGAAAAAGGGGGTGAAACGTAACAAATGGAACTGAACGGCGCAAAGATCCTGTATACCATCCATACCAATATCCCTGTGCTGGGCGATTTCAAGATCACCCAGACTCTCGTGAGCACCTGGATCGTCATGGCGCTGCTCTCGGCCTGGCATTCTGGCTGGGGCGCGACCTCAAGCTGGAAAACGTCTCCAAGCGGCAGGCAGCCGCGGAGTTCATCGTGGAACGGCTGGACCGGTTCGTCCACGACAACATGGGCTGGCACTTCGATCAGTTCATCCCGCTGGTGGGTGCGATCTTCGCACTCAGCATCGGCTGCAACCTGATCAGTGTGGTAGGCCTGTGGAGCCCCACGGCAGACCTGAACACCGAGGCGGCATGGGCCATCGTGGTGTTCATCATCATCATGTACTACAAGATAAAGACCAACGGCATCCTCGCCTATCTGAAGGGCCTGCTGGACCCTATCTTCCTGATGGCGCCCATCAATGTGCTGTCGGAGGTGTCCACCCCTGTCAGCATGGCCTTCCGTCACTTCGGCAACATCCTGTCCGGTACCGTTATCTCCACCCTGCTGTACTGGGCGCTGGCGAGCCTGAGCCACGTCATTTTTGGCTGGCTGCCCGGATTCCTGAGCCAGCTCCAGCTGTTCCAGATCGGCATCCCGGCCTTCACGGGCCTGTATTTCGACTGGTTCGGCGGCTGCATCCAGGCATTTATTTTCTGCACTCTGACCACCATCTTCATCAAACGCGCCGCTGGCGAGGAGTAAGTCTCCCGCCCCGGCATCCCCCAAAAACAAACATTTTTAGGAGGACACTGATTATGACTGACTTTCAATTCCTGGCTCGTGGTATCGCTCTGGCTGGCTGCGGCATCGGCGCGGGCTGCGCGCTGATCGCAGGTATCGGCCCTGGTATCGGCGAAGGCAACGCTGCCGCTGCTGCCTGTGAGGCCGTTGGCCGCCAGCCCGAGTGCAAGAGCGACGTGACCAGCACCCTCATCCTCGGCGTCGCACTGTCTGAGACCACCGGTATCTACGGCTTCGTCACCGGCCTGCTGCTCATCTTCCTCGCTCCCGGCATGTTCATGAACTACCTGCAGTAAGCGCTCCCTTAAGAGCTTGAATACCGGAGAAAGGGGAGAAGCTTATGCAACTTTATCAGGCACTGATCACGCTGGATGGCTGGACGTTCTGGCCCAGGTCTGCAACCTGATGATCCAGCTCGTGATCTTCAAAAAGCTGCTGCTGAACCCGGTCAAAAAAGTCATTGCCGAGCGCAAGGCCAAGGCGGACAGCCAGATTGCAGACGCCGAAAAGCTACGCGCCGAGGCTGAGGCCATGAAGGCGGAGTACGAGCAGAACCTGCAGAATGCCCGCACCGAGGCCAACCAGATCGTGGCTGCCGCCCAGAAGACGGCTGCTGCCCGCAGCGAGGAGCTGCTGGGCGAGGCCCGTGCACAGGCCGCTGCCCTCAAGCAGAAGGCCGAGGCCGACATTGCGCAGGAGCGCAAGAAGGCTGTCAACGAGGTCAAGGACGAGATCGGCGGTATGGCGATGGAGATCGCCTCCAAAGTGGTCGAGCGCGAGATCAAGGAGGCCGACCATCAGGATCTGATCGACGAATTTATCAAAAACGTGGGTGAAGCATCATGACCGAGACTGCAAGGATGTACGGCGGAAGCCTGTACGACCTGGCCGCGGAGGAAGGGCTGGACGAGCGCATTCTGGGCGAACTGGAAGGCGTGACGGCTCTGCTGAACGGGGACGCTCGAATATCTGCATCTGCTCAGCATCCCCAGCATCCCCAAGAAAGAGCGCTGTGCGCTGTTGGACGAAGCCTTCCGCGGGCAGGTCCACCTCTATGTGCTCAACTTTATGAAGCTGCTGTGCGAAAAGGGCGCTCTGCGGGAGCTGCCGGGCTGTGCCCGGGCCTACCGTCTGCGCTACAATGAGGCCCACGGCATTCTGGAAGCGACTGCTGTTTCCGCTGCCATTGCCTTGACTCACGGCAGAGCAGACCGGCCGCCTGCACGAAAAGCTGGAAAAAGTCACCGGCAGGCACATCGACCTCAAAACGAAGGTCGAGCCTGCTGTGCTGGGCGGCATCCGGCTGGACATCGAAGGCACCGAGCTGGACGGCACCGTCCGCAATCGTCTCGCCGGCCTGCGCAGCAGCATCGCGGCGGCAACGCTGTAAAATCAATACGAAGCTCTCGGCGAAAACGCGAGGCCCGGCTGCTGCTCTCAGAGCCGCAAGGCGACAACGCAAAGCACCGAAGTGCCTGAGAGGGCATCCACCCGAAAGTTTACAAAGAATTGAGTGGTGAAGACACAACAATGCAACTGAAACCTGAAGAGATCTCTAAGATCATCCGTGCTCAGATCAAGCATTACGAGAATGTCATTGAGCAGAGCGAGGTCGGCACGGTCATTCTGGTGGGCGACGGCATCGCCCGTGCCAGCGGTCTGGAAAAGTGCATGGCAGGCGAGCTGCTCCAGTTTGAGAACGGCGAGTACGGCATGGCTCAGAACCTGGAGGAGAACACCGTCTCCATCGTGCTGCTGGGTTCCGACGTCGGAATCAAGGAAGGCAGCACTGTCAAGCGCACCGGCAAGGTCGTCTCCGTCCCTGTGGGCGAAGCTCTGATCGGCCGCGTCGTCAACGCGCTGGGCCAGCCCATCGACGGCGCCGGCCCCATCGAGACCACCGAGTACCGCCCCATTGAGAGCAAGGCTCCCGGCATCATCGAGCGCCAGCCCGTCAAGGAGCCTTTCCAGACCGGCATCAAGGCCATCGACTCCATGATCCCCATCGGCCGCGGCCAGCGTGAGCTCATCATCGGCGACCGCCAGACCGGCAAGACCACCATCGCGCCGATACCATCCTCAACCAGAAGGGCAAGGACGTCATCTGCATCTATGTCGCCATCGGGCAGAAGCGCTCTACCGTGGCAAACCTGGTCCAGAGCCTCACGGAGGCCGGAGCCATGAGCTACACCATCGTGGTTTCCGCAACGGCATCGGAGCTGTCGCCCCTGCAGTATATCGCGCCCTACTCCGGCTGTGCCATGGGCGAGTATTTCATGCATCAGGGCAAGCACGCCCTCATCATCTACGACGACCTGTCCAAGCACGCTGTGGCTTACCGCGCCCTGTCGCTGCTGATCCGCCGTCCTCCGGGACGTGAGGCTTACCCCGGCGACGTCTTCTACCTGCACTCCCGTCTGCTGGAGCGCGCGGCCAAGCTCTCCGACGAGCTGGGCGGCGGCAGCCTGACGGCACTGCCCATCATCGAGACCCAGGCGGGCGATGTGTCGGCCTACATCCCGACGAACGTCATCTCCATCACCGATGGCCAGATCTTCCTTGAGACCGAGCTGTTCCACTCGGGCGTCATGCCGGCCGTCAACCCCGGCATCTCGGTCTCCCGTGTCGGCGGCAACGCCCAGATCAAGGCCATGAAGAAGGTCGCCGGTACTTTGAAGCTGATTTATTCTCAGTACCGTGAGCTGCAGGGCTTTGCGCAGTTCGGCTCCGACCTGGACGCCGACACCAAGGCCCGTCTGGCCCAGGGCGAGCGCATCGTTGAGGTGCTGAAGCAGAACCGCTCGGCTCCCGTTGCGGTCGAAAAGCAGGTGGCCATCCTCTACGCGACCATCCACGACTACCTTGTGAACATCAAGGTGCCTGCCGTGGCAGAGTACGAGAAGGGCCTGTACGAGTATCTCGATGCCGACCGACGCAGCCGGTGCTTCCGTGATGGAGACCATCCGCACCACCGGCAAGCTGGAAAAGGACGCCGAGGAAGCTCTGAAGGGCGTGCTGTCCGCTTACACTGAGAGCTTTATCAAGGCACACTGACAGGAAGGAGGCGTAACGCATGGCAGGTTCCATGAAGGACATCAAGCTGCGCATCAAAAGCGTAGAGAGTACCATGCAGATCACCAAGGCTATGGAGCTGGTGGCTTCCTCCAAAATGCGCCGTGCCAAGGAGCGGGTGGAGCACAGCCGCCCCTACTTTGAGACGCTGTATGAATCGCTGACCAAGATCGCGGCAGCGGACCCCCGTGCCCGCAACCCCTATCTGCGCCGGGACGAGATCAAGCGCACCCTGCTGGTGGTCATCGCGGGCGACCGCGGCCTGGCCGGGCGGCTATAACGCCAATGTGTTCAAAGCAGGCCGACGCTGCCGGAGGTCCCGCCATCGTCCTGCCCATCGGCAAGCGCTCCGCAGAGCAGTATTTCGCCCACCACGGGGCCGAGCCTCTTCACCCCCGAGGTGCTGATGGCGGCGGATGTGTCGGTGAGCGAGTGCTTCACCCTGTCCCACCAGATAACGGAAGGCTTCCTCAAGGGCGAGTACGACGCGGTGAAGCTCTGCTACACCCGCTTCGACTCCATGATGACCCAGACGGCTTTCACCATTGAGGTGCTGCCCCTGACCATCGAGCCTACCGAGGCCCAGAAGGCTGAGGCACGTCGGAGCCAGATCCTGTACAAGCCCAGTTGCGAGGAAGTGTTCGGCGCTATCATCCCCGAGTATGTGGCTGGTGTCGTCTACGGCGCCGTGTGCGAGAGCGTGGCCAGTGAGCTGGCCGCCCGCCGCACCGCCATGGACGCCGCCACCAAGAATGCCGGGGAAATGATAGAGCATCTGAATCTGTATTACAACCGTGCCCGTCAGGCTGCGATCACCCAGGAGATCACGGAGATCGTGGCAGGCGCGGAGAATTAAAAGAACGATTAAACCTCTCAGTCTCGCTGCCGCTCGACAGCTCCTCGATCAGGGAGAGCCTTTGGTGATTTCGGAGAAACGAATGGAGTTTGCTGGAAGACGAAACGGAATGCCAAGGCCTCTCCTGTCAGGAGAGGTGTCATCCAGCGAAGCGCAGATGACGAAGAGGTTGAGTAAAGGAGTTGTAGCCTATGTCCGAAAAACACATCGGCAAGGTGATCCAAGTCATCGGCCCGGTGCTGGACATCCAGTTCCAGGATGGAGAGCTGCCGGATCTGCTGAACGCCATTGAGATCGACAACCACGGCGAGAAGCTGGTGGTCGAGGTGGCGCAGCTGATCGGTGACAATGTCGCCCGCTGCATCGCCATGAGCAGCACCGACGGTCTGGTGCGCGGCACCGAAGCAGTTGACACCGGCGAGTCCATCAAGGTCCCCGTCGGCGACCAGTGCCTGGGCCGCGTGTTCAACCTGCTGGGTGAGCCGGTGGACAATAAGCCCGCCCCCACCCCGGAGGCTTACTGGCCCATCCATCGCCCCGCTCCCAGCTACGAGGAGCAGCAGTCCACCACCGAAATCCTGGAGACCGGTATCAAGGTCGTTGACCTGATCTGCCCCTACGCCAAGGGCGGTAAGATCGGTCTGTTCGGCGGCGCCGGCGTCGGCAAGACCGTCCTTATTCAGGAGCTGATCTACAACATCGCTACCGAGCACAACGGCTACTCGGTGTTCACCGGCGTCGGCGAGCGCACCCGTGAGGGCAACGACCTTTACGGTGAAATGACCGAGAGCGGCGTCATCAACAAGACGGCGCTGGTCTACGGCCAGATGAACGAGCCCCCAGGAGCCCGTATGCGCGTGGCCCTGTCCGGCCTGACCATGGCGGAGTATTTCCGCGACGTCAAGAACCAGGACGTGCTGCTCTTCATCGACAACATCTTCCGCTTCACCCAGGCAGGCTCTGAGGTGTCGGCTCTGCTGGGCCGTATGCCCTCCGCCGTCGGCTACCAGCCCACGCTGGCCACCGAGATGGGCGCTCTGCAGGAGCGCATCACCTCCACCCGCAAGGGCTCCATCACCTCGGTGCAGGCTGTCTACGTTCCCGCCGACGACCTGACGGACCCCGCCCCTGCAACGACGTTCACCCATCTGGACGCTACGACGGTCCTGAGCCGTGACATCGCTTCTCAGGGCATCTACCCCGCTGTGGACCCGCTGGACTCCACCAGCCGTATCCTGAGCCCCGAGGTCGTGGGCCAGGAGCATTATGAAATCGCCCGTGCCGTGCAGAAGGTGCTGCAGCGCTACAAGGAGCTGCAGGACATCATTGCCATCATGGGTATGGACGAGTTGAGCGAGGATGACAAGCGCACGGTCAGCCGCGCCCGCAAGGTGCAGCGCTTCCTGTCCCAGAGCTTCCACGTGGCAGAGCAGTTCACGGGTATGCCCGGCCAGTATGTGCCGCTGAAAGAGACGCTGCGCGGCTTCCGCATGATCCTGAACGGCGAGTGTGATGACCTGCCCGAGAGCGCGTTCCTGTTCGCAGGCACCATCGACGATGTGTTCGCTAAGGCGAAGAAGGGGTAAACCATGACGACCTTTCATCTGACGGTGGTCACACCGGACGGCTGCGCCTTTGAGGGGCAGGCCGAGCGTGTGGTCTGCCGTGCCATTGACGGCGACCTTGCCATTCTGGCCAAGCACGGCGACTACTGCACCGCGCTGGGCATGGGTGAGGCGCACATCGTTGATGCCGACGGCAGCGCCGCTGTGCCGCCTGCATGGGCGGGATGCTCACCGTACTCGATGGGGAGGCCCGTCTGGTGGCCACCACATGGGAGTGGGCTGAGGACATCGACCACACCCGTGCCGAGGCCGCAAAAAAGCGCGCCGAAGAGATTCTGGCCCGCAAAGACCTCGACCGCCGCGAGTACGAGCTGGCGCAGGCCCGCCTCAAGCGCGCGCTGGTGCGCACCTCCATCCACCCGTAACCCCAAAAAGCAAAGCGCCCTGTGTTTCCGGTGGGAAACGCAGGGCGCTTTTGCTGTCTCCAGCCGCCTTTGGCGGCAGAGCAGGGGGGGCCTTTGCCTTCTCGATGAGGCTGGCGGAGCGATGACGTTTACATCATGTTTGCCTTTTCGATCAGGCCAGCATCTCGACGGCGGTGCTGTTCTCGCCGCCGTTGGGCACGATGATGTCCGCGTTCCGCTTGCTGGGCTCAACGAAAGCCTCGTGCATGGGTTTGACGGTGGTGAGGTACTGGTTGATAACGCTGTCGAGCGAGCGGCCGCGCTCCTTTGACGTCCCGCAGGAGCGGCGCAGGATGCGCTCATCGGCGTCGGTATCTACATAAAATTTTGTAGTCGAACAGCTCGCACAGCTCCGGCTCCACAAAGGGCAGGATGCCTTCCACGATGAGGACAGGGGCGGGTTCGATGTGCTGCACCTCGTTGCTGCGGTTGTGGTCGGCGTAGTCGTACACCGGGCAGTCGATGGCGCGGCCGGCTTTCAGCTCCTGTAAGTGGTAGATGAGCAGGGCGTTGTCAAAGGCGTCCGGGTGGTCGTAGTTCAGTTTGCAGCGCTCCTCAAAGGGCAGCTCGTCGTGGCGCTTGTAGTAGCTGTCGTGGGAGATGAGGCGCACCTCGTCCTCCCCAAAAAGAGAGCGCCTTGAGCCGACAGGCCAGTGTGGTCTTGCCGCTGCCGGAGCCGCCTGCGATGCCGATGATCAGATTGTTCATGTTCCAAAAATCCTCCGCGTGCCGATTGTTGTGGAAAAAAAAATCCCCAATAAGGGTATACTATCTGTTATCCTACATAATAACACACTTCGGCCTGTTTTGACAGAGCCAATCTCCGTTGGGAGGCATTTTGATGAAAAAAATCGTTCCTGCCCCGTACATCGACCAGACTGAGCGCTGGGTCAACGGCTGCGAGAGCATCAGCAGCGTCATGCTGCTCCAGGCCGTGGGCATCGCCATCGACCCGGATACCTTCATCGCCCGCGACCTGCCCCACGCGCCCTTACTGGGAGCAGGACGGAAAGCTCTACGGCCCCGACCCGTGGCAGGTCTACCCCGGCGACCCCCACGACCATACCGGCTACGGCTGCTATGCGCCCTGTATCGTCAAGGCGCTGAACAGCGCTCTGGAGCACGAGGGCGCAGCCGACAAGTTCGAAGTCGTGGACGAGAGCGGCAAGACGGCGGCCGAGCTGTGCAGCTACCTCGACGCAGGGATGCCGGTGGTGTTCTGGGCCACGCTGGACTTCCAGCCTGTGCCCGAGAAGCGGGACCACTGGCTGCTGGCCGATGGCACCGACTTTGCATGGAAGTGCAACGAGCACTGTCTGCTGCTGGTGGGCTATGACGAGGAAAATTACTGGTTCAACGACCCGTGGCATGACCATGGCGTCTGTCCCAGCCGAAAGCAGCTGGTGGAGGACTGCCACGCGGCCCAGGGGCTGTTCGCAGTCACCCTCCGCCCGAAAGGAAAAGTATGCATGAAAAAAGAAGAATTTCAGCAGAACATGAAAGACAGGATGCAGCAGTTCGAGGACGGCGGCCTCCGGCTCCTGAAAAAGGGTCCGGAAGGGCATCGTCCACGCGATCTTCAGCCGCTTCGGGCTGGTGCTGCTGCTCATGCTGTTGCAGGTCGGTGTGCTGTGGAGCGTGTTCCGGTGGTTCGGCGGACTGCTGCCCCATTATTCGGCGGCAGCGTGTGCCATGTCGGCTTTCATGGTGGTCTACATCCTCAACAGCGAGATGGACAACAGTGCTAAGATCACATGGATGGTCACCATCGCCATCCTGCCGGTCGTGGGCGTACCGCTGTTTTTCTACGTCAAGAGCAACATCGGCCACAACGCCCTGCTCAAGCGGGTGCCCACCTCACAGGATACCCGGGCTTAGCAGCCCCAGCCCCAGGATGCCCAAACGCTGGAACGGCTGGCCGAGCCGACCCGGCGCGGCCTCGCTGGCGCGGTATCTCCACGGAAAAGGCGGCGGCTTCTCGGTGTACAGGAACACGGCTGTTACCTACTTCCCCGGCGGCGAAGCCAAGTTCGAAGAGCTGCTGCGCCAACTGGAAAAGGCGAGAAGTACATCTTCCTCGAGTATTTCATCATTGACGAGGGCCTCATGTGGGGCAGGGTGCTCGAGGTGCTGGCCCGCAAGGCCGCCGAGGGCGTGGACGTCCGGGTGATGTACGATGGCACCTGCGAGTTTTCGACCCTGCCCCGGGATTATCCCTGCCGCCTTGAGAAGCTGGGCATCCAGTGCCAGGTGTTCTCGCCCGTGCAGCCCTTTGTCTCGACCCATTATAATTACCGTGACCACCGGAAAATGCTCGTCATTGACGGCAAGGTGGGTTTTACCGGCGGCGTGAACCTCGCCGACGAGTACATCAACCACATCGAGAAGTATGGCCGCTGGAAGGACGCCGCCGTCATGCTGGAAGGCGAGGCTGTCCGGACGCTGACCATCCTCTTCCTCGAGATGTGGAGCATCCCCGGGAGCCGGAGTTTGAGAAGTTCCTCTCCGTGGCCCCGCCCCACTCCGTCCCGGCGAAGGGGTTCGCGGCCCCTTACGGCGACTGCCCGCTGGACGGTGAACGGGTGGGAGAGCTGGTCTATATCGACCTGCTCAACCGGGCCCGGAAGTACATCCACATCATGACACCCTACCTGATTCTGGACGGGGAGCTGGAAACAGCCCTCAAGTTCGCAGCGGAGCGGGGCGTAGATGTCCACCTCATCCTGCCCCATGTGCCGGACAAAAATTCGCCTACGCGCTGGCGAAGACGCATTATGCCTGTCCTGCTGGACTCGGGCGTGAAGATCAGCGAGTGGCTGCCCGGTCTTTGTCCACGCGAAGGTCTTCGTGGTGGATGACAGTGAGGCCGTGGTGGGTACCATAAATCTGGATTACCGCAGCCTCTACCACCACTTCGAGAACGCGGTCTGGATGGTGGATACCCCCTGCATCCCGGCCATCGAGAAGGATTTCCAGAAAACGCTGGAATTCTGCCGCGATGTCGAGCCGACCCGGGAGAGCATCTGGGAGGGCAACGTGCTGCTCCATCTGGCAGGAATTTTAGCTGAAAGTTATTGACGATGCCGAGGGCCTTTTTTGCTGTAAAACAAAGGGAATGCCGATTTCAGTATATGCAAAATCCCTTTGTTTTATCAAATTACTGATATTTTTATCCATCGAGAAGCCCCGGCCGCTGACCTCGGTGACATGGCTCACGATGAGGAAGCAGGCCGGGTCGATGGCATGGACCAGCTTTTCCAGGCGGGGCAGTTCCCGGTTGGACACGATGCTCAGAAGCACCGCGCTGGACTCGCGGGTGTAGCCGCCCTCGCCGTGGAGGATGGTCACGCCGCGGTCCAGCTGCGCGAGGATGGCGGCACAGATGGCGTCAGACTGGCTGCTGACGATCTTCACTTCGGTGCGGCTGGCACCCAGCATCAGCATCTTGTCCATGACGACGGTGTGGATGAGCACCATCACGACGCCGTAGAGCACCTGCTGCATCGGGCTGAACACGGCCTGCATCAGCAGCACCGCGATGTCGAAGGTCAGCATGGTGGCCGACACCGGCAGCTTGAACCACTTGTTGAGCACCAGCGGCGGGATGTCGAGGCCGCCGGTGGATGCACCGGAGCGGATGACGATGCCAAGCGAGACGCCGATGCCGAGGCCCGAAAAAACGGTGCAGAGGAAGATGTCTTCCGTCAGCACCCGGCCATTCGCCATCCCCTCGAACAGGGCGAGGAAGGCCGGGCTGAGGACGCTGCTGGCCAGTGTGTTGAGGGCGAAGGCCCGGCCAAGGACCGCCCAGCCCCAGACCAGCATGGCGAGGTTGATGAAGAGCAGCAGCCCCGAGATGGACAGGCCCGTCAATCGCCCGATGGCCAGCGCGATGCCGGTGGCACCGCCGGTGATGAGGCCCGCCGGCTCGAGGAACAGGGCAACGGCCAGCGAGTAGAGCGCGTTGCCGAAGATGATGGAAGCCCAGTTCCAGATAAGCTGCTTCCAGTGCGGATTCTGATTCATAGCGTTTCCTCCCATATCCCTACTTCTATCATACCGGAAAACGGCAAAAAAATCCACGCCCGGCGGCCTGCCGCCCGAGCGTGGATTTTTGTTCATCCGACAGATGAAAGTTTGATTTTTTACTCTTCGTCCAGCAGGCGCAGACCGGCGGTGTCGGTGACGGGCAGCGAGAAGACGATGGAGCCGGCCTTTTTGTCGGCGTTGTCCATGATGGCTTTCATGATGGCGTTCTTCTCGGAAGTGCGGCGACGATGAGCACCAGCTCCTTCTCGTTCACGAGGTCGATGCCCATGAACTTGGCCGCACCCTCCATGCCGGTGCCCTTGGCGTGGATGACGGTGCCGCCGCCGGCCCCTGCGGCGCGGGCCGCGTCCATGATAGAGCCGGTGTAGCCCTGATTGGCGATGACCAGCAGCAGGTCGTAACGGGTATCTTTCAAGGTGCTTTCCTCCTTCAGCTCAAGGGTCTGGTGCTCGGTGAGGAACAGCAGGGCGCGCTTGCCGCCGATGCTGCTCACCGGGACGATGAATGCGATGCCGGTACCCGGCACATCAATGCGCATCTGACGGCGCAGGGCTTTCTGGATGCGGGGCCAGCTGTCCGCCGTGATGATGGCAAACGAACAGCTTTTTCGGTCTTTTCCAGCCCGAGGGTGGAAAGCGTCTCCTGAACGGCAGTGCCGGCACCCACAGTGCGCAGGCTGACATCGACGCCGAAGCTTTTATATAGCTTCAGAAAGGCGTCTGTCGTGGGGCGGTCGGTGATGGTGACCAGCCAGTAAAGCGTATTCACGGCAAAGCCTCCTTACAGTTCGATGATGGCGTCGTCCGGCAGTTCGGCCAGCAGGGCGGCAGGATCCAGCAGAGGCTGGGCGCTGCGGGCCTTGCGGGTCTTGAGCTGGGCCACAAGGCCCATGAGCTGGACGGTGATGAGGGGAGTCATGGCGACCATTGCCACCACGCCGAAGGCGTCGGTGACGATGTTGCCGCCTACGGCGATGCAGGCCCCCTGCGCCAGCGGCAGCAGGAAGGTGGCCGTCATGGGGCCGGAGGCCACGCCGCCGGCGTCAAAGGCGATGGCGGTGTAGAGCTTTCGGCACCACAAAGGAGATGCTGATGGCGAAGAGGTAGCCCGGGATGAGGAACCAGAGGATGGAGATGCCGGTCAGCACCCGCACCATCGCAAGGCCCACCGAGAGGGAGACACCTGCCGAGAGGGCCGCGCCCATGGTCCCGGCGGAGATGGCACCGTCGGTGACTTCCTCCACCTGCTTGTTGAGGACATAGACCGCAGGCTCGGCCCGGACGATGAAGTAGCCGATGAGCATCCCGATGGGGATGAGGAGCCAGCGGCTGCTCTGGCCGCCCAGCACCTGACCGAGGTAGTTGCCGGCGGGCATGAAGCCGATGTTTGCCCCGGTGAGGAAGAGCACGAGGCCGATGTAAGTGTAGGCGAGGCCCACCCCGATGCGGCCCAGCGTCCGCCGGTCGATGCGAAGCGCCACCAGCTGGAAGATGCCGAACATCACGATGATGGGCAGCAGGGAGAGGATCTCGTGCAGGTAGGTGGGCAGTCCCTCGCCGAACAGCTGCCACAGCTCCACCGAGTCGCCCACTTCGGGGATAACCGGCGGCAGGTAGCTGCTCTCGCTGGCATTGAAGACGATGCCGAGGATGAGGACGGCGAGGATGGGACCCACGGAGCAGAGGGCTACGAGGCCGAAGCTGTCGTCCGCTGCATGGCGGTCGGAACGGATGGCCGACACGCCGACGCCCAACGCCATGATGAAGGGGACGGTCATGGGGCCGGTGGTGACGCCGCCGGAGTCGAAAGGCCACGGCCAGAAACTCTTTCGGCACAAATGCAGCCAGAAGGAAGATGGCAGCGTAAAAGATGACCAGCAGCCGGGGCAGCGGGATGCCCAGCAGCATACGCAGGAAGGCCATGACGAGGAAGATGCCCACGCCCACAGCCACCGAGAGGATGAGGGTCATGTTGGGGATGGAGGGTACTTGGTTGGCAAGCACCTGCAGGTCCGGCTCCGAGATGGTGATGAGGAAGCCCAGCAGGAAGCCCGCGCCGATGATGAGGAAGATGTTCTGGCTCCGGGTGAGCATGGCGCCGACCCGCTCGCCCATGGGGGTCATGCTCATCTCGGCACCCAGGGTGAAGAACATGATGCCGACGATGATCATGGCAGCGCCCAGCAGAAAGCAGAGCAGGATGCTCGGGGAAACGGGGGCGATGCTGAAACAGAGGATCAGCACGATGGCCGCGATGGGCAGGACGGCCTGAAGCGCCTCCAACAGCTTTTCCCGGAGCTTGGGGATGGATGATCTGATAATGGTGTCCACCAGCCTTTCCCGCCCGGAAGCAGTGCCGCCGGGCGTTGGAATTGAGAGATATTTCCTTATTAAGTATACAAAAACAGACAAAAGTCCGTCAACAGAAGAGCGGCTAAGATTGGCAAAGAAACAGAAATGTTACAAAAAGAAAAGGCTGCCGCGCTTTTTGCACAGCAGCCTTGAAGATCAGAAGTTAGATGCCCTGCTTCGTCAGAACGTCGGAAGTCGGGGTGGAGAACACCGGGATGTCGGCGTAGGGGTCGGGAGTGTTGTCGGCGGGCAGGGACTTCATGTAGGCGTCCATGGACTCGGCCACCTTTTTGGCGATAGCCACGGCCTCCACGACGGTGCGCGCGCCCATGACGGCGTCGCCGCCGGCGAATACGCCCTCACGGGTGGTGCTGCCATCCTCGTTGACGGTGAGCAGGCCGCGCTGGTTGGTCTCGATGCCGGTGGTGGTCTTGACGAGAGTGCTTTCGGAACCCTGACTCACCGAGACGATCACGCCGGTGTGGGGGTAGAAGGTCTCGCTGCCCTCTACCTGGGTGAACTTGCCGTCCTCGCCCTTCACGGTGTCGCGGCAGATGATGCCGTTTTCACGGATCTCGACGGGGGCCTTGCAGAAGCGGAAGCCCACGCCCTCGAGCTTGGCGTACCGCACTTCGTGCTCGGAGGCGCTGATGCACTCTTCGTCGCGGCGGGCGTAGCAGGTGACGTGGCGTGCGCCGTTGCGGATGGCGGTGCGGGCGCAGTCCATGGCGGAGTTGCCCACGCCGATGACGGCGATGTCGTCGCCCAGCTGGAAGGCCTTGGAGTTGGCGAGGTAGTCGATGCCGAAGGCCACGTTGCCCAGCGTCTCGCCCTTGATGTGCATGGCGTTGGCCTTCCAGAGGCCCGCGCCGATGAAGACGCTCTTGTAGCCGTCCCGGAACAGGTCGTCAATGGTGATGGTCTTGCCGATGGCGGTGTTGGGGCGGACATGGATGCCCTTCAGCTCGAGGTGGCGGTACTGGAAGTCGTCCAGCACGCTGTCGGGCAGGCGGTAGTTGGGGATGCCGTACCGCATGACGCCGCCGATCTTGTCGCGGGCGTCGAAGATGGTGACATCGTAACCCCAGCGTGCCAGCAGGACGGCGACGGTCAGGCCCGCAGGGCCGGAGCCGACGACAGCGGCCTTCATGCCGTTCTGGGGGCGGGGCCGGAAGTCATCTTGTTGGCGTAGGTGGTGGAGATGTAGTCCTCGATGATGGAGAAGTGGACGGGGTCGTGGCTGGGCATCCGGTTGCGGATGCAGTGGCCCTCGCACTGGTTCTCGTGGTTGCACACGAGGCTGCACACAGTGGTCAGGGGGTTGTTTTCAAACAGCATCCGGCCGGCGTCGTCGAGGTGATTGTCCTTGAGCAGGCGGATGACCTCGGGGATGTTGGTGTGGATGGGGCAGCCCTGCTGGCACAGCGGCTTTTTGCAGCCGAGGCAGCGGTTGGCTTCGTCCAGAACGTGAAGTGCCATGGTTCCTCCTTGCGCCTGTCGTGCAGGCGGCGTTGTATCCAAGTATCTTTACTATAATACACCGAAACTGCCTCGGCATACAAGTGCCGAAATGACAAAAATTGCAGAAAATTTTCTGTCATTACGTCAAAAAGATATTTTTTTGACGAAGTAGACCGCCCATTGCCTCCGGCGAAACGCGGCAGAGCGTACCAAAATCAGCGGCGGCAAGCTGAGCCTCGGCCATCTGGGTGCAGGCATCGCCTGATCCCCGCAGGCGGGCCAGCGAGTGGGAGACAGGGAGGGTACAATTTTTTAAAAAGGAAGAGCATCCTTCTTCCCTCCCAGCAGGTGGAGATAGGGCGGAAGAGAAGGGAAGACTGTCGGCGGCGTAGCCCAGCGCGGCATCCATGGCGAGGCGGCGCATCCGCGCCCGGGGGTAGCGGACGGTGGTGAGAGCGTCCAGAAGTTCGTCGTAGGTGGTGCTGGTACGGACGGCGGCTTCCAGACGGTGCTCCAGTCCTTCGGAGACGCCGCGGATGTCTGCAAAGGGCGCTTTGCCCCGGCAGGCAGACCGGAGAAGGGCCAGCTCGCACCGCCCGGCGGCGGAAAAATCGGTGTACTGCCCGGCGGCGTAAGCCTCCCGGTAGAGGGGGAAGACCGCCTCGGGAACGTAAGGTGCGACGGCGTCCGCTCCACCCTCGGCCCAGAGCTTGCGAAGTGCGCTGGCGCTGGCGAACTGCCCGTGGGCAGAGTGGAGCGCCTCACCGTGGTTCGCGCCTTGCCGGGGCAGGGGATGGGCCTCCATCCGAGGCGCAAGACAGCGGATGGCCCGGCAGTACTCGACGGCGAGGTTGTTGTTGGGCTTGTCCAGGAGGGCGGCCACCCGTCCGTCAGATGCAAGCTGAGCCGCGGCGGCCTGCCGCGCGGCGGCGGCAAAGCTCCGTGCGCCGCCCGCAAGCTGGGCTTTCAGGGCGGCGCGGTAGGAGCCGCTGTCAAGAAGCTCGGCGGCCTCCATCAGAAGGGCCGCGTCGGGCGTCTCGGCACCGAACACCAGACCGTCGCACCCAGCGGCGGCAAGCAGCGCCACGCCCGCCCGGGCGAACGCCTCTGCCCCCGCGCAGGCACAGGGAGCAGGCAGAGCAAACACAAGGTCAGCCCCGCAGGTGAGGGCGGACCGGGTGCGGACAGCCTGGCAGGAGGGGCAGCGCGCCTCGCTGCACAAGAGAACAGCTCATGGCGACGGCGACGCGCTCTGCACCCAGCGCTTTTGCCTGCGCCAGCTGCCATGCGTGACCGTTGTGGAAGGGGTCGTATTCGGCGATGATACCGGCAAATTTCATGACGTGACCTCAAAAGTTTGTGAAATATCTGTCATACTGCATGGAGAAACGGGCCTGAAGAACGGGATTCTGGGCAGGATGTACAAAAAAGCCCGGGGACTTCGTGGCAGGCTTTGCCGCCATTGCGGCTTGAAAACCGGCTGACCCTATTATATAATAATTCTAGGAATCTGTAAAATTCTGCTCTTTCGGGGGTAGACAAAAACATATCTGGAGGAAACAAGAAGATGAAAATTCTGGTTATCAACTGTGGTTCTTCTTCCCTGAAATATCAGCTCATCGATATGGACGGTGAGAAGGTGCTGTGCAAGGGTCTGTGCGAGCGCATCGGCATGGAGAGCAGCATGATCACCCATGAAGCTAACGGCCACAAGGCTACCACTCCCGCGATCTTCCCCACCCACACCGAGGCTTTTGCTGAGGTCGTGAAGAAGATGACCACCGGCGAGGGCAAGTGCATCGACGATGTCAGCGAGATCAGCGCCATCGGCCACCGCGTCGTTCACGGCGGTGAGAAGTTCAAGGCCAGCTGCCTGATCACCGACGAGGTCATCAACACCATCCGCGAGCTCAGCCCCCTGGCTCCTCTGCACAACCCCGCAGGCATCCTCGGCATCGAGGCAGCCCGCAAGGTCTTCGGCAACGTCCCGATGGTCGCTGTGTCTTCGACACCGCTTTCCACAGCACCATGCCACCGAAGGCTTATATGTACGCCATCCCCTATGAGTACTATGAGAAGTACGGCGTCCGCCGCTACGGCTTCCACGGCACCAGCCACAAGTACGTTGCTCACAAAGCTGCTGAGTACCTCGAGGAGCCCATTGAGCGCCTGAAGCTCATCACCTGCCATCTGGGCAACGGCTCCTCCATCGCCGCTGTCGATCAGGGCAAGGTCGTTGATACTTCCATGGGCATGACTCCGCTGGCCGGCCTGATGATGGGTACCCGCTGCGGCGACCTCGACCCCTCTGTGGTCAACTACCTGAAGTACACCCTGAACATCACCGGCCACGAGCTGGACGAGATCCTGAACAAGAAGTCCGGCCTGCTGGGCATCTCCGGTGTTTCCAGCGACAAGCGTGACGTCGAGGAGGCTGCTCTCCACGGCAACAAGCGCGCTCAGCTGGCTTCTGATATGCTGAACTACCAGATCAAGAAGGTCGTTGGCAGCTACATCGCCGCTATGGGCGGTGTGGACGCGATCGTCTTCACCGGCGGCATCGGCGAGCACGACGAGATCGCCCGTGCAAAGGTCTGCCACCACATGGATTGGCTGGGCATCCGCATCGATACCGAAAAGAACAAGCATCCCGTTGGCGATGTCTGCGACATCACCGCCTGGGGCGCCAAGGTCCGCACCCTGGTCATTGCTACTGACGAGGAGCTGATGATCGCCCGCGACACCAAGGAAGTCATCGAGAAGTAATCTCTGCATTTAAGGCATCCAAGGCCGCACCGCTCCCCCAAAGGGCGGTGTGGCCTTTTTGCTGTTTTGCACGAGCAAAGACCGTCTTATTATGCCGAATGCACAAAAAAGCGGGTGAGGGGTTGTTTTTTGGTTGACAAATCAAAAAAAGAACGGTACAATAGGAGAGTCCTCAGTCCGAGGACGTTTACTCATTCAAGCCCCTGGTAAGCTTACGATCAGCGCTATGGTCCCTAAAAACCAAAGGTATGGTTACAATCCTTCCGTGGGCAAGAACTAAACAAAGAGGAGATACTACTATGTTCGAAGACAAGACTTTAGTTTGCAAGGACTGCGGCAAGGAGTTTGTTTGGACTGCTGGTGAGCAGGAGTTCTACGCATCTCGCGGCTTTGAGAACCAGCCCCAGCGCTGCAAGCCCTGCCGTGATGCCCGCAAGAACGGCGGCGCACGCAGCAACGGCGGTGAGCGCCAGATGTTCGACGCTGTCTGCGCAGCTTGCGGCAAGGCTTGCAAGGTTCCCTTCCAGCCCCGTGAGGACCGTCCGGTCTACTGCTCTGACTGCTTCGCTCGCATGAAGCAGAACTAAGCGCTGATTCTACAATCTGAAGCTTAACGGCCCCCGCACTGCCGTTGCAGTGCGGGGGCTTTTTTCAATTACTACTTGAAATATAGGATATGATTGGGGTATATTATAGCTGAGCGCCGCAAAGGCGCAGAGACAGAAAAAGGAATTTCAACTACCATGTTTGATATTTTCAATATGCTCAAGAAGGACGAAGCCAAGGCTGTGAAGCAGGTCACCCGTGAGACCATCATCGGCGACATTCTGGATATGGACCAGACCACCGCTCCCTACTTTATGGAGATCGGGATGCACTGCCTGGGCTGCCCCGCCTCCCGCGGCGAAAGCATCGAGGAGGCCTGCGAGGTCCACGGTGTGGATTGCGATGAGCTGCTGGAGAAGCTGAACGCTCATCTGGCAGCCAAGAAGGCCTGAGTGCTGCCCACACTGGATGCGCGTCTGACCGCTGCCGCTGAGCTGGTGCGCCCCGGCCAGCCTGTGGCAGACATCGGCTGCGACCACGGCAAGCTGACGGCGGTGCTGGCCGCTTCGGGAAGGTACCCCAAGGTCATCGGGGCCGACTTGCGCCCCGGCCCGCTGGCGAAGGCCGCACAGACGCTGGAATATGCCGGATGCAAAGACCGCGCTGAGCTGAGGCTCGGCGACGGTCTTTCTGTGTTGTCTCCGGGGGAGGTGAGCACCATCGTGCTGGCGGGCGTCTCGGCCCAGACAACGTGGGAGATCATAGAGAAAAGCTTCGTGGGTATCTGCGCCGGGCGGGCCGCGCCTCGTGATGGTGCCGGCCACCCGCCACAGCGAGCTGCGCCGCTGGCTGTGGGAACATGGTTTCTCCTTCGTGGCCGACCGGCCGGTGCAGGCGGCGGGCCGCTGGTATGCGGTCATGGCAGCCGAGTACACCGGCGAGGTGAAAACGCCCACGTTCCAAGAGTGCCTGTTCGGCCTCACCGGCCAGTGGCCGGAGGGGGAGGCTACGCCGCATGGCAGAAAGCCAAGCTGCCTCGCCTCCGCCTCGGTGTGCCGGACGGCACAGAGCTGGCGAAAGAGATGGATGAACTGATAAAAGGGGAGAGCAAAGCATGACGACGGTACAGCAGATATACGAAGAGATGCAGCGCATCGCGCCGCTGGCTCTGGCGGAAAGCTGGGATAACCCCGGCCTGCTGGTAGACTGTGGCGGGAAGTGTCCCGTGTGCTGGTGACGCTGGACATCACCCCCGAGGTGGTGGAAGAGGCCGCCCGGAAGGGCTGCGGGCTCATCGTGTCCCACCACCCGGTCATCTTCTCGCCCCTCAAAAAGCTGGGTGGGCAGGACGTGGCCTTCAGCTGGTGAAAAACGGCATCTCGGCGATTTGCATGCATACGAATCTCGATGCCGCCGAGGGCGGCGTCAATGAGGTGCTGGCCGGTATCTTTGGGATGCGGGAGATGGAAGCGTTCGCCGAGGGCTGCGGCCGTGTGGGCAGCATCGAGCCCGTCACAGTCCCCGAGCTGGCAAAAAAGGCGCAGAAAGAGCTTGCCTCCCGCTGCAACCAGCCCCCCGACGGCCCTGCGGTGCAGGTCAAGTTTGCCGATACCGGCAAACCGGTGCGGCGGCTGGCCGTCATCAGTGGTGCAGGCGGAAGCCTCTTCGAGGACGCCATTGCACTGGGTGCGGATTGCCTGCTGACCGGCGAGGCCAACCACCACCACGCCATCGACGCAAAGCGTCTGGGGCTCTCGCTCATCGCAGCGGGCCACTACGCTACGGAGTTCCCGGTAACGGCGGCGGTGGCGGAGAAGCTGCGCAGGGCCTTTCCGGAGCTGGAAGTCCTTGTGAGCGAGGATGCCCGGGACCCTTATACTTATTTATAATACAAAGAAGCAGATTGGCAGGGCTGGACAGGTCTTGCCGGTGTGCAAAAAACGAGGTAATATAAATGGCATTGGATGCCGCGACACTGGCGCTGACGGCGGCGGAACTGAAGACCACGCTGGCTGACGCCAAGATCGCAAAACTGTTTGAACCGACCCGCGATGAGCTGGTCATTACCCTGCGCACCCGTACGGAGACTTACAGCCTGTTGCTGTCGGCCCGGAGCGGCTCGGCCCGGGAGTCTGCCTGACCGAGGAGAGCTTCGAGAACCCGGAGACGCCGCCCTCCTTCTGTATGCTGATGCGCAAGCACCTGACCGGCGGGCGTCTGTTGGACGTCCGGATGGAGCCGGGGGACCGAATCGTCTACTTCGACTTCCAGTGTACCAACGAGATGGGCGACCTGGTGCGCAACATCCTCTGCGCGGAGCTGATGGGCCGCTACTCCAATCTGGTGCTGGTGCAGAACGGAAGATCATCGACGCCCTTAAGCGGGTGGACTTTGAGGACAGCGACATCCGTCAGCTCCTGCCCGGCCTGACCTATACCACGCCGCCCAAGCCGGCCCGGCCCGATTTTCTGCAAGTAAGTTCTGCGTCCATCGTGGCAGCGGCCTGCGAGCGCGACCTGCCGGTGGCGGATGCCCTGAATAAGACGGTGGCCGGGGTGGGCCCGGTGGTCTGCCGCGAAGCGGCCTGGCGCGCCTTTGACGGAGAGCACCTGCCTGCCAACGAGCTGACGAGGCTCAGAAACTCCGGCTGATGGCGGCCATCGACGAGCTGAAGGAGCTCCACGACGAGGGCGGCTGCCCGTGCAGCGTGACCGCTCCGGACGGCAAGCCGGTGGAGTACACGTTCTTCCGTCCCCGGCAGTACGGCGAGAAATACGCATCAAGGAGTGGCCGTCGTTCAACGCGATGCTGGAAGGTTATTACGCCGAGAAGGACTGCGCCGAGCGCCTGCGTACCAAGAGCAAGGAGCTCCACAAGGCCGTGCACAATATGTACGAGCGTGCCGTCCGCAAGCAGGCCGCCCGTCAGGAAGAGCTTGCCGCCAGCGGCAAAAGCGATAAGCTGCGCCTGTACGGCGAACTGCTTTCCGCCAACCTCTACCTCGCCGAAAAGGGCATGAAGAACATCACTGTGCCGAACTGGTACGATGAGGGCAGGGAGGTTACGATCCCGCTCGATCTTCGCTTCAGCCCCAGCCAGAACGCGCAGAACTTCTTCAAGAACTATAAGAAAGAAGCAGACGGCAGCCCGGATGCTGGTGGACCTGCTGGCGGAGGGCGAGAAGGAGATCGCCTATCTGGAAACCGTCCTCTACGAGGTGGAGACGGCTTCCGGTGAGGCGGCACTGAACGAGATACGGGCCGAGCTCAAGAGTCAGGGCTACCTGAAATACTACAAGCAGCGGGACAAGCGCCAGAAGCCCGCCGATTTCCTGCGGTTTACCTCCAGCGACGGCTTCGAAATTTTTGTAGGCCGCAACAACGCCCAGAACGATAGGCTGACCCTCCACACCGCCCGGGGCAAGGACCTCTGGTTCCACGTCCAGAAAGCTCCCCGGCAGCCACGTGGTCGTGATGAGCCGGGGCGAGGATATCCCGGACACCACCCGGCAGGAGGCGGCCGAGCTGGCTGTGGTGTATTCCAGCACCTACAAGGCCGGGACCGCCGCCAAGGTGGCGGTGGACACCACCGAGGTGAAGAATATCTGGAAGGCCAACGGCGCCAAGCCCGGCATGGTTCTGTATGAGGTGTACACCACCCGAGGGAGAAAGCTGGGATGAGCTGAAGGCAAACGCGAAAAAATGACCCGATTTGAGCCGCTGTGCATCTGCATGGCGGCTTTTTTCCAAAAAAAGGCAGGAACACTTGAACTTCCCGACGGAGAGGTATAAAACGACCTGAGAACGGGCATTCCCTGAGCGAGGGGGTTTTCAACGGAAAAAGCTGCCGCCCGATTGTGCATTCTGCACAGAAAATCTCTGGGAGATGAAACAGAGCAAATAAAAAAGAAAATCTGCGTTTTTTCGAAAAAACACTTGCCAAATGCACGCAGATGTGATAGAATATCTCTCGGCTGCAAAGGGCTTGTGCGATACAAGTCGTGCAGGCCAGCGATATGCGTAGATGCGGGAGGTTGTCATCCGGCAATAGTCGTGATGGGTTATTTCCGCGGAGTATGTCCGATCTTAGAACCGGGCGAAAGAATTACTGACAGCGATGGAATACGTTCCCTCGGCGGGGCAACCTGCGAAACGGGCGGAACCAATGTTCGGATTTGATTTGCTAATAGATTTCCGGGAGAACTGCCGAGCGGTTCACCGGTTTTTCTAGTGCCAAATCGAGGAACACCCGGAACTGTGTAGAGCAATTTATCGGCTCGCCTAGGGCAAAACAATTTTTCAGGAGGCGTAAGCAATGGCAGTCAAAGAGAAAATCAGAATCCGTCTGCAGAGCTATGATGCTCAGCTGATCGATGCCGCAGCAGAGAAGATCGTGGAGACCGCAAAGCACACTGGTGCCCGCGTGTCCGGCCCCATCCCCCTGCCCACCGATCGCGAGATCGTTACCGTTCTGCGTGCTACCCACAAGTACAAGGATAGCCGCGAGCAGTTCGAGAGCCGCACTCATAAGCGTCTGATCGACATTCTGAAGCCGTCCAACAAGACGGTCGAGGCTCTGATGAGCCTCCAGCTCCCCGCTGGCGTGGACATCGAGATCAAGCTGTAACAGCAGCGATCAAAAACGATGCCCTCGTTTCCCGAGGGGTCATGTTGGCAGTGACGTGCGCTGCCAACCAATAACCTTTACAGGAGGAAAAGAAAATGGTTAAAGGCATTATCGGCAAGAAAGTCGGTATGACTCAGCTGTTCGATGAGAGCGGCAAGGTTATCCCCGTAACTGTCATCGAGGCTGGTCCCTGCACCGTCGTGCAGAAGAAGACCGTCGAGAGCGATGGTTATCAGGCTGTCCAGCTGGGCTTCGGCGAGGTTTCCGCCAAGAAGGTCAACAAGGCAGCTGCAGGCCACTTCAAGAAGGCAAATGTTGCCCCCAAGAAGACCCTGCGCGAGTTCCGTCTGGAAGATGTCTCTGCAATGAACGTCGGCGATGTGCTGAAGGCTGATGTCTTCGCAGCTGGCGACAAGGTCGACGTCGTGGGCGTCTCCAAGGGCAAGGGCTACCAGGGCGTTATCAAGCGCTACGGCCAGCACCGTCTGCGTGAGAGCCACGGCACCGGCCCGGTGGCACGCCACGCCGGTTCCAACGGCTCCACTTCTACCCCGTCTCGCGTGTTCCCCGGCAAGCGCCTGCCCGGCCACATGGGCTTTGTGCGCGTCACCGTGCAGAACCTGACCGTTGTCAAGGTTGACACCGAGAACAATCTGATCGCTGTCAAGGGTGCGGTTCCCGGCTCCAAGGGCACCATCGTCACTCTGGCCAACAGCGTGAAGGCGTAAGGAGGAAAGCTACAATGGCAAAGTTTAACGTAGTCGATATGAACGGTCAGCATGTTAGCGAGATCGAGCTTTCCGACGCCGTGTTCGGTATCACCCCGAACGAGAAGGCTGTCCACATTGCTGTGGTGAACTTCCTGGCCAACCAGCGCCAGGGCACCCAGAACACCAAGATCCGCATGGAAGTTTCCGGCGGCGGCAAGAAGCCCTGGCGCCAGAAGGGCACCGGCCACGCTCGTCAGGGTTCCATCCGTGCTCCCCAGTGGACTCACGGCGGCGTTGCTCTGGGCCCCAAGCCCCGCAGCTACAACTACCACATCAACAACAAGGTCAAGCGCCTGGCTCTGCTGAGCGTCCTGTCCGACAAGGCTGCCAATGGCAACATGGTCGTTGTTGATAAGTTCGCCTGCGACGAGTACAAGACCAAGGCTGTTGTCTCCATGCTGAACGCCGTCGGCGCTGGCAAGAAGAACCTGCTGGTCAATGAGACTGTCGATGCAAAGTTCGTCAAGAGCGCTGGCAACATCGCTGGCGTCAAGACCACCTTCGCAGGCAGCGTGAACACCTACGATGTGCTGAACGCCGACAAGCTGATCATCAGCGTCGACGCAGCGAAGAAGCTCGAGGAGGTGCTTGGCTAATGAAAACCGCACATGATATTATCCTGAAGCCGGTCATTACCGAGAACTCCATGGCCGGTATCGCTGACAAGAAGTACACCTTCAAGGTCGCTACCGATGCTACCAAGGTCGAGATCGCTCAGGCTGTCGAGGTCCTGTTCCCCGGCGTCAAGGTCTCCAAGGTCAACACCATCTCTGTCCGCGGTCGTTTCCGCCGTCAGGGTATGCATGCTGGTTACACCGCCGCTTCCAAGAAGGCGATCGTGACCCTGACCAAGGACTCCAAGGAGATCGAGTTCTTCAACAGCATGGTCTGATCGAACCCACCGAGGGTTCCTCTATGGGGATATGACCCCGATAATAATTCATAAGATAAACAAAGGAGAATAGCACAATGGCTATCAAAAAGTATGGCCCCACTACTCCGGGCCGCCGCGGCATGACCGTCACGGATTACAGCGTCCTGTCCAAGGTCGCTCCCGAGCGCAGCCTGCTGGAGCCTATGAAGAAGCACAGCGGCCGCAACAACACCGGTCGTATCACCGTCCGTCCATCAGGGCGGCGGCAACCGCACCAAGTATCGTGTCATCGACTTCAAGCGTCAGAAGACCGATATGCCCGCTACCGTCAAGACTCTGGAGTACGATCCGAACCGAGCGCATTCATCGCTCTGGTCGAGTACACTGACGGTGTCAAGAACTACATCATCGCTCCCGACGGCCTGAAGGTCGGCGATGTTGTCATCAGCGGCAAGGGCGCCGACATCAAGCCCGGCAACTGCCTGCCCTTCGAGAACATCCCCGTCGGTACCATCATCCACAACATCGAGCTGTATCCTGGCCGCGGCGCTCAGCTGGTTCGTTCCGCTGGCAACATGGCTCAGCTGATGGCTAAGGAGAATGGCTACGCTCTGGTCCGTCTGCCCTCTGGTGAGATGCGCAATGTGCCTGTCAACTGCACCGCAGTTGTCGGCCAGGTCTCCAACATCGACCACGAGAACGTCAACCTCGGCAAGGCTGGCCGTAAGCGCCACATGGGCGTCCGTCCCGGCAGCCGTGGTACCGTCATGAACCCCTGCGACCACCCCCACGGCGGTGGCGAGGGCCGTGCACCTGTTGGCCACTCCGGTCCTATGACTCCCTGGGGCAAGCCTGCTCTGGGTCTCAAGACTCGCAAGCATCATAAGCGCTCCGATAAGCTCATCGTGAAGCGTGCAGGTAAGTAAGAGAGGAGTTTAAGACAATGGGTAGAAGCATTAAAAAGGTCCTTTCGTCCAGGCTGCTCTTCTGAAGCACGTTGAAGCAATGAACGCTTCCGGCAAGAAGCAGGTCATCAAGACCTGGAGCCGCGCCTCCACGATCTTCCCCGAATTCGTTGGTCACACCTTTGCCGTCCACGACGGCCGCAAGCATGTGCCTGTGTACGTGACCGAGGACATGGTTGGCCACAAGCTGGGTGAGTTCGTTCCCACCCGCACCTTTAAGGGCCACACCGGTAATTCGAAGTAAGAGAAGGAGGAACACAACATGGAAGCTCGGGCAATTCTTCGTTATGCCCGCATTAGTCCTCGTAAGGTGTCCATCGTTATGGATCTGATCCGTAACAAGCCCCTGGACGAAGCGCTGGCAATCCTGCAGTACACCCCGAAGGCTGCTTGTGAGCCCCTTCTGAAGCTGGTGAAGTCTGCAGCCGCAAATGCGGAAAACAACTTCAATATGGACAAGAACAACCTCTACGTCGCCGAGTGCTACGTCTGCCCCGGCCCGACGCTGAAGCGCATGATGCCTCGTGCACAGGGCCGCGGCTACCGCATCCTGAAGCGCACCAGCCACATGACCGTTGTTCTGAAAGAGAAAGAGTAAGGAGGGAAAACAATGGGCCAGAAAGTAAATCCGCACGGCATTCGTGTCGGCGTTATTAAAGACTGGGACAGCCGCTGGTTTGCCTCCAAGAAGGATTTCAGCGATAACCTCGTCGAGGATCACAAGATCCGCACTGAGCTGAAGGCTCAGCTGAAGGACGCTGGCGTCCCCAAGATCGAGATCGAGCGCACTGTGGATCCTTCCACTTCCGCTCCCCGCGTGACCGTCAACATCTACTGCGCAAAGCCCGGTATGGTGATCGGTAAGGGCGGCGAAGAGCGCGTTGCTCTGCAGAACAAGCTGACCAAGGAGTATGGCAAGACTGTCATCGTCAACGTCATCGAGGTCAAGAGCGCTGCTACCAACGCTCAGCTGGTTGCCGAGGACATCGCTCGTCAGCTGGAGAACCGCGTTACCTTCCGCCGCGCTATGAAGCAGTGCATGCGTAACGCTATGAGCCCCCGCGATCGCGCAACTGTCCCTGCAAAGGGCATCAAGGCAATGTGCTCCGGCCGTCTGGGCGGCGCCGACATCGCCCGCGTCCTGAGAGCTACCACGAGGGCACCATCCCCCCCTGCAGACCCTGCGTGCCGACATCGACTACGGCTTCGCTGAGGCTGCCACCACCTACGGCCGCATCGGCGTCAAGGTCTGGGTCTACAAGGGCGAGGTCCTCAAGAGCGCTAAGAACGCTCAGAAGAAGGAAGGAGGCAACAAGTAATGTTACTGCCTAAGCGTGTTAAGTACCGCCGCGTCCAGCGCGGCCGCATGACCGGCAAGGCTACCCGCGGCAACGTGGTGTGCCAGGGCCAGTACGGCCTTGTTGCTCTGGAGCCGGCATGGATCTCCTCCACTCAGATCGAGGCTGCCCGTGTTGCCATGACTCGTTACATCAAGCGTGGCGGCAAGGTGTGGATCAAGATCTTCCCCGATAAGCCCGTTACTGAGAAGCCCGCTGAGACCCGCATGGGTTCCGGTAAAGGCTCTCCCGAGTACTGGGTCGCTGTTGTCAAGCCCGGCCGCGTTCTGTTCGAGCTGGCAGATGTCGATGAGGCAACTGCTCGTGAGGCTCTGCGCCTGGCTATGCACAAGCTGCCCATCAAGTGCAAATTTGTTGTCCGTGAGGACTCCGTGAAGGAGGATGGCACCAATGAAGGCTAATGAACTCCGCGAAATGCAGACCGCAGAGCTGACCAGCAAGCTGGCAGACCTGAAGGCTGAGCTGTTTAACCTGCGCTTCCAGCATGCCATCAACCAGCTGGAGAACCCCGGCCGCATCGAAGCAGTCAAGAAGGACATCGCTCGTGTGATGACCGTTCTGGCTGAGAAGCAGTAAGGAGGTTAAACGATGGAAGAACGTAATCTGAGAAAGACCCGCGTCGGCGTCGTCGTGTCCGACAAGATGGATAAGACCATCGTGGTTGCCGTTAAGGATAGCGTGCAGCACCCCCTGTACAAGAAGATCCTGAAGCGTACCGCCAAGTTCAAGGCTCGTGACGAGCAGAACGAGTGCGGCATCGGTGACCGTGTTGAGATCATGGAGTGCCGCCCCCTGTCCAAGGATGTGCGCTGGCGCCTGGTCCGTATCGTTGAGAAGGCAAAGTAATCATTTTGCCCGCTGCTTTGAACAGTTTGAAAGGAGATATCTGAAATGGTTCAGATGCAAACTTATCTCAAAGTTGCCGACAACACCGGTGCCAAGGAGCTGATGTGCTTCCGCGTGCTGGGCGGCACCCGCAAGAGATACGCAAACATTGGTGACGTCGTGGTCTGCTCTGTCAAGAAGGCAGCCCCGGCGGCTCCGTTAAGAAGGGCGACGTCGTCGTCAAGGCTGTCATCGTGCGCAGCAAGCATGGCGTCCGCCGCGACGACGGTTCCTACATCCGTTTCGATGAGAACGCCGCCGTTATCGTCATGGCCGACAAGAGCCCCAAGGGTACCCGTATCTTTGGACCCGTTGCTCGCGAGCTGCGCGATGCCGGCTACACCAAGATCCTGAGCCTGGCTCCGGAATCGCTGTAAGGAGGTTTTAAAAATGAATAATCTTCATGTTAAAACCGGCGACAACGTTATGATCATCAGCGGCAAGGACAAGGGCCACACTGGTAAGGTCCTGCAGGTCAGCCCCTCTGAGAACAAGGTCATCGTTGAGGGCCAGAACATGGTTACCAAGCACGTCAAGCCCCGTCGTCAGGGCGAGCAGGGCGGCATCGTCAAGGCTGAGGGTGCTATGTACGCATCCAAGGTCATGCCCATCTGCCGTCGAGAAGGACGGTAAGATGGTCCGCGTCTGCAAGAAGTGCGGCGCTGAGCTGTAAGAAAGGAGTAAGGAACAATGGCTCGTTTGAAAGAACAGTATGTCAATGAAATTGCTCCTGCTCTGAACAAGAAGTTCGGTTACAAGAGTGTTATGCAGATCCCCAAGCTGGATAAGGTCGTCATCAATGTTGGCTGCGGCGAAGCCAAGGACAACGAGAAGATCCTGGAAGCTGTCATGAAGGATCTGGCATGGATGTCTGCTTTGTTACCACCGCCAAGACCGACGAAGAGGGCAAGGAGCTGCTGAAGGCTCTGGGCGCTCCGTTCGCTGAGAATAACTAAGGAGGAGATTTCTACAATGGCTAAACTGTCTATGAAGCTCAAGCAGTCTCGTCCTGCTAAGTTCTCTACCCGTGCATACACCCGCTGCCGCATCTGCGGCCGCCCCCACCCGTGCTGCGCAAGTACGGCGTGTGCCGTGTGTGCTTCCGTGAGCTGGCCTACAAGGGCGAGATCCCGGGCGTCAAGAAGGCTTCCTGGTAATTAACCCAGAGGGCTGGATAAAAGTCGGATATCCGCCCCGGGGCAACGATGTTTCGGGGCGGTATCATTATAAAACAAATGAGAGCTAATCTAAGGAGGTTAGTGGCAAATGCAGATTACTGATCCTATCGCGGACCTGCTGACTCGCATCCGCACGACACCGTTCAGGGCACCATCGTTGTCACCCTGAAGTACCAGGCAAACGGCGAGCCCGTTATCGCTGGTCTGCGCCGCGTGTCCAAGCCCGGCCTGCGCATCTACACCAACTGCGAGGATATGCCCAAGGTCATGAAGGGCCTGGGCACCGCAATCATTTCCACCTCTAAGGGCATCATGACCGATAAGGCTGCTCGTGCTGCGCACGTTGGCGGCGAGGTCCTGGCCTTTGTGTGGTAAGAAAGGGGTAAAAAGACAATGTCGAGAATTGGAAGAAAACCCATCGTCATTCCTGTTTTTTTTTTTTTTTTTTTTTTTTTTTTTTTTTTTTTTTTTTTTTTTTTTTTTTTTTTTTTTTTTTTTTTTTTTTTTTTTTTTTTTTTTTTTTTTTTTTTTTTTTTTTTTTTTTTTTTTTTTTTTTTTTTTTTTTTTTTTTTTTTTTTTTTTTTTTTTTTTTTTTTTTTTTTTTTTTTTTTTTTTTTTTTTTTTTTTTTTTTTTTTTTTTTTTTTTTTTTTTTTTTTTTTTTTTTTTTTTTTTTTTTTTTTTTTTTTTTTTTTTTTTTTTTTTTTTTTTTTTTTTTTTTTTTTTTTTTTTTTTTTTTTTTTTTTTTTTTTTTTTTTTTTTTTTTTTTTTTTTTTTTTTTTTTTTTTTTTTTTTTTTTTTTTTTTTTTTTTTTTTTTTTTTTTTTTTTTTTTTTTTTTTTTTTTTTTTTTTTTTTTTTTTTTTTTTTTTTTTTTTTTTTTTTTTTTTTTTTTTTTTTTTTTTTTTTTTTTTTTTTTTTTTTTTTTTTTTTT
>VOFC01000701.1_pt1 | contig 76000 bp, 131 predicted proteins | sample 5384161 | NCBI WGS metagenome assembly VOFC01 (sample SAMN12384722, study PRJNA508395) | human gut metagenome | isolation source: healthy gut B | host: Homo sapiens | reverse complement strand
TCCTGCATGGCGGCCTTGCGGGCGGCCTTCTCCTCGTCGGTGTCCTTGGGCATGGCGAACACGGCGCTGACGGCGTTGAACGCCTCGGTATCCCGGTCGATCACGTCCACGAACTGAGCCTTGAGCTCGTTCCCCTTCTTCTGGGACTCGATGGCCAGCTCCTGCACGTCGGCGTACTTCTTCTTTCCCACGGTGAGGGCGCACACCATAGCGGTGAGGGCGGCGCCCAGGGCGCCCTCCAGCGCGGCGGCGGAGCCGCCGCCGGGCGCGGGTTCATCGGAGGCCATCAGGTCCACGAACTCATTGACCTTCATTTCCACAAGCTTCATAACAGTCGATTCTCCTTTTTGTCAGAACGGCTTATTCCATGCCAATCAGGTGGTACTCCATGATCTGATTGTGGCAGTCGAAGTCACGGGCCTTCAGATAGAACTCGGCGCAGTCGACCAGAGCCTTGGCGGGGGTCAGGCCAACGATCTCGCAGTCCACGACATAGGTGCCGTAGCGCTCAGCCAGGGAGCGGATCATCTCATAGACCACATACAGAGGGGTGTCCTCATAGTTGACCATGTTCATGGAGACCTGAGCGATGCCCCGGTCCTCCAGCATGAAGCCCATGGCCTTGCAGCTGCGGAAGCCGCCGGAGGAGCCGCGGATGACCTTGGCGATCTTCTTGGCGACCTCCACGCCGGAGGTGGACAGGTTCACGTTGAAGGCCACCAGCGGCATCCGTGCGCCGATAGCGATGATTCCGGCAGTGGGGTGAACCTTCCTTTCACCGAAATCCGGGGCCCACTCCGGCTGCAGGAGCTTCTCGGGCATGCCCTCGAACTGCCCCTTGCGGCAGGTGGCCAGATTGCGGCGCTCGGGACGGGTGGCGGAGTCCTCATACAGGAAGCTGGGGATCCGCAGCTCGTCCCAGATCCGCTGGCCCAGACGCTTGGACATCTCCACGCACTCCTCCACGGTGACGCCCATGGTGGGGACGAAGGGGATGACGTCGGTGGCGCCCATGCGGGAGTGCTCGCCCTCATGCTTGGTCATGTCGATGACCTCAGGAAGCCTTCTTGGTCAGCTGGAAGGCGACCTCCTCAATGGCCTCGGGAGAGCCCACCATGGTAAACACGCAGCGGTTGTGGTTGCCGTCGGTCTGGGCGTCGAACAGGGTGCAGCCGGGCACGCTGTTGGCCACTTCCACCAGGGCGTTATAGGCGGCCTCGTCCTTCTCCTTGCTGCAGCTGAAATTGGGGATGCATTCCACAAGCTTGGACATAAGAAATTCCTCCTTAAAATATCGGTATCAAAAATGTTTTGAGATGTAGCGCTTGAAAGGATCAGCCCACCAGATTAGAGGCGGCGGGGGACAAAGAACTTGATGAAAGCGATGGTCTGGGGCTGATAGATGAGGTCCACCAGGAAGGCGCCCACGATGGGGACCACCATGAAGGCCCGGCTGGACATGCCGTACCGCTCAGTGACGGCGGTCATGTTGACAATGGCGGTGGGGGTGGCGCCCAGGCCGTGGCCGCACAGGCCGGAGCACATGACGGCGGCGTCATAGCTCTTGCCCAGGATGCGGAAGATCACGAAGTAGGACACCGTAACGATGAACACCACCTGGCAGATGACGATGAGAAGCACGCCGCCCATCAGGCTGGCCAGCTCCCACAGCTTCAGCGTCATCAGGGCCAGAGCCAGGTACAGGTTGAGCATCACGTCGCCGATGCCGTCCACCAGGGGAAGGAGAACTTGTAGAAGTGGAAGGTGTCGTTGAGGTTGCGGACGATGACAGCCACGAACATGGCGCCCACATAGTTGGGGAAGGACATCCCGATCAGCTTGCTGACCCAGCCGGACACCATGGTGCCCACGGCCATGCACACGATGATGACGACCACGTTCTTGATGACGTCCAGAGCGGAGAGGGCTCCTTGCCGGCGGCATTGACGCTCTTGATATCATCGTAGTTGGCCTGATGCTCCTCGGGCTTCAGGTCATACTTGACGATGAGGCGGCGGCCCAGAGGTCCGCCCACAAGCACGCCGGAGATCAGGCCGAAGGTGGCGGCGGCGGCGCCCACGCCCATAGCGGCGGAGTAGCCCAGGCTCTCAAAGGTGGAGCCGTAAGAGCCGGCTGCTCCGTGGCCGCCGATCATGGAGATGGCGGAGGACAGCAGGGCGTAGGGGGCCTCCAGGCCTACCGCGGTGCCCACGGCGATGCCGATGACGTTCTGGAAGATGGAGATGACACCGGCGCACAGCCAGTAGACGATCAGCAGGATGCCGCCCTTTTCTTCAGCAGGGAGAAGCTGGCGCCCAGACCCACGGTGGTGAAGAAGGCCAGCATGAAGGGGTCCTGGAAGGTGTTGGTGAAGTTGAAGGTAAAAGTACCGGTGGTGTGGCCGGCGAAGGTGATGAACATAAAGATGAAGCCGCCAATGACGGGAGCAGGGATACAGTACTTGGCCAGGAAGTTGACCTTGTTTTTGATCGCGTAACCGATCAGCAGAAGAATGGAAGCCATTGCCAGGGTCATGATTGCGTCGGTGTTGATGTTGAGGACGTTTTCCACGGTTTCAAATGACATGATGTTACCCTCCCATTTTGATTCTCTTTTTTCCTTGGACCGCTCTCCTTACGGACCGAAACACTGCCCCGGCCAGCCGACCTCCTTTCGCCGGAACAGAATTAGACGTTTCTGACGCCAGTATAGTCAAAAGAGCATCTAAAAAACGTCTAATTCTAAAAATTGAAAAAAAGACGCCGCAGTCCAAACGGACCGCTGCGTCTTTGCGTGTTCATAATATATCCATAGAGGAGCATCTGTCAAGACGCACCGATAAATTTTAGGCGCATCTATAAAAATGGCGATCATGTGGGGCGGTTACTGCTCATTCCGCCATAAAATGCTTGTTTTTGCTGTACAGCTCAGAGGCACGGTACCGCTGCTGGGTGGCGATGCCGTTGCGCAGGCTCTGGGAGAGCTGCTCCGCCTCGAATACGCTGGGGACGCTGGAAAGCAGGCGGACCCCCTGCCGGGCGTAGCTCTCCGGGGAGTAGGTGAGCAGAGGGGGCGAGGGGGAGCCGTCCGCTGCTCCAGGTCCAGCCGGCTGCGGATGTGCATGGAGACAAAGTGGAGGATGACCCCCTCCAGAGGGGAATTCAGCCGCTGCTGGCAGGACTGGGCATCGGCCAAGCTGACCGCCGCCCGCTCGTAGTCCCCCCCTCCATGGCCTGGTAGTAGGCGGTGTAGGCTGCGGCGGCTGTCCGGCCCCACAGCTCGCCGGAAACTTTCGCGTTGTCATACCCATGCTGAAACAGCTCACGGGCCCTGGGATGGTCCTCCAAGGCAAAAGCGGCCCGCCCGTAATGGACATAGACCCAGACGCCGCCGGGCCAGGGCAGGTCTCCCAGCAGGGAGAGGGCCCGCTTATAGTAGGAGCAGGCGTCGGCGTACTCCAGCCGCTGGCGGCAGACCCGGCCGTAGTCACAGTAGACGGCCGCCAGCTGGAGCCGGACCGCGGTGGAGCAGGGGCTGTCCCCGCAGAGCGTCCATGGCCTCCAGCAGATAGTAGCGGCTCTTGTCATAGGCGCCCTGGAGAAGAACAGGCCGCCCCGAAGCCGCTGGAACTGGGCCTGCTGGACCGGGTCCCGGGTGCGCTCCAGCAGGCGCATGCCGGTGGCGGTGTAGCGCTCCACCTGTTCAGTGGCCTGGCGGTAGAGGGCGGAGGAGGCCAGCAGGTAGCAGGCCCGGATGAGCACCCCCGTGTCGGGGTGGATGCTGCCGCCGCTGAGGGCGCCCAGGATGTCGCTGCCCCGGGCGCTGTCCCCCTGGAACAGGGCGATGCGCCCCTGGATCAGAGCGGTGGCCACCTCCAGACGGCCCAGGACTGCGGGGTCCGCCCCTCACGGCGCAGGGCGGACAGCTCCCGCAGGAACTGCTGGGTCTGCTCCTCCAGCTCCTCTGGGGGAGCGGGGGGCGGGAGCGTCTCCCCCGGGGAGAAGGGCTCGAAGGCCCGGGAGCTGTCAGATCACAGGCCCGGATGCGGTACTCCAGAGCACGCAGGCGGCTGCCGGCCAGCTGAAAGTGGCGGGCGATCTGGCGGCAGGCGCCCCCTCCTGGGGCTGCTCCCCTGGGAGAGCAGCTCGGCGGCCTGGAGGTGGAGGGGCTGACGCTGGGAGTAGGAGAGCCGGTCGTAGACCAGCTCCCGGATGCGCTGGTGGGCAAAGCGGTAGGTGGGGTCCCCCCTCGGTGTGGTGCTCAGGATGATGCCCCGGCCCCGCAGCTCGTCCAGACCGGCGGTGAGCAGGCGGTCATTCTGGTCCATCAGCTCCAGCAGCAGGCGGCTGGGCACCTCCTCGGAGAAAGAGAGAGATGAGCTCGGCCACCTGGAGGGCCGCTCCGGACAGGCCGGAGAGCCGGTCCATCAGGATATCCCCCAGGGTCTGGAGGGTGGCCTCCACATCGCCGCTGCGGCGGTAGGCCTGGGTCAGCTCGGTGAGCAGATAGAGGTTGCCTCCGGTCTCCCGGTGGAACTGGGGGCCATGCGCCGGGCGGCCTCACCGCCCAGCTCCCTGCGGAGCAGCTCCTCTGTCTGTTCCGGGGTGAGAGGGGGCAGGCGATGGCGGCGGAGCAGGCCGTCCGCCTCCAGCGACTCCAGCCGGGCCAGGGCAGAGGGGGGAGAGGTCGTCCCGGGCGGTGAGGATGGTCATCAGCCCCTGCCCTCCAGGCGGCGGAGCAGGGCGTCCCCCAGACGCAGGCTCTCCTCGTCAGCCCATTGCAGGTCCTCCAGCACCAGGAGCACCTTTTTCCGGCGGGTGACAGCGGAGAAGAGGAGCAGGAGGCTGTCCTCCAGCCCCTGGTCCCACTGGCGCAGCGCCCGGGCGGAGACTCCGCCCGGCCAGGCGTTCTCAGAGCGGAAGAGAGGGAACGCCTGGCCTAATCGGACCTGGACCGGGACCGGGAGGGAGAGCTGCTCCTCCTGGATGAACTCCCGCAGGGACAGCAGGATGCGGTCCCAGGGGCCAGAGGAGGCCCTCCTCCTCCGACTGGAGGCAGCCGCACCGCAGCACCAGCAGGGCGGACAGATCGGACCAGCGGAGGAAGTGGCTGATGAGCTCGCTCTTGCCGGAGCCCACCTCCCCGATGAACAGCTGGGAGCAGCGGCGCACCCCCCTCGGCAAAGGCCCGCCGCCGCCCGCAGGGCGGCATAGAGGGTCTCCCGTCCCACGGGGACCTGGGGCGCCTCTGCCTCCCCGGGGGCCTGGGTGGTGTCGTTCCACTGGTTCATTATCTCGTAGTAGAGCATGGTGGTGCTCTCCGGGGTCCACACCCAGCTCCTCGGAGAGCTGCTCCTTCAGCCGCTGGTACACCTGGGCGGCCCGGGAGTACTTCCGGGCCGCCCGCAGGCGCCATGAGGAAGGCGGCCATGGACTCGTCAAAGGGGTCCTCCCGCAGATACTCGGTGGCCAAGCGGGCAGCCTCCTCTGGGTCGCCGGCCTCCAGGGGCGGCCTGGGCCTGCTGGGCCAGCCGGCCCAGATACTGCTCGTGGAGCTTCTCCCGGGTGCGGTCCAGCCACTCATCGAAGGAGAAGGCGTGCTTGACGGCGAAGCCCTGGAGGAAGGGGCCGCGGTAGGCGGAGAAAATCCCCCCGCTGGGTGAAGCGGTCGTAGTCGCAGTCCACCTCCCAGGCGCTGTTCACCACCACCAGGGACTTCTGGGGGAGAGGAGAAAGTCGCCCCCAGGGTCTTTTTCAGCGTATATAAGGTGTTGCGGAGATTTTTCAGGCCGGTGGCCTCGTCGCAGCTCTCCCACAGCAGAGATGAGCTCCTGCCGGGTGGCGCTGCGCGCACCAGCATGTAGTACAGCAGGGCGTCCGCCCGCTTGAAGGAAAGGAGACCGGGACCCCGTCAGCGTGACGCTGGGGGTCTGGAGCATGGTCACATTGAGCATCAGAAAGCCCCCCTCTTTGGTCTGGGTCCAGTATATCGGATTTGGGGCCGGGTGTGCAACTGTTCCCGGGCAAAAATTTGCCGGGGACGCGTTTTTGCCTTGCCAGGGGGGGGAAAACACTATAATAATATAAAAAGGTAAAAGAGGGGGCGTCCCCGTGGCCCAGGACAGAGAGAGGAGAGAGACATGAAGCTGGATAAATGGATCGAATCCGTCCCCAATTTCAGCGAGGGGCGGGACCTGAAGAAGGTGGAGCGCATCGTGGACTCCTTCCGGGCCAAGCCGGGAGTGAAGCTGCTGGACTACTCCACAGACCCAGACCACAACCGCTGCGTGGTGACGGTGCTGGGCCAGCCGGAGCCCCCTGAAGCGGGCCATGGTGGAGGCCATCGGCACGGCGGTGGAGCTGATCGATATGACCCGGCACGAGGGCAGCATCCCCGCATCGGCTGCGTGGACGTGATCCCTTCATCCCGGTGCGGGACTGCACCATCCAGGAGGCGGACCAGCTGGCCCGGGAGATAGCACAGGAAGCCGCTCTGCTCTACGGACAGCCCTTCTACCTCTATGAGAAGTCTGCCACTGCCCCCCACCGGGTGGACCTGGCCAACATCCGCAAGGGACAGTTCGAGGGGCTGGCGGAGAAGATGAAGGACCCCCTGTGGAAGCCGGACTTCGGGCCGGATACCATCCACCCCACTGGCGGGGCCACCGCCATCGGGGCCCGGATGCCTCCTGATCTGCTTCAACATCAACCTGGACACCCCCAATGTGGAGATCGCCCGGCAGATCGCCCGCCGGGTGCGGAACATCGGCGGCGGCCTGCACTATGTGAAGGCCATGGGCATCGCCCTGGAGGAGCGGAACCTGGCTCAGGTGACCATGAACCTGACCGACTACACCAAAAGTTCCATTTACAGTGTCTTTGAGATGGTGAAGATGGAGGCCCGGCGCTATGGCGTCCGGGTGGTGGGCAGCGAGGTGGTGGGCATTGTCCCCATGAAGGCCCTGCTGGACTGCGCGGAGTACTACCTCCAGATCGAGGACTTCTCCTCCGAGCAGGTGCTGGAGCTGCATATCGAATAGACGGACAAGCAAAGGAGCGGCCCCTCTGGAACAGAGGGGCCGCTCTCCCTTTTCGACAGTTTCAGGAGATCTGGATGCTGACGCCGTTGACCTCCACGCCCTCGTTGGCCCGGATGAGGATGTACCGGGTGCCCTCGATCATGCGGGTCTCCACCAGGTCGCTGCGCTCCGGGTTGACGTGGATGGTGACGTCGGGAGTGCGGACCTCCAGCTGCTTGGGGTCCACCAGATTGCGGGGGCTCAGGCCGGCCTCCGGGCCGAAGGCCTGGTCATACTGGGCCTCAAAGGCATCCACATGGGGGGGCGGCCACGCCGCAGGAGGACAGGACGGACCGCACCTCCCCTTGGAAAGCAGGAGGGGCTGCTCCTCCTTGCTGGCCTTGTGCTCTTCGATCATGTCCCGCAGCTGGCTGTGGACGGCCTGGACCACGTGATAGCTGCAATCCTCCGCCAGCGTCTCCCCCAGGAGGGACTCAAAGGTCTCCTTCTGGACGGCGGCAGGCATGGGAGGAGGGGTGCGGAACAGGGCGTCAATGAGCTCCGGGTGGTTCTCCCCCCGATGTCCCGGGAGTAGTAGAGGGCATTATAGAGGTTGGTGGTGCGCTCGTCAAAGGCGGGGAAGAGGAAGCCTGCCTCCGGCGGAGAGACGACCCAGTCCGCCTTCAGGTCGTGGAAGGCATTTTCATAGACAAAGTAGCTCAGGGCGGGCTTGGTCAGCTTCACCGGGCAGATGGAGCACAGGATGTAGGAGAACACCTGGTCGGAGGCGTCGTCCATCCGCTCCCCGTCTTTGGCCCGGTAGGGGACGTCATAGGTGTCGTGGGCCAGGAGGATGAGATAGTTCCCCTCCAGGGTGAGGGAGGAGATGACCCGCTGGAACAGGGCCTGCACGGCCTCTTCGTCCGCCAGGGAGGAGCCCCCTGCAGGGCCATGAGGAGCCGGTGCTCCTCGCTGTCCACCACCTGCTGGGTGGAGAAGGTGATGTCCGCCAGGTTTTTGCCCAGGGTGCCGGACAGGGTGCGCCGGAGGATGGCCAGCAGCTTTTCCGACTCCTCCTGGGACATCAGCCCCAGGGACTGGTCGAACTGGGAGACGATCTCCCGATTTTCATTGACATAACATCCGCGGATGTGGGAGATGCCGCTCCTGTCCGGCCGAAACCGGCGGCGGATCTCGGAAATTTCCTTTTCGTTCATAGAGACTCCTTTTGTAGATGGATCGTTTTGTATCTGCAGTCAGAAGGGGGCGCGGACAGGAATAAGAGTGTCCTGAGGGGATTGGGCTTGGAGATAGCGGTCCGGGTGTACGCCGAAGAACTGCTCAAAGGAGCGGATAAAGTGGTACACATCGTGGTAGGCCAGCCGTTTCGCGATCTCTGATGTGGACATATGATCCCGGAGAAGATAGGTCCTGGCAGTGCGCATCCGACAGTAGATCAGATAGTTGATAGGGGAAGTGTGGTAGGCGTTGGAGAACACCCGGGAGATATGGGAGGCGCTGAGGTGGAAGGTCTGGGAGAGGGTCTCCATGGTCACCTTTTCGTGGATATGGGTCTGAAGATAGGTAAGGATATCGTTGGCGTACTCCGGAAAAGAGGTCCTGATCACTGTACCGGAGGCCCGGAGCTCCGGGAGGACCAGCTCCAAAATAGAGAGGACTAGGGCCTGGACCGGGCTGTCTATCTGTCCGCCGTTTTCACCGGCCAACTCCTGAATGATGTCCAGAAGCCGCTGGACTGTGGACATCTTTTCAAAGGGGACGCAATAAGCGGGGCCCGGGCCAGAAGGTCGTTCCAGGCGGTCAGCCGTTCCGCTGACCGGTGAACCGGATGGCATAATGTGGAGTCCCTATCATCGTCGCACTGAAAACAATGAGGAGTCTTGGGCGGAATGGAACAACGCTCCCCGGCCTGCAGCGGGATGGTACAGCCGGGGAGGTTTAAAAGAAGCGCCCCTGGTAATGAAGGTGAGCTCATAGTCCGCCTCGTGAAAATGCGGGTACACAGTCCAGGGAACGGGAACAGGGAGATAACTGATCTGTGTGACGTGATAAAAAGGAGATCCCTGATGGGGATCTCGTTCCTCAGAAGTGCGTTCAAAAAGCCACATGGGTTTCTCACCTCCTTTGACGAATTCCAATTATAATGGATATGACAGAGAAAATACAAGAAAACAGGCAGAATTATTTGCGACATGATAGGATTTTTCCAAATGGAGCGGGAGGAGGGGAGACCGGCGGGAGAAAAACAGCGGATCGATGATAGGATTTTTAAGCGGGAAGGCGAACATGTGCAGGGACAGGTATGGTATGCTTTGGGGAAAACAGCAGGATCGCTGCTGACGAAAGAAAGGATGAATGAACATGAGTCTCAAGCACAAGGTACTCAGCGGGCTGATGGCGGCTGCACTGTCGGCCTCCCTGCTGGCCTGCAGCTCCGCCCCCGCACCTGCCGCGTCCTCTGCACCTGCCTCCTCACTCCCCTCAGTCTCTCAGCAGACGGAGACGCCCAGCTATGCCTATCAGCGGGGAACGGTGCAGAACACACGCTATGGCACTCTGGAAGGATTTTCTGAGGATGGTGCGCTGCACTGGTTCGGTGTCCCCTATGCCCAGGCGCCGGTGAACGAACTGCGGTGGAAAGCGCCCCAGCCGCTGGAGCCCTGGGAGGGCACTTTGGACGCCACTGAGAGCATGGTCGCCAGTCAGACCGCAAGCGTACAGGCCAGCAAAGACAAGGCGGGCAACGGCACAGTGGAGGCCACGACCGCCCTGCTGGGCAGTGAGGAGGGGCGGTCACCCTGGACATCACCCGCCCGGACACGGACGAGACCGGCCTGCCCATCTTCTTTTATATCCATGGAGGCAACAACCAGACTGGGAAAAGCGCGGCCTTCCCGGCGACTCAGTTCGCCCAGGAGGTCAACTGTGTGGTAGTCTCGGTGAACCACCGTCTGGGGCTGCTGGGGTACAACGCGCTTCCCGCCATCCAGACAGGTACGGAGGAAGAAAATTCGGGGAATTTTGGACTGCTGGATCTGGCCGCCGCTCTGGACTGGGTGGCGGAGAACGCTGAGAGTTTCGGCGGAGACAGCGGGAACATCACCGTCACCGGCTCCTCTGCGGGAGGCCGCAATGTGATGGCCATGCTGATCTCCCCGTGTTTGAGGGAAAATTCCAGAAGGCGATCTCTTACAGCGGCGGCATGACAGTGGCCGATATGGAGGACAGCCAGCGGGTAGAGGCCAGAGCGCTGGCACCGCTGGCGGTGGAGAAGGGGGTCCAGTCTGACGAGGAGTCCGCCGCCCAGTGGCTGCTCACCGATGGAGAGGACGTGCGGGACTTCCTGTACAGTCTGTCTGATGAGGAGCTGGCCGCCGCTTTCGGCGGCGCGGGCATCCGCATGAGCGCGTTCCCCACCACTTTGCCGACGGCGTGGTGCTGCCTAAGGAGGGGTTCGATACCACCGTTTACAACGACGTGCCCGTCCTCATGGTCAACGGTGACCGGGAATTCTCTACCTTCTGTAAGAGCTCTCCTCCCTTCAATACCCCCAGCGTGGCCGAGCTGATGAAAGATGAGGTCCTGCTGCCCCAGTATCGATTTGCCGAGAAGTACGGCAGCCTGATGTACGGATACTTTAACGGGGAGGAGTCTGCCGAGCGGATGCTGGGCAGCGGCTATGAGTCCCAATCTACACCTGTATCATCCGCTGGGGCGATGATCCGGCGGTGGTAGGAGAGGAGTATGCTACAATCTATGGATCTTATCATTGCATGACCACTCCGCTGATGACCCATGTGCTAACCAATGCCTCTTCCAGCTATCCGGAGCTCTATGCCTCCCCCAGCTGTCAGGCCGTCTCCTCCATGCTCAACACTTATTATAAGAATTTCCTGTGGAGCGGCAATCCAAATGGTGGGGAACTGCCCCAGTGGGATGCCTGGACCAGTCTGGACGGCACCACTCAGCTGATCGTGGACGCCAATGACGATGGGGCTTGGGCCGAGATGTCCACCGACCACATCTCCTATGCCGAGATCATTGAGAGGATGGAGGCGGACCACTCCATTCCTGATGACCAGAAGACCGAGATGATCCGGACTGTCCTGAATGGTCGCTGGTTCAGCGGCGAAATGGATGCATATTACGGAAATGAGGACCTCTGGGCCTGAACTGCCGTACAAAATGTCCCGCGAGCTCTGCTCGCGGGACATTTTTTGTCCGGCGCTCACCGCTGCCGGGCCAGCTCCTTGCGGACGGCCTGGGTGAGGATATCCTGCCCTTCAGGGGAGCGCAGGGCCTCCTGTACCGCGGCGCGGATCATATCCTGAAACGCCTTGCTGTGGAGGAAGGCGTCAAACACCGTGCCCTGGTCCTGGCCGGCGGGGGGCCGCTCTGGGGACGGGCCGGGCGGCGTGGCGGGGCGGGGGAGCGGGCTCCTCCTCATCCTGGAAGCCGCCGTCCATCCAGGTCTCCTGACGGGTGCGGTCGTTGCTCTCCCCCGGAGATAGAAGAGGGAGACCCCGAAAAAGGCGGCCATCTTCTCCTGCTGCTCCCGGGTGGGGGTCTGGCGGCCGGTCTCGAACTTTTCCCGCCGCATTTTTGGGAAAGCCCAGGGCCTGGGAGAGGGCGGGGCGGCTGAGACCCCGTTCGGTGCGCAGGGCTTCGATGCGCTGTGCCAATGTGATCATAGAAAAGACCTCCTCAGTGGAATGGCTCTATTATACAACAAGAGGGACAGGGGGAAAAGAGGAAAAGAAGGGGGCGGTCATTTGACCCACTCCCGGGCGAACTGGACCGCGGCGTCCACCAGGGGGAGGCCGCGTCCCGGCGCCAGGCCACCCCCACCTCCTTGACGATCCGCTCCTCCAGTTTGATCTCCCGGACGCCGGAGAGGGTATGGGAGCGGAAGTCCTCCGAGGGGAGGAAGGCCACCCCCAGGCCGCCCCGGACCATGTACAGCCCGGTGGTGGGACTGCTGGACCGGCAGACGATCTCGGGCTCGAAGCCCGCCCGGCGGCAGGCGGTGAGGCACAGCTCCGCGGCCACCTGGCCGGTCTGGTGGAAGATGAAGTGCTCCCCCCGCAGCTCCCGCAGGCTGACGTCCTCACGACCGGCCAGGGGTGGACACGGGGGACCGCCAAGGAGTAATGGTCCTCCCCCAGCTTGACGAACTCCAGGCTGGAGGCCAGCTGGGACAGGGGGCGGTTGAGAAAGGCCAAGTCCACCTTCCGGTCCAGCAGCAGCTCCAGCAGCCGGTGGGTCCCCTCCTGAACGATGTTTACCGAGATGTCGGGGTAACTGCCGCAGAAGGCGGAGAGCATGCCGCCGAAGTTGATGCACTGGAGGCTGGTGATGATGCCCAGGTTGAGGGAGCCCTTGCGCAGCCCGGCATAGAAGGACATCTCCGCCTGGAGGGCCTGGGCGCGCTGAAGGATCTCCCTGGCCCGGAGAACAAAATCCTTGCCCGCCTCCGTCAGGGTGGCACCCCGGGGATTGCGGGCGAAGAGGGCCACCCCCAGCTCCTTCTCCAGCTTGGCGATCTGCTGGGACAGGGCGGGCTGTCCCACGTGGCAGGCCTGGGCCGCCAGGGAAAAATTCCCCGAATCGGCCACGGCCAGCACATAGCGAAGCGTGTAAAGTTCCATATGGTTTCATGCCTCCCAGCGATGGGTCGGCCGCCAGTCCCCGCGGCGGGCGGAGCGGGCAGCAAAAGCGTTTTTTCAGACCAACAAAATAGAGAGCATCTGTTTTGTGCAAAATGTCAAATCAAAAGGAAAAGCGGGGGCTCGTTCCAGAGTGGAGAAGGGCTGCCAAAGCTCAGTATCCGCTATTTTCCCGGATTTGTCAAGAAAGTTTGGGGCTGCGATATCATTTTTAATGATACCAGCTGTCAAAACAAGAATTGGACTTTTTTCGCCGGCGGAGGTAGTCTATGGGCGAAGAAGGAAACAGGCCCCCGGCAAAAGGCTGGGAGCCAGGGAGAACAAAAAACTGATGTAGAAAGGATTGAATGATGGTGAACCACAACTACTTCACCCAACGGGATGTGGAACGGCTGGAAGAGCAGGCCGTCCAGATCCGACAGGACATCATCTCCATGATCCACGCCGCCAAGGCTGGACACCCCGGCGGCTCTCTCTCCGCGGTGGAGATGGTGACCGCCCTGTACTTCCACGTGCTGAATATCGATCCCCAGAACCCCCGCTGGGCTGACCGGGACCGCTTCATCCTCTCCAAAGGCCACTCCTGCCCGGTGCTCTATGCGGCACTGGCCCGCCGGGGCTACTTTGACCCCAAGGAGCTGAACACCCTGCGTCAGTACGACTCCATCCTCCAGGGCCATCCGGACATGAACAAGACCCCCGGCGTGGACATGACCGCCGGCTCCCTGGGCAACGGCCTGTCCGTGGGCGTGGGCATGGCCCTGTCCGGCAAGCTGCATCACCAGGACTACATGACCTACGTCATGCTGGGTGACGGTGAGATCCAGGAGGGCATGGTCTGGGAGGCCGCCATGGCAGCCAGCCACCACGACCTGAAGAACCTGGTGGCCATCGTGGACTGCAACGGCGTCCAGATCAACGGCTGGGTCAATGACATCATGACGGTGGAGCCCCTGGCTGACAAGTGGCGCGCTTTCGGCTGGAAGGTGGTAGAGGTCAACGGCCACAACATGAAGGACGTGCTCACCGCCCTGCACACCGCCAAGACCATGCGCCACCCCACTGCCATCCTGATGCGCACTGTCAAGGGCAAGGGCGTCTCCTTCATGGAGGACGACTCCGTCTGGCACGGCTCCGCGCCTGACGACGAGCAGATGGTCAAAGCAATTGCGGAAATCAAGGAAGGGGGGCGTTGTGTAATGGCAAAGACTCTTGCCACCCGTATGGCCTTTGGACAGGAGATCATTGAGATCGCCAAGACCAACGAGAATTTTGTGGTTTGTAACGCCGACACCAAGACCTGCGGTCTGGAGAAGTTCGGCAAGTATTTCCCCGAGCGGGAGTTCTCCTTCGGCATTGCCGAGCAGAACCTGGTAGGCGCCTCCGCCGGTCTGGCAGCCTGCGGGAACAAGGTGTTCCTGGCCACCTTTGCTGTGTTTGCCTCCATGCGGGCCTGCGAGCAGGTGCGTACCTTCGTCTGCTACCCCAACCTGAACGTCACCGTCATCGGCACCCACGCCGGCCTCCAGGTGGGCGGCGACGGCGCCACCCACGCCGCCATTGAGGACGTGTCCATCATGCGCTCCTTCCCCAATATGACCGTGGTGCAGCCCGCCGACGCCGTGGCGGCCCGGGCCCTGGCCCATGCGGCGGTGGATTTCACCGGCCCCCTGTACGTCCGTCTGCACCGCAACCCGGTTGCCGACCTGTATGACCCCGCCACCTACAAGTTCGAGTGGGGCAAGGCCAACACCGTGGTGGACAACGGCAGCGACATGACTATGATCGTCTCCGGCATCCTGCTGAAGAAGGCGCTGGACGCGGCCGCCATCCTGAAGGAGCAGGGGATTGGCGTCCGGGTGCTGGACATGGCCACCATCAAGCCTCTGGACAAGGAGGCCGTGCTGAAGGCGGCCGGCGAGACCGGGGCCATCATGACCATCGAGGACCACTCCATCTTCGGCGGACTGGGCTCCGCCGTGGCTGAGGTGGTGGTGGGCAACTGCCCCGTACCCATGGAGATCGTGGGCATCCAGGACCGCTTTGGTGAGTCCGGCGACCCGGAGCTGATCTACAAGGACCACGGCATGGACGTGGACTCCATCGTGGCCAAGGCCAAGGCTCTGGTGGCCCGGAAGGGTTAAAAGACAGGCACTTCGGACAGGGCGCTGTCCCTGCCCGAAGTGCAGAAAAATGTGAGAAAGGATGAACCCAACTATGGCAGCACCTCATGTGTGTATTCTTCAGACCAGCTTCGCCAAGCGGGAGGACACCGTCGCCTTCCTGAAGGAGAAGGTCCCCGGCGTGCGGGTGGAATTCATCACCGACAGCACCCTGCTCACTGATGTCCGGGCCAATGGCGGCCCCAGCCAGGCGGTCATCGACCGGATGACCCTGTACGCCAAGGCGGCGGAGATCTCCGGTGCGGACCTGATCGTCAACTCCTGCTCCACTGTGGGCGAGGTGGCGGACATCTACGCCAAAGAGGTCAACGTCCCCGTGATGAAGATCGACCTGCCCATGGCCCAGGAGGCCGTTCGGCTGGGCACCAAGATCGCCCTGATCGCCACCCTGGAGACCACCCTGGGCCCCAGCCAGCGGCTGATCGAGAAGGTGGGCGCGGAGCAGGGCAAGAAGATGGAGTGCACCCAGTACCTCCAGAACCCTGCCTGGGATGCTCTCCAGGCCGGTCACCCCCTGAGGAGCACAACCGGATTTTGATGGAGAACATCCGGGAGCTGGACAAGATGGGCTACGATGCCATCGTCATGGCCCAGGTTTCCATGCGGGCTCTTCTGCCCGATCTGAAGGATGTGAAGACGCCCTGCTGTGCAGCTTCTTCTCCGGCTACGGCGCCGTGGCAGATAAGCTCAACGAGATCGCGGCGCAGAAGCAGTAAATCCCCCTGAAATTCGGAAGACCGAGACAATCAAAAACGGAGGAATCGAACTATGAGCAAGAAACTGGTATCTGACCTGTTGGTGGACTACCTGGAGCGCCGGGGCGTCACCAAGCTGTTCGGACTGTGCGGCCACACCGTCATCGGCATGCTGGACGCCCTTTCCCGCAGCAAGAAGATCGAGTACATCGGCACCCGGCATGAGGCCATTGCCTCCACCGCGGCTGACGGCTACGCCCGCATCACCCACAAGGCCTCCGTGGTCATGTGCCACCTGGGCCCCGGCCTGACCAACGTCATCACCGGCGTGGCCAACGCCTCCCTGGACTCCATCCCCATGGTGGTCATCGTGGGCGATGTGCCCAGCTATTACTTCGGCCGTCACCCCCATCAGGAGGTCCAGATGCATGAGGACGGCGACCAGTACAGCATGCTCAAGCCCGTGTGCAAGCGCAGCTGGCGCGTGGACGATGTGGAGGCCCTGCCCTACATCCTGGACAAGGCGTTCCGTCTGGCTGAGGCCGGCCGTCCCGGCCCCGTCCTGGTGGACGTGCCCATGGACATGTTCTCCCGTGAGATGGACGAGGAGCTGTGGGCCCGCACCTACAAGGACAGCCACGAGACCCTGAAGCCCGCCCTGGACCCCGCTGCCGCCAAGGCCATCGCCAAGAAGCTGGTGGAGGCCAAGAACCCCGTCCTCCACGCCGGCGGCGGCATCCTGCTGGCTCAGGCCTCCGAGGAGCTGGCCGCTCTGGCCGAGTTCCTGGATCTCCCTGTGTCCCGCACTCTGGCCGGCCAGGGCTGCCTGTCCGACCAGCACCCCCTGATGATCGGCCAGACCGGCTTCTGGGGCCTGGAGTTCACCCACGCCCTGACCACCAAAGCCGACGTGATCCTGGGCCTGGGCACCCGCTTCGGCGAGGCCGACAGCTCCAGCTGGTATCAGGGCGTCACCTTCGATCCCGATAAGACCACCTTCCTGCAGATCGACATCGACCCCAACGAGATCGGCCGCAACTACCCTGTGGAGATCGGCGCTATCGGCGACCTGAAGATCGGCCTGGCCCAGATCCTGGAGGAAGTGAAGAAGATCTGCCCCAAGGGCAAGAGCAACCCCGAGCTGCGGGCCCAGATCGCCAAGGCCAAGGCTGCCTTCAAGGAGAGCAACGCGGCGATCTCCAGCGACGGCCGCTTCCCCATGACTCCCCAGCGCATCCTGAAGGACGTGAAGGAGGTCATCCCCGAGGACGCCATCATCTTCACCGATGTGGGCTGGAACAAGAACGGCGTGGCCCAGGAGTTCGATATCACCCTGCCTGGCACCATCCACCACTCCTCCGGCCTGGCCACCATGGGCTTCGGTCCCTCCGCCGTCCTGGGCGGCAAGCTGGCTGCCCCCGATAAGATCGTGCTGAACCCTCACCGGCGACGGCGGCTTCGGCATCAACCCCTCCTGCCTGGCTGCCGCCGTGGAGCACGGAATCGCCTGCACCTGGGTGGTGATGAACAACTCCGCCTTCGGCACCATCGCTGGGCTGGAGAACGCCAACTACAAGACCAAGTTCGGCACCGTGTTCTATGACGCCAACGGCGAGCGCTACACCCCCAGCTGGGCCGACGTGGCCAAGGCCTACGGCGTGGACTCCATCTGCATCTCCTCCGCCGACGAGTTCAAGCCTGCCCCTGGAGAAGGCCATCGAGGCCAACAAGGCCGGCAAGCCCTTCCTGGTGGAGGCCCCCATGGAGAACATCGTGGTGCCCACCCCCGGCTGCTGGAACATCAACGACATTTACAGTCCCAACGAGCTGGTCAAGGAGGGCAAGCTGGTCAAGAAGGAGAACGGCCAGTACGTCGCCCCCAGCCACTCCAAGTCCCACGACGCCTGATCGGGACATCCTGTTTGCTACCTGTCTTCAATCTCTATATCAGCCGAAGGGCCGCTCCATCTGGGGCGGCCCTTCGGCTCAGTTTGCTGAAAGCCTTTTTTCAGAGAAGATGTTTTGGGATCGGGCGGGGAGTTCGAGGGGGCGGAAGTCCGCCTCGAATGGAAATCCCAACCCCCGCCGCCCTTGCTCCGCAAGGGGCGGTGAGCAGAGCGAGGCGAGGGCTTTTCCGCCCCTGTACGGGGCGGAAAAGGATCGGGATGCCGGCTGAGGGAAAAGTCCTCCAGGGACTCTTTTTCTCAAACTGAAGGGCCGCCCCAGATGGGGCGGCCCTTCAGCATTTGTACTGCAAAGTTTTACGGATAGAGTGCCAAGATCCGGGTCCAGACGCCGGTGGCACCCCTGGGAGTTGGGGAAGGTGCCGATGGTATAGCAGCGATCGGCCTCGATGTCCCCCAGGTTGCACACGTTCTCTACCACGCCGACGCCGTTGCCCAGGAGGATCTGGTGGCTCTCGGTGGTGGTGGTGTCGGGAGAGATAGACTCCATGGCGATATAGCGCACTCCCTTGCCCACCATATATTGGGCAGTCTCGGGGAGAAGATAGGGGTAGTTGGTGATATACTCGTCGGGATCAGTCTCCCAGAGGGCGTCATGGCCGGTATGGAAGAGGACAGCCTCACCGGACTGGATCTCTCCGTTCTCCTCCTCCCAGGCTTTGACATCGTCTACTGTGATGCCGTAGGAGCCGGCGGGCACATCCAGCTTTACTACACAAGCGGGGCCGATCAGAATGAGGGGGTCCACGGTGTCGATCCCACCGCCAGTCTCGATGACATGATAGGGAGCATCCATGTGGGTGCCAGTGTGGACGCAATAGCTGAGGACCTCCAGGTTGTGCAGTCCGCCGTCTACGCCGATACGGCCGAAGAAGTCAGACTGGGGGAGCTGGAGAGAGGGGTCCGCCGGCATATCGGCTTCTTGAAGATGAGAGATGTCGACCACCGTGTACTGGCTCAGGTCCATGCCCAGGGAGGCTGGCTCTTCGGCTTGAGTGGAACAGGCGGAGAGGGACGCCGCAATGGCGCCGGTCAGAAGGATCGCAGTCAGTTTTTTCATCGTAATTCTCCTTTCAATCTGGTCCGGAAGGTGATATGAAATCTTCCAGGGGCCCGCTGGAAGGACTTCATCTTGAAATGGCTCTACCAGGGAAGATCCTGGTCCAGATACCACTGGGCGTTTTCCCGCGTGATGATATCGGTTTGCTGATAATTGGAGAAGGACAGAGGCTCGCCGTCCAGGTAGCGGCAGATCTCTTCTACGGCCTCCAGCGCCATATCGGGATATTGAATGACAGTGCCGTCTATGCCGCCAGCGGCGATCTCCTCCACCACAGAACGCTGGCCGTCGATGCCCACCAGAGCCACCTCTCCGGCCAGCCCCCGGCGGACCAGAGCCTGGTAGCAGCCCTCGGCCATGAGGTCATTTTGGCAGATGACCCCATGGAGATCAGGGTAAACATTGAGGCAGTCATCCAGGATGCTCTCAGCGTTGAGGCGGGGAGAACTCCCCGTTATAGGTGCCCAGGAGACGGATGCGGGGCTCCTGAGAGAGCACCTGGGTGATCCCCGTGTCCCGGTCTACGGCGCCGGAGGAGTTGGGAATGCCGGTGAGGTAGATCACGTTCCACTGGGCGGCGTCAGGAAAATGCTCCTCCAGAGCGGAGATGAGCAGCCGGGCGGCCTGTTCCCCCATGGTGACGTGCTCAGCCCCCACATATCCGATGGTGCGGGAGAGGGAGGAGGACTCTACCCGGTTGTCCAAGGTGAGGACCGGGATGCCGCGGTCGTTGGCATACTGGATCGCGGGAAGGGGGCCCTCCATGGTATAGGGGATGAGGATGATCCCGTCCACAGGATCATCGATCAGATTTACCAGGTCCTGATTCTGTTTCTCCTGGCTGTTTTCCCCATCGCACAGGATCAGCTCCACAGATCCCTCGGAGAGATCGAACTCCTCCAGAAGCTGAAACATAGCGCTGCGGAAGAGCAGGCTGGTGGTGGGAAAACTGACGCCGATCCGGTATGATCCCTGATCCGCCTCCTGAGAGGCGGGCGAGGAGGATGGGGGAAGGGACGTCCGGCAGGAGCAGAGCAGGAGAGCGAGGGTGAGAAAAAGCGGTGTCAGCGGTCTCATGGCAGAGTGGTCCTTTCTGGTAATATGGCCATTCGCCCCCTTTAAAAGTTTGCTTTCTCTCTCTACCAACATTGTATCAGAAACTTTTTCAGGGTAAATGGGGCAATCTTTCATTTTGGTGTGTTATTTTATGCCTTCCCTCAGAACAGATGGCTCTCCCGGTATTCCCGCGGGGTCATCCCCACCTGCTTTTTAAAGACCTTCATAAAATGCTTCACATCCTGATATCCGACCTGGGCGGCGATCTCATAGATGCGCCTGTGGTAGTCCAGAAGGGCCTCCTTGGCATGCTGGATGCGGAGAGCGGAAAGATATTCGGAAAATCCCATCCCTTCCACCTCGGCAAACAGCTTGGAGAGATAGGTGGGGGTGAGATACACCAGGGCGGCAGCGGAATTCAGGGTGATGCGCTGGGTGTAGTTTTCCTGAAGATACTCCTTGACCTGCTGGATGAGCAGGACCTTGCTCCCGCGGGGCTGGGCGTTCTCGTGAAAAGAAGGAGGTTCCGGTCCGGGCTCTTCCAGAGGGACCGGGTCGTCAGGGCCGCGGGTCTGATCGATGCGCTCGATGCATTTGAAAACAGCTTCAAAGAGCTCGTCTTCGGAGGCGGGTTTGAGCAGGTATTCCACCACCATCCCGCTGGAAAGCATTTTCCTGGCCGCTTCAAAGTCACTGTAACCGCTCAATGTGATGACCTTTGTAGAGCTGTGCCGAAGGACCAGCTCGTCCAGGAGCTGAAGCCCGCTGAGGCCGGGCATTCGGATATCTAAGATGAGAATATCGGGCTGATGTTTCAAAAGCAGGGCCAGGGGCCTCCCAGCCGGTGGAGGCCTGATAGAGGGGACGGATGTTCAGCGTGTCCCAGGAGATATCCTCCAGGATGTGCCGGCGGGGGATCTCCTCGTCATCAGCGACTAATAAAGAATAGTTAGACATGGGGCTCTCTCCTTTCCAGAGGGATGCGAAAGAAAACACGTGTGCCCGCACCGGGGCGGCTCTCTATGTGGATATCCCGGGGCCCATAGGCAATGCAGAGCTGCTCATGGATATTGCGCAGAGCGAAGCTCCGCCCCTGGATGGGCCCCTCACCATTGATCTGACGCAGCAGGGGCCCCAGATCCTGGGGCGAGATCCCGATGCCGTCGTCGGCCACCTGAAAGAAAAGCATGTCGCCTTCTTTTTGAAATGTGATCTCGATTCGGTGCTGCGCGGGGCGTTTTTCAAAACCGTGGACGATGGAATTTTCCACAATGGGCTGAAAGAGATATTTGAGTGCCACAAACTGCTCCATCTCCGGGAAACGCTGGATCTGAAAGACAAGCGAGCGGCCGAAGCGCATCTGCTGGAGCTGGAGATAGCTGCGGAGCAGGTCGGCCAGCTGGTCCAGAGGGAGCTTGTCGCTGCCCTGAGAGAGACTGATCCGGAAATATCGGGACAAGGTCAGGATCATCCGGGCAGAGGTGTCCGCGTGTTCATGGCTGGCCTGGCTGTAAATGGTGTTCAGAGTATTGTACAGGAAGTGCTCGTCCATCTGGGACTGGAGAAACGAAAGCTCAGCCTGCTTTCGGAGCAGCTGCTGGACATAGATCTCGTCGATGAGCTTTTGCAGCCGTTGGATCATTTGGTTGTACCGGTGGAAGAGCAGGCTGATCTCATCCCGCTGGACCGGGACTGGAGCCTGGGCGAGTGTGCCCTGCTCCATATCGCTCAGATGGCTCATAAGGGCGGAAATGGGCCTCACCACATACCGGTACAGGATCAGACTGCCCAGAGAGATGCCCAGGGCACCGCACAGCAGGGCAAGGAGAGAGAAGGCCCGAGCGCCGCCGGAGCCGGAGAGGACGATATCTTCCGGGACACAGGAGAGATATTTCCATCCGCTCTCTACGGCGTTATAGTAGGAGATCAGATAGTCGGTGCCATCCTCCTGGTAGGAGTAAGTCCCATACTGGCGGTTTTGCGCAAAAGCCGGGGAAAAGCGGCTGTCTTGGCCAATGTTCTGGGACGTGGAAAGCGTGCTCCCATAGGAGAGGAGCACCTGTCCTGCATAATTGCTGATCCAGACAGAACCGGAGTACAGCTCCAGAGCGGAAAGAGCGGTCTGCCAGGCGGAGTCCTTCAGATTGCAGATCAGGATGCACTTTTCTTGCTGGGCAGGACCTGAGACCGGCCGGATATGGGAGAGCATCCGGCTGCCTCCGCCGGCGGAGGGGAGCAGGTGCCAGACGATGGGGGACTCAAAAACATCGTAGTACATCTGGTACAGCTGCTGAGCATAGTGGTGGGAAAAGGAGAGCTCCCTTCTGCCCGGGCAGCATGGTGACCACTGTCTCTGTCTCGGGAAACATGAGATAGATGGAATCCAGGGTGCGCAGCTGGCCCACATACTGGCTCAGAGCCAGGGAGAGCTGGCTGCGTGCTTTTTGGCGCTGGTCAGAACCGGCATCGGCCTGCTGGTATTGGGAGATCAGAGAGAGAAAGCCGGGGTCCTGACTGATCTCCCGGCTGAAATCACTGACCTGCTCCATCACATCATCCATCAGGAGAGAGGCCCCATAGAGGTTGGTATAGATCAGATTTGACGTTTGACTCAGCATATTTTTTCGGGTCAGCTCCATGGAATAGTGCCAGAAGACCACGATGGGGACCAGAAGGACGAGAGCGATGACAGCAGGGATGCGGAAGCGGATGCTGCGGTACCAGGAAATCTGTTTCATAGGCTTCCTCCAGCAATAGAGTGGTCTTGTTTGTGTTCTATTATAGGTATTTTCCGGCGCACCGGCAAGAGAAATCGTACCGGTGAGAGAAAAGGGCCGGACGGCGAAAGCCGCCCGGCCTCAGGCTGTTGAAAGAGGCCCCGCTAAGGTGGGGGTGGGAGAAAGCGGGGAGAATAAAACCGCGGCCGGACAGGATGCTCCCGTCCGGCCGCATATCGTCTGGGGACAGCTTCAGTTCCCCAGCATGATGTTCAGGATCTCCACATCGGTGCTCTTCATGCCCACGCGGCCCATGCGGCCCACAGCGGCAATGGTGTCCTCCACGCTGTCCATGGTCAGGCCCTCGCCGGGCTGGAAGACGTTTCCCGCCAGGCTCAGCTCCAGGGCCATCAGGGCGTTCTCCACCGCCAGGCCGATCTTGGCCGCACAGCTGGCTTTGGCCCCGTCGCACACCATGCCGCCGATGGTGCAGATGCTGTTGGTGATGGTGTCGCAGAGGATCTGATAGATCCGCTCCTGCTCCCCCTTCTGGCGGAGCATCATATAGGCCACGCCGCAGGCCGCCCCGGTGGCGGCGCTGGTGGCGCCGCAGTAGGCGCTGAGGCTGCCGATGTACTTCTTCTGATGCACGCTGATCAGATTGGCCAGCACCAGGGCGCGGAGGATCAGCTCCCGGTCCGCCTGCCAGGCCCGCCCATAGATGACGATGGGCATGGTCACAGTGATGCCCTGGTTGCCGCTGCCGCTGTTGATGACTACCGGCAGGGAGCATCCGCTCATCCGGGCGTCGCTGCCTGCGGCGGCGGCGGCCCGGGCCTGAGGCGGACACGGTTCAGCCCGCTGGCATTCCCCGCGTTCTCCATAAGGATGCGGCCGGTCTCCACACCGTAGTTGCCCTTGAGACCCTCGTCAGAGATGGCGGTGTTATAGTCGATCTGGCGGCCGATGAGCTCCTCCACATCCTCCATTTTCACCGTGTCCGCGAATTCCAGGATGTTGGCCACATTGAGGAGCATCCGGTCCGGACCGCCGCTCTGTTTTTTGCAGCTGGGGTCGGGGCGGCTGTCCAGCAGGACCGTGCCGTCCTTCTTCATGTAGGTGATGTTGTTGTGGTGCTCCTGGATCTCGATCTCGGCGGAGTGTCCGCCGCCCTCCAGCTCCACCACGATATACAGGTTGTCCACGTCCTCCACCAGCTCGCAGGTGCAGAAGCCCTCCTTCACCAGTGCCTGGGTGGTCTGGATATCCGCCGGCGTCACGGTCTCCAGCACGGCCAGCTCCCGGTCCGGGTCTCCGCCCACGATGCCCAGGGTGGCCGCCACGTCGATGCCGCGCATACCGCCGGAGTTGGGGACGATGACGCCCTTCACGTTTTTGATGATGTTGCCGCTGCACCGGACCCGGCAGTGCTCTGGCATTACGCCCAGCAGCTGCCGCGCCTTGGCGCCGGCATAGGCGATGGCGATGGGCTCGGTGCAGCCCAGGGCCACCAGCAATTCCTCCCGAAGGATGCCGAGGTGATTCTGATAAAGTGCTTGATCCATGCTGTATCGCTCTCCTATCTGGGGTGGTATCTGAAAAATGAACACTTGTAAAGCACAAGCAAATCGAATAAAATAAGCAAGAGATAGACAACTGTTTGATTGGAGGAGACGGCCATGTTCAGTCTGACCAGTCTGAAATGCTTTGCGGCGGCGGCGGAGGAGCTGAACTTCACGCGGGCAGCCAAGCGCCTGTTCATCTCGCAGCAGGCCCTGAGTAGCCACATCTCCAAGCTGGAGGAATATTACGGGGTCAGGCTGTTTGACCGGGGCATCCCCATGACCCTGACCGATGCGGGACGGGCCCTGCAGAAGCATGCCCGGGAGATCCTGAGCTCGGTGGACGACTACGCCCGGGAGGTCCAGGACATCAAGAACTTCCGGCAGGGCGAGCTGACCGTGGGCATCCCGGTGACCCGGGGGACCATCATGCTGCCGCCCCTGCTGTCCGCCTTTCATCAGCTCTTCCCCAGATCCGGCTCCATCTGGTGGAGGGGACCGTCAGCGGGAACATCGCGGATGCGCTGTACGATGGCACAGCCGACCTGTGCATCGGCTATCAGCCCGAAAACACGGAGGAGCTGGCGGTGACGCCGCTGTTTGAGGAAAAGTTCGTGGTGCTGGTCCCTGACCGGCTGATGAAAGAGCACCATCTGGACCGGAAGCTGGGGGGGCGCCCTGTCCATGGACCGCTTTGCGGAGCTGCCCTTTGTGGTGCAGCATCCGGAGACCATGAACGGCCGGGTCTTTCAGACCCTGTGCCGGAACGCCGGGATAGAGCCGGAAGGTGGTGGTCTCCACCCAGAATCTGATCACGGAGGCATCCCTGTGCATGGAGGGAATGGGGCCTGTGTGCTGCCTCTGACCTTCCTGTCACCCGACCAGCGGCTCTCCGGCCACGGGAGCACCCCCTGTTCAGCCAGGAGGGGCTGGACAGGCTCGCTATTTTCCTGCTGGATACCAGCGGGATCGGCCGGTTCCAGATCTCAGTCTGCCGCCTGAAGAGCAAGCTGCTCACCCGGGCGGGCCGGGAATTCATCAGCCTGGCCCGGGAAATTTACAGCGGCGTCAGCGCTGGTCAAATACCGCCTCAATTTCATTTCGAGTCGTCCCGATAAAGGAGAGCATGTCGTCGTCCAGGGGTAGCGGATGACGCAGCCCGGGGTGAGGATCTGATGCCGTCCGCCCAGGAGCTTGAAGCACTGGAAGATCTGGTTCTGGATGGCGCCCCGGTTCTGCTGGGTGATGTCGGTCCGGCTCAGGCCGCCCATGAGGCACTTGCCGGTGAGGGCATAGGCCTCGTCCAGGGCGGGCAGGGATTCCCAGGCGTGCCAGTTGAACACCTGCACGGGGTAATCCTTCAGAATGTCGAACATGATGTGGTCTCCGTGGCAGTGGATGGTGTTCATCCAGCCCTTCCCGGCGGCCTCCAGCACCCGCAGGTCGTAGGGCTTGCCGTACTCAGATACTGGCGGTCCGTACACTTGTCATAGCAGCTCATCTGGGAGGCCAGGAAGATCCCGTCGGCCCCCATGTCGATGGCCGCGGCCACCAGCTGGGCGGTGGTCTCGGTGATGACCTCCAGCGCCGCCTTGACATCGTCGCCATGGCCCTCCTCGATGTAGGAGATCAGCTTCCCGCCGCTGATCTTGTCTGCGATGGTGATGGGGGTGAAGGCGGTGAAGATGACGGGGACCTCCTCGCCCTTCAGCTTCTCCAGGACCAGCTGCAGATGGCGCAGCTCCCGGGCGTTGCTGCCCTGGGTGCAGGGGCAGACCGTCAGCTTCCGCCAATCGGCGGCGCAGGAGATGGGGGTGCTCACCACCTTGGCCACGCCGCCCTTGACGATCTCGGAGTAGTCCACGGTGGTGCAGCCGAAGTCCTCGATGGCGTACATGCCGTTGTTCATGGTCTTGACGAAGTCGAAGTCATATTTTTTGTAGAACTCATAGGTCTTCTGGGAGATGGCCTCCGGGTCCAGATCGGTGCCCGGCATGTGGGTCCAGAAGGAGTAGGGCATCTTGTCCGGCTTCTCGCCGCGGATGGCGGCCTGGATGCGTTCTTTTTTTTTGTCATGAGATCACAGCTCCTTTTTTATGGCGCTCTCGTGCGCCTGCGTCAAGCTCCGGCCCGCCTCCAGCAGAGGCGGGCCGGTCAGGTTCAGCCTTTTTGATGATGATCTTGTCCCGGGGGAGTTGGTCAAAAAACTCGAAGCCGTCCTCGGTGATCAGCACGGTGTCGCTGTTACGCACCGCGCCTAGCTCGGCGCTCATCAGGCCGGGCTCCACCGTCAGCACCATGCCGGGGGCCAGCGGGGGCCTTGTTGCCCTTGGTCACCGAGGGGAACTCGTGGGTGGACAGGCCCATGCCGTGGCCGCAGCGGCCGGGCAGAATGCTGCCGAAGCCTGCGTCCTCAAACTCCTTCATTGCAGCGAAGTACAGGTCCTCAAAGATGGCGCCAGGGCGGAGCATGCGGAAGATGTTGTCCCGGGCCCGGAGCATGGCGCCATAGGCCCGGGTGCGCTCCTCGTTCACCTGGCCCACCATCACGCTGCGCTCGTTCTCCACGTTGTAGCCGGCCACCCGGGCCCAGCTCATGGGCATGGTCAGGTCGCCGGGCTGGGGCACGTAGCCGGTGGCGCAGTCGCAGCCGTAGTTCAGCCGCTCGTTGGACATGCACCACACCACGAGGGTGTCGATGTCGGCGGTCTCGCTAGTTGGAGAAGCCAGACACCTCATACTGCTGATACTTCTCATGCCAGCGGTTGCGCATGGCGTACTGTCCCTCAGTGGCGGCCTGAGCCTCGCTGGCGCCGCCCTCCAGGGCCTCGATGGCCCGGGTGACACCCAGGTCCACCAGCTCGCCGGAGATGCGGCACATCTTGATCTCGTGGGGGTCCTTGATGAGCCGCAGGTCCACAGCGTCCTGGGCGATATCCACATAGCCCTTGACCTGGAGCTTCGTCTTCAGGCGGTCCAGGAAGTTCATGCTGGCGTAGTCGCCCTCCACGCCCACGGTGAGGGGCCGCCGCCCAGAATCTCCCGCATGGCATCGTAGGCATCCATGGCGATGGCCTGGGTGGCACCCCACTTGCCGTAGCACAGCACCTCATCCACGGCGCCCTCGTTCACGGCATGGTCGTGGCGGATGCAGTGCACCAACAGGAAGCCCTTCTCGGGGGTGACGATGAAGTAGGGCACATGGCTGATGATAATGGGGTTGAAGTTGCTGAAGTAGAACACGTTTTCGGGGCGCATGAGGATGGTGACATCCACGCCTTTGCGGGCCATGACGTCCTGCATCTTCCGGATGCGCTCCTTGACATAGCCGCGCAGCTCCGGGCTGGAGCGCTTTTCGTCTAAAACATTCATAGATGACCTCCTGAGATACACATTTTTTTCATAAAAAGTGAGAGTTACATGGAGAAATGGACCGGGCTGTTGGGACCCAGCGGCAACCCAAGGAAGAAGTAGATCAACAGCTCTGCGACCATGAAGAGGAAGAACGCAATGACGTAAGGCATGGTATTGGACATCAGGGTGCCGAAGCCGGCCTTCTTGTCATATTTCTGGGCCAGGGCCAGCAGCATGCCGAAGTAGGCGTCAGACACATTCATGGGATTGGTAACTGCGTCGCCGATGCGGTAGGCCATCTGGACCAGGGCGGGGGAGTAGCCCATCAGCATGAACATGGGCACGAACACGCTGGCCAGGATGGACCACTTGGTGGAGGCGGAGCCGATCAGCAGATTCAAGAAACAGCACATCAGGACGAACAGAACCAGGATCATCCAGATGGGCAGGCCGGAGGCTTCCAGAGCGTTGGCACCCTTGATCGCAATAACAAGCCCCAGATTGACCAGTCAAAGTATTTCAGGAACTGGGCAATGAAATAGAAAAGTGCAATATAAGTCGCCATATTGCCCATAGCCGTGCTCATGGCGGCGGCGACATCGTCAAATTTCTTGAAGCGGCCGGAACCATAACCGAAGGCGATGCCGGGGATGGCGAACATCAGGGCGATCAGCACAGTCATGCCAGACATGAGGGGAGCCTTAGAACTGATGAGAGAGCCGTTTTCATCGGCCAGTACGCCAGTGATGCACAACACGACAATGACTGCGATATAGGTCAGAAAAGCAATCAAAGCGGCTTTCAGACCCTTTTGGTCCATAGGGGAAGTCTCATCGGAGATGGGGAATAGGTTCCGGTGTAGACGCCGAGGCGGGGCTCCACGACCTTTAGGGTGACCAGGGTGGAGACAATGACCAAGCAGACTGCCGATACCGCGGAGAAGTACCAGTTCATGGAGGGACTTAAAGAAATCTCGGGAACCAACATCTGGGCAGCTGCCTCGGTGAAGCCCATGTTGATCACGTCCATGGAGGTAATTAGAATATTGGAAGCAAATGCGCCGGTGACAGAAGCGTAGGCCGCAAACATGCCAGCAAAGGGATTGCGGCCCATGGCAGACCAGAGCATGGCACCCAGAGGGGGAAGAACGACAAAGCCAGCGCCGCCCGCACAGTCGGCCAGAACGCACACAGTGATGAAAACAATAATGATCTTCAGGTCAGCGCCCTTCGCCTTCGCCAGGCCGCGCAGAGCAACCTGGAAAAGGCCGGAGGCCTCGGCCACGCCGACGCCCAGCATACAGGTCAGGGTCAGACCCATGGCAGAGGTGCCAGTGAAGTTGGTAACAAAATTGGTCAACATGCGGATAAAGCCATCTTTGGTGAGCAGGTTGACAACCTCTACGGTCTCACCAGTGACGGGGTTTACCGCGCTGACATTAAAAAAGGAGCAAATTGCAGAGGCAAGAACGACGATAATACAAAGTGAGATAAACAGCAGCATTGGATTGGGGATCTTGTTTCCTAAGACTTCAACACCCCGTAAAAACCGTTCCAACAATCCTTTCTTTTTTGACTTCCATTTCCATAGATGGATGACCTCCCTAAGCTTTTCTTGTAATCACACACATTGCAGGGGAATGGAAGATTCCGGACGGCTCGGCTTCCGACACGGAACCTTGTGCCGAAAAAGGGTGGGACCCCACTTTTGAACAGAATGTTCCCATCTGTTCATGATAAAGCTATTTTAGTGCCAGACACAAACTAAGTCTAACAGAAAAATGAAAAAATCAACAAGCAATTGGTTGTGACATTGAGGAAGCCATAGGTTTTTCCCCCAGAGCGGCCCGGGGAGCTGCAAAAATGTCTAAAACCGGCGGATAAATTTTGTATGCTTCTGCATCCCATGCTTGTGGTCAGGCTCTCAGCCGGGGCCGGGGCTGGAAAACATGAGGGAATATGCCTGGATAAGGCGGCCCGGGGGGTGAGATCTTGGATATTCCGCACAAAGATGGGGAGATGCACGGAAAGAGAGGAGTTGAAAAAATTCCCCGCTTTATGCTCTAATAGAACAAACTTTCAAAGGTAGGGGAAGCAGAATATGAAGTTTGCGATTTTGGGAGCGGGAAATACCGGAAAGGCGTACAGCGCATTTTTGTCCCACGGGGGCATCAGGTCCTTCTCTATGACCGGAGCCAGGGCGGCTGGCGCCCATCCAGGCCCGGGGATCTCCGCCACCGGCGTGGTGGAGGGCGCTTCCCTGTCCCGGTGACCACACAGCTGGAGGACTGCGGGGACAGCGACGTGATCCTGGTGTGCACGGTGGCGGCGGGACACCGCCCGCTGGCGGCGGGGGCTGGGGGGCGTGCTGCGGCCGGGGCAGATCATCCTGGTGACCAACTGCTGCTGGGGCGCGGTGGAATTTGATATGGAGCTGGGAGCGGAGGCGGAGCGGAAGGGCTGCCCCATCGGGGAGACGGGGGGACAGCTGATCCTGTGCAGCTCCCCCGCGCCGGACGCGGTCTATCTGAAGACCGTCAAAAAAGAGCATGGGACTGGCATGCGTCAGGCCGGGGGATACCGCCGGGGTGCTGGAGCGGCTCGCCCCTGTATTCCCTCAGCTGTGCCCTGCGGCCAATGTGCTGGAGACCTCGCTGAACAACTCCAACCCCATCTCCCACGGGCCGCTGGCCCTGTTCAACATCACCCGGATGGAGAACAGGGGGAGGACTTCCTGCTCTTCGGGACAGGAGTGACCCCCAGGGTGGCCCGCTTTATGGAGAAGATCGACAGGGAGCGGGTGGCGGTGGTCCGCGCCTGCGGCGTGTCCGCCCCACAGAGCTGGAGATGCTCAATTCCTTCTGGCCGGAGCCCCAGGAGAGCCTGTACAATGTGCTGCACAACACGCCGGCCTATTCCGTCACCAAAGGGCCCCAGGACCCTGGACCACCGGTATCTTACGGAGGACCTGCCCTATGGCCTGGTGCCCTATGTGCGCCTGGGCCGGAAGCTGGGGTGGAGACCCCGTGCCTGGAGGCGCTGATCGGGATGTTCGGACTGTATATGGACCAGGATTATTTCAGCAGGGGCCGGAGGTGGAACAGCTGGACCTGTCCCGGTACCGGTAAGGCCAGCGGGGGCCGCACGGATGTGCGGCCCCCGCTGCAGCTTGTCGAAAACCCCCTCCCACGTGAAGCCTCGCAGAGTTCCGTCGCCTGCAGGCGACGGAATGAAATCAAATCCGTCATTTCCGAGGACATGAGCCTCGGAAATGACACTTCTATGGCGGGTGGGGCGACTATTTCGAAAGAAATCGAGTCCCGCACGCCATGCAGCCCTCTTCTCGAAAAAAAGGCACTTGTGCCTTTTTCGAGAAAGTCTAACGGGGGCCGCACGGATGTGCGGCCCCCGTTGGCCCTCTTCCTTTCCCTGAGATCGATGGTAAAATAGCCCTGTGGAACGCCGGCGGGACTCCGGCGGAAAGGAGGCACGACTGATGCAGCATGAGATCACACAGGCCATCCCGCTGCTGGACGAGCAGGGGAGCTGACCCAGCCGGGGTGGGCCCGGAGGCTGCTGCCTGTGTACGACCGCTCCAGGGTGAGGGGCGTCCCTCTCCGTCTGAAGGAGAGGACTGCTATCTGGTGATGAACCGCCAGTGCGCCCTGGCCCTCACCATTTCGGACAACCGCTACATGGGGATGGACTCCATCTCCCTGATCGACCTCTGGGAGGGATGGCAGGTGACCCGCAGCCCCATGCGGCTCATGCCTCTGGGCGGGACAGGGCTGCCCCAGAGCTCTCTCCGGGGCAGCTGCGCCAGGGCCGGGCAGGGGCTACGGCCTGCTGTTCCAGCATGAGGGAGAGGGCGCACCCTCCACGCCCATATGGACCGCTTCCGGGACGGGCAGGCGCTGGACGCCCAGATCCTGCTCACCCAGGAGCCGGAGGAGTCCAGGGTCATCTGCACGCCCTTTGACAAGCCCGGCCACTTCTACTACAACCAGAAGATCAACTGTATGCGGGCCCAGGGAAAGGTCACTCTGGGGACCGGGAGTATGTCTTTGACCCGGAGGACTCCTTCGCGGTGCTGGACTGGGGCAGAGGGTGTGGACCTGCCGCGGCACCTGGTACTGGGGCTCCGCCTCCGGCATGGTGGACGGGGTCCCATTCGGCTTCAACATCGGATACGGCTTCGGGGACACCTCCGCCGCCACGGAGAACGCCCTGTTTTATGGCGGGAAACTCCACAAGCTCTCCCAGGTGACCTTCCATATCCCACGGAAGAACGGCCGGGAGCACTACCTGGCCCCTGGACCTTCGACAGCGACGACCGGCGCTTTCGGATGAAGTTCCGCCCCATCCTGGACCGGGCGGCCTGCCCCAGTGCCGGCGTGGTGCGGTCCGGCCAGCACCAGGTGTTCGGCAGCTTCACCGGCACCGCGGTGCTGGACGACGGCACGGCGGTCCGGCTGAAGGAGCTTCTGGGCTGCGCGGAGAAGGTGGACGACCGCTGGTAGGCAAGATCCCGACAAATACGCCGCAAATTGAAACCAAAAGCCCGTCTCCTGTGTTTATAGGGGTGAAACGCGTTTCAGGGAAAGGATGTGACACCCATTCAGGAACAGGAGATGTGGCGGGCCCTGCGCCGGGGGGCCCCGGGGGCTGGAGGAGCTGATGAGCCGCTATACCCCTATGTGGCCGCGGTGGCCGCCCGGGTGCTGCCCGGCCGGCCCCAGGACTGGGAGGAGCTGACAGCGGACGTGTTCCTGTCGGCCTGGGAGCACCGGAAGGCGCTGCGCCCGGAGCAGATCCGGGGCTGGCTGGGAAAAGGTGGCCCGGAACCGGGCGCTGAACCGCCTGCGGGCCAGCCGGGAGGTCCTGGCGCTGGAGGAGGACGTGCTCTGTCTGGCGGAGGACGGCCCCCAGCGCCTGCTGGAGGAGCGGGAGCAGGCGGAGCTGGTCCGGCGGGCCCTGGGAGAGCTGGAGAGGCCGGACCGGGAGCTGTTCGTGCGGCACTACTACTACGGCCAGACGGTGGCCGGAGCGGCGGAGGAGATGGGAGTCAACCCGTCCCACCGCCAAGACCCGGCTCCGCCGGGGCCAGGGAGAAGCTGAAGGAACATTTGCGGAAAGCGGGGTTTTGTGTTGAAGAAGCTGAAGATCTCAAGCCTGATGAACGAGTATCAGGATCAGGAGAGTGAGCCTGTCCCCCAGCCGGGACTGGTGGATGGGGAGCGGGTGCGCCAGCGGGTGCTGGGACAGGTGGCCGGACGGAGAAGACGGAAGCTCCGCCGGGCCGTGATCGCGGCCGTGGCCGCGGCGGCCTGCCTGGGCCTGGTGGCCTGGACCTGGGGAGAGAGGATCTATCAGATGGCCTCCGGAGGCCAGGTGACCATCGGAGAGGGCTATGGGTCCGTCACCATGTCGGACGGGAAGGGAGAAGAGGGGAGCCGCTGGTGGTCTCTCTGGAAGCGGGACGGCTGTGGTTCGTGGCCGGCGGCGAGCGGACCGATATCACCGATCTGGTGGACGAGGACACCCCTACGTCCACACCTACACCGACGGGGAGGGGGTGCTCCACTATTTCCTGGTGGGGGCACCCCGGAGGACTACGGCTGGTTTGAAGGGCTGACAGCCCCGGACGGCAGCGGCGGCGGCGCCGGTGTGCTGAGCAGCGTGGTGCCGGAGCCGGGGACCGTGGAGACGGCGGAGGAGCCCGGATGGTACACGGCGGGAACGGCGCAGGTCCAGGCCCTCTGGCGGGCCCAGCAGGGAAAATAAAATGGGAGAAGCGGGCGGCTGTCAGGCCGCCCGCGGCCTTTGTTCGGGGAGAAATACCGGCCCACGGGCCGTGTGCCGTGGCTTCGGGCCCTGTATGGTGCGCACCCCTCCCGGCCCCTGTGCAGGGGCGAGGCCCAGACCCGCCCGGCCTTCTGGGGCGATTGCCCTCCTCATCCGGCACAGCATATGCCGCCCTGCACAGGGGCTGAGGAGGGGCGCCGTTGTACGACCCGAACCGGCCGCCGGGAGAGCGGTATGGGGGAGCACACCGGGCGGAGCTGAGGCACTCACCGCCCTTGCATTTTCTCCAAAATTCTGTTATCCTCCATGGAAAGACTGGGTACAGAGAGGGGGCGGAACAGGATGGAGCAGCTGCGGATCACAGACACTCCCGGCGGGGCCCATCTCCTATCTGCTCACCCGAAAGCGGGTGAAAAACCTCAACCTCCGGGTGCGGAACGGTCAGGTGAGCCTGTCGATGCCGCTGGGCTGCCCGGCAGAGGAGGCGGACGCCATGGTCCGGGCCAAATGCCGGTGGATCATCCAGGCGCTGGAGCGGCAGTGGGCCCCGGGGCCGGAGCTGCCGCCGGAGCCCGCCCGGCGGGAGTGCCTGCGGCTGCTGGGGTAGGCGCTGGATCGGGTCTATCCTCTGGTGCAGCCCCTTGGGGTGGCCTGGCCGGAGCTGAGGCTGCGCCGTATGAAGAGCCAGTGGGGCAACTGCCACTGGCGGCAGGGCTACATCACCCTGAACACCGCCCTGGCCCGCTGCCCGGAGACCCTGCGGGACTATGTGGCCCTCCATGAGCTGGTCCACTTTGTCCACCCGGACCACGGGCCGGGCTTTTACGGGCTGATGGACCGGCTGATGCCGGACTGGCGGCAGCGGCGGAAGGAGCTGCGGCGCTATGGTGGGGCACTGGCGGGATGACGGCCCCCTCACCCCGGCGCGGCGGGGGCTCTGGTTGTACGATCCCGTGCAAATAGGGCCCCGTAACAGTAACAGAGATAGTAATGGAAAAGAAACAGTTATCTCTGTAATAGGAACAGTCAGTGCGGCGCCGCGTGCGCTGGTGAGAGAAAGAGAGCGGTTTTTTAAAGGGATGCGTCTCCGGACTCCCCGTCCGGAGGTTTCTTTTCCTTTTGAATTTATTGAAAACGATAAAAAATATATTGACAATCGTGTTTTAAGGTGGTAGGATATGGGCAATTACAAAGGAGGGAGCCGCGCTCATGGAACACAACGTGGTCGTCCGCATGGCCAAGGTCCTGTATGGGATGGTGCTGGCGGTATTTGTCTTCAATCTGCTGGTCCTGCCTCTGGTGCCGGGCTATACCATGATGGCCCTATGAGGGGATGGGGATGGGACACCCCAGCATCAGCTCCCTGATGGGGACCATGCGCTCCCCTGCTGGGGGCTGGTGTGCCCGCATGGGAGATCCTGGTGGTGCGGCCCCTGGCCATGCTGGGAGGCGACTGGTCGGGGTACGGGCCGGAGGTGTGGTGGAGCGCGGCCTTTTTCCTGGGCTGCGGCATCTGTACCGCCGTGCTCCTGTGCAGGCCAGTGCATCCTGTCCACGATCATCGTCCAGACTCCCTTTCAGCGGTCCAATGCTCGGTCCATGAAGCGGGCGGCGGCCAGCTGCTGGGGCATTGCCCTGCTGGCGGCAGTGCGGATGGCGGTGTGGTTCCTGCGGCTGAGGAGCGCAGCCCCGCTGTTCACCTTCACAGCCTTGTTCATTCCGGTGTCGCTGATGGCGGGCCTGCTTTCCTGGTGATGTCTGCCCTGTTCCGCCAGGCGGCGGAGCTGAAAGAGGACCAGGACCTGACCATCTGAGGGGGCGGAGCATGAAGATCGTAGTCAACTTGGACGTGATGATGGCCAGGCGCAAGATGTCCCTGGGGGAGCTGGCCCAGAAAGTGGACATCACCATGGCCAACCTGTCCATCCTGAAGAACAACAAGGCGAGGGCTATCCGCTTTTCCACTCTGGAGGCCATCTGTGCCGCCCTGGACTGCCAGCCCGGGGATATTCTGGAATTCGTGCCGGAGGAGGGAGACCGATGAAGGCGCTGCCCATTCTGCTGGTCCTTCTGATGCTGTGGAGCGCCATCTGGAGGCCCGGCCCGGGGGACTATGTGGCCCGGGAGCTGGAGCTGGAGCTCCCCACGGCCCAGACAACGGACACCTATGACGACCACGGCGGCTTCCACGGGGACGGCCTGCTCCACACGGAGCTGACCTTCTCCCCGGAGGATGGGGCCCAGGGTGGAGGAGGCGGTGTCCCACCATCCCTCGGGCAGGTGGAACCCTTCCCCATGGACGACAAGATGGAGTCCTTCCTCTACCGGGGCGGGGCGGCGGAGCTGGCGGGCTGGACGGTGCCGGAGCACGGCTGGTGGTATCTGCTGGACCGGCAGGAGGACCGGGAGGGCAGCATGCTCCAGCGATCCTCATTCAACTACACCCTGGCGGTGTACGACAGCGCCGCCGCCACCCTGTCCTATCTGGAATTTGACACCTGAGGGGGGAGCGCGGGATGGAGCGGAGGGAAAAGAGGGCGCTGGCCTTTCTGCTGGCCGCCTCGCTGCTCTGCCTAGCCCTGGTGGGCCTGGCCGCCGGGGACCCTCCGGCGGAACGGGCGGAGGCCCTCTTCCGGGCCGGGCGGGAGGAGTTCGACCGGGCGGCGGCGGAGCTGCTGGCGGGAATGGGCCGGCGGAGCTGCCCCGGGGCGTGACGGAGGTCACCCTCTACCCGGCGGGGGAGGGGCGGGTCCAGACCGTGGAGTTCTCTGCGGAGGCTGGGGGGTGGGCCCCTCCACCAGCTATTGGGGGATCAGCCATGTGCCCTCAGACGTCTGACAGGCTTCCAGGGGGGCGGCGCTGTCGGGCTGGGAGCCCTGGGACGGCGGCTGGCTCTGGAGAGAGGCGGGGGGGCGACAACCGCTGCTTTGTGCGCAGGCTGGAGCCCGGGTGGTTCTGCTTTGAGATGCGGTTCTGACCGTCCCACAGGGCGGCCCAGGGTGTGCGTTTTAAGGTAACATAAAACTATAATGTGGTAAACTCTGGAGGAAACACATGCCTGTGGTGATGCTGCTTTTGATCCTGATGCCCCTGACCATGGCGGGGGCTGTGCATGCTGTGCCAGTGTCTGTTTCTGGGGCGGGGCCGGGCGCGCCGAAGGCTGGCCCTTCTGGCCGGGGCCGTCCTGCTCCTGCTGGCGGTCTGGCTGGGGGGCGGCGCCCTGCTGGAGACGGCGGGCCTGGGCTGGCGGCGGTGGGTGTCCGGCGGACTGGTGGCGGCAGCTGCCATCGCCGCGGCTGCGCTGGCCCTCCTGCCCCGGGAGCTGCATACCTGCTGCTCCCGAGGGGCAGAGAGCCTGGGCAGGATCTGCTCCTATCTGACTGTGCTGGTGCTGGCGGCCTGTCTTGGGCTGCTATCCATGCTGGGGCTGTGGAGGATCGGGTCAGGGAGTGGGAGGGGCAGACCGTGGTGGCGGAGTACAGCGGCATTTTCCGGGAGACTGGATACCGTTATGTAAACTGGTTCGTCCACGGGGAGCAGGTCTATGTGTGGAGGACTGAGACAGTGGAGCGGCGGCGGATGGTCGGGCCCTGGCGGGGGCGGCGGCGGTCCTGACAGTCCGGTACGGGGGCGGCTTCCTGCTGGCGCTGGCCGGCCTGGGCTGGCGGTGCTGGGTCCGAAACCTGATGGTGCTGGCACTGTGCGTCCTCCTCTTCCAGGGATCTGGTATGGGCTCCAGGCCCTGGGGGAGCGCCCCCGGGTCCGGGGGCGCTGGCCGGAGATCGTCCTGGGTCTGGCCGGCGGCGCGGCTCTGGTGGGGCTGGCGCTCTTCCTTCTCCTGTTCGTCTTTTTTTCCTGCGGGATTATGACCGAGTCAGCGAGTGGGAGGGACAGACTGTGGTGGCGGAGTACAGGGGGATCGACCGGGGGAGCCATCAGTGCCCCAGGGTCTGCCGATATGAAAGCTGGCTCCTCCGGGGGAGGAGCTGGGGCCCGGGAGGTGACGGGGATGGACACTGTGAGCTGGCTCAGTTTTTTACCGCCTCCGGCCTGGGGGCGGCCCTGGGGGTGCTGTCCCTGACGGCGCTGGGGGGCCTGCCTGTATCTGAGAGCCCCAGGGCAGAGGCGTCTGGCCATCCTGGCCGCGGCGCTGGGCTGTGCTGGTCCTCCAGTATGGGGGCGGCGCCCTGCTGGAAGAACGGGGGCTCTTCTGGCGGGGGTGGGTCCAGACCGCCCTGTCCCTGACCGGGGGGCGGGCTGGCTGTCCTCCTGCTGGCGGGGACCATCCGGGGCCTGGGGGCGCTCTGCCTGGGGAAAGACTGGGTGACAGCGGTGTGCGTCCTGGGCTGTGCGGCAGCCCTGCTGGGGCGGCCGCCTGCGCCGGAGCGGGGGCTTGTGGGAAGCGGCGGAGAGAACAGGTGGTCCGCCTGGCGGGAGAGACCCTGGTGGTCCGGGATGCGGATCTGCTCCACCAGGTGGGATGGCGTTATGTAAATTTGTTCGTGCATGGAGAACCACTGGCCTGTTGGCGGGTCTCATAAAAAAGAGGAGGAACACAGAGATGAACACAGCGGAACTGAAGAAGAGAGCGGGACGGACTCTGGAGCTGGGGCTGACGGCAGTGCTGACCGTCCCCGTGGTCCTGGTCATACTGGCGGCCGTGGCGGTGGTGGCGTGTGGCTGTGGGTGAGCCGCCTGCTGCCCCAGCCGGTCTATGAGCCGGAGACCTTCACCCAGGCCCGGTGGGAGGAGCTGGATGACCGGGGCGTGCTGGTAGACAGCCTGCTGGAGCAGTACGACGGGCTGGAGGGCATGGATCTGGCGGAGGTGCAGGCCCTGCTGGGGGAGCACCCCTATACCCGGGAGGACCCGGAGGTGGGGATGTACCGGGACGGCTACTACATCGGCGCGGGCCGGGAGAACAGCGGCCGGGAGGAGGTCATGGTGCTCCAGTTCCGGGACGGGGAAGTGATCCGGGTGGAGTTTGAAGACGCCGGCTGACCGGAGGGGGCGCCTTCCGCCGGACCGGTCCAATGGGACGGAGGGGCAGGCCCCGCCCTACACAGAGGCCGGAGGGCGGCGCACATTGGACCCTGCGGAGAAAAACGGGCCCCGAAGAAACGGCCGCCCCTTTGGGGGAGACCTATGGAAGGACAAAAGCGCCAGGACACAGAAAGGACGAATGACGTGGGGGACGGATGGATGAACTTGGGAGCCTGCTGCTGGGCCTGACCGCCTGGGGCATCCCAGCGGTGTATTTCTCCCGGAGAAAGCCGGGCGGGGACCGGGCAGGGCTGGCCTGTCTCCTCAGCATGGCGGCCTGCGCCGGGGCCCTGTTTTTGGGTCCTCTACAACAAGCATCTGGTGGAGCTCAGGACTGGTCCGCCCTGATGGACACCAGCGGAGCGGTGGCTTGGGTGTCCGTCCTCCTGCTGGCGGTGACGCTGATCCTGACCTGTTCTGCCTGTGGGCGGAGGGAAAGCTGAACGGGAGGGAGCGGGGCAAGGGCGGCCCAGGAGCGGAGATACGAAGGGAGGCGTGAGGCGGCGCTCTGGCCGCCCATCCGCCCGCCGCTCCATGAACAGAGAGAAAAGACGGCCAGCAGCCCCGTGGGACTGCTGAGGACAGCCGCCGCCCGGTTTCCGGGCGGCGGCTGTTCCTGGACTGCCCGCCCTGCTGGGGCGGGGCCGGCGCAGGGGAAAAATCGGGTACAACTTTTCCCATCCTCCCTCATACACATAAGCAGAGGTGATGCGCCATGGAGAAAAAACACGCGCCGGGAGGGGCTTTTGGAAAAGACGGCAGAGCTGTTCGATCTGCCTGGGACGCCCTGGCCGGACTGCCCAAGGTGGAGCTGGTAGGGGGACCGAGCTGCGGATCGAGAACCACCGGGGCATCCTGGCCTACGGAACGGAGGAGATCCACGTCAGCGGCGGGGCCTTCGTCATCAGATCACCGGCCAGGGGCTGGAGCTGCGGGCCATGACCGGGCTGGAGCTGCTCATCACCGGCCGCATCGCCGGCATCCAGCTGGCCTGAGGGGAGGGAACGCGCGTGCAGTGGATCGTGAACCGGCTGCGGGGGGAGCTGCGGGTGGTGGCCCGGGGGCCCTTCCCGGAGCGCCTGATGAACGTGCGCCCAGAATGGGATCTCCTTCTGGGCCCTGGAGTGCGGGATGGGCACACCCCTGTCCATGACGGTGCGGCAGGAGGACCGGAAGCAGCTGTGGAAGCTGGCGGGCGGGTGGGCTGCACTGTGGAGACGGAGGGGAGCCGGGGCCTGCCCGCCTTTTTGGCCCGCTTCCGCACCCGGTATGCCTTCCTGGCGGGGTTCGCACTGTCCCCTGGCAGCGGTGTGCATCCTGTCCAGCTTCGTGCTCACCATCCAGGTGACAGGGAACGAGACCGTCCCCACTGGGGTGATCCTCAAGCGAGCTGCGGCGGCTGGGGGTGCGGCCCGGGGCATACGGTCCGGCCCTGGAGCGGCGGCAGATCGCCGAGGAGGCCCTGCTGTCCCTGGATGAGCTGTCCTGGATGTCCCTGAACCTCCACGGCACCCGGCTGGAGGTGCAGGTGCGGGAGGCGGTCCAGCCCCCCGAGCTGACCAAGGAGGAGGGCCACTACCACGTGGTGTCAAAGGCGGACGGCATCGTGACCCGGGTGGAGACCATGGACGGGGAGGCGGCGGTGAAGGAGGGGACACAGTGACGGAGGGGGAGATCCTCATCAGCGGCACGGTGAGCATGGAGCCCCCATGTACAGCGACCAGCCGGTGCGCTACTACCAGACCCACGCCCGGGGCCGGGTGGAGGCCAGGACCTGGCGCACCCTCACCGCGTCCATCCCGCTCACCGCCCAGGTCAAGGCGTACACAGGAGAGGAAAAAAGCCGCTTTACCCTGACGGTCCTGGGATATCCCGTGGAATTTTATCAAAACGCTGGCATTTCCTGGCCCTGGTATGATAAAATAAGTACAGTGTACCAGGCCGGGCTGCCCGGCGGGGCTCACGCTCCCCCTGTCCTGGACGGTGGAGCGGTACCGGGCCTATGAGCCCGTCCAGACGGAGGTGGACCGCACCGCCGCCCAGACTCTGCTGGAGGAGCGCCTGCTGGCGCAGCTGAAGGAGCAGATCGGGGAGGAGGGCCGGGTGGTCTCCACCTACTACACCGCCCGGGCGGCGGACAGCTGGCTGGAGGTCACCCTCACCGCCGAGTGCCGGGAGGAGATCGGCCGGGAGGTGCCCGCGGCACCGGACGCCGGAGACAGCGCCCCGGAACAACCATAACAAGTAAGGAGATTTCCTGCAAATGACAGAACAGAGCATCAGCCTGGAGCGGCTGGAGGAGACCATCAACGTGTTCGGCTCCTTTGACGAGAACATCCGTATCATTGAGGGCGAGATGGAGGTCTCGGTGGTGAGCCGGGACTCAATGCTGAAGGTGAGCGGCGAGAACGCGGAAAACGTGATGTACGCGGTCAAGGCCATCGAGGCCCTCATGTCCCTCTCCTCCCGGGGGAGGCCATCAACGAGCAGAACGTGCGCTATATCATCCAGCTGGTCCGCAGCGGCAACGAGAGCCAGATCAGCCAGCTGGCGGGGGACGTGCTGTGCGTCACCGCCAAGGGCAAGCCCATCAAGGCCAAGACCATCGGCCAGAAAAAGTATGTGGAGGCCATCAAGAAGAACACGATCACCCTGGGTATGGGCCCGGCGGGTACCGGCAAGACCTATCTGGCGGTGGCGGCGGCGGTGGCCGCCTTCCGGGCCAAGGAGGTCAACCGCATCATCCTCACCCGCCCCGCAGTGGAGGCGGGCTGAGCGGCTGGGCTTCCTGCCTGGGGATCTCCAGTCCAAGGTGGACCCCTATCTGCGGCCCCTGTACGACGCCCTGTTCGACATGCTGGGCGCGGAGACCTACAACAAAGTATCTGGAGCGGGGGAACATCGAGGTGGCCCCCTGGCCTATATGCGGGGCCGCACCCTGGACGACAGCTTTATCATCCTGGACGAGGCTCAGAACACCTCCCGGGAGCAGATGAAGATGTTCCTCACCCGCCTGGGCTTCGGCTCCAAGATCGTCATCACCGGCGACGTCACCCAGATCGACCTGCCCGCGGACAAGGTCTCCGGCCTGCGGGAGGCTATGCGGGTGCTCAAGGGGGTGGAGGACATCTCCATCTGCCGCCTGACGGAGAGCGACGTGGTCCGCCACGTGCTGGTCCAGCGGATCATCAAGGCCTATGAGGAGGACGAGGAGCGCCGCGGTCCCAAAAAGGACAGGCGGGAGCGGCCCCTGACCTCGGGCATCCCAAAGAGGTCCCGCCCTGAAGAGCCCCCCGCGCAGGGGCGCGCGCCCGCCGGGAGAAACGATGCAGCGGGAGGAAGAGATACGATATCCATCAATGGAGGCGGGTACAAATGATATTCAATGAACGGCTGAGGCGCCTGCGGAAGGAGCGCGGTCTGACCCAGGCGCAGACGGCAGAGCACCTGTCCATCGCCTGGCGGAATTACCAGCGCCTGGAGAAGGATGGGAACGCCCCCAGCTTTCACCTTTTGTGAAGGCGGCGGAGTTCTTCGGCGTCTCCCTGGACTATCTGGCGGGCCGGACCGATGCGCGGGAGGTCAACCGGGGGACATGTCCTCCGGCGGGGCCGGAGCACCGGATCATCCTGGAGGCGGAGGTGGAGGCCCCGACACTGTGGAGCCCCTGCCCGCCGGGTCATCTCCGCCGCCCTGGGGCGGAGGGGGTGGACCTGCCCTGGAGATCAACGTCCTGCTCACCGACGACGAGGGCATCCACCAGGTGAACCGGGAGATGCGGCGGTGGACCGCCCCACCGACGTGCTCTCCTTCCCCATGTTCGACCTCTCTCCGGGGGAGAAGCCGGGGAAGAGCACGAGGACCCGGACACCGGGCTGGTCCCCCTGGGGGACATGTGCATCTCTGGAGCGGGCGGCGGCCCAGGCCGGGGAGTTCGGCCACAGCGTGGAGCGGGAGCTGAGCTATCTCACCGTCCACTCGGTGCTCCATCTGCTGGGCTATGACCACATGGACGAAGGCCCCATGAAGGCCTTCAGATGCGCCGGCGGGAGGAGCACATCCTGGAGGGGCTGGGCATCCGCCGGGGATGAGGCCACGTCCCGGGGAAGCGGGAGAAAATGTCCTGCCGGGCCCGGAGGGGATTGCGCGGGGCGGGCCGGTGTGGTACAATAAGCAGTCCCGCAGAGGCGCACCGGCCCGAAATGCCGGAGAGGCCGGCGGCCGGCCGCGGAGACAGAAAGAGAGATCTAGGAGAAAGAAAGAAAGAGATGAATATTTGGCAGAAAAAGGGCACCCGGAGTGCTGCTGTGCCTGGCGGTGGCACTGCTGGCCTGGTTTTTGGTGGAGCTGGCCCCGGCTCTGGAGATCGTGGGCAGCGCGGTGCTGGCCATCCTGTTCGGCATGGTGCTGTGCGCGGTGATGAAAAAACAAGGACAAGGTGAAGGACGGGGTGGCCTTCACCTCAAAAAGGTGCTCCAGTACGCGGTCATCCTGCTGGGCGTCGGCCTGAACCTGCGGAAGATCGGTGAGGTGGGGCTCACCTCCCTGCCCATCATCCTGTCCACCATCGCCACCTCCCCTCATCGTGGCCTTCCTCATGAGCCGGGCCCTGCATATGCCCGGGAAGATCGCCACCCTCATCGGCGTGGGCTCCTCCATCTGCGGGGGTTCCGCCATCGCCGCCACCGCCCCGGTGATCGGCGCAGACGATGAGGAGATCGCCCAATCCATCTCCGTCATCTTTCTTTTCAATGTCATCGCGGCGCTGATCTTCCCCACCCTGGGCGGGGCCATCGGGCTGAGCGACACCGGCTTCGGCCTGTTCGCCGGCACTGCGGTGAACGACACCTCCTCCGTCACTGCCGCCGCCTCCACTTGGGACACCCTGCACAACACCGGCGGCGCGGTGCTGGAGTACGCCACCATCGTCAAGCTGACCCGCACCCTGGCCATCATCCCCATCACCCTGGCGCTGGCCCTCTTCCGGGTGCGCCAGGCGGAGAAGGCCGGCGGGAAGAGCGGCGTGAAGGTGTCCGCCAAGTCGGTGTTCCCCATGTTTATCCTGTACTTTGTGCTGGCCTCCGTCATCACTACGGTGGTCACCGCCGTGCTCTCCGGTCCCAGGCCCTGGCGGGGCCAATGAGCTTTTCCCCTGCTCAAGACCCTGAGCAAGTTCTTCATCGTTCTGGCCATGGCCGCCATCGGTGTCAACACCGACATCGTCAAGCTGGTGAAGACGGGAGGCAAGCCCATCCTGCTGGGCTTCACCTGCTGGGCGGCCATCACCTGCGTCAGCCTGGGCATGCAGCACCTGCTGGGCATCTGGTAAGGACCTGCGCCCGCCCGTCAGCGGGCGGCGCCCATGAAAAACAGGGAGGGAAAACGATGCTCGCCAACTTTTTGTCCTGTGGCTCCTGCTGGCTGTTGGCGGCGGATTTCTGCTCTTTTCGGCGGGCTGCTGGCCTCCTGGATCGGGGAGGAAATGGTCTGCTTTCTGCTGGCCACCGCCCTCCTGGCCCTGGCCGGGCGCTGATCATACAGCTGCGGGAGCGGCTCCAGCAGACCCGGCGCCGGCTGGAGGAGGAGACAGACCGGCTCCGCCGGATGGAGGAGAAGCTGGACCAGCTGCTGGAGCGGGGAACGGATCATAAGGCGGAAAGTGCTCACACCGCCGGAAAAGAAAGTTGAGGAACAAACGCTATGTCCATCAAAACATCGGGAATGATCTCTATTGTAGGCCGCCCCAACGTGGGCAAGTCCACCCTCACCAATGCCCTGGTGGGGGAGAAGATAGCCATCGTGTCCAATAAGCCCCAGACCACCCGGAACCGGATCTGCGCCATTCTGAACCGGGGAGAGCCAGTTCGTCTTTCTGGATACGCCGGGCCTGCACAAGGCACGCACCCGCCTGGGGGACTACATGGTGAACGTGGTGAAGGAGAGCGTGGCCGACGTGGACGCGGTGGTGCTGCTGGTGGAGCCCATCCCCAACATCGGGGGGCCGGAGGCGCAGCTCATTTCCCGCATCAAGACCCTGGGCTGCCCCTCGGTGCTGGTCATCAACAAGGTGGACACCCTGGAGCACAAGGAGAAGCTGCTGGAGGTCATCCAGACCTATAATCAGGCCCATGAATTCAGCGCCGTGGTCCCTGTCTCGGCCAGGACCGGCGAGGGGGTGGAGGACCCCAGCTCTTCCCAGAGGACATGGTCACCGATCAGCCGGAGCGCCAGATGATGGCGGAGATCCTGCGGGAGAAGCTGCTGCTCTGCCTGGATAAGGAGATCCCCATGGCACCGCCGTGGAGATCACCAAGTTTTCCGAGCGGGATGACGAGGTCATCGAGATCGACGCCACCATCTACTGCGAGAAGAACAGCCATAAGGGGATCATCATCGGCAAGGGGGGAGCCATGCTGAAAAAGGTGTCCTCCCTGGCCCGGCAGGACATGGAGCGATTCATGGGGACCAAGGTGTACCTCCAGACCTGGGTGAAAGTAAAAGAAAATTGGCGCGACAACGTGAATCTGATCCGCAACTTCGGATACCGGGATGAGTGAGGGAAAAGACCGGGCCTAAAAATTACCGCGCATGTTTTCCACTGGAGATGCCAGCCTAAGCAGCAGAGACAGGAGGGCAAGACAGATGGAACAGAGCGGATTTTGGAACTTCTTTTTTTTGCCACCGGACTGCCCCAGGCCTATCTGGCGGCCCGGCTGAAGGAGGGGGGAGGAAGTGGTCTTCCCTCCCATGCCCCCTCCCGAGAGCGCCGGGGGCGGGACTCTGCCCCCGTCTGTGCCGGGCATGATGGCCAAAAAGGATATGGGACTGCCCGGCCGGCCGCCTCGGCGGACCGGCCGGAGATACATAGAGGAGCGGACGAGATGCATATGCGCACCAAAGCGCTGGTCCTCCGTGCGGTGGATTACAAGGAGTCAGACAAGATCCTGACCCTGCTGACCCAGGAGAGCGGGAAGCTCACCGCCTCGGCCCGGGGCTGCCGTAAGAAGGGGAGCCCGGTGGCCGCCGGGGTCCAGCTGCTGGCCTGGTCGGACCTGGTGCTGTATGAGTACCGGGGCCGCTGGACCGTGAAGGAGGCGGCGGTGGAGCGGAGTTTCTGGGGCTGCGCCGGGATGTGGAGCGGCTGGCCCTGGCCTGCTACTTCGCCGAGGCGGCGGAGGCGCTGGCGGTGGAGGACGTGCCGGCGCCGGAGCTGCTCTCCCTGGTGCTCAACAGCCTGTACGCCCTGGACCAGATGCCCCAGAAGCCCCTGGCCCTGGTCAAGGCGGCCTTTGAGCTGCGGCTGATGTGCGCTGCGGGCTATGAGCCCATCCTGGACGGCTGCGCCGTCTGCGGCGCGGAACGGCCGGAGGAGCCCCGCTTCCACCTGCGGGAGGGGCGCTCCACTGCGCCAAATGCCGAGGCGGTGTGGGGGAGGGGATCTCCATGCCGGTCTCGCCCCCGTCCTGGCCGCTATGCGGCATGTGGTCTGCGGGGACGCCCGGCGGCTGTTTTCCTTCCGGCTGGACAGCGGGGCCCTGGAGGAGCTGGCCGGGGTGAGCGAGGCGTATCTGCTCACCCAGCTGGAACGGGGCTTCCGCACCCTGGACTTCTATAAGCAGATGACCCTGCCGGCCGGGCCGGACAGGTGAGAGGGACGCTGTCCGTTCGGACGGACAGCGTCTTTTTTCCATCCGTCCAGCCTGGGCCGGACGGGGCCTCTCCTGCCTGGAGGGGAAAAGACGAGAAGTTGACATAAGTTTGGAGGAAAAAGACTGGAATTCCCTCCCCGCTTGTGCTAATATAATAAAGTGCCTGTTTCCGGAGGAGGGACTCTTCCGGGAAACGGGACAGAGTATGACAGTTTCACGGAGGTACATCGTTTTGACCTATTGGATGTCGATCTTGATGGGGATCCTGCAGGGGATCGCGGAATTCCTGCCCATCTCCAGCTCGGGCCACCTGGCCCTGTTCCAGCACTTCTTCGCCATGGAAAACGTGGAGGAGTCCCAGATGTTTTTCACGGTGCTCCTGCACTTTTCCACCCTGATCGCGGTGTGCGTCTACTACTGGCAGGACATCATCGACATGATCCGGGAATTTTTCCTGGGCATCCGGGACCTGGCCTCCAGGGGACGGCGGGGCCGGGAGAAGCTGCCCCCCGCCCGGCGGCTGGTGCTGCTCATCATTGTGGCTACCCTGCCCCTGTTTGTGGTGCTGCCGATCAAGGATCTTGTGGAGGGGGCCATGTCCAACGTGACCTTTGTCTCTTTCGCCCTGCTGGCCACCGGCTTCATCCTGTTTTTCTCCGACCGGATGGCCCGGGGCGGAAAACGGAGCGGACTGCCACTGTGCTGGACGCCCTTCTGGTGGGCTGCGCCCAGGCGCTGGGCACCCTGCCCGGCATCTCCCGGTCCGGCATCACCATCTCGGCGGGGATGCTGCGGGCTATGACCGCACCTTTGCCGTCCGGTTCTCCTTCCTGATGAGCCTGCCTGCCGTCTTCGGCGCCACCCTGCTGGAGCTGATCGACGCGGTCCAGGCGGGGATCGACACCAGCCTTCTGCCCGTCTATCTGGTGGGCATGCTGGTGGCCGGCGGGTGGGCTACTTCGCCATCCGCCTGGTGAACCTGCTGGCGGGCAAGGGAAAGTTCGGCGCCTTTGCCTACTACTGCTGGGCGGCGGGAGCCATCTCCCTGGCCGCCAGCCTGGCGGGGCTGTGAGGGTGCCCCGGACCAAGACCTGATTGACCGGAAAGGGAGGCGGACACATGGCCGCATCACAAAAGAAGACCGGAGGGAAGCGCACCCTCCTCCGGGGGAACGCGCAGGAGCGGCAGTGCCTCCGGCAGCAGCCGGGGGAACAGCCGCGGGAGCAAAAACGCCGGCCCGCCGGCCCATGCGTCGGGAGATCGGGGCGGCGGTGTGTCTGGCGCTGGCCCTGTTCGCGGCGCTGGGCTATTTCCACATCCAGGCCATTTTCATCGATTTCTTCTCCGGACTGCTGAAGGGTCCTGCTGGGCTATGGCTTCTGGCTGATGCCTCCGGCCCTGCTGCTGGCGGCCTATATCCTGGCCTTCCACCGGGGGCGGCCGGTGCGCCTGCGGGTGACCTGCGCCCCTGCTGCTGCCCCTGCTCTTCTCCTGCATCGTCCACGGGCTGCTGGGCAGGGTCCTGCCCTGGGACGCCGCCCTGGTGAAGACCCTGTGGGCGGCGGGGGAGGAGCTGACCTCCGGCGGCGTGCTGGGGCGTGCTGGCCCAGGGAGCGTCCAGGTGTTCAGCCGCCTGGGCTCCACCATCCTGTTCGTGCTGGCCTTCCTGCTGGCGGGACTGGGGGCCTTCCGCCTCTCCCTGGCCGAGGTGGCGGACTGGATCTTCGACCGGCCCCGCTATGAGTATGAGCCGGAGGAGGAGCCGGAGCGCCCGCGCCGGAGCAAGCGGGAGGAGCGGCCTGCCGCCCCGGAGCCCGTTCGGACCCCCTCCCGCCGGGCGGACATCGACATCCCGGTGGAGGACGGCCCCCTGGTGGGCAAGACGGCCCAGACCGCTCCCGAGGTGAAAAAGAAGGGGAGCTTTTTCAACCGCAAGGCAAATGTCCCCGCCCGGACCAGGTGCTGGCGGGGGCGGAGCAGCGGACGGCGGAGCAGCCCGCCCCGGTGCCGGAGCCGGCGGCAGAGCCCGCCCAGGCGGAGCTGGTCCGGCAGGCGCCGGAGCCGGCCCCCCGCGCCTGTCCCGTCTGTCCCGCCCGCCCCTGCCGGCCGCCCCCCTCTCCGGGGAGAGTCCCCGGGAGCCGGAGCGGCCAAGGTCTCCCGGGAGGAGGCACGCCAGGCCGCCCAGGAGGTGGCCCGGGATGTCCAGTCCCGGCTGGCGGAGGCGGGGGAGCACCCCTATCAGTATCCCCCCTCTCCCTGCTGAAGGAGGGACCGGGGGGACATCGGCGGGGAGGCCCTGGTGGAGCTCAACGCCAACCGGCAGCGGCTGGATGACACCATCCACTCCTTCGGCATCGACGCCAACATCGTCAACGTCACCCGGGGCCCTACCGTCACCCGGTATGAGCTGGAGCTGGATCAGGGTGTGCGGCTGAACAAGCTGACCAACCTGGCCGACGACATCGCACTGTCCCTGGGGCCACGGGGGTGCGTATCGCCCCCATCCCGACCAGATCTCTATGGTGGGCATCGAGGTGCCCAACAAGCTGGTGTCGCCGGTGAACATCCACAGCGTCATCGGCTCTAAGGCGTTCACCGACAGCCCCTCCAAGGTGTCCTTTGCCGTGGGCAAGGACATCGGGGGCAACTGCATCGTGGGCAACATCGCCAAGCTGCCCCACCTGCTCATTGCCGGCACCACCGGCTCGGGCAAGTCGGTGTGTACCAACTCTTCTGATCATCTCTCTGCTGTATAAGGCCACGCCGGACGAGGTCCGCCTGATCATGGTGGACCCCAAGATGGTGGAGCTGGGCATGTACAACGGCATCCCCCATCTGCTCATCCCTGTGGTCACCGACCCCAAGAAGGCTGCCGGCGCCCTCCAGTGGGCGGTTAACGAGATGATGAAGCGCTACCGCACCTTGCCGAGGTTGGGGTGCGGGATCTGGCCGCCTACAACGCCCTGGCCGCCAGGACGGAGGGCATGACCAAAATGCCCCAGATTGTGGTGGTCATCGACGAGCTGGCCGACTTGATGCTGGTGGCCGCCAAAGAGGTGGAGGAGTCTATCTGCCGGGTGGCCCAGATGGGCCGCGCTTCCGGCATGCACCTGGTCATCGCCACCCAGCGGCCCTCTGCCGATGTCATCACCGGCCTGATGAAGGCCAATATCCCCAGCCGGATCGCCTTTGCCGTGGCCTCCAGTCTGGAATCCCGGATTATCTTGGACATCACCGGGGCGGAAAAGCTGGTGGGACGGGGCGATATGCTCTACTTCCCCTGGGCTCCGGCAAGCCCACCCGGGTCCAGGGCTGCCTCATCTCCGACCAGGAGGTGGCCGCAGTGGTGGACTTTGTCAAGCAGAACAGCGGCGACGCCAGCTACGATGACCAGGTGATGCAGGAGATCGAGCAGCACGCCGCCGAGAAGGAGAAGGGCGGCAAGGGCGTGGGCGGCCCGCCCCCGAGGAGGTGGGGGAGGAGTTCGACGAGCTCATCGACGCGGCAGCCGAGGTGATCCTGGAGACGGGACAGGCGTCGGTCTTATGCTCCAGCGCCGCCTGAAGCTGGGCTATGCCCGGCGGCCCGGCTGGTGGACCAGCTGGAGGAGAAGGGGATCGTGGGGCCCTTCGAGGGCTCAAAGCCCCGCCAGCTGCTCATCACCAAGGAGCAGTGGCAGGAGATGAAGTACCGCCAGGGCGTCCCCGGGGGAACCCCTCCCGAGAGCGCTTCCGGGGCAGCTCCAGGCGGAGCGGAAGAGGACATGCCCCCCTTCGATGTGGGAGAGGCCCTGGACCGGGCGGAGGAGGACACCTTGTGACCCGCGCCGAGGAGAGCTCCCGGACGGCCCCTGACATAGAAGGCCCGCCGCATCACGCGGCGGGCCTTTTTCTGTGCGCAGTCCCCGGTACAGCCGGGGACGTTGTACGAGCGGAGCCTTTGAGATCGGATCATTTGTTAACTTGACCGTTTATGAAGTATGTACGCGACAAGGGAACATACCGCGATCCCGATGCCAAACGGGATGGCATAGAGAAATGCCACGCTGGCAGGTGCGCTGTAACATGAGTGCTCGATCCCGCAGAGCATATCACGATAGCCAAATGCCACAACGGCACACATGACATCTGACAACAAAATTGCGACAGCGCTAAAAAGATGACTCAATTTCCCCATAGGCTTGCCTCCGTTCATTTCTTTCGCAGGATCAGGACCGCTCCAGTGACCATCAAAAGGACGCACAGGGCGATGAGCACACCAGACCCATTGAGGGTGATCGTTGAAGCGGTATTCAGTTGCTCTGCCGCACCGGGGCTTATGACCATCATGAGTCCGGATAGTGTCAGACAGATGGCGCCAGCCAGGCAAAGACAAATGCCGGCTTTCTGATCCATGGCTTTCGGGCCCTTGGCTTCTTTTGGCGTTGACTGTGTTTCTTCTGCCCTTTCCTCAGCCCCTCTGTCCTTTACAAGTTCATCAAGGGTGATGTGGAAGCACTCGCTCAAAGCCAACAGTTTTTGAAATTCAGGCATTGATGTTCCGCTCTCCCATTTGGAGATGGCCTGTCTCGAAACGCCTATCTTCTCCGCAAGCTGCTCTTGAGAAAGGCCGCTCTTTCGTCTGAACTGATATATTCTTTCAGACAACATTTGTGTTACCCCCTTGGAAACAATATACTGCGATCCATGGTCACACGCTACCAACTACGGCTGAAACTTCCGCAACTGCCGGTTGCATCCCCTGAGATCCTTCTGTTCCGCGCCATAGATGCCCTCAGTGTACGGAGGGTATCGTCCTATCCGCACCAAGGGGACAGCCTTGGCCCCGCGGGAACGGCTCATGACACGCCGAGCCTGACAGCAGCCCAATAGTTTTGATGATCTTTCTCTGCCAGGCCAGAAAGAGACAGCCGGCAAAAAAGGAGGACAGCACCCAACAGGACAGCCCAGGGGCTTGCACCAGAGCTTTCTATGAATCCGGTCACATCATCCCCTGGGGGTGCCTGATCGGAAAGATACAGGAGGGGGACGATCCCCATGCCAGGGCAGGGGCTGTGAGGATCAAGGGAAACAGAAAAGAAAAAAATTCGATAAAGACGGACTGCGCTGCGTCCCGATAGAGCAGCATATAGGCGATGGATATGAGGACCGGCAGCAGCATTCCCGCAATATAAAAAAGAGACAGTGTCAGAGCGGTGAACGTACCGCCTTCATAGCGCATATAGGCGCCCAGAATGCTGAATTCTGTGATGCGGGCGCCGCAGGACAGCGCGATCAGGGCATGCCCGCCCTCGTGCAGAATGATATAGACCGGAATGGTGAATAGGATGCTTGCAAATAGGGATAGGATCTTTCGCGTGTTCAGGTCCATAGAGCTCCCTCCATCGTCCGTGCTGACCGTTTTTTCTCCTGCTCTTGTTTTGGGGCCCCAGGGCAGACTTTCCCCTCCGCGGTCCCGCCCCGCAGAGGGCGGGGACGCACAGACGTATCGGAGGGGATGTTTAAGCAGAGTTTTCCCTGAAAATACCCGCCGAGAATCCCTGTCGTTTCTGTTACCATGATACAATATTTGGGGGCTGTTTCAAGGCAGGAATGAGGGCGCACGAAGTGCGCCCCTACACAGACCCGGGGGCCGGTGCGGGCATCAGGCTCTGCGCCGGAGGGCCGGAAAAAGCGGCCGCGGCTCCCGGACAGGAGCCGCGGCCGCGGAGCCGGAACAGGGACGGCCGCTCAGCAGGGAGAGGAGTCCGAGCCGGGAGCGGAGAGGAGATCGGCCAGGGTCACCTGGTCCAGATATCCACAGATGAGCGCGTCAAGCCGCTCCCAGAGGGGACGGGTGCGGCAGCTGCCGGCCCGGGCACAGGGGTCGGAGCCGCAGTCGAGACAGGCCACCGGGGCCAGAGACCCCTCGGACAGCCGCAGGATCTCGCCCACGGAGTAGTCCTCCGGCGGACGGGTGAGTCGGTAGCCGCCCCCTTTCCACGCACGCCCTCCACCAGGCCGCCCTTGGAGAGGGTGGAGATGATGCTCTCCAGATACTTGCCTGAGATGCCCTGCTCCGAAGCGATGGAGCTCAGGGCGGTGTAGCAGTCCCGGCCGTGCTGGGCCAGCTCCAGCATGACCCGGAGCGCATATCTGCCCCTTGTGGAGACCAGCATGGATGTCACCTCCTTTTTGTCGCCCCTATTATACCATTGCATGGGCAGAAATTCAAGAGAGCGGCGGAGCAGAACCTTGATTTGCGTCCCGGAGTGTGGTAAAGTATGGAGCAGGGCGTGCGCTTCCTGCGGGCTGCCCAACATTCAGGACGGAGGGACCAACATGCTCTTTGTATGCTACCCCAAATGCACCACCTGCCAGAAGGCAAGGGCCTTTCTGGAGGAACGGGCGATCCCCTATGAGTTCCGGGACATCAAGCTGGACAACCCCCAAAAGGAGGAGCTGCGGGAGTGGCAGCACAGGAGCGGCCTGCCCCTCAAGCGATTTTTTCAACACCAGCGGCCTGCAATACAAGGCTCTGGGCCTGAAGGACAGGCTGCCCGGCATGGACGAGGAGGAGCAGCTGGACCTGCTGGCTGCGGACGGGATGCTGGTCAAGCGGCCCATCCTGGCGGGAGAGGACTTCGTGCTGATGGGCTTCAAGCCCGCCGAATGGGAGGCACGTTTTGGAAAAAGCGGCGGGAACGGTTGACAAGCGCCGAAATTGTGATAAAATATTGCGGTAAATGCGATGATGGAGCCAAGCGCGGCAGGCAGCCTGAAGCGAGAGGGGGCGGTGTGAGCCCTCGGCAGAAGCGGCGGCGCAGGCCACTCCGGAGCGGCCCGTGAGGAGCGGGACGGACGATCCCCGTTAGCTGGGATGCTGAGAGGCCGGAGCGCTCCCGAAAGGGCGTGCTCTGGCGATCAGGGTGGTACCGTGGTGATGATCCGCCCCTGACTTGGTCAGGGGCGATTTTTTATGGAACAAGGAGCTGATGGAATGAGACAATATGTGGTGGACGCCTTCGCCGACAGGATATTCGAGGGCAACCCGGCCGCGGTCTGCGTGATGGAGCGGTGGCCGGAGGAGGATCTGATGCTGAAGATCACCCGGGAGAACAACCTGTCTGAGACGGCCTTTGTTGTGAAAGAGGGGGGAGGAGTACCGGCTGCGCTGGTTCACCCCCGGCGGGGAGATCGACCTATGCGGCCACGCCACCCTGGCCGCGGCCCATATCATCACCAGATTCGTGGAGCCGGGAGTGGAGAGGGTCGGCTTCCAGACCCTCAGCGGACTGCTGACCGTGCGGGCGGAGGGAGAGCTGCTGAGCATGGATTTCCCCGCCTACCAGATGAAGCGGCTGGAGGTGACGGAGGAGATCACCCAGGCCCTGGGGGCGCGGCCGTCGGAGGTCTGGCGGGCCCGGGACCTGCTGTGCGTCTTTGACCGGGCGGAGGACGTGCTGGCGCTGAAGCCGGACATGGACAAGCTGCTGAAGGTGAAGGGGGCCCTGATGCAGGTCACGGCGCCGGGGATGGAGGGGTACGACTGCGTCTCCCGCTCGTTTGCCCCAAAGATGGGGGTGCCGGAGGACCCTGTGTGCGGCTCCGGACACTGCCATATCATCCCCTACTGGGCGCAAAGCTGGGCAAGACCCGGTTCGTGGCCCGGCAGGCATCCCCCAGAGGGGGGACCCTGTACTGCCGGCTGGAAGGGGACCGGGTCATTCTGGCGGGCCGGGCGGTGCTCTATGCCCGGTCCGAGCTGATGCTGGAGGACAGACCATGAAACAGAGGATCGTGCCGCTGCTGGCGGCGGCCCTGGCCCTGACCGTGATGCTGGCCGGCTGCTCCTCCCAGGAGGAGGCGGAGCCCCTGCCCCAGGGCATGGACACAGAGACCGTCCTGACCGCCGGGGAGGCTGTCCTGGACCAGCTCCTGGAGGGCGACTACGAGGCGGTATATGAGTCCTTCCGGGAGGATATCCGGGCAGACCTGACCGCCCAGAGCGTCCAGGACCTGGTGGAGCCGGTGTTCCAGGAGGCGGGGGACCATCAGGAGCTCAAGTCCGCCCAGGTCACTGGCAGCACCGAGGGGAGGAGCACGGCATCGCCCAGCTCCTGTGCATCTTCTCCCAGGAGAAGGTGTCCATCCGGGTGGCCTTTGACCCGGACATGGAGCTGATCGGCCTGTCCGCCGGACTTCAGAAGTCCAGCTGGAGCCTGTCCAATCTGGTGAACAATTTCACCGGCCTGTTCCGGGGCGACTGATGATATGGCCCGGTTATTTGTAACACAAAAACATGAAAAAATATTGGAGGTAGACCACCATGCGCGAGCCCAAGCCCTTTGGCCTGAATGAACTGAGGGAGATGTTCCTGTCTTTTTTGAGAGCAAGGGACATCTCCGCCTGCCCAGCTTCTCCCTGATCCCCCAGAACGACGCCTCCCTGCTGCTCATCAACAGCGGCATGGCGCCCATGAAGCCCTGGTTCACCGGGGGAGCAGGACCCCCGCCACCGCGTCTGCACCTGTCAGAAGTGCATCCGCGGCCATCGCCTGGTCCTGGGAGTTCCTGACCAGCCCCGAGTGGGTGGGGCTGGAGCCGACCGGCTCTATCCCTCCGTCTTTGAGGGCAACGAGACCACCCCCGCCGACGACGAGGCCATGGCCATCTGGCGGGACGAGATCGGCATTCCGGAGGACCGCATCTTCAAGTTCGGCAAGGCGGACAACTTCTGGGAGCACGGCTCCGGCCCCTGCGGCCCCTGCTCCGAGATCTACTACGACCGGGGCCCGGCCTGGGGCTGCGGCAAACCGTGCACTGTGGGCTGCGACTGCGACCGGTATATCGAGGTGTGGAACATCGTCTTCTCCCAGTTCGACAACGACGGCGAGGGGCACTACACTGAAATCAAGAACAAAAACATCGACACCGGCATGGGCCTGGAGCGCCTGGCCTGCGTGTGCCAGGGGTGGACTCCCTCTTTGATGTGGACACGGTCATGAACATCACCCACAAGGTCTCTGACATCACCAACGCCCACTACGGGGAGAGCCACGCCAAGGACGTCTCCCTCCGGGTGATCACCGACCACATCCGTTCCGCCACCTTCATGATCTGCGACGGGGTCCTGCCCTCCAACGAGGGCCGGGGCTACGTGCTGCGCCGGCTGCTCCGCCGGGCCGCCCGCCACGGCAAGCTGCTGGGCGGTCAACGACCCCTTCCTGTACGAGGTGTGCGACACCGTCATCCATGAGAACGAGGGCCACTACCCCGAGCTGCGGGAGCGGCAGGACTATATCACCAAGGTCATCCGGGTGGAGGAGGAGAACTTCGCCAAGACCATCGACGGCGGCCTGAAGATCTTCCGGGATATGCTGGAAGGGCACAAGGCCCGGGGGGAGAAGATCTTCTCCGGCGCTGACGCCTTCAAGCTGTACGACACCTACGGCTTCCCCATTGACCTGACCCTCGAGATGGTGGAGGACGAGGGCATGGACCTGGACCGGGCGGGCTTCGACAGGCCCTGGATGGAGCAGCAGCAGACTCCGGGCCCGGAAGGCCCGGGAGGCCCTGGGCGACCTGGGCTGGTCCGGGGTGGACTTCGGCAAGGAGATTCCCGCCACGGAGTTCCTGGGCTATGAGAGCCATTCTGCCCAGGGGCCAAGGTGCTGGCCCTGGTGGCGGGGGAGGAACTGCAGGGAGGAGATGGGCCCGGCGTGGAGGGGATCGTGGTGCTGGACAAGACCCCCTTCTACGCGGAGATGGGCGGCCAGGTGGCCGACCATGGCACGCTGGAGAACGACGGCTTCCGCTTCCAGGTCAGCGACGTACAGAAGAACAAGGGCGGGAAGTATATGCACTACGGCCGGGTGCTCTCCGGCAATGTGAAGGTGGGGGATACGGTCACCGCCTCCATCGACGCCAAGCGCCGCCGGGCCATCCAGCGGGCCCACTCCGCTACCCACCTGCTGCACAAGGCGCTCCGCACCGTGCTGGGCGACCACGTGCAGCAGGCCGGCTCCCTGGTGGAGCCCGGACTCCTCCGCTTCGACTTCACCCACTTCTCCGCCATGACGCCGGAGGAGCTGAGCGAGGTGAACCGCCTGGTGAATGAGTCCATCCTGGAGGGATATCCGGTGGACACCAAGGTGATGGACATCGAGGAGGCCAAGAAGACCGGCGCCACCGCCCTGTTCGGCGAGAAGTACGGCGACACCGTCCGGGTGGTGGACATGGGGCGGTATTCCGTGGAGTTCTGCGGAGGCACCCATCTGGACAACACCGCCAAGGTGGGCGTGTTCCACATCGACAGCGAGTTCTCCGTGGCCTCCGGCGTGCGCCGGATCGAGGCCACCACCGGCCAGGCCTCCCTGGACGTGATGGACCGCAACCAGGAGCTGCTCTTCCAGACCGCCGCCGCCCTGAAGGCCAAGCCCGGCGAGCTGCGGGAGAAGGCGGAGCACATCATGACGGAGATGAAGGAGCTGCGCCAGTCCCTGGAGAAATTCCGGGCCAAGGAGGCTCTGGGCGAGGCCGAGCGCTTCCTGTTCTCCGGCCACGATGTGGGCGGACTGAAGGTGCTCACCGCCACCGTGCCCGATGCCGATGCCAACCGCCTGCGGAAGATGGGCGACTTCCTGCGTGACAAAGAGCCCAACGTGGTGGCCGTGCTGGCCTCCGTCAACGGGGAAGAAGATCACCTTCCTGGCCGTGTGCGGCAAGGGGAGGCCGTCAAGCGGGGCGTGAAGGCCGGCGACATTGTCAAGCAGGTCTCCGCCATCGCGGGCGGCTCCGGCGGCGGCAAGCCCGACTCCGCCATGGGCGGCGGCAAGGACGTACTGATGCTGGATAATGCCCTGGCCATGGTGGACAACGTGGTGTCCATGAAGCTGGGACTGTAAAGCCGCGGAAGCCGGCGTCTCTGCCGCCGGCCAAACCGGAGCCCAGCGAAGCGGGTCCGGTTTGAAAGGCGGAAAACAGGAGTTTTCGATGATAAGAGATCGTCCGGAGCCTCGGCTCCGGGACGGTCTCTTATATCAAGCTGGCCATTGGCTGAGCCGGAGGTTATGAGGGGCCCTCCCCGGGGATGCGGCGGGAAACGGCCGGCGCCCATACAACGGACTTTTGGACGGCCCCTGCATACCATCTGGAAAGGCGGAAGCCCCGCTGTCAAAGGACAGCGGGGCGCCTTTTTTGAGCTTACAGGACTTTGGAGAGGAAGAGCTGGGTGCGGGGGTGCTTAGGATTGGAGAAGAAGGCCTGGGGCTGCTCCTGCTCCAGGATCTTTCCGCCATCCATGAAGAGCACCCGGCTGCCCACCTCCCGGGCGAAGCCCATCTCATGGGTGACCACCACCATGGTCATTCCCCTCATCGGCCAGCTGCTTCATGACCTCCAGCACCTCACCTACCATCTCCGGGTCCAGGGCGGAGGTGGGCTCGTCAAAAAGCATCACCTTGGGCTTCATGGCCAGGGCCCGGACGATGGCGATACGCTGCTTCTGGCCGCCGGAGAGCTGGGTGGGGTAGGAGTCCGCCTTCTCCTCCAGGCCCACCCGGCGGAGCAGGGCGGTGGCGGTGTCGTTGGCCTCCGCCTGGCTCATCAGCTTGGTGCGTACCGGGGCCAGGGTGATGTTGCGCCGGATGGTCATGTTGGGGAAGAGGTTGAAGTGCTGGAACACCATCCCCATCTGCTGACGGACCAGGTTGATCTCCACCTTGGGGTCGGTAATCTCTGTGCCGTCGAAGGTAATGGTCCCCTTGGTGGGGGTCTCCAGCAGGTTGAGGCAGCGGAGGAAGGTGGACTTGCCGGAGCCGGAGGGGCCGATGATGACCACCTTCTTCCCCCACCTGGATGGACTCGGTGATGTCGTCCAGCACCAGGTGGTCGCCAAAGGACTTGCTCAGATTTTTAACGTCGATCACTTTGACGCAGCCTCCTTTCCAGTTTGCCCAGAAGCCAGGTGAAGATCATGACCAGAACAAGATACATGCAGGCGATGCCGATCAGAGGGAACATTGCCTCGTAAGTACGGCCCATGATGCCCCTGGGCGGCGTGGAGCAGCTCCTTGCCGCCGATGATCGTGATCAAAGAGGTATCTTTGAGCAGGATGATGAACTCGTTGCCCAGGGCGGGCAGGATGGCCTTGATGGCCTGTGGGATGACAATGAAGCGCATGGTATCAAAGTAATTTAGCCCCAGGGAGCGCCCGGCCTCCATCTGGCCAACCTCCACCGCCATCAGGCCGCCCCGGATGATCTCCGCCACATAGGCCCCGGAATTGATGCCCAGGCCCAGGATTCCAATTTGGGGTGAAATTGCGGCTGCTGACGAATACCACGGAGCCCAGATCAGCAGCTGCAGCATCATAGGGGTGCCCCGGATAACGGTGACGTACACCTTGCATACCCCGTTGAACAGGCCGAGGACCGGGTTCCTGGGCGGTCGGCGCGCTGCTGGTCGTGGGCGGTGCGCACCAGAGCCACCAGGATCCCCAGGACTACGCCCAGGACCAGGGCCAGAGCAGTGGCGGTGAGGGTGGTCCCGATCCCGTCCAGATACTGTTTCCAGCGGTCCGCCTCAATAAAGGCCATATAGAACTTCACATAAAATTCCTGCCACCAGGCGACGGCGTCTGCAACAGCCGGGTCAGCGGAGAGCATCATCCCGCGCCATAGCTCATAATAGTAGGCCAGGTCCATTGTTCTACCCCTCTCCTCTTTGTTTCGTAAGCGCGAAGGGAAAAGGGCGGCCAGGGGCCGCCCTTTCTGATCTGGCGGCGGACGATCAGCCCTCCGCGGGGATGTACTTCTCAATGATGGACTGAATGGTCCCGTCGGCGGTGAGCTCGGCCAGCGCGCCGTTCACGGCGTCCACCAGAGCGGTGTTGCCCTTGGCCACGCCGATGGCGTAGTCCTCGTTGGCATACTCGGTGTCCAGAATGACCAGGCCGGGGTTGGCGGCCACGAACTCCTGGGCAGGGGCCTTGTCGATGACCACGGCGTCCACCTTGCCGTTGAGCAGGTCCTGCACGGCCACGATGCCGTCGTCATAGAACGGCGATCACATGGTCCTCGCCGTAGTCGTCGGTGCAGTAGATGTTGCCGGTGGTGGCCCGCTGGGTGCCGATCAGCTTCTCGCCCAGGTTGTCCAGGGTGACGTCGGAGCCCTCGGGGACGATGACGACCTGGACGCCGGTGGCGTAGCTGTCGGAGAAGTCCATGACCAGCAGACGATCCTTGGTAACGGACAGGCCGGCCATGCAGATGTCGCTCTTACCCTGCTGGACCGCCAGCTGGGCGGCGTCGAAATCCATGTCGTCGATGACCAGCTCCAGGCCCAGCTTGTCAGCGATGGCGCCGGCGATTTCGGTGTCGATGCCCACCACATTGCCGCTGTCGTCGGTCATCTCATAGGGAGGGAAGGCGGCGTTGGTGGACATGATGAGCTTGCCGGCCTCCACGGTGGTCAGCTCGGCGGGGGTGCTGGTGCTGCCGGTGCTGGAGCCGGCGTCCCCGGCGGAAGAGGACACGCCGGAGGAAGCGGCGGGGCCGAGGAAGCGGAGCCGCTTCCGGAGCCGCCGCAGGCGGCCAGGCTCAGGGCCATGGCCAGGGACAAGGTCAAAGCAAGAAACTTTTTCATTCAAACAGATCTCCTTTATTTTGGTGCCCCGGCAAGCCAGGGCGATACCCTGAGTATAAACCACTATTCTATGCATAGTCAATAGATAAATATGCGAATTTGAGAAAAATAAGGCCGTCTTTTGGTGAAAAGCGAATACCAGAAAAGAACGCACCGGCAGGAGGAGAAAATCTGCGAAGCAGGCCGCGGACGGGGAGGCGGCCCCTGACAAATATTCATACAAAAGCGTATATTTGAATAGCAGAAAAAGGGTGGAACTTTTTTCCCTTTTCTTCGTCTATTTCAGAGGATACCCTGGAAAAGGATGCAGAGTTCATTAAAATTTGATGAAGGCTATTGCAATTTTTCGGGGACGCGCTATCCTATAAAAATACGGCATATTTGGTCTGCCGTTTTTGGAGGATAAACATGAGAGCGCTTTTCTGTAAAGATACCCTGCTGCGTCCTTTCCGAAGCATGCGGGGGGACCCGGACCGGTGGATCTCCCGTCTGGTGTTCCTGCTGGGGCCGTGGGCGGCCCTCTGGATGGTGGAGATCCTGAATGAGAACGATGTGTTCCAGGATCTGGCGGCCTGGCAGGTGCTGATGAACATGATCTGGTATTACCTGCTGTTCGCCCTGTGCCGGCTGATCCTGGGGCGGCGGCGGCGATCTGCGGCGGTGGCGGTCACCCTGTGCTTCCTGGTGGGGCTGCTCAACCACTATATCCTGCGCTTCCGGGGCGCATCCTGTTCCCTGCCGATGTGGCGGGCTGGCGGACGGCGGCCAACGTGGCCAGCGGCTTTGACTACTCCATGGACCAGTATATCGTCCAGGCGGCCGTCCTGCTGGTGGCCTACCTCTTCCTGGTCTGGGCCTGCCCGGCCCAGCGGCGGCGGGACCGGATGCCCCGGCTGGCCGGAGCCCTGCTGATCCTGTTCGGCGCGGGTTACAGCTTCGCCTTCTTCTGCACCGGGATGCTGCCCGCCCTGGGCATCTACACCCAGCAGTGGGTCACCCAGGCCAACGGCTTCCTGCTGAACTTCACGGTAGCCATGCGGTACAGCTCGGTGGACAAGCCGGAGGATTACAGCCGGGACCGGGTGCTGGAGCTGGCGGAGGAGTACCCGGCGGTAGAGGCGGACGGCTCCGTCACCCGGCCGGTGAACATCATCGCCATCATGAACGAGTCCTTCGCGGACCTGACCATTTTGAGGGGCTGGAGCTGGAGGAGGACCCCACTCCCTTCCTCCACTCCATGACCGAGAACACCATGAAGGGCTGGATGTACGCCCCGGTCACCGGGGGCGGGACGGCCACGGTGGAGTTCGAGTACCTCACCGGCTTCTCCAGCCTGTTCCAGCCCCCTCACACGGTGGCCTATCAGCTGTATGTGGAGGAGGGCATGCCCTCCCTGGCAGCCCTGGCTGGGAGCCAGGGGTATGAGACCACCGCCTTCCACCCCTATATGTCCTCCGGCTGGAACCGGCCCATCGCCTACCAGTGCCTCAGCTTTGACCACCAGCTGTATCAGGAGGACGTGGAGGACCCCTATCTGATCCGCCGCTATATCTCGGACAGATCGGACTACGAGACCATCTTTGACGTGACCGGGACCACCTCTCCCGCCTTTGTCTTCAATGTGACCATGCAGAACCACAGCGGATATGCCCAGGGATGGAACAACCTGACCAAGACCGTCCGGCTGTCCACCCAGCTGCGCACGGCGGACAGCAGTGCCGAGCAGTATATCGCACTGGCCCAGGCCAGCGCCGACGCGCTGGAGGAACTGATCGGCTATTACAGCCAGGTGGAGGAGCCCACCCTGATCGTCTTTTTCGGGGATCACCAGCCGCCCCTGAAAAATGCCTTCTACGAGGAGCTCTACGGGAAAAAAGCTGTCGGAGCGCACCACGGCGGAGGTGCTGCAGCAGTACGCCGTCCCCTTCTTCTTATGGGCCAACTACGACATCCCGGAGCAGAGCGGCGTGATCCTCAGCCCCAACTATCTGGGGGTGCTCACCGCTCAGACGGCCGGCCTGCCCCTGACGGGCTATATGAACTTTCTGGACCAGATGTACCAGGAGCTGCCGGTGATCACGCCGGTGGGCCTGATCACCGCGGACGGCCAGACGCTGACGGAGTCGGAGCTGAACGAGGAGCAGCAGGAATGGCTGTGGAAGTATGAGACGTTCAACTACTGCGGCATGATCGACCTGTTTGACGAGGCGCGGCCCTTCTTCTGCCCGCCGCAGGACAGGGGAGCAGAACGGATAGATGCGGTGTGAAAAAGGCGGGAACATCTGAAATGATGTTCCCGCCTTTTTTTACTGATTCAGTCATCGTTCTCTTTACGACGATCCTTCAAAAATAAATGCACCCGCCGGATGCAGTATTGCGTTCTCATGACACAGTTTGATCGAACATGACCGCATCCGCTAAGTCTTGATTGGCATTTGATAGTTCTGGGTCTGCAATAGATACCGGAGCATCACGCTTCACGATCTCTGCTCCTGTGAAATCCCATCCGCCGCCAGGAGCGGCTTCGTTTGTATTCACCATGACTTCCATATCATGATACGTGAATCTTAACCAGCCCTCTCCAGTTATTACCTCTGGCCCCAACAAGTACTCATAGTCGTCCACACCGATCCAGGAAAAAAGAAATCTTCAAAGGACATGTCATCTTCCATGTCTGGAAAGAGTATGCTTGCGGTGGTGACAAAAACCGGCGCATTTCAGCTGGTCTTCACATTCGTTCATAGCCTTTTCAGCATCACCGCTCTGTGTTCCAAAAAAGTAGTAAAGATATTCCGCCTCAGGGGTCCCCAAAACATATAGCAGCGCTATCCGGAGATCCATCTAATCTTACAATCAATTCGCCTTCAGGATGCTCTTTTTTAATTCACTCAGTGTTTTTCCAATGTCATGAAAAAATTCAGGCGTTTGGCCGCTGGGGGCCGCAGGCGCGCAGGCAGAAAATGTGAATGATACAAGCAGACACATTATGATTGCAATGACTGCGTTTCGTTTCATGTTGACCTCCGTTTTTGTGATATGATACTTTTATGGTCTAATATGGTCTTGCAGAAAAGAAATGAATTGATCTTTATTACCTGAGACCATGTCTTTCTTTTTGCAAAATAGTTACCTGTTCATTCCATGTCAAAAGAAATAAATCTTTTGTTTCATATATAAAATTAAAATCAGAATATGGAACTGTCTGCTGGTCTGCAATTTTCATTCCGCCTTGCGTGAACTGAACACGAACAGGGGGAGGAGCCTCTAAACCCTTCAAAAGTTTTACTGCGGCTTGATTAAAACGCTCGCTTTGTAGCTTTTGGGCTTTACTGCTCCATAGAGTAAACACACCGAGCAAAAGGCCCAAAATACCCGCAAATAAAGGGACTGCCAGTTCTTGCGGCTCCATTAATCCCGGGATAAAGCAAAAATGCTCCCATAATGATAAGTAAAATACCATATACCCTGTATCGCAAGCGCCGTCTTTTTAAAACAATTTCAGAAACTTTTTTTGAGTTAAAATAATCGGTGATTTTCCACATCTTCGGGTATTTTTCTCTTGAGATGGATTCAGTCCTTTTTCTAATGCACAACTGACTTGTGGAACAAGAGATGCTCCATCATATGGAGAGAGCTGAAATTCATAATCCATAGCAGTTTCCCTTTGAAATGAAATATTGTGAGTGAAATATAGCATAGAACAGCGAAAAGGGCAAGGGCGGAGTTGGCAGAGCGGAAAGCACAGCAGGAACAAGAAAAGTCAAAACAGGACTAAAGCACAAGGCGGGAATATCTATAACGATGCTCCCTCCTTTTTATTAACTCGTTAGATGCTTTTTTTCCAAATAGAACAAAAATATATGGAGGCAATATCCAGTTGATTACAGCAGAAATCCAAACATTTTGAGTAACTTGGAATAGCAGGCTTGAAATAAGACTATCCCACTCTGTTAACTCGGCAAAATAAAAAGAAAACATTCCTTGCATTTTATAAGCAATTAAGCCAAATACAATATTGAGTACAACCAAAACAGACGCAGAGCAAAAAAGTTCTTTGTGAGTCATTTTACGAAAAAAAAAAATCCACCAATTGCAACAACAATTATAAATAGCACAATATTAAGAATTAACCGTCGTGTACTATCTGTAGATATTGACCCGTCTGGCAATGTTACTATTGTCCATCTTACCAAAAAACGAACTTCCAGTTGAAAGCATATCCAACTTGCAACTATACAATATAGAGGAATTTTCCACCATGATTTTCTCATATAACACACCACCTTTATTCAGTTTATATAATTATATATGGATTTCATAAAAAGGCAAGGGCAGGAAAACCAATCCTGCCCTTGTCCATCAAAACATTTTCAATAGAAATGATAAATCCGAACTACACTACCCACTTGGATAATGTAGTTCGGATTATCATTGTTTGGTCCGAGTGCTGAGATTCGAACTCGGGGCCTCTTGAACCCCATTCAAGCGCGATACCAAACTTCGCCACACCCGGAAAGCCGCGGTCCGAAGTGAACTCACCGGACAGCTTTTGTATATTACCACACCTGTCAAAATAATGCAAGCCCTTTTTGGAAAAAAAAACCTTGAAAAATTTTTTGGCGGGCGTCTCCGGGGGCGGGAGAGGGCCGATTGGGTCAGTCCTCAAAGGAGAAGATATCCTCCACAGTGCACCCAAAGACATGGGCGATGTCCATGGCCAGCTTCAGGAGGGGTTGTAGTGTCCATTTTCCAGGTGGCCGATGGTCTCCCGCCGCACGCCCACCCGCTGGGCCAGCTCCTCCTGGCTGAGCCGGTCCCGGAGGCGGAGCTCCCGGATCTTGGTGTGCAGGCTCATGCGCAGTCCCTGCTTTCCTTCCACTCCAGCCAGGTGTGGAACAGGCAGAAGAAGATCAGGGGAGAGGGCGAAGCTGAGGCCCAGGGCCTGGGGCATGGGACTGGAGCCGGGCTCCAGGAGGTAAAAAAGAGGAGCAGCAGCGGAGCCAGGAGCACGCACTCAGCCAGGAAGGCGCTGGTGGCCGCCCGGCGCAGGGTGAGCAGGAAGAGCTCGTCCGGGTTGACCCACAGGTAGCGCAGAAAGACCAAAAAGCCGAGAAAGCCGAGAAAATCCGCGTCCCCGGTGGGGAAATAGATCAGGGCGGCCAGGGCGGGGAGTGAGAGCAGGGGACAGATAGTTGAACGGGTGCCGCATAGAGAGGCTCCTTTCTGAGATGAGAGATATTTCTCACATGTTGTGAGTGAAATATATCACATCCCTGGAGAGATGTCAAGAGAGATGTGCGAAAAATATCACACAAAAAAGGAGGCATAGGCGGGGGCCTGTCCTCATAGGATGAGTCAAACGGAGGTGGACAGGCTGATGACGCAGAGAGAATCCGGCGTGGAGCAGGCGGCGCGGGTCCTGCCCCTGCGCCTGCGGGCGGGGTGATGTCCCTGCCGGAGGACCGGCGGAGCCAGATCGAGGAGCTGCGGCTGCGGGTGGGGCTCCCTATGGCGGCAGTGCTGCCGGAGGGGAGAGGGCACTGGCCGGGCCCCCCGTGACCCAGCAGGAGCTGGAGCAGCTGCTGGAGCTGGCCACCCGGGCCTCGGTCCACGCCGTGCTGGACCAGCTCAGCCGGGGGTACCTGACCGTCCAGGGGGGACACCGGGTGGGGCTGTGCGGCACGGTGGCCCTGGAGGACGGGGCAGTGCGGACCATCCGGAAGCTGTCCTCCGCTGCGGTGCGGGTGGCGCGGCAGTTCCCGGGGCGGCGGAGGAGGTGCTGCCGTCGCTGTTAGAGAGCGGGCGGCTGGAGAGCGCCCTGATCCTGGCCCCTCCGGGGCTGGGCAAGACCACCCTCCTGCGGGATCTGGTGCGGGCCGTCTCCGCCGGGGAGGGGGCGCCTCCCCGGCGGGTGGGGGTGGCCGACGAGCGGGGGGAGATCGCGGCGCTGTTCGACGGGGTCCCCCAGCTGGACGTGGGCCCCCGCACCGATGTGATGGAGGGGTGTCCCAAGGCGTGGGGGCTGATGACCCTGCTGCGGGGGATGAACCCCCCAGGTGCTGGCGGTGGACGAGATCACCGCGCCGGAGGACGTGGCGGCGCTGGTGTCCGCGGCGGGCTGCGGCGTGACACTGCTGGCCACCGCCCACGGGGCGGGACGGAGGACCTGTCCCGGCGGAAGCTGTACCGGGGGCTGCTGGAGGAGGGGTCTTCCGGCGGCTGGTCCGCATCCGCAGGGAGGCGGGCCGGAGGATCTATGAAGTGGAGGTGCTGGAATGATCCGGATGCTTGGCGCGGTCTGCCTGGCGGCGGGCCCGGTCTGGCTGGGAATGAGCGCTGCGGCGGAGCTGGCCCACCGGGGAGCGGGCCCTGGGGGCCCTGTGCGCCGGACTGGAGCTGATGGAGCGGGAGCTGGCCCTGCGGCTGACCCCGCTGCCCCAGCTGATGGAGGAGCTGGCTCACCGGACGGGAGGAGCCCGCCCGGCGCCTGTTCTCCGCATGCCGGCGGGCGCTGGACGGACTGGAGCAGGGAGACCTTTGCCCACGCCTGGCGGCGGCTCACCGACCAGCTTCCCGTCTCACCGGAGGCGAAGCGGGCCCTGTACCCCCCCTGGGGGAGGTGCTGGGGCGCTATGACGGGCGGGGACAGCAGGCGGCCATCGCCGGGCCAGGTGGGAGCTGGAGGGACTGCGGGCCCGGGCCGGGGAGGAGCGTCTCCGGCTGGGAAAGGTGTACGGGGCCCTGGGGGGTGACAGCGGGGGCCTTTCTGGTCATCCTCCTTTTGTAAAAAGTGGAGAATCTGCCGCCGGCCCGGAGTTCCGACGGAAAAACCGGGACAAGTCGGTACAGTTACTGAGGAGCGGAAAAGAGGGATCTGACGTTGGATGTGGATTTGATTTTTAAGATCGCGGCCATCGGCATCCTGGTCGCGGTGCTCAACCAGGTGCTGAGCCGGGCCGGGAGGGACGAGCAGGCCATGATGACCACCCTGGCGGGGCTGGTGGTGGTGCTGATGATCGTGGTGCAGGAGATCGCCCAGCTGTTCACCATGGTCAAGACCCTGTTCCACCTGTAATGGAGGGGATCATGCAGATCGCCGCTCTGGCGGTGACAGCAGTGCTGTGCGCCGCAGTGATCCGGCGGGGCGCGCCGGAGGCGGCGCTGGTGCTGGTGCTGGCGGCGGGGTGCTGGATGCTGATGCTGGCCGCCGGCGCCCTGGGTTCGGTGGTGGAGGCCATCGGCCGACTGGCCGGGCGGGCGGGGCTGGACAGCACCCTGGTGGAGCCGGTGCTGAAAACGGCGGCCATCTCCATCCTGACCAAGGTGACGGGGAGGTGTGCCGGGCCGCCGGGGAGGGGGCGCAGCGGCCTTTGTGGAGGTGGCCGGGACCATCCTGGCCCTGGCGGTGGCCCTCCCGCTGGCGGAGGGAGTGCTGACGATGATGGCGGAGTTGCTGGGATGAAACAGGTGTTGACAGTGGTGGCGGTGATGCTCCTGCTGGCGATGCCCTGCAGGGCGGCGGGGGAGCCGGAGCAGGTGGAGGGGCTGGACGAGCTGTGGCAGGCGGCGGAATCCTACGGCGTGGAGCCGGACGGGGATTTGAGCGGCGGCCTGTCCGGCCTGGCGGAACAGGCCCTGGGACAGGCGGGGCTGCTGCGCCGTAGCGCCCAGACCGGGCTGAAGCTGCTGGCGGTGGCGGTGTTCTGCGGTCTGGCGGAGGGGGTGTACGCCGGAAAGCGGGAGGGGCCTCAGGCGGTGCAGATGGCAGGCGCCCTGGCGGTGACCGCCCTGTCGGTGAGCGACATGCAGACCATGATCGGTCTGGGGCGGCAGACAATAGAGCAGATGGACGGCTTTGCCGGGCTGCTGCTGCCGGTGGTGGCGGTGCTGACCGCAGCCACCGGAGCGGCCACCGGGGCGGCGGTGCGGCAGGGGCCACCGTGCTGTTCTCCGACCTGCTCATCGGAGCCATCGACACCCTGCTGGTGCCCATCGTCTACGCCTATGTGGCGGCGGTGTGCGCCGCCCACGCGGCGGTGGGGGAAACGAGGGGTTGAAAAAGCTGGCGTCGGTGCTGAAATGGTGGTCACATCCCTGCTCACCGCCGTCCTGCTGGCCTTTGTGGGCTATCTCACCGCCAGCGGGGCCATCGCCGGCTCGGCCGACGCCGCCGCGATCAAGACAGCCAAAATGGCCATCTCGGGCCGTCCCGGTGGTAGGAGGCATCCTGGCCGACGCGGCGGAGACCGTGCTGGTGGGGGGCCGGCGTGCTGCGGGGGACGGTGGGGATCGTGGGGATGCTGGGGTCCTGGCCATCTGTCTGATCCCTTCCTTCAGCTGGCATTTTCACTACCTCACCTATAAGCTGGCGGCGGCGCTGATCGGAACGGTGTCTGACAAGCGGCTGTCCGACCTTCTGGACAGTATCGGCGGGGCCTTCGGCATCGTGCTGGGCATGACCGGAGCCTGCGCCCTGATGCTGCTGGTCAGTCTGGCATCGGCGGTAAAGGCGGTGACGCCATGATGGATACGGCCCGGGAGTGGCTGCTGGGAGTGACGGCAGCGGCCATCCCTGGCAGCCCTGGCCGAAGGGCTGATGCAGGAGGGCGGACCCAAGCGGGTGGGGCGGCTGGTGTGCGGACTGGTGCTGCTGGCGGCGGTGTTCCGTCCGGCGGCGGAACTCACCCGCCGGCGGAGGGCGGGCTGTCCGGGTATTCGGCACAGATCGAGGAACAGGCGGACCGGCTGAGGACAGATACAAATGACTGGATGAAGCTGGTCATAGAGGAGCAGTGTGCCGCATATGTTATGGACAAGGCGGCGGAGCTTGGGATCACCTGTCAGGTCCGGGTGACCTGCACCCAGGAAGAGGCGGGGTGTTCCCCCGGAGGTGCAGCGTGACGGGGGACCTGGCCCAGGAAGAACAGGAACAGCTTGTCCGGGAGATCCAGAGTGATCCGGACATCCCGGCGCAGCGGCAGGAATACATAAGGGAGGAGTCGCCGTGAAAGAGATCTGGCCCCAGCTGCGGGAGCGTTGGAAGGGGGCGCTGAAACGGTATCAGTATGTACTGCTGGTGATGGCGGCGGGGGTGCTGCTGATGATGCTGCCCATGGGTCCGTCCGGGGGGAGCGAGGAGGCCCAGGGCCCGCCGGAGGGGGAAGGTCAGTTCGACCTGGAGTTGTTTGAGGAGAAGCTGTCTCAGGTGCTCTCCGATATCCAGGGGGCGGGAAAGACCCGGGTGGTGCTGACCCTGAAGAGCGGCAGCCGCCAGATCCTGGCCCAGAACGTGGAGCGGGACGGGGAGCGCTCCTCCGCCTCCGCCGTCACGGTGGGACAGGGGGGGGACGGAGGGGGTGGTGCCCCTCTACACTCTGACGCCCCAGTTTCAGGGGCGCTGGTGGTCTGTCCCGGCGGGGGCGACCCGGCGGTCCAGCTGCGGCTGCTGGAGGCGGTCTCGGCCCTCACCGGCCTGGGCAGCGACCGCATCTCCATCTGTGAAGGAAATTAAAATTTTGAATTTGAGGAGGACATGGGTATGAAGACAAAGGGAAAAGGCGTGAGCCTGTCTCAGCTCTGGAAGCGGAACGCGGTGGTGGCCGCCATCGCCTTGTTCGTGTGCGCGGCGGTCTATCTGAACTGGAACTACGAGCAGGAGACGGCGGCGGGAAAGACCCTGGGGAGTCCACCATGGTGGACGGACAGACGGAGGACCCGCTGGTGGGGCCTCCGGCACTGCCGGACAGGAGGACCCGACAGCGGGCACGGGTGAGGCGGGGCAGACGTCCTCCTCCTCCAACAGCTACTTCGCCACTGCCCGCCTCAACCGCCAGCAGGCCCGGGACAGCGCCCTTACGCTCCTGCAGGATGCCGCCGCCCGGGAGGACGCGGACGAGACGGTGAAGGAGCAGGTCAACGACACCATCCAGACCATGGCCGATTACACCGTCACCGAGGCCCAGATCGAAAATCTGGTGCTGGCCAAGGGATATGCCGACTGCGTGGCCTTCATCGGGGAGGACTCCCTCAGTCTGGCGGTGGCCGCGCCGGAGGGCGGCATCACGGAGGCGGACACCGCCCGCATCGTGGACATCGTCACAGAGGTGGCCGGCTTCACCGCCAGCCAGATCAAGATCATTGAGGTGGAGTAGAGACGCGGGGAAAATAGGATAAGAAAGAAGAGGGAGCGCTGCTCCCCTTTCTTTCTTATCTGATTTCTGCTGGGTGAGATGTCTCTATAGATCTCGCTATGTGTTGATTGAAGCAGAGAGACATGATAAAATAAGAAAAATTTGTTTTTCATCCCGCGTATTGCAGCATAATCGAAAGAATAAGAAATTTAACTTGTGAGAGGGTAGATCTGATGTTTTACAAATCAGTTGTCGTGGAATGTTCTACCGGTACAGAAGACCTGGCAAAGGCTATCGAAAAAAGGCGGAAGAAATGATGAAGAAAGGTACATATAAATTGGCAGCCATGTCGACAGTCGGAACAGATCAAGCAATTCTGATATTTGAAATTTAGAGTATTGCCCATGAAATTTTCAAATTTATTGAGCAGCAGCTATCTGTGGACATATCTTCTTCCGTGATTTTGACGGTGGGAGGTCATTTATATCCAAAACCACTTCAAAAGGCAAAAGGGACTTTTTGAGGTTTCAGTTGTCAAAGCGCCTCTGCTGTGGTACAATAGTGAACAAGATCTCCGCAGACGCGGAAACTGTGACGTGAAGGAGCGTGACCATCCGTGAGTGAGAATAGAGAGTACGTCTCCCGCTCTGACGAGCTGGGCAATATCCATATTTCCGGGGAGGTCCTGGCCAGCATCGCTGCCGCCGCCGCTTTGGAGGTGGAGGGAGTCAGCGGGCTGAGTGCCAACCTGGGCAGCGACATCGCCGAGCTGCTGGGCAACAAGAAGAACCTGGCCAAGGGAGTCCATATCCAGGTGGAGGACGAGCAGGTCACGGTGGAACTGGCGGTGCTGATGTCCTATGGACACACCATCCCCGAGGTGGGACGGGCCGTGCAGGACGCGGTGAAGAGCAGCGTGGAGTCCATGACCGGCCTGACGGTGGCCGCAGTCAACGTGGGCGTGGGCGGGATCACCCTGGAGAAAAAAGGAGCAGCAGACCGGCTGATCTCTGCGGCCGCAGCTGAAAATGGAACAGAAGCGGGGGCCGAGCCATCGGCCCCCCGCTTTTGCAGGATCTGTGTCCCCTCCGCTGGTTTTTCTTGCTTTTTTTCGGAAAAGAGGTACACTAAAAACAAAGGCAGAGTAGGGGCATGCGTGCTGGTCCCAAAGGGGACCGTGTAGTGCCGGCGGGACGGGGAGTTGTCCGCCGGACGAACAGCGCAGACGCGCGGCAGTGCATGATCCCGCATCCCGCTGCCGCATACCGGGCGGGACCTCCGCTTCCTCTGTGCGGCAATCCCGAAAGGGCTGCCGGATCGCAGAAGGAGGCGTTTTCTTTATGTATCGAGACCAATGTTCCAAGACCCTGTACCGCACCCCGCTCCAGCCCGGCTGGTGGCTGGAGGGGAATCAGGCCATGAAAAGCCTGAAGCTGCTGATGTTCGCGGCACTGATGGTGGCGATGGCCCGGGCGCTGTCCCTCATCCCCGGCATCCCCATCGCCCACACCAAGATGACCTGGGGCTTTCTGGCCCGGGCCCTGTGCGCACTGGTCTGCGGGCCGGTGATGGGACTGGTGTTCGGCTTTGTGGAGGATATCTGGGCTTTATCCTCCAGCCCACCGGGGATTTCTTCCCCTGGCTACACCCTGTCTACCATGGCAGGGGTGCTGGTCTATGCCCTGTGCTTTTACCGGGCGCGGATCACGGTGCTGCGCATCGTGCTGGCCAACCTGGTGGTGAACCTGCTGGTCAACGCCCTGATGGGCTCCCTGTGGAACCTGATGCTCCGGGGCGGGGTCTACTGGGGGTGGTTCCTGCCCAGCCTGGGCAAGAACCTGGTGACCGTCCTGCCCAAGACCCTGGTGATATATGTACTGTTCCAGGCGCTGCTGCCCATCCTCCAGCAGATGGGGGTCATCCCCAGACAGCTGGATGAGAAGGGGCGGCTCCCCTGATCTGAGAGAACGGACAAAAGGCGGACAGAGAGGAGGAGAGGGCTGTGCGGGTGCTGGCAACGGCGGCGGGCTCCTTCTCTCTGGCCGTCTTTGCCGCCAACTGCATCCCGCTGCTGGAGGGGGCTGCTCCCGCTGAGCTGTGTCCTGGCGGCGCTGTGCGCCGCGGCCCTCCTGTGCCTCCGTGGGTGGGCACGAGTAAGAGGGGCCCTGATCTGCGGCGGGCTGGCCCTGGGACTGCTGTGGACGGCGGCCTATGGGGCGGTGTTTTATGCCCCGGCCCGGGCGCTGGACGGCAGGACCATCCGGCTGTCCGGCACGGTGATGGAGTACCCCCAGGAGACCGACTACGGCTGGTCAGTGCTGGTCCGGGCGGACGGGGGAGCCGGGGGCCCCGGTGCCCACGCTGGTCTATGCGGACGAGCAGGGGCGGACCTGCGGCCAGGGGACCGGGTGGAGACGGTGGCCCACTGCACCCTGGCAGAGCGGACCTTCGGCGGGGAGGAGATCACCTACTACACCGCAAAGGGCATCTTTCTGCGGGCGGAGGCTTACGGCGAACTGCGGGTGACGCGGCCGGGCGGCTCCCCGCTGCGGTATCTCCCGGCGGAGCTGGCCCACCAGCTCAAACAGGGGGGTGGACGCCGCCTTCCCAGAGGATGCGGCGCCCCTGATCCGGGCACTGACCACCGGGAACCGGGACAACCTCACCGACCACTACACCTCCTCCCTTCAGCGAACCGGCCTGTCCCACACGGTGGCGGTGTCCGGGATGCACCTGTCCTTCCTGGCCGCCCTGGTCTCCGGCCTGCTGGGCCGGGGGAAAGCGGCGCTCCGCCCTGGTCACCTGCGGGGTGGTGCTGGTCTTTACGCTCATTTCCGGCTGCACGCCCTCAGTGGTGCGGGCGGCGGTGATGCTGATCCTGCTGCAACTGGCCGCCCTGCTGGGGGCGGGAGCGGGACCCGCTGACGGCCCTCGCCCTGGCCTTGATGCTCCTGCTGGCCTGGAACCCCTTTTCCGCAGCCCATATCGGACTTCAGCTCTCCTTTGCATCGGTGGCGGGCATCCTGCTTTTTTCAGACCGGCTCCAGGAGCGGATGCTGCGGGGGTGGAAGCGGCCGCCCAAGGACTCCATCCCGCTCCGGCTGCTGGGGGCGCTGGTCCGCTTTCGGGGCGGCGGCCCTGTCCGCCACCCTGGGGGCCATGGTGTTCACCACGCCGTTGACGGCCCTCTATTTCGGGGAGCCTGTCCCTGATCTCCCCCTGGCTAATCTGATGACCCTGTGGGCCGTGTCTGCGGCCTTCAGCGGCGGGCTGATCGCTGGGCGGCGGGGGCAGTGCTGCCGGAACTGGGCAGGGTGCTGGCCCTCCCGGTGCTCCCCTTTGTCCGCTATCTGGACTGGGTGGTGCCCCGGCTGGCCCGGGCCCCCTTCTCGGCACTGAGCACCAGCTCCTTCTACTATCTGGCCTGGCTGCTGTTCGTCTATGTCCTGCTGCTCCTGGGGCTGCTGTACCGGGGAAGAAGGGATGGAAGACCCCTGTCTGTGCCTGTCTGGCTGCGCTGTGCGCCAGCCTGCTGTTCCACGCCCGGAGCTTTCAGGCGGGGGGATATGACGGCGGCGGTGCTGGATGTGGGGCAGGGGCAGAGCGTCCTGATTCGGCTGGGGACCACTACACCCTGGTGGACTGCGGCGGGGACGGACCGGACGACCCCGGGGACACGGCAGCGGACTGCCTTCAGGGGCTGGGGCGGGACCGGCTGGATCTGCTGGTGCTCACCCACTTCCACGACGACCACGCCAACGGCGTGCCCGAGCTGCTGGAGCGGCTGTCGGTGTCCGCCATCGCCCTGCCGGACGTGGAGGAGGACAGCCCCCCTGCGGCGGGAGATCCTGACGCTGGCGGAGGAGAAGGGCATCCCGCTGTGGTGGGTCCGCCGGGATACCACAGTGGAGCTGGAGAAGGGGCAGCTGACGCTGTATCCCCCTCTGGGAGCGGGAGAGGCCAACGAGCTGGGGCTGTCCGTGCTGGCCGGCTCCGGCGGACTGGACCTGCTGGTCACCGGAGATATGAGCGGGGATGTGGAGGGCATGCTGGTGGAGCACGCGGGGGCTCCGGGACGTGGAGCTGCTGGTGGCGGGCCACCACGGGTCGGCCTCCTCCACCTCTCAGGCCCTGCTGAACGCCCTTCAGCCGGAGACTGCCATCCTCTCAGTGGGGCGGGACAACGCCTACGGGCACCCGGCCCCGGGAGACGCTGGAACGGCTGGAGCGCGCGGGTGCGGAGATCTATCGCACCGACCGGGACGGCACCGTGACTGTGAGGACCCGGTGAGCGTACAAAGAAAAGACGGAGGGAATGCTATGCCGCCCAAACAGAAGGCCGATACGGCCGGATATCAGCAGCTGAAAAAGGATCTGGCCGGGGGAGAGCCGGGAGGCTCTATCTTTTCCACGGGGAGGAGACCTATCTGAGGGACCACTACCTGGGGCGGCTGAAGGAGCTGCTGCTCACCGGGGGATGGGGGAATTCAACCTCCATACCATCCCGGCGCGGGAGATGTCCCCCGCCGCCTGGAGGAGGCGGTGGACTGCCTGCCCATGATGGCGCCCCGGACCCTGGTGCTGGTACGGGATTTTGACCTGTTCAAGGCGGGGGAGAAGGACCGGGAGGAGTATGCACGGGCCTTTGCCCAGCTCCCGGACTACTGCTGCCTGGTCTTTGTCTATGACCTGATCCCCTACAAGGGGGATGCCAGGACCAAGCTGGCCGCCGCCATCAAGGAGAACGGGACGGTGGTCAACTTCGCACGGCAGGACCAGGGGACCTGGTGGACTGGGTGCGCCGGCGCTTCCGGGCGCTGGGGAAGGAGATCGACTCCCGGCTGGCCTGCGATTTGATCTTCCTGTGCGGGGACCTGATGACAAATCTGATCGGGGAGATCGAGAAGATCGGGGCATATGCCAAGGGCGGGCGGATCACCCGGGAGGACATCGACGCGGTGGCCACCCCCCAGCTGGACGCGGTGGTCTTCCGCATGACCGACGCCATCGGCGAGGGGAACTTCGACCGGGCGGCCTCGGTGCTGGGGGAGCTGTACCAGATGCAGGAGCCGCCCATCCGCATCATGTGGTCTCTGGGCCGGCAGATGCGCCAGCTCTACCCGCCCGGCTGGCCATCGAGAAGGGGGGCCCCCTATGTGGCGGGGCTGTGGGGGCTGAAGCCCTACCCGGCGGACAAGCTGATGACCTCGGCCCGGCGGTTCTCCCTGAGCTGGTGCCGCCGGGCGGTGATCCGCTGCGGCCAGACCGATTTGGCCATGAAGGCCACCGGACAGGACGCCCAGGAGGTGCTGACCTGCCTGCTGCTGGAGCTGGCGGCTCCGTCACGGCCGGCGGGGCGGCAGGGGGCCGGGCTGAGAACGGTCCGCAGGCGAATGAGAGGAGGAGAGGAGATTGCTTCACATCCGGGAGGCTGTCGTGGTGGAGGGCCGCTATGACAAAAACACCCTGTCCCAGGTGGTGGACACCCTGATCCTGGAGACGGCGGGTTTCGGTATCTTCAAGGACCCGGAGCAGATGGCCCTGCTGCGCCGTGCCGCCCAGCGCCGGGGCCTCATCGTCCTCACCGACTCCGACGGGGCGGGCTTTGTCATCCGAAAGCCGGATCAAGAGCTGTATCCCGGGGCAGTATCTGAAGCATGCCTATATCCCGGACGTGTACGGCAAGGGAGCGGCGGAAGAAGCAGAGGGGCCGGGAGGGCAAACTGGGAGTGGAGGGATGCCGCCCCAGGTGCTGATCCAGTCCCCTCCGACGGGCGGGGGCCACCTTCCTGGAGGAGGGAGGACGTGCGCCCCGTCGCCGGGGCTCACCAAGGCGGACCTGTACGCGGCGGGGCTGTCAGGCCGCCCCGACAGCGGCGCCCGGCGCTTGGCCCTGCTGCGCCGGCTGGAGCTGCCGGAGCACCTCACCGCCAACGGCCTTCTGGCGGTGCTGAATGCCTGCTACGGGGCCGGGGAGGCGGAGGAGATTCTGTTTTCCGAGGCCCCGCGGCGGCCGGTCGGGAGACGGAAGAAAAGAAAGAAAAAATTTTTCCAAAAACCCCTTGACAATTCCGCACAATTTGCTATAATAACGTTCGTGCTCGCGAGAGCTACAAAGAAATAGCGGGATTGTGTAAGGGTAGCACGACAGACTCTGACTCTGTTTGTGAGGGTTCGAATCCTTCTCCCGCTGCCAAAACAAAAATGCGACTTGTTTCAACAAGTCGCATTTTGTTTTGGGGTTTGCTTCCGTTGACCGGGCCCTCCTTCGATATTTTTGATGCGTGAGGGTAGCGAAGCCGTCCCTGCGCATTCTCCGCCGCTGACGCAGTTCCGGATTTACGGCGCAAAAAGCGCCGCCGGCCAGATAGCCGGTCGGGAATTGATCAGGTAAACTGTAAACAGCCCAGGGGTTTGAATCCTCGTATCCTGCGAAAAAGAAAGGCATCTGCT
>VOFC01000211.1_pt1 | contig 76001 bp, 65 predicted proteins | sample 5384161 | NCBI WGS metagenome assembly VOFC01 (sample SAMN12384722, study PRJNA508395) | human gut metagenome | isolation source: healthy gut B | host: Homo sapiens | reverse complement strand
AATAAAAAACTACGGTTTTCATCACCGTAACCTATTGTCCGCATAGTAAAAATAGCGGCTGACCTATACGCCGCAAGGTGTCAGTAGTTGATGATTTCGCCATTGCCAATCGTGATTTCCCGAAGGACGCAATCGACGGTGATCCGCCGCCCGTCGATGTCGATCTGCCAGCCTTCGCAGAGGTTCCGAGCCCAGACCAGACGGGTCGTATCCATTTGCAGGCCGTAGTAGATCCGGCGGCCTTCGCGGAACGTGAAGTTATGCCGCCGGATCTTCGTCGTGATGGTCTTAATGATATCCATAACATTTTGCTAATAAAAAGCGAATCACAAATCAGGAGTGCACTTTTCCAGCAAAAATTTTTGAAATTGTCTATTGCTTTTAATCTCTTTGACGGCTGCACGACTTCCTCCACCATTTTGATAGGAATACTTCAAAACATCGAGTCCCTCTTGATAGCACCAAGCAGCCCTCTGGATGCTGACTAGATCAAAACAATTTTGTACTACCACTACCTTTCAGTCGTGTAAACTCGTCCAATTGATTTGCAGAATCCAACGCCAGCAGGTGAGTTGTATCTCCGAATACTTCAAAAGACATGCAACAGTCGAGGGAATCAACTCTCCGTTATATGACTCACACAAACCGATTATTGCCGTTCGGAATTCATCGTAAGGAATACGATTCGATTGTAAGATGCGGGAGATTTGAAATCCACCGCCTTTTTTGTTCTGCGATAATCCAAGTTTTCATAATAATTAAATTTTAAATGTTTGTATTTGCGCTCCGCTGGGGCTTCGCTCCCCGCCATCCGCCGACCACATCGAGCGGAGGCTGGTTAATACGTCAAAGAACTTGTTGTCGAAAACTTCGTGCAGCATGGTCGAGTAGAAGGCTTCCAGGTCGTGAAACTGCTCCTGGCGCGGCAGGACGATCCTATCGTCACAGGGAGAGTAGAAGGCTGCATCTCCCGACTTCTGGAGGATCGGGCAGACCCACGACTGCGCGGCAAGCAGCCGCTCAAGCACGGGGTGCACGCTCCCCGACGGACGTGGCGTCATCGACTGACGCTCCAGGAGCTTCTGCCACTGTTCCGGGAAGCGCTCCTCGAAATCCGTCTGATCGAGGGTCAGAACCGGATAATAGCGTAAACTGAAGCGCAGCACATACTCGGCGCGGGCGCTTTCGGGCAGGGCGTTGTATTCCTCGACCGTAAGATACCGGCGCTGACCGTCGGTCGGATTATTCGCCTGGTAAAAAGGTTTCCAGAATACCACCGGGAACTGTTTGGAGCCCTTCCTGACCGTCAGGACGCGTTCTTTGGCCTGACGAAAGGTCAGGAAATACCGGAGTCCGGTAACCCTTGACTTCCGTAAGCATGAGCAGCGTCAGAAGGTTCGTGCCGGTATACCTCTTACCCGTGATGTTGCAGGGAAGGAGGCCCTGGCCGTAGAACCACGGCTTTTGCCACGTTTGAGTCATGGATTCGATTTTCAAGACCAGCAGCTCGGCGATGTGCGCCGAGACCTTTTCGAGAACCTGTGAATGTCCCATTGATTTGTTGCAGACTTTATACTCCTGCGCCGGAGCTTTACACTGCCGAAACACTCGGAACAGCGATGCGGCTACCAGCCGGTCGCGGAGACTGCACCATAGGCAAGGACACGCAAGGAAATATTTACCGACGGCGCAGCCGGAGGGCGCTGCGCGCGGATCAATATTTCCGCAGCGTGCACGCGGGCGGCCGAGGCATCATGCCGAGGCCGATCCTGCCGCTGTCTCCGCGACTTCGGCTAACTTTGCATCTATGTTGTGAGTGAGGCGACCGCTCTCCCCCGGACGACGAGCGAGCTTGCCGAGCGACGGCGGACGCGAGCGGGCCGGGCGGCATCGTCGCCCGGCCGCGCGAGTTCAGGGGGGGGGCTGCGGCCGGGTAGCCCTGACGGCAGGCGAAGGCTGCCGGGCGGCCGGCTGCCATAGCGGCGTAGGGACTCTTTGTGATTCATCACAAAGAATAAGACACGAACAAAAAAAGTGGGGAAAATTCCCCACCTCGATCAGTCGATGATAATAATGTCCCCGCCAATACCGAGCTCCTGAAGCTCGCAAACCAGTTTACCGAGATCCTTGGCTGCCTGTTTATCCGGATCGGATTCAGGTGTATTCTTCCAGACCTCGATGTCTGCATCATAGTTGTCGGTGCGCTCGACCAATTCGTCGATTTTATCGACAAGTTCTGTAAAGCAAACATCTTCGACACGGGTTTTGGCATGCCCCATGTCGTCCTGCAGCTCGACCTCGAAATAGTCGGAGCCCGGATTATACAGCACGGCGACATATCCTGTATGCTTGAAACCTTGCACCCGGAAACGCAACCCCTCCATGCCGTCCTCTTTATAGACGGAAGGCTGATGGTATCCCCAAGACATGACGATCTGAGGAGCGGATTTCAAAATCGACGTGATGTACTGTGCCATTTCTTCCATGACTTTAATGCAGACTTTATCCTCCTGCGCCGGAGTTCTACGCTGCCGAAACGCTCGGAACAGCGATGCGGCGATCAGCCGGTCACGGAGACTGCACCATAGGCAAGGACACGCAAGGAAATATTTACCGACGGCGCAGCCGGAGGGGGCGCTGCGCGCGGATCAATATTTCCGCAGCGTGCACGCGGGCGGCCGAGGCATCATGCCGAGGCCGATCCTTGCCGCTGTCTCCGCGACTTCGGCTAACTTTGCGTCGTGTTGTGAGTGAGGCGACCGCTCTCCCCCGGCCGCCGAGTTCGCTTGTCGAGCGACGGCGGCCGCGAGCGGGCCGGGCGGCATCGTCGCCCGGAGGCGCGAGTTCAGGGGGCGCATGGCCGCGCATGGGGATCACAGATCCGCGCGGCGACATAGCCGGGGATCCGGCAGCCGGCTATGGCCGGTTCCGCTTCCACCCGAATATTATTCCCCGTATAATAATATCAGCATCCGCAAACTCCGTGAGAACCGCGCCCCCAAGGCGCGGCGCGAAAAACGAAGCGGCCCGGCTGGTTCTAACCAGCCGGGCCGCGATGTTGATGAGTGAAGGGAAGAAATTACAAGAGCCATTTCTTTCCCCTTATCTGTCTTACTCCAAATTAATATTGCCACTGCAAAAGCAATAATAAAAATAAAAATCCAAAATGCCGCCATACTTATTCCTCCTGTGTTTTATTTGTTTCTTTCTGCCGAAGTAACCCCAAGCCAATAAACAAGCAACTCAATGTCGCCCCGATCCCTCCGACATAAACAAGCCATCGCGAATTCTCTATATCACTAATTAAGGCCCCAACGACAACTGCCGTTAGAAGATATTTTGGCAATATCCATGAACCATTTACCCAATTCCTTTCTCATAGGTGCAAATATAGCAAATTTTTCACCGAAATAGATAGAACTTTGAAAACATCGACGGCGCAATGGCCGTCGATGTTCGTAAGGTCAGACCTGAAAATTCGTGACCCGATAAATCACACGGGCACGGGGCTTGTTCTCTTTATCCAGCCACGCTTCGACCTTATCATAGGCTTCCACGTAGATAAAACGGCCTTTCTTCAGCAGATTGACGATTCCCTCGGCTGAGTTCTCCGGCTTGACATAGATTTCGCAATCCGCCCACTGGGCTTCCTTGATCGGGTTGCCCTGTTCGTCTTTGGCATCCGTATCCCGTTCTGCATACGCCACGCTGAACGATACGAATTTGTGACCGCCCTGCCCCTCGCGGCATTCGGCATCCTTACCGAGATTACCGGTAATCGTGATTCTCTTCATAGAAATTTGAACGATTGACCTATACATCGTGAGGTTCTGCGAGGCACTGCACCTCTAATTTACATAAAATATTTTAGTTATTAATGACAATTCCGGTCGTTTTGTCTATCAATTGATAATTTGTGAAAGCCGCATTATCGCTGCTTTCAAATTTCAGATAAACCCAATCAACCCATATTATCGCATGGTTGTAGCACTCACACTTCTCAGTCAAGACGATCGTTTTATTTTGCGCCGGGTATTTTTTCGTGAGCGTTACGCGCGCCTGTATCTCGTGTGGTGCGTCGGAAGCGAAATAATCGAAATATAGGAGCTGGGTGCCGTTCTCGTCATCCAGCGAAAACCAAGACACATAACACAAGCCTTTGATCCCTGCGACATAATTGTAGCGCTCAAGCGCTTTATTCAGCCAAGCATGGGCGGCTTTCTCGTCGGGGACCTCCTTTTGTAATAACACTTGGTTACACATCTTGTCGGTGTAGGTTTTCGTAAGACAGACTGTTGCTAAATAAGTTTTCATAATTGTAAAATTTTAAAAGGTTAAATAGTGTGCTCCGCTGGGGCTTCGCTCCCCGCCATCCGCCGATCACATCGAGCGGAGCTGGTTAATACGTCAAAGAACTTTATTGCTGAAATCTCGCTAACATCCTCGTCACGCCCTTTATCCTTTCTATCAAACATATCATTTTCTCGAAGGTTTGCCGGGCTGTGGTTTCCCAGCCGACGGATGTTTTCAAGATTTCAAAGAACGAGGGGTCATCCCCTTACACGTTGCCTTCAGAGCCTTTCTGATACTCGTATCGAACACTGACATTTTGAAATAAAAATGGAGCGGCCGCCCGTTCCTCTGGAATGGGCATAGGCGGTCGCTCTCTACCGCTAAACCGGCGCAAGGGTTCCGGGAAATATTTTTGAAAAAATTTCTTCAGCGTGCCCCGGCCTGCCGGGGTAAATTTTTTCATCATAAACATAGTTCCCGAAAGGACTCCTAAGAAAATATTTCGCGGGTTCATTGCCCGGCAAAATGCAGTGTTCGTACTTTGTATCAGAATGGTCTGAAGGCAACGTGTAAGGGATGAGACCCGTCAGGTCGCAGAAATCTTGAATTCAGCCGGAGTGCGAAACCACAGCCCGGTCAGACCCAGAGAGAAAATACCGCTCTCCCTCGCAACGCGAGGGGTGCTCTGCCGCGACGTGGAGAAACGAACGACTTGCAGGGCGTTGCAAGTCGTTCGTTTTAGGAGCGACCAATGCCCCGCCTGCGGGGCATGGTATGAAATTACGAGCAAAAAAAGAGAGCCGGCGAACCGGCCCTCTACATTACCTTTTGGAAAATAATGTCTTCAACTTGATCTCGGCGGCCACTTCCGGACACACTTTTTGCCATACGTCCAATTTTTTGAGTCTGATTTTCGTTAGGCGTACATTTACGCAACCAACGTACGATGTCATCGGAATAGTTTTCCGTCACTTCAACCAGCTGGTCGATTATTTCTGACAATTTGCAGGCAGAAATATATTCGACCGATTCGACAACTTCACCACTCTCATCGATAAGTTCAATGTCGAAATAACCATCCAAAGAATTGGGGAAAATCACAACGGCTCCCTGATGTTTGAACCCACTGACCTTGAGTATAAAAGCCTTCCGACCAGCAAGGGTGCCACCAGCACCGCAGGTCACATTCCAACTCATGAGATTCAACGGTTTTTCAGCGAGAATCGACATAATTAAATCTGATGTAGACATAGCTTTTTGCAGACTTTATCCTCCTGCGCCGGAGTTCTACACTGCCGAAACACTCGGAACAGCGATGCGGCCCCAGCCGATCACGGCGACTGCCCGAAGGCAAGGACACGCAAGGAAATATTTACCGACGGCGCAGCCGGAGGGCGCTGCGCGCGGATCAATATTTCCGCAGCGTGCACGCGGGCGGCCGAGGCATCATGCCGAGGCCGATCCTGCCGCTGTCGACGCGATGTCGGCTACCTTTGCGTCGTGTTGTGAGTGAGAGTACCGCTCTCCCCCCATCCGGCAAGGGAGCTTGCCGACCGTAGACGGATGCAAGCGGGCCGGGCGGCATCGTCGCCCGGCCGCGCGAGTTCAGGGGGCTGCGGCCGGGTCGCCCCGACGGCAGGCGAAGTCTGCCGGGCGGCCGGCTGCCCTACCGGCAAAGGAATTCTTTGTGATGAATCACAAACTTTCCCCTTGCAGGTGAACGGAACAGCCCAAAAGCCCCGGAGTTTCTACTCCGGGGCAACAAGTTACGGAAGCTCGTGAATTGTGATGAAATTCTCAGGGCAGAAGCAACGCCAGGCATTCCGCTCAAGGTCGAAATAATGCACACAGTCGTTTGTCGAACGGCTGCGGGATTTACTTCCGGCCCGGTACTCTTCCAGCAAGCAGGGCTTCAGTGTCCCGAAAGCCTCCCGGAGTGTCCCGTCCTGTTTGCGGTAACTGAACCTCACGGCCCGGTTACGCAACTGGATCAGGAGATTATCCAGTTCGTCCGTTTGCTGTAACGCTTCGTTGACTGCGTTTTCGACATCCAATCGCAAGGGCCAGTGCGGTAAATTGTACTTGCCCCGCAGTTTCTTCGTGAGAATCCGAATTAAACGCTCGTTATCCATAACTTTTTTGCAGACTTTATCCTCCTGCGCCGGAGTTCTAATGCTGCCGAAACACTCGGAACAGCGATGCGAGCGCAGCCGGTCTCGGTGACATCAGGTAGGAGCCGGAAGAAAAATTTGCCGACGGCTCGCCGGAGGGCGAAGCGGACAAATTATTTGCACCGGACGCTTGCGCGGCAGGCCCCCACGGCCTGCCGTCCGTACCGTTGTCACCGCGACTTCGGCTACCTTTGCGTCGTGTTGTGAGTGAGCACTACCGCTCTCCCCCATCCGCCAAGGGAGCTTGCCGACCGTGACGGATGCGAGCGGGCCGGGCGGCATCGTCGCCCGGAGGCGCGAGTTCAGGGGGCTGCGACCGGGTCGCCGCGAACGGCAGGCGAAGTCTGCCGGCGGCCGGTTGCCGTTGCGGGATTTCTTCGAGCAAAAAAAAGAGAAGCCCGCCTCCCGGCGGGCTTCTCGATCAGAAGAGGTTGAGTTGCACGATCTGCGATGCTTCAGCAGCCGGTGACTCTGAAGTTTTGGTGGTGTCGACCTTTATGCGGCGGCTCTCCCAGACGGCATAGCACAGCGTGTCCTCCCACTCCATTTTGGAAACTTCAGGGATACCCAGAAGATCCGGACGCGGCCGGACACGCCAAGCTCCATAGAAGTGATCTTTGGTCGGCATAAGCGAATCATGCCAGATAACTTCGCCGTTCACGCCATGCAGGATGAAGTTGCAGACGGTCATAAGGGCACAGGTTCGGTCAATGTCCTCGCCACAGCAGTAGTTACCAGGGAATTTCGCATGGACGGCAATAAGAAACCGACCGCTGCCGCAGGCAGGATCGCCGAAATTCAACCCTTTCCCAGTCAAATCCGTCCATCACTATTTATTGAAACCATTAAATCAACAATATTCTCTGGAGTAAAAAACTGGCCGGCGTTTGCACGCCGGCCATGTGAGGCAATTTGAGTTTCATAAAGATTCCCGAAGGGGTCGTACCACTCCCGTCGTCGCGTACCTTCTTGTTCATCAGGAGTACTATCTCCTGAAAAAGCTCGAAGAAACGCTTGCGGATCTCCGGGTCTTTATATCGGCCGTGAGGCTTCCAGGGATTGTCGAAGCTGAACAGGTCAATGATGAAGGTCAACATATCGTCAAACACCTTGCTGTCGTCTTGGCCATAGGCAAGTGCCGAGAACTTATCCTCAAACGCCTTGTACTCGGCCGGAATCTGGATCTTAGACATGATACACCTCCTTTCCGGGCAGTTTGATCTCACCGTCTTCCTGATTTTGGGCCGTGACAGTGAAGTGTCTGCGTTCCCAGCTTGTGCATAGCACATCCTGATAAAATTTGTAAATTGGCATAAAATGATTTGCAGTGTTTATCCTCCTGCGCCGGAGTTCTAATGCTGCCGAAACACTCGGAACAGCGATGCGGCTCAAGCCGATCACGGCGACTGCCCGAAGGCAAGGACACAGAAGGAAATATTTACCGACGGCGCGGCCGGAGGGCGAAGCGGATCAATATTTCCGCACTAGGCCCACGGGCGGCCGGCCTGAACAGGACGGGCGATCCTTGCCGCTGTCGACGCGATGTCGGCTAACTTTGCATCAATGTTGTGAGTGAGAGATACCGCTCTCCCCCGGCCGCCGAGTTCGCTTGTCGAGCGACGGCGGACGCGAGCGTGACGGGCGGCATCGTCGCCCGGAGGCGCGAGTTCAGGGGGCGCATGGCCGCGCATGGGGATCACAGATCCGCGCGGCGACATAGCCGGGGATCCGGCAGCCGGCTATGGCCGGTTCCGCTTCCACCCGAATATTATTCCCCGTATAATAATATCAGCATCCGCAAACTCCGTGAGAACCGCGCCCCCAAGGCGCGGCGCGAAAAACAAGCGGCCCGGCTGGTTAGAACCAGCCGGGCCGCGATGTTGATGGGTGAAGGGAAGAAAGCAGCTTTAGTTCTTCACTATATATGCCCAATAATGGAGTTTGTGTAGTTCATTATCCATTTGAATATTATTGTAATATAATAATATTCGATGGTGAGTACGAAAAAAGGCACCTCGAATATTATCCAAAGCACCTTTACAAAACGGAAGAACCACAGTTCCTACTTGTCTCCAGCACAAACACTGTTAATCTACTGCTGTCTCCCTTACCGCAAATATAATCATTATCGAACGAATCATACCGAAGAGGTAGCATATACCGTAATATTATTATAATACCGATATTATAGTAATACTCGTAATATTATAATATCCGGCACATAGGTTGTACGCGACGGGAACGAGAGTGCAAATATTATTGTAATATTTATATTAGAATAATATTCAAAAACAATACAGAGCTGATTATCTGCGCAATACAACAGATATTATTATATTATAATACTATCTGTATTACAATATTATCCTCTAAAAAAATAATCAGCGGATTATTTGCAGCTTAGAAAACACAAAGCTACTTTTTTGCAATGAAGGGAAGAAAAAACGCACCGTTTATCTGGGTCTTTTTATTCAAAATATAGTAAGCGTCGGAGACTTCGGAAACGAGTCTCCGATTTTTTTGCAAAAATGTTACCTATTCGAGGAACACGAATCTATTTTCTTCCCTTCACGATTCAACATCTTTTCCCAGCCATTTTGTCAATATATCGAGCAAAAAAACCTTATTCGGCCTCGCGCGCGCGTATTACGGTAACTTACCGTAGTAATGTTTTTATTGTATAACAAGTTGAATAAAATGTTTACCAATGTTGAATAGTGAATTTATCAAAGATAAATTCTTTGATAAATATATATATAAAGTAGAATTTGCAGAAATGTTACGTATTGTCCCCGGAAATTTGCAAGAATGTTACCTGTTTTTTTGCAGAAATATTACCTATTATTCCGCCCAAAAATAGTTTTTTGCAAAAATGTTACATATTCCCAACGCCATACATAGGCATCGGCATGGCCATATACGATTCGTTCAAACTGGCATATTTTTTACTGAATGACAGGTTTCTATACATTTGGGCTGCCTTGATCTCAAAAATTTCATCTTCAGACAAATTACTGGCCACAAAATCGAGAACCATGCGATTTGCAATATCTACTTTCTTCATATTAAATGAGATATAGCTTTTTGTCACGTTTTTTTTACCGTGACCAAGAGCAGCAGCGATCGTATCTTCCGGAACATCGAGAACCGAGGCCAACGTCGCCCACGTGTCGCGCGCATAATACGATCGCAGAAAAGGGTAGAGGCCGGTCTTCGTTTTTTTCCCCCAACGTGCTTTATCAACTTCAACCCTGCCAAACTCCTTCAGATGCTTGTTCATCATCTTCAGGAACGATCTGTAATCAGCACGTTCGTCCATGAAGCAAAGCAAATATTTCTTTCCCCTCCAGCGGTTGATGATCTCTTGGGCTTCGGGTTCAACCTTGATCGAATAGCGTTTCTTCGTTTTCTGACGACTGAACTCTATTCGACCGCCCACCATATCAGTCGGACGTAACAGAAGCAGATCGCCGATATTAATTCCAATCAGGTAAAAAGAGAGCATAAACACATCCAAATACCGCTGGCAGAATTCCTCAGCGGGAAAATCCCGGATAATTCGCAGATCCTTTACCGGCAGCGCCAGTTTCACAGGCTCTTCCGATGGCATTTCGAATTTTTTGAAGGGATACCAGTTCGCTTCCGCCACACCATAGGTCACTGCATCATTAAACAGGGTTCGCAGGTTTCGCAAATGAAGGTTTACACCATTGGGAGTCAGTCTTCGCACACCAGGTATAGCCCGCCCCTTGGCATCGAGGTGCTGCGAGAAGAGGAAACGCTCAAAGCCCAGCAGCCAAGCCTTATCGACATCTCTGAAAGACAACTTTCCTTTATCGTATGCCAAGATTTTCTTCAGCGTATGTTCGTGTGTGCCCCGCGTCGATGCGTTTGCGATGCGGTCGATATATTGCTCGTAATAGTCGATCAGGTCGCCCCGCGCCGAGCAGGACACCGTTTGCGATGCAACAAGATATTGCTTCACCTCGCGGGCCGACATATTGGCGAGTTGGCCTGAAACCTCCAGCACGGTCAGTTTTTTCTCAAGAGACAACAACTGCTCCTGAAGGGCCATGTTAAATAGCCTTTTCGATTTGTGTTTGACGATTCGGCACGTCTGGGAATTCCAGTTCTCCGGAGCAAGGTAGATTTTCACAGGGATCTGGAATACGATCGAGCGTGTCGCCGAAACTGAAATTTTTAACGGATACAATTCGTCTTTTTTGCGCTGAACCCTAAGATCCAGAAATGGTTTTAATGTAGCCATAAATTTTTTAGCAAAACCAGTAGCAAAACCATTTGCACAAAATAGCACACTTTTTGCACACTTTTCTCCTCTTACAGAACGCAGGGATAAAAAAGAGAAAAGCGGCTGAAAATACGTTCTACACGCATCTCTGACCGCTTTTTGATTAGTGGGAGCTGAGGGATTCGAACCCCCGACCCTCTGCTTGTAAGGCAGACGCTCTGAACCAGCTGAGCTAAGCTCCCGTAGTGAATGGCTTGGGACTGCAAAGGTAATTCAAAATACATGAATTCCAAATTTTTCATCGAAATTTTTCATTCTTTTTATCACCTACCCTGCAGGCGTTTCTGAAAGAACCTTACGCAACCCTCGCGCATCTGCGCCTGAACAAGGACTTGAACCTAGGACCCCATGATTAACAGTCATGTGCTCTAACCAACTGAGCTATTCAGGCATTCGGAAATCGGTTTTTAAACCGTTTCGGAGTGCAAATATATAGCAAAATTTCATTCCCGCAAAATTATTGCACGATTTTTTCTCAAAAAATGTACCTTTGCATCATAGACACCAATCAGCACCATGACGGCACGACGACATATCCTCCTCACACTCTTGGCTCTTTGCGCTTTCGCAACGGCGGCGCAGGCACAACTGGTCTTTACCCCCGACACCTGGGATTTCGGCACGATCCGCGAAACCGACGGCCGCGTGAGCCATACCTTCACGGGCGAGAACCGCGGCAATACGCCCGTAGTGATCCTCGACGTGGTCACCACCTGCGGCTGCACGGTACCCCAATTCACCAAGCGTCCGATCCGCCCCGGCGAGAAAACCACCGTCAAGGTGACATTCGACCCGGCCAACCGCCCCGGCGCCTTCACCAAGGAACTGGGCGTCTACTCCTCCGAGCGGAAAAAGGTCGCCACGCTCACCATCCGGGGCAATGTCACGCCGCGCATGAAATCCACCGAGGAGCTCTACCCGGTCGATGCGGGCGGAGGGCTGCGGCTCTCCACGACCCTCAACGCCTTCTCCTACATCCGCCCCGGGCAACAGGTACAGTCCGCCATCGGCTATGCAAACACCTCGGGCAAAACCATCCGGCTCGAACTGCGCCCGCTGGAATCGAGCGGGCTGCTGACGGTGACCGCCCCGCGCGAGATCGCACCGGGCGAACAGGGATCGATCAACGTTGCCTACCTCATCCCCGAGACCGATCCCCGCTACGGCACGCTGCGCGACGCCCTCGAGGTACGCGTCGACGGCCGCACCAACGGCACGGCGATCGTCACCCACGGCATCGGCATCGACCGGGCGGAGGCGGGTACCGGAGGACAAACGCCCCGAAAGCGCAGATAATCGAAAATATTATTAAATTTGGCCCGGTAAAAGCATGGTGCCCCCAGGCAGGAACGTACCTTTACGCTCTCGAATACGGGCAGTGCCGAACTAGTCGTGCGCGCCGTCGAAACCAACGGCAGGATCGCCACGACGCTCGTCCCCGGACAACGCATCCCGGCGGGCAGTTCCTTCACGGCAAGGGTGTCCGTCGACCCGGGCGAACAGGATTTCGGCGTGCTGACCGATTTCGTGATGATCGTCACCAACGACCCGCTGCGCCCGATGCGGAGGCTGAGGGTGACGGCCATCATCGAAGAATAACGACAATATGCGGCTTCCGCCCGAGGGCAGCGGCCGGAAAAAAATATAGTAATGTACCCGATACTTGAAAAAAGACTCCTCGCCGAGGGCATCTGGCTGATGCAAGTCCTCGCACCGCGCGTCGCACATTCGGCGCAACCCGGGCAGTTCGTCATCGTCCGCGTCGACGAGCACGGCGAACGCATCCCGCTCACGATCTCGGACTTCGACCCGCGCGCAGGGCAGCGTGACCATCGTCACGCAGGCCATCGGCGCTTCGACGCGCAAAATCTGCGCACTGAACGAGGGCGATGCCCTCGCCGACTTCGCAGGTCCGCTGGGCCACCCCTCGGAATTCGTCAAGATGCAGCCCGACGAGCTCCGCAAGCGGCGCTACCTCTTCGTGGCGGGCGGCGTGGGCACCGCCCCGGTCTACCCGCAGGTCAAATGGCTCCGGGAACACGGCGTCAAGGCCGACGTCATCATCGGCGCCAAGACCCGCGACATGCTCATCTATACCAACGCCATGCGCGCCGTAGCCGAAAACCTCCATATCGCCACCGACGACGGCTCCGAAGGCTTCAAGGGGCTCGTCACGCAGGTCGTCGAGGAGCTGGTCGAAAAACAGGGCCGGCATTACGACGAATGTGTCGCCATCGGGCCCATGGTCATGATGAAATTCGTGGCGCTCACCACGAAAAAATACGGGCTGAAAACGACCGTCTCGCTCAATGCACTGATGGTCGACGGCACGGGCATGTGCGGCGCCTGCCGCGTGACGGTCGGCGGCAGGACGCGCTTCACGTGCGTCGAAGGCCCCGAGTTCGACGGCCACGAGGTCGATTTCGACGAAGCCATGCGCCGGCAGGGCATGTACCGCACGCAGGAACAGCGCGCCGCGGCCATCGAGGCCGAACGCGCCGCCGGGCACCAATGTAAAATAGGACTGGATAAATAGACACCGCCCGGGACGCACACCCCGGGAATCCCCAAAGCATACACGACAATGGCAAACAAGATACCGCGCGTCCCCGTGCGCGAACAAGACCCGCAAATCCGCGCGACCAACTTCGAGGAGGTCTGCTATGGTTACGACCTTGACGAGGCAAGGCTGGAAGCGTCGCGCTGCCTGCACTGCAGGAATCCCCGCTGCGTGGCAGCCTGCCCCGTCAGCATCCGCATCCCGGACTTTATCGGAGCCTTGCACACCGGGGAGTTGCAGCAGGCAGCCGACATCATCGCCGAAGACAGTTCGCTGCCTTCGATCTGCGGCCGCGTCTGCCCGCAGGAATCGCAGTGCGAAGGCTCCTGCATTCTGGGCATCAAAGGCGAACCGGTCGCCATCGGCAAACTCGAACGCTTCATCGGCGACTGGAAGCTCGAACACGGCGCCGCCGCGGCACAGACCGCACCCCGCAACGGGCACAAGGTCGCCGTCATCGGCAGCGGCCCGGCCGGGCTGGCCTGCGCGAGCGACCTTGCGAAACTGGGCTACGGAGTGAAAATCTTCGAGGCGCTGCACAAGGCGGGCGGCGTACTGGTCTACGGCATCCCCGAGTTCCGGCTTCCGAAGGAGCGCATCGTGGCACGCGAAATCGCCGAGGTCGAAAAACTGGGCGTAGAGATCGAGACCGACGTCATCGTCGGCCGCACCGTGACCATCGACTCGCTGCTGGACGACGAGGGCTACGACGCCGTATTCATCGGCTCGGGTGCCGGGCTGCCCCGCTTCATGGGCATCCCGGGCGAGAACCTCAACGGCGTGGTTTCGGCCAACGAGTTCCTCACGCGCGCCAACCTGATGCACGCCTACGACTCCGAGTACGACACCCCGATCTACGTCGGACAGCGCGTCGTGGTCGTCGGCGGCGGCAACGTGGCGATGGACGCCGTGCGCACGGCCAAACGGCTGGGTGCCGAGGCGACGATCGTTTACCGCCGCAGCGAGAAGGAGCTCCCGGCACGCGCCGAGGAGGTCCACCACGCCAAGGAGGAGGGCATCTGCTTCCGGATGCTCACCAACCCCACCGAGGTGCTCGGCGACGAGCGCGGCTGGGTGACCGGCATCCGGTGCGTGGAGATGGAGCTGGGCGAACCCGACGATAGCGGCCGCCGCTCGCCCGTCGTGAAGGCCGGCTCGGAGTTCGGGATCGCCTGCGACGTAGTCGTCATGGCACTGGGCACCTCGCCCAATCCGCTGCTGGCCGCCACAACCGCAGGGCTCGAAACCAACCGGCGCGGCTGCATCACCGCCGACGAACGCGGCGCCACGTCACGCGAAGGGGTTTTCGCGGGCGGCGACGCCGTGACGGGAGCCGCCACGGTAATCCTGGCAATGGGTGCCGGCCGCACGGCGGCAAAGGCCATCGACGAATATATCCGAAAGCGTTAAACCTTTAAAACACCATACGAACGATGAAACGCATGAAAATCATGGTCGCGGCCATCGCCTTGTGCGGCCTGGCAGCCTGCAGCGACAACACCCCCAAGAGCTTCACCGGCACCATCACCGATGCGTCGATGAACACCGTAACCGTCGAAAATGCCGAGGGGACATTCACCTTCTCGACCATGGATGCCGACAAAAGCGAGGCCAACGGCCTGCTGCTGGGAGCGCCCGTCACGGTCAATTACAGCGGCAAACTCGAAGAGGGCGCGGCCGCCTCGAAAGTGGCCACCGACCCCACCTATGCCGAGGCTGTCGGCAATTGGACGATGCCCGACCCGATCGACCCCGATGGCGTCATGGGCATCCGGATCATGGTCGAAGGAGAGGCGCAGTCGATCAACATGGCCACGCTGCGCTACACGTCGTGGGAATTGCAGGGCGAAGCCGGCAAAATCCTGCTCAAAGGCCAAAGTATCGGCAACGGTCAGACCATCGACTTCACCGAAACGGCCACCATCGCCAAGGATGCCGACGGCATCTATACGCTGACTATCGAGAGCAACGGCGCCGTCTACACCAAAGCCAACGAATAGCCGCAGCCCCCTGCGGTCACACGCGCCTTCCGCAATCCCGGAGGGCGCGTTTTATTTGCCGGAGGACGCCCACCGTTTTCAACCGGACGGGCACCACAAGTTTTCGACGGAGGTAACCACAGACCTTTCAGAGCGGGCGCCACAAGCTTTACCGGGCGGACACTACAAGCCTTGCAGGACGGGCAGCCCGGGCTACCGGGACGATCGCCCCGCACAAAACGCGCCCCGCCCCGCAAACAGTTCCGTGAAACGGCTTGCCGAACCGGTTTATTCGTTAAATTTGCATCCGTCAACCACACTGCAACTATGGCCAGAATACTCTTCGCAGCCCTGCTGCTCCTGTTCACCCTCCCGGCCGCGGCACAGACGCCCGGCGACTCCATCGCCTTCGTCACCGCCGACTGGCATACCACCGACCTCGGCCGGGGTGCCGCGTGCCGCTACGCCCAGGTCGAGATGTTCGGTTCGCGGCAGAGCATCTCGGTCGTCAGCTACCCCGCGCGGCACTTCGCCACGCAGATCGTACAGCTCGACGGCAAGGGTGAAACCACAGGCCGCATGGGCGAAGCCGCCGACGCCACAGCAGCCATCAACGGCAGCTATTTCAACATGAAAACCTTTACGCCCATCACCTTCGTGATGGTCGACTGCCGGGTATTGGGCCGCACGACGCCCGGCGAACTCATGCGTACCAACGGCATCATCGCCATCCGGGACAAACAGGGTCACGACGTCGCCATTTTCGCCTGCGACACCACCCAATACCCCCGCATAGCCCGCCGCTACCGCGCGGCGCTCGCAGCCGGGCCCCTGCTGGTCAGCGGAGGCAAGATCATCGAATACGACTCCGGCGACAGCTTCTATACCCACCGCCACCCGCGTTCGCTGATCGGCAAGCGCCCGAACGGCGAGGTGGTGATGGCCGTGATCGACGGCCGCGCCAAAGGCCAGGCTGCCGGCGCTACGATCGCCGAAACGGCTTACATCGCCCGCCTGTTGGGGCTCACGGACGCCCTCAACCTCGACGGCGGCGGTTCTTCGGCACTCTGGACAGCACAGGAAGGGGTGGTCAGCCACCCCAGCGACAACCGCCGCTTCGACCATGCCGGCGAACGCGCCGTACCGAACGGCATCGTCGCCCGTCCGCGGAAATAAAGGGGCAGTCCTGAAAAGGTGCCCGGCACAGAGTAGTCACAAAAAAACAGCCCCCTGATCCGGATGGCTGTTTGCATATCCACGGCGAACCTATTCACCGACCATTTCGGCCACCCGCTCCGCAATCATGGCGGGCGTCACGGCATACAGGCAGCGGTAATCCCCGTAACGGCACGGCTTGTTCCCGAAGACCGAACAGGGACGGCATTCCATATCGGCCTGCAGGATGCCGCGCGGGTCGCAACCATAGCCGAAGAACCCCAGCCCGGGATGGGTAGCACCCCATACCGACACTACGGGCGTCGCCACGAGCGAGGCCATGTGCATGACGAGCGAGTCCATCGCCACCACGCAGTCCAGGTTGGCGATCAGGTCTAATTCGCCGTCCATCCCGACCCGTCCGAACAATGCCGTCACATTGGGGTACGCACGCTCCATTTCCCGCGCGAACTCCGCCTCCGCTCCGCCTCCGCTGTGTATGAACACCCGGTCGTAGCGTTCGGCCAACAGACGCACCGCCTCCCGCCCGAGCGCCGTGGGATAGGTTTTCCCCTGCTGCGCCGAAAACGGCGAGAAACCGATCCAGGTGCCCGTCTTCTCCCCCATCGGGTTGGGACGGCAGCGCCGCAGGGCCGGCACGGGGTCGTCGAACACGAACCCCAGTTTGCGGAACACATCGCAATAGCGGACGACGGTATGCTTGGCGGGCTTCACGCCGCGGCCGCCCTTGCGGATAAACTCCTTTTTCTCCTCGCGCCCCTTCTCGATGGCCGCCACGGGGACTCCGCGCAGCCACAGGGCGGTGCGGAACATCACCGAACGCAGCACGCCGTGCACGTCGGCCACGGCATCCACCCCCAGGCGCCGCGCATCGGCGGCCAGGCGCCACATTCCCCGCAGGGAGTGGTGCACACCCTTGATATCTACATCCATAAAACCGAGATCGAGCCCTGTAAAAAAGGCTCGAAACACGGGTCTTGTCGCTACCGTCACCCTCAGGTCGGGATAGGCCTCCTTCAAGGCCCGCAGCGCATGCGCCAGCATCGCCACATCCCCCATCGCCGAAGTCCGGAAAACGACCAGATGACGCGGAAGTCTCTTATTTTTTCTGCCCATAAAGCACCGGGTTCAACGCCGGGTCGTTATACATCTTCATCTGCTTATAGGTCTTCATATACTTGCGGCCGGCCTCGATATCCCCGATCAGCTCTTCGATCGCCCCCGAAAGGTCGACCTGCTGCGCCAGCAACACGTCGAGTTTCTTGCGGCACGCCGCGCGGTGGGCATCGCCGACGTCCGTACGCTCCGCCTCGCAGGCCATGTGGTAAATCTTCAGCGCCAGGATCGACAGACGGTCGATCGCCCACGCCGGGGTCTCGGTATTGAGCCTGGCATCGGGCCGGGGTTCCACGTCCTTGTATTTGTCGAGCAGGTACGAGTCGATATATTCCACCATATCGGTACGATCCTGGTTCGACTTGTCGATACGGCGCTTGATGGCCAGTGCGGCCACGGGGTCGATCTGCGGGTCGCGGATGATATCCTCCAGGTGCCACTGCACGGTGTCGATCCAGTTTTTATGGTATAACAGGTGTTCGAGCGAACCCGGCTCATAGGGATTTTCGATCGGATGATCCACATCGTCCCACCGATGGTAATCCCCGATGGCGCGGTTGAAGATCTTGTTTGCGGTTTCGGTAAACATAGCTCAGCAGTACATTTTATATTGTAATTCTCGTGGGAAAATCATACCTTTGTCCGTAAAGATTAAACAAAGATAATGAATTTTTCCAAAAAAGCAATATCGCTCGCAGGAATCCTTTTGATAGTCGTACAAAGCCTCCCGGCACAGGTGCGCCAGACCCGCGAAGAGTACATCGACCGATACATGCACATCGCCGTGGCCCACATGGAGCGCTACGGAATCCCCGCCAGCATCACCATGGCGCAGGGCATCCTCGAGTCCGACTGCGGCAACAGCTGGCTGTCGCTGCAATCGAACAACCATTTCGGCATCAAGTGCAAACGCAACTGGACGGGCGACAAGGTCTACCACGACGACGACGCCAAGGGCGAGTGCTTCCGCAGCTACCCCTCGGTCGAGGCGTCGTACCGGGACCACGCCGAATTCCTCGACTCGCAGCCCCGCTACGACTCGCTGTTCGCCTACTCGTCCGACGATTACAAGAGCTGGGCGCGGGGGCTCAAGGCCGCGGGCTACGCCACGGCCCCCGACTACGCGCAACGGCTCACCCGCATCATCGAGGAGAACCAGCTCTTCCTGCTCGACCGGCCCGACGGCGAGCGGCTCTACGCCTCGCGCATGGGACGCAAGGTAACCGACCCCGAAGGGTGGTTCGCCGACCAGAGCAGCGTCGAACCGGCCGCAGGAGCTTCGCCGGCCATCGACCCGGACAACTACCGCGTGACGATCAACGCCCACAACGGCTACAACGTCTACCAGACCAACGGCGTACACTACGTGCTGGCCAAGGAGGGCGACACGTTCGAGAATATCGGGCAGAAGTTCCGCATTTCGGCTCGCAACCTGCGTAAATTCAACGACCTGAAAGACAAGAAGGCACAGCCGCTGACCGGCGAGGTGGTCTACATCGAGCGCAAAAAGAAGCGCTGGGAGGGCAATGCCCACACCCACATCTGCCGCCAGGGCGAAACGGCCTATGCCGTAGGCCAGTCCTACGCCATCCGCACCCGTTCGATCGAAAAACTCAACCGCCTCAAGCCCGGCAGCACGCTCGAAAAGGGGCAACAGATACGCATAAAATAAAAACAGCATAGCATGGAAACGACACCGCTCAGGAGCAAGATCCTGGATACGATCATCCGCAAGTCGACGCTCAAACAACGGGTTTTCGACAACACCTTCGGAGCGTTCAACTCCCTGAAGGAGACGCTGCTGGAGATGGCCTCGGAGATGGACGACGAACTGGACGGCAAGCTCGACCGCCGCGTGAGGCTCGAATACCGCGACCGCGGAAAATTCGAGGCGCAGCTGCAGGTGGCCAACGACATCCTGATATTCCAGATGCACACCGACATCTTCGAATTCGCCGCCGACCACCCGATCTGGCAGAATCCCTATGTGCAGGGCGACCGCGAAAACTCCTACTGCGGCCTGATCAACATCTACAACTTCCTCTCCGACTCGTTCAAGTTCAACCGCAACGCCGACGAAGGATACCTCATCGGGCGTATCTTCATCAACCGCGAGCGCCGCTATTTCGTCGAGGGCAAACAGCAGACCTCGATGCGGGCGATGAACTTCGGCAAGGCCGAGATCGACCGCGAAGCCCTGATCGCCATCCTCGAGCCGGCGATCTGGTTCGCCCTGAACTTCGACCTGCTGATGCCGCCCTACGAGGACAACAAGCGCGTGACGGTCGACCAGTTCAACACCAAGATGGACAACTCGAAATTCGTCACGGGCAAACGCCTCGGCTATGATTTCGAAGTAGAGGACATTTAAACCCGATTTCCACGTGAAGGCACAACTTTTCACACTCCTCGCAGCCGCAGCGGTCGGCACAGGTACGGTACAGGCGCGGGGCGAATATGCCGAGATCGCACGCCTGCGCTCGATGAACGAAACCGTCCGCGGCATCCGTTCGATGGCCGACGGCGAACACTATACCATCCTCGAAAGCAACAACATCGTCCGTTACGGCTACGCCACGGCAGGACAGGGCGAGAACATGCTCCCCAAGCCGACGGCCAACCTCGTCGTCACGGACTACGCCTTCTCGCCCGACGAACGGCAGATACTCATCGCCTCGGGCGCCAGGCCGATCTACCGCCACTCCTACACGACCGACTATTTCCTGGCCTCGGGCAACAGCCTGATGCCCGTACTCCGCGAGGCCGAAGCCCCGCGCGACGCCTCGTTCTCGCCCGACGGCAAGCTGATCGCCTATTCCGACCGCAACGATCTCTATGTATACGACACGGCAGCCAGGCGCACGCGCCGCATCACCGACGACGGAGCGTGGAACTCGGTCATCAACGGCACCACGGACTGGGTCTACGAGGAGGAGTTCGGCGCAACGCGGGCCTACGCCTTCTCGCCCGACAGCCGCCGCATCGCCTACCTGCGTTTCGACGAGAGCGAAGTGCCGCTGATGGAGATGATGCGCTTCGACGGCAAGCTCTACAACCAGGCCTATTCGTTCAAATACCCCAAGGCCGGGGAGCGCAACTCCACGGTCGAAGTGTGGGTCTGCGACCTTGCGACAGGGGCCCGGGAGCGCATCGACACGGGCGGCGAGGCCGACCAGTACATTCCCCGCATCGGCTGGACACCCGACGGCCGGCTCTACTACTTCCGCCTCAACCGCAGGCAGAACACCTTCGAGGTGATCCTCTGCGAGCCCAACGGAGCCCAGCGCACGATCTACGACGAACGCTCGCAGCAATACGTCGAGCGCGTGGATGACAAGACCGTCACCTTCATCGACGGCGACCGCTTCCTCGTGCGGCAGGAGGGACACACGGGCTACATGCACCTCTACCTTTACAGCATCCGCAAGGGTTTGCTCGCCCAGGTAACCAAAGGCGACTGGGAGGTGACCGACGTGGTCGGCACCGACGGCAAACGGGTCTGGTACCTCTCGACCGAGACCTCTCCGCTGCGCCGCAACCTGTACAGCGTACGGCTCGACGGCAAGGACAAGCGCCGTCTGACGACCGGCGAGGGCTACTACGCCATCGCCCCGAGCGCCGGGATGAAATACTACATCTCGACCTTCTCCAACGCCACGACCCCCAACCGGGTCGAGGTCTGCGACAACGAAGGCAACCCCATCCGCACGCTGGCCGACAGCCGCAAACTCCGCGAAGAGCTGGCGGTCGTACAGCGCCCCGTCCGGGAGTTCTTCACCTTCACGACCGAGCGCGGCGACACGCTCAACGCCTATATCGTCAAGCCCCGCGGCTTCGATCCCTCGCAGCGTTACCCCGTGCTGCTGACCCAGTATTCGGGGCCCGGCTCGCAGTCGGTAAGCGACCGCTGGTCGCTCGACTGGGAGGATGCGCTCACGGACAAAGGCTACATCGTAGTCTGCGCCGACGGCCGGGGCACCGGATTCCGGGGCGAAAGTTCAAGAAATCGACCTACGGGCGCCTCGGGGCGCAGGAGGTCGAAGACCAGCTCTCGTTCGCCCGCTACATGGCTTCACAGCCCTACGTCGACCCTGCACGCATCGGCATCTACGGCTGGTCGTACGGCGGGTTCATGGCCCTGGGCTGCGCGATGAAAGGCCACGGGCTATTCCGCATGGCAATTGCCGTGGCCCCCGTCACATCGTGGCGCTACTACGACTCGATCTACACCGAAATCTACAACAACCTGCCGCAGTACAACGCCGCAGGCTACGACGACAACTCCCCGATTAACTTCGCCCGGATGCTCGACGACACCAAGACCCGACTGCTCATCATCCACGGCACGGCCGACGACAACGTCCACTTCCAGAACAGCGTGGAGATGGCCCGCGCCCTGAACCGCTGCGGCAAGCAGTACGACATGATGGTCTACCCCGACCAGAACCATTCGATGCAGCCCGACGACACGGCCAATGTCCGGCAGAAGATGATCGAATACACGCTCGAACACCTTTAAACCGCCATACCCTGAATCGCCATCGTCGTCGCCTGCCACCGCGTGGTTGGCAGCGGCGGCGCTTTGGTCGGCTATGCGGGCGGACTGGAGGCCAAGGCCTACCTGCTCGGCCTCGAACGGGAAACCGAGGGCTGAAAAACCGCCGCCCTGCAAACGGGAAGACGGGCGGCAAACTTCCCGACTTCGGAATGCACATTCCCAAAAGCACCGCGGAAGACCGCACGAATAAAGGAGGGGGCACTTGCTAAAGCAAGTGCCCCCTCCTTACCCATTCCCGTCCGGCTAAAGCCCGAACGAGAATACGTTGATACTGTCGTAAACCACGCTGAAGGCACCCAGCAGCAAGACCCCCGCCATGCAGAGCGCAAGGCTGAGGCGCGTATAGCGGTCGCTGCGCAGCGGTGCGATCGGCTCTTCGTTGGGCGTAATGTACATCGCCTTCACGACCAGCAGGTAGTAATAGAGCGAAACCACCGTATTGACCAGCGCGATGAACACCAGCAGGTGGAAACCGCTGCGGAAGGCCGCCGCGAAGACGAAGAACTTCGAGAAGAAGCCCGCAAAGGGCGGGATGCCCGCCAGCGAGAAGAGCGCCAGGGTCATCATCAGCGCCAGCTTGGGATTGGTGCGGTAAAGCCCGTTGTAATCTTCGATCCCGACCTTGCCGCCGCTATGCTGCTCGACCGTCGAAACGACACCGAAAACCGCGAGGTTGGCCGCCATGTATACCAGCACGTAGAACACGAGCGAAGTCATCCCGATGGCGCTGCCGCCGATCACGGCCAGCATGATATAGCCGGCCTGCGAGATGGACGAGAAGGCCATGAAACGCTTCAGGTCGGTCTGCCGGATGGCGAAAAGGTTGGCGACCGTGATCGAAAGCACCGTCACGGCATAGAGCAATGTCTGCCACTGGCCGACCATCGGGCCGAAGACCTTCATCAGCACGGTCATCAGCACGAACGCCGCCGAGGCCTTCGACACGACCGAGAGGTAGGAAGTCACGGCCGTCGGCGCACCCTGGTAGGTATCGGCCGTCCAGAGATGGAACGGCACGAGCGAAATCTTGAACCCCAGCCCGGCGAAGAAGAAGACCATCGCCATGACCTGCAACGGCGACCCCGTAATGCGCGCCGCCATATCGTCGAAATAGAGCGTCCCCGTCGTCCCGTAGAGGAACGAGATGCCGTAGAGCATCAGTCCGCTCGAAAAGAGGGCGCAGAGGATGTATTTCGCCCCCGCCTCGGCCGAGTGGCGCTTGTACTTGTCGAAGGCCACCAGGCAGGCCATCGGCACCGAAGCCAGTTCCATGCCCAGGAAGAAGAGCAGGAAGTTGCCCGCGCCGACCATCAAATACATGCCCAGCAGCGTCGAAAGGGTCAGGATGTAGAACTCGCCCTGTTTGTGGGCCGTGTCCTCGCGCCGCAGCCACGTATCGGCCTGCAGGCAGACGATGAGCGCCCCGATGGCCAGTACGCTCTTGACGACGGTGTGCATCGGCACATAGCAGAACATGCCGCCGAATACCTCGCCCGCCGTCCCCGGGACGACATTGGCCAGCACCTGCACCGCGAGCAGCCCGCAGGCCACCGCCGAAAACCGGCGCCTTCCGCGCTCCCCGGCGATCAGGTCATAGAGGAACAGCAGGACGATCACCGCAATGAGCGTCACTTCGGCCTGCATGTACGAGAATATATTGCTGTAATCCATAGTCGCTTAATTCATTAAGTGTGTAATGATCTCCGTCACGCTGCCCCGGATCATGTCGCTCACCCACAGCGGCGCGAGCCCCATGCCGGCGATGGCGACGACGAGGCAGACGACCGACAGGCGTTCGTCCCACGTGGCGTCGGAGAGCCGGAGATGCGCTTCGTTGGTACAGGTGCCGTAAAGTATCTTCCCGACCACCCGCAGGATGTAGACCGCCGTGATGACGATCGACGTGCAGGCGATGATCGTCACCACGCGGTGGAACGTATCGGCGTCCATGAAGGCGCCGTTGAAGATCGTCATCTCGGCGACGAACCCGCTCAGGCCGGGCAGGCCCAGGTTCGCCAGGCCCGCGATGACGTAGCCCACCGCCAGGAAGGGCATCACCTTCATCAGCCCGCTCAACTGGCGCACGTCGCGCGTGTGGGTGCGTCCGTAGATCATGCCGATCAGCGCGAAGAAGAGCGCCGTCATCAGGCCGTGGCTCAGCATCTGCAGCACGGCGCCCGTTCCGGCCGTGGTGTTCATCATCAGAATGGCGAAGAGCACCAGCCCGCAGTGCGACACCGACGAATAGGCGTTGATGTATTTGAGGTCGGTCTGCACGCAGGCCGCGAAGGCCCCGTAGACGACCGAGATGGTCGTCAGGGCGATGAAGATCCAGCTCAGCTCGTGCGCCGCTTCGGGCATGAGGTACATCGCCACGCGGAAACAGCCGTAGCCGCCCAGCTTCATCAGCACGCCGGCATGGAGCATCGACACGGCCGTCGGGGCCGAAGCATGGCCGTCGGGGCTCCACGTATGGAAGGGGAACAGAGCGCCCAGCACGCCGAACCCGACGAAGACCAGCGGGAACCAGATATATTGCTGCGCCAGGGGTATGTTATGCAGCTGCGCGATCTCCAGGATATTCATCGTCGTGGCCCCGGCACCGAAGTAGATGCCCAGGATGCCGATCAGCAGCAGCGCCGAACCGCCCATGAGCATCAGTGTCAGTTTCATGGCGGCATACTCCTTGCGACCGCTGCCCCACACGCCGATCAAGAGATACATCGGGATCAGCGCCACCTCGTAGAACAGGAACATCGTGAAGAGGTCGACCGAAATGAAGAACCCGAAGACCCCCACGCTCAGCAGGCAGAACCAGAGGAAATACTCCTTGACCTGCTCCTTCATCCGCCACGAGGCGAACGTCCCCGTAAACACGATGATGGCCGACAGCAGCAGCATGGCCACCGAAATGCCGTCGACCCCCACGGCATAGTGGATGTTGAGCGGCGCATACCACACATTTCGGTAAAGAGCATGGCGGCCTGCTCGCCCGCCTCGCGCAGGCCGAGGTAGCGGAACACCAGCACCACCGCCAGCGCCAGCAGCAGCGAGGAACCCGCCACCATCACGGCACGCACCTGCCGCGCGGACTTCGAGAGCCAGAGCCCCAGCATCATCAGCACCGGGATGGCGGGAAACAGTGATAACATATTCATAACAGCTACAGTTTAGCAGATTAAAAGCAAGAAGATCGTAAGTCCCAGCGCACCGCCGAGGAACCAGATGCAGTAACGCTGCACGCTGCCGCTCTGCATGTCGCGGATCACGTATGCCGCGCCGTTGGTCGCCCGCGCCAGCATGTTCATCAGGCCGTCCACCACATGGCGGTCGAACCATGCGACCGGGGCCGAGATGCAGGCGAAGATCACCCGGTGGGTAACGAACTGGTAAACCTCGTCGATGTAGAAACGGTGGTAGGCCGCCTTATGCAGTCCCCTGAAGCGCGCTGCCAGGGCATCGGCCACCGTCTGGCGCTCGCGCAGGTACATCCACGTCGCCAACGCGATAGCCGCGGCAGCCACGCAGAGGCTCACGCCCGCCACACTGCGGTCGACATGGATCGTGTAGGGCATCCCGTCGCTGCTGACCAGCTTCCCGAAAGGAATGAACCCCGCCACGCAGGTCACTGCGGCCAGGAACACCAACGGCAAAGTCATCGTCAGCGGAGCCTCATGCGGCCTGTGCGCCGCATGAAGTTCACGGTTTTCGCGTCCCCAGAAGATGTTGTAATAGAGGCGGAACATGTAGAACGCCGTCAGGCCGGCGATCCCGGTCATCACCCACCCCATCACGGGGCTGAAGGCGAAGCACGCCGTCAGGATCTCGTCCTTCGAGAAGAAACCGCTCAGGGGCCAGATGCCCGCGATGGCCAGGCAGGCCACGAGGAACGTCGCATGCGTCACGGGCATGTATCGGCGCAGGCCGCCCATGGCCGACATTTCGTTGGAGTGCACGGCATGGATGATGCACCCGGCGCCGAGGAACAGCAGCGCCTTGAACATGGCGTGCGTGAAGAGGTGGAACATCGAAGCCATGTACCCCAGCCCGCCCGCATGCGGATCGGCCGAGGTGCAGACGCCCAGCGCCACGATCATGAAGCCGATCTGCGAAATGGTGCTGAACGCCAGCACGCGCTTGATGTCGCTCTGCACGCAGGCCACCACGGCGGCGTACAGCGCCGTAAAGGCCCCGATGTAGGCCGTCCAGTGCAGCACCTCGGGGGCATAGCCGACAAAGAGCGGGAACATGCGCGCCACCAGATAGACACCCGCCACGACCATCGTCGCGGCATGGATCAGCGCCGACACGGGCGTCGGGCCCTCCATGGCGTCGGGCAGCCAGATGTGCAGCGGGAACATGGCGCTCTTGCCCGCGCCGCCGATGAACATCAGCCCCAGCGCCAGCGGGATCATCGCACCGGCGGCAGCCAGCAGCTGCACGTCGGGCGTGAAGGAGAACGTCCCGGCATAGTAGCCGTAGAAGAGGATGCCGACGAGGAAGCCCAGGTCGGCGAAGCGCGTCACGATGAAGGCCTTCTTCGAGGCGGCGACGGCCTCCTTCTTCGTGTAGTAGAAGCCGATCAGCAGGTAGGAGCTTACGCCCACCAATTCCCAGAAGAGGTACATCTGGAAGATGTTCGTCGCCACGACCAGCCCCATCATGCTCATCGTGAACAACGACAGGAAGGCGTAGTAGCGCTGGAAGCCCCGCTCGCCCTTCATGTAGCCCAGCGAGTAGACGTGCACCATCAGCGAGACGGTCGAGATCACCACGAGCATCATCACCGAAATCGGGTCGAGCAGGATGCCCAGGTCGATATGCAGCGTCCGGCTGATCGGCAGCCATACCGTGTTCCACGGCACGAGCGTGGGGAACATCCCCGCGGCGTCGCGCCCTGCGGAAAAATACTCGAACGCCGTACAATAGCTCAGCAACGCCACTACGGCCAGCACCGCCGTGCCTATGGCGCCCGCGACGACGGGCTTGAGCTTCATGCCGGCCAGCCCCAGGAAGAGGAAGCTCAGCAGCGGCAGCAGCAGGATAAGGATCGTATATTCCATAACAATCGTTTTTTCAGAATCGTTACCACTTCATCTCCCGCAGGCTCTTCACCCCGATGTTGCGCAGGTTCCGGTAGATGTTGATGATGATGGCGATTGCGACGGCCGTTTCGGCGGCGCTGATGCCGATGGCGAAGAGCGTGAAGAAGAATCCCTCCAGCTGTTCGGGGAACAGGAAGCGGTTGAATACGACGAAATTGATGTCGACCGAATTGAGGATCAGCTCGACGGAGATCAGCATCGCCAGCAGGTTGCGGCGCGTGACGAACCCGTAGATTCCCACGAACATCATGATCGTGGAGAGGACGAGGTAATATTCCATGTGTATCATAGTCGTACTCTTTTTAGCGTTTGCGTGCGATGAGGATTCCGCCGACGATGCAGGCCAGCAACAGGATGCTGATGACCTCGAACGGCAGCACGTAGCCGTATTTTCCGCTGCTCATCAGCGCGTGGCCGATCGTCCGCACGTCCAGTTCGCCGTGCACGAAATGCGACGGCATGAAATCGTGCCGGAGCGTCACGTAGAGGCATACCCCGAGGCTCAGCAGCGTCGCCGCCAGCCCCACGAACAGCTTGTAGCCCTTTATGTCCTCCGACTTGTCGCCCTGGCTCGAGGTCAGCAGGATCGAGAATACGTACAGCACCGTGATGCCGCCGGCATAGATCAGCAGCTGCACGGCGCCCAGGAACGAATAGTTCAGCTGGAAATAGATGCCCGCCGTACCGAACAGCACGAACAACAGGTAGGTCGCCGCGCGCAGGATACGCTTGGTCGTCACGGCCAGCACGGCACTCACGGCCGTAAAGACCGCCAACACCGTAAAGACGATTAATTCGAGTGTTATCTCCATGGCTTATTGTTTGTTCAGGGTTTTGACCAGCTTGGAGCGCGTGTATACCGCGTGTTCGAAATCGGTCGAGAAACGGATGGCCCCCGTCGGGCAGGCGTTGACGCACAGATGGCAGAACATGCACGACCCCAGGTCGTACTGGTAAAAAGCACCAGGCGGCGTTTCGACTTGCCCGTCTCGGGATCAGTGACCATCTCGGTGGTGATACGGATGGTTTCGTTGGGACATGCCGACTGGCAGAGGCCGCAGGCGATGCACTTGTTCTTCCCCCCGGCATCGTGGGGCATGGTCAGCTCGCCGCAGAAACGGTCGAACATCTTGAGCGTGGCCCGGTTCTCGGGGTATTGCTCGGTGACCTTCTTGGTGAAGAACTCCCGCCCGGTCACCTTCATACCCGTCAGCAAGGTTCCCAACCCGTGGAAAAGTCCTTTGATATAGCTACTCATGACTAAAAATGCAGTTTAAATACGACGACGATGACCATCAGCAGCAGGTTTGCCAGCCCGATCGGCACCAGGTATTTCCATTCCAGCGTCAGTATCTGGTCGATACGCAGGCGCGGGAAAGTCCACTTGATCCACATCAGCAGCCACACCACGAAGAACGCCTTGCCGAAGAACCAGACGAAGCCGGGGATGTAGTCCATCGCGGCGTTGAAGCCCTCCCAGCCGGGGATGTGCAGCGGCATCCAGCCTCCCGAGGAAGATCGTGGCCGCCACGCCCGAGACGATGAACAGGTTGACGAACTCGGCGACGTAGAACAGGCCGAAGTGCATGCCCGAATACTCGGTGTGGTACCCTGCCGTCAGCTCCGACTCGGCCTCCGGGAGGTCGAACGGCCCGCGGTTGACCTCGGCGTTGCCCGCGATGAGGTAGATCACGAAGGCGATCAGCGCCGGAATGTGGCCCTTGAAGAGGAACCAGCCGTCGGCCTGGCGGGCGACGATCTCCGAGAACTGCATCGTATCGGTCAGCACGACGATCGTCAGGATCGACAGCCCGATCGACAGCTCGTACGAGATCATCTGCGCACCGCTTCGCATGGCGCCGATGAGCGAATACTTGTTGTTGGAGCTCCACCCCGCCAGCAGGATGCCGACCACGCCGATCGACGAGGCCGCCATCAGGAAGAAGACGCCCACGTTGAAGTCCAGCACTTCGAGCCCCTTGTTCACAGGCAGGCAGGCGAAAGCCAGCACCGACGCCAGGATGACGATGTAGGGCGCGAGGTTGTAGAGGAACCTGTCCGAGCGGCGGATGGTGATGATCTCCTTGGTGAGCATCTTGAATACGTCGCAGATGACCTGCAACGTGCCCCACGGCCCCACGCGCACCGGCCCCAGACGGCACTGGAACGCCGCGCAGACCTTGCGCTCCATGAAGATCATCAGGATGGCGATCACCGCGTACATCAGCAGCAGGCAGACACCGACGATCACGCACTCCAGGAAGACCGCCAGCCCCACGGGCATCAGCGACGTGAGCAGCCCGTGAACCCAGCTCGTTACTATACTAAAATCAAACATATCTGTAAGTTTTTCCTTTTTTATCCCGCTCCCGCCTCAAGGGGAGGGGCTTATAAACCCGGAAGCGACATCCGGCTACCTGTCTATATCGGGCACGACGTAGTCCAGCGTACCGCCGATGGCGATCAGGTCGGCGATCTTCGTCCCCCGCGCAATGGTTTCGAGGCACGACACGAGCGGGAGCCCCGTCGAGCGGAACTTCATGCGGTAGGGCGACTTCTCCCCGCGGCTCTCGATGAACACCCCGAACTCCCCGCGGCTGCCCTCGACGGCGGCGTAGTAACTGCCTTCGGGTATGCGGATCACGGGCTTCATCTTCAACTGGTATTCGCCTTCCGGAATGTTGTCAATCAACTGTTCGATGATGTCCATGCTCTGTTCGATCTCGCGCATACGCACCATGTAACGGGCGAAACAGTCACCCTCGTCGTAGAGCACTTCCTCGAAATCCACCTTGCCGTACATGGCGTAGGGATGGCGCTTGCGCACGTCGCACGCCCAGCCCGAAGCACGCCCCGTACCGCCCGTGGCACCGAACGAGATGGCGTCTTCGCGGGTCAGCACGCCGGTGCCTTTCAGGCGTTCCCGGGCGATGACGTTCCCCGTGAACACCTCGTGGTACTCGCGCAGCGTCGGGCGCATGTAGGCGATAAACTCCTTCACGCGCCGTACGAAATCGGAATGGATGTCAGCCTGCACGCCGCCGATCGTATTGTAAGTCTGGATCAGGCGCCCGCCGGTGGTCTGCTCCAGGATGTCGAGCACCTTCTCACGGTCGCGGAACCCATAGAAAAAAAAGGCCGTCAGGGCCCCCATATCCATGCAGAGGCAGGCAAAGAACAGCAGGTGCGAGTCGATACGCTGCAACTCGTCCATGATCGTGCGGATGTACTGCACGCGCTCGGACACCTCCACACCCAACCCCTTCTCGATACACATGCAGAGCGCATGGCGGTTCTGCGACGCCCCGAGGTAGTCGAGGCGGTCGGTAAGCGCCAGCGTCTGGGGGTAGGTCAGGCTTTCGCACATCTTCTCGATGCCGCGGTGGATGTAACCGCAATGCACGTCGAGCTTGCGGATGATCTCGCCTTCGAGCGACACGCGGAAACGCAGCACGCCGTGCGTGGCGGGGTGCTGCGGGCCGATGTTGATGACATATTCGTCCTCCTCGAACAAGACGTTGCGGTGGCGGATGAAGCTGCCGTCCGCCGTCAGTTCGAAGCTCGGGGCGCTGTCCTTCGACACTTCGTTGGTCATGCGCAACGGGTTGAGCCCCGGGTCATAATCCTTACGCAGGGGGTGCCCCACCCAGTCGTCGCGCAGGAACAGGCGCCGCATGTCGGGGTGGTTCAGGAAACCGATGCCAAAATAGTCAAAGACTTCGCGCTCGTTGAGTTCCGCAGCCTTCCACAGGTCGCAGACCGAAGGCAGCCCGCACTTCTCGCGGCTGGGGGTCAGCGTCCGCAACACGACGTTCTCGCCCGTCGCGGTGGCTTCGAGGTGGTAGACCGCCCCGAACCCCTCTTCGCCCCAGTCCATGCCCGTCAGGCTGCGCAGGAAATCGAATCCCTCGGCCCTCAGGCGTGCAGCCAGGGCGTGGAATTTCTCCACCGGGACGGTGAACATCCCGTCCCCGGCCTCCGACCACACGGCCCCGGGTTCCCAGGCCGTTATTTTCTCTCTGATATTCATTGTTTTTCTCCTCCTTCCACGTTCAAATCGTTTTTTTCGGCCGTCAGATCCCGGCGAAGCAGCTCTTCGTACTCCTGCTTGCCGATCTGCTTGTTCACCCCGCCGAAAAACCGCTGTAATTTCACTTTGCGCTGCAACTGCATCAGCCCGTAGAGCATCGCCTCGGGGCGCGGCGGGCACCCGGGGATATAGACATCGACCGGCAGTATCTTGTCCACGCCGTTCAGCACATGGTACGACTTCTTGAACGGGCCGCCGCTGATGGCGCATCCCCCGACGGCGATCACATACTTCGGGTCGGCCATCTGGTCGTAGAGGCGCTTCAGGACAGGGGCCATCTTGTGGGTGATCGTCCCGGCCACCATGATGAAATCGGCCTGGCGCGGGGAGGCGCGGGCCACTTCGAACCCGAACCGGGCAAAGTCGTAGCGGGCCGCCCCCACGGCCATGAACTCGATCCCGCAGCAGCTCGTGGCGAAAGTCAGCGGCCAGAGGCTGTTGCTGCGCCCCCACTCGATCAATTCGTCGAGGCACCCTACGATCACGTTCGTACCCTCGCGGCGCAGCTCGGCCGCCATCTTTTCGAGGTATTCGTTGTCATTGAAATCCTCGTATTTCATTGCCTTTATCTCAGGCTTCCTTATTTCCATTCCAAAGCTCCTTTCCGCCATGCGTATGCAAGGCCCAAAACCAGTACGACCAAAAAGAAGAGGATGCTCACCAGCCCGTAAATCCCCAGATCCTGGACGACCACCGCCCACGAAAAGAGAAAGACGGTCTCCACATCGAACATCAGGAACAGGATCGCGAACAGGTAGTACCCCACCTTGAACTGCATCCACGACCGTCCGCGCGTCGGGATACCGCACTCGTACGCCTCGCCTTTCTGCGGGTTGTACGAGCGCGGCGATATGGCGCGGGCGATACCCAGCGCGACTGCGACCAGCGCAATAGCCGTCAGAATGACGACCACCAATAGCGTAAAATACATAACCTATCGTTTTTACGAATTTACTCGGAACACGAAAACACGAACGCAACACCGGGAGAATAAATCCTCATCCGGGAACATGCGGCAAAACGGGAACGGGAAAAGCGGCTAAATCAGGATACGCCTCAGCGAAAAGACATAATAATCGACCGGCTTGGGATGCAGGTCGAAGCAGTCCGAATAAGCCGGACGGCAGGACAGCCCGCGGGCCGACGCCATGGCCCGGGCATCATGGCGCAGGCGGACGATCGCCTTCTGGGCGGACGGTTGGACGGGATTTTCGATCGGAGCGTCGCAGGTGAAGACTGCCGCCGTGAAACAATTGTGTGCCGGAACCGGCGTCCGGAGAGTGGACTGGCAAATTCGGTCGGGCTGCGAAACTACCCTACCGGATTGAACCTGAGCGCCATCCAGGCTTCCTGCCAAGACAAAAAGCAAGATGAACAAAGCATATTGAATCCTCTCCAGCATTTCGACCTTACTATTTTCGTGCTGCGAAGATACACTCTTTCGCGCAGAAAACGGAATCCATGGACGAAAAAACGTACATAATGATGAATTTTGAGTACAAAAACACCCATAGCCGGATTCAGGTAATACTCCGGAAACAGGCCCGGCGGATAGCAACGAGCCCCGCCCGGTATATTCCGCCCCGGCAACTGCGAAAGGCCGTGCCCGAAAGGTTTGCCTGCAGCACAAAAGAAAATGCCGCCCCGAAAACCGGAGGCGGCATTTCCAACAGAAACAAACCCTTATTTCTTTTCGTAACGATCTCCGACGACCTTCCAGTCGATACGGTCCCAGAGGGCTGCGACAGCATCGGCGCGGCGGTTGCGGTAGTCGATATAGTAAGCATGCTCCCAAACGTCGAAGCACATCAGGGGCTTCATGCCGTAGCGCAGCGGATTGCCGGCGTTCTGCTCGCTGACGATCGCCAGCTTGCCCGACTTGTCCTCCGCGAGCCATACCCAGCCCGAACCGAAAAGGCCGACGGCAGCCTTCTCCATCTGGGCCTTGAACTGCTCGAACGAACCGAAATCCGCGTCGATAGCCTTCAGCAACGCCCCTGTCGGACGCGCCTCGCCATCGGGCGAAAGCTGGTCGAAGAAGAACTCGTGGTTCCACATCTGCGCAGCGTTGTTGAAAATCGCGCCGTCGGCCGAAACGACGATGTCCTCCAGCGGCTGCTGGGCGTAAGGCGTATCGAGAATCAGCTCGTTGAGTTTATTCACATACCCCACGTAATGCTTGTCGTGGTGGAAGCGCAGCGTCTCTTCGGAGACCTGCGGTGCGAGAGCGTCGTAAGCATAAGGCAGCTCCTTGGGGGTAAACCGTGCCTGTGCTGCAATGTCTGTTGCCATAATAGGTAAAATTAAAAGTGAAACAATGAGGTTGAACTTAATCATAGCCATCCCGTTTTAGTTTGCTTCGAGCGGTTCGAATGCCCATTTGCCCTCGTTACAGACCGGGCATACCCAATCGTCGGGCAGGTCTTCGAAAGCCGTACCGGGGTCGATGCCGTTCTCCGGGTCACCCGACTCCGGGTCGTAAATGTATTCACAGACGGTGCAACGATACTTTTCCATGCGGTAAAAAAGTTTAAGAAAATCCACACCGGCCAACACAAATATAATACCGATATCAAATATCTCAAAATATTTTTATAATTTTGAGGGAAAGAACAACAATTTATAACCTAAAACGCTCTTTTGTATGACACTTCCGTATGCAGAACCTTACAAGATCAAGATGACCGAGGCCATCCGCACCTCCACCCGTGCGGAGCGCGAAGCATGGATCCGCGAAGCCCGCTACAACCTTTTCAAGCTGCGCAGCGACCAGGTCACGATCGACCTGCTGACCGACTCGGGCACAGGCTCGATGAGCGACCGCCAGTGGGCGGCCATGATGACCGGCGACGAAAGCTACGCCGGCGCCTCGTCCTATTTCCGGCTCAGGGAGACGATCGAAAGCATCTTCGGGATGCCCTATTTCCTGCCCACGCACCAGGGGCGCGCCGCGGAGAACGTGATCTTCTCGGCGTTGCTCAAGGAGGGCGACATCGTGCCGGGCAACTCGCACTTCGACACCACGAAGGGGCACATCGAATTCCGCCGCTGCCACGCCGTGGACTGCACGATCGACGATGCGGCCGACACCCAGAAGGAGCTGCCGTTCAAAGGCGAAATGGACATCGCCAAGCTCGAAAAGCTCCTGCGCGAGAACCCGCGCGAGAAAGTTCCGTGCGTGGTGCTGACCATCACCAACAACACGGCGGGCGGACAGCCCGTGTCGATGCGCAACATCCGCGAAACGGCCGAAGTCTGCCGCCGCTATGGCGTACCCCTGCTGCTCGACTCGGCCCGCTTCGCCGAGAACGCCTATTTCATCAAGACCCGCGAGCCGGGCTACGCCGACAAGACTATCAAGGAGATCGTCCGCGAAATCTACACCTATGCCGACATCATGACCATCTCGGCCAAGAAGGACGGCGTGGTGAACATGGGCGGCTTCGTGGCCATGCGCAGCGAAGAGCTCTACAGGCAGGCCATGACCTTCAGCATCATGTTCGAAGGCTACGTGACCTACGGCGGCATGTCGGGCCGCGACATGGATGCGCTGGCCGTGGGGCTGGACGAAAATACCGAATACGAACAACTCGACGCCCGCATCCGCCAGGTGAAGCTGCTGGGCGACCTGCTCGACGAATACGGCGTACCCTACCAGCGGCCGGCCGGCGGACACGCCATCTTCGTCGATGCGAAAAAAGTGCTCCCCAACCTGCCGAAGGAACAGTTCATCGCCCAGACGCTCGCCGTGGAGCTCTATCTGGAGGCGGGCATCCGCGGCGTGGAGATCGGCTCGATCCTCGCCGACCGCGACCCCGACACGCACGAGAACCGCTATCCGCGGCTCGAACTGCTGCGTCTGGCCATCCCGCGCCGCGTCTACACCGACAACCACATCCGCGTGATCGCCGCCGCCTGCCGCAACATCTACGAGCGCCGCGCAGAGATCACCACCGGCTACCGCATCACCTTCGAAGCCCCGATCCTGCGGCATTTCACAGTGGAACTGGACAAAATCTGAACCCGAAGATGCGTCCGCCGCTCCACCGGACAGCATCCGCGGAATAGAATATAACGAACCGGGCAGGGAAAAACCCTGCCCGGTTTATTTTCGTCGGCCGCAACGGCCCGCCCCCGAAGTCCGCAACCCGAGTCCATCGATCGGGAACAGAAACCCCCGACGGGCCCGCAGCCCGCACCCCTGCCTCTTATTGCAGCGATTCGGGAGCCGGGATCAGGAACAGCAGCCCGATCAGTGCGATCAGGCATACCACCACGATCAGGATCGTCTTTCCCCAGTTCCGCTTCTTCGTCCCCGGCACGACCGTCTCGTAGCCCGCAAAGGCTTTCGAATCCGCCTGTTGCGTCGCCGCGGGTTTCGCACCGCCCAGGCGCGCCATCTCCTGCTCCATGCGTTTGGAGCGGTCGGCCGACATCTCGGCCTGCTTCCGGCGGAGGGCCTGCTCGGCGGTCTGGCGTTCGCGCTCCAGCTTCGCCTCGGCCTCGCGTGCCTCCTGTTCGCGCCTCGCCTCGGCCTCACGGGCTTCCTGCTCCTTGCGCGCCTGCTCGACACAAAGGTATTCGATATACTTCCCGGCACGGAAAACATCCACCAAGACAAAAGTCTCCATCGGGGTGTATTTCTCCTCCAGCCGGATATTTTCACGGACAAGCCGCTGCAAGGTATCGTAGACGGATATCAACGGCTTGGAAAGGTACTCCCGCCGCACCGACGAAGCAAGCTCCCCGGCGCGCTCCAGCATCGAGGTCTCGAACGCATCGAATCCCCGTGCAAGGTAATAGACCGCCTCGGCCAGCCGGATGTCGTCCTCGCGCTGGCCGAACACCGACCTCAGGCGGTCGACCGCAGCCCCGCCTTTGGGCGACCCGGTGTTGCAGTAGCTCAGGAATCCCCAGAACCGCTGCCAGTAATCGTCGGTGAGCTCCTCTTCGTAAGCCTTCACCGACTCTTCCGGGCAGACGACCGCCCGCGCGAGGAAATACCAGTAGCCGGCCTCGTAGTTCGACGAATTTTCGTGCAGCACGGTGAGAGCTTCGAGGCTTTTCTGCGCCGGTTCGGGCTCCGTCGCCGTGATCAGGCGCGACACGGCCGCCTCCAGTTCGGCACGCTGCACGGAAGTGAGCTCGGCAGATTTCCCGGCGGGCTTTTGCTGCCGCGCCCTGAGGATCGAAGCCTGCGTCGCGGCGTCTATCCGCAACCGCTGCGCCTCGGCATCCAACTGCTGCTTGCACGCCGCATCGAGCGGCCCGGCCCCCGTCGTCCGCACGACGAACGCACGGTACTCCTCGCGCGCCTGCTGCTCGCAGTTCTCGCAGCGCTTCGACGCCTCGACATAATATTCCAACGCCACCTGCTTGCCGCACTTCGGGCACACGACACTGTGATCTAAGTAGATACGCTTGCCGGAAACCGCACACACGATCGTCGTGTGCGAATGATCCTCGGTGATGTTGTTGTGGATCGTGATATTCGACGCCTCGTATTTCTCCTGCTTGCCGATGATCGTACTTTCATTGATCAGGTTCTTATCGCCGACGAGCGGCGCGGCTTCCGGCTCCTCGGCCGCCGGCGTGCGTTTCACCTGCACCGCAGCGCAGTCGCAACCGCACTTGTGGCAGAAGCGGGCAGTATCGGCGAGTTTATCGTAACCGCACTTGGGACATGTTTTCATGCTTGTTCGTTGTTTTCTTCGGTTTCACTATCAGCCTCATCCCCGGCAACGGCCTGCTCGACCGCCGAGGCGACCAGCCACCCGTGGCTCATGGTTCCCGTGACGACGACCTCCTGCCGGTCGAACGGCACGAAATAGGGGTCGTCGGCCGGCACCGCGCCTTCGCGGCAGAGCTTCACGACGCTCATGTCGTCGTCGCGCACCAGAAAGGCATAATGCCCTTCGGTTTCGACCCGGCATTCTGCAACCGGATCAGTATTACTCCCTGGTATCTCTCCATGGCCGTGCTCATTTGAGATCCCGCCCGCAGTTGGCGCAGAAACGCACGCCCTGCACGGCTACCGTACCGCAGTCGGGACATACCCGCCCGACGGACTGGGGAGCCTGCGCCTGGGGCTTCGCGGCCGCCTGCTGGTTGTTGCGCGTCGCATATTCGAGGGCACTGTCCTGCGTCTTGTCCACCCGGTCTTCCTGGCGTTCCATCCGTTCGCGGTAACGGTCGCGTTCGGCATCCTTGTTCTGGACGATGTGCCCGGTCATGGTCGTGGCCATATCCTTCATCTCGCGCATCATCTCCAGCATACGGTCTTCGTGGCGCTGCGAATCGGCGATACGGGCATCGGCGGCCTGCTGCACCTGTTCGGCGTTCTTTCCCGCCGAGAACGACTCGGCGAACTTCACCGCGGCCTGCGAATCGAGGTTCTCGCCCGCAGCCACGGCCATCAGCTGCTCGGCCGTCATCCGCGCCTTCTTGTCGAGGGCTTCCTGCTTCAGGCGCTCCATCTCGCGCTCGTGATCCAAATCCATCTTCTTGTCCTCGCGGTTGAGCTCCTTGACCTTGCGCAGGCGTTCGATCTGGGCATCCATCTCGGCATTGTCCAGTTCTATCTCCGACTGGCGGTCTGCCCGCTGCAACTCGCGCTCCCGGGCGCGGCGTTCGTCGGAATACTCGTCCTCGCGCTTGCGATGCGCGAGCGTCAGCTCCTGCAACTCCAGCCCCTGGCGCATCTGCTCCACGGCGACCTGCCCTTCGCCCGCCGTGCGGACTTTCTCGAACTCGATCCGGTCGCGCAACTGCATGAGCTTGATCGCCTCGCCCCGGCGGTAACGGCGTTCGGCGACGTCGATGCGCAGGTTGTCGACGTCCTCTTCGCGCAGCAGCCCGGTCTTTTCGATGTCGGCCAGTGCAGCCTCCACCTCGTCCTCGCTGCGGGCATCGCGGATCCGTTTCTCGCGCGAAAGCACGGTGTAGAACTTATCCAGCTCGTCGTCGGCCAGCAGGCGGTCTTTATTGACCTGCTGCAACCCCTCATAGAGCTGCATGTCACTGCGTGCATCGGCAATAGCCTGCGAATGGTCTCCGCAGCCAGGCGGTTGCGGAAATCGTTGGTGCGGCGCAGGTAGTCGAGTTCCTGCTCCGAAAGGTAAAGTTCGCGGCTCAGGCTGCGCAGGCGTTCCAGGTCTTCGTTCGAAGCCACCACTTCGGCCACGCGCTCCAGCGCAAGGCCGTAGAACTGGTCGCCGGAAGCGGCAATCCTGGCCGTGATCGCCTCGGCGACCTCCGCCGGGATCGACGTGCCTTCGACCTGGCGATCCTGCATCACGGCCTGCACGGCATTCTGCATTACGGGCTGCAACTTCTCCGCAATCCTGCGGGTCGTGGCGACGGGCTCGTCCGTCAGGAAATATTCGGCGAAACGATTGAAATCTGCGATACGGAAAATCACGCGCAGACCGACCTGCAAGTCCAGCAGTTTCGTGCGCACGGACATCGGCCTGAACTCGGCCATATCCTCGGCCGTTCCCGAACCGAATACCAGCGAGAAACTCTTGTCGAGCTTGAGCAGCAGCGAGAAAGCCTCGTGCCGTTTCATGCTCTCGATCACGGCATCGAGCGAGCGCTGCCGTTCGGGAGCGTCCTTGTCGTCGAACTTGTCCTTCACGCGGCGTCCCAGCAGGGCGTTTATCAGGAAACGGCCGCTGCCGGCCATCAGCCCCGCAGCCCCGCCCGTACGGCTTTCGAGTACGCGCTTGAGCTCGTCGGGGTCTACGAAATCGTAGATGCCCCCGTGGATTTCGGCCAGCACCTTGCCGTTGGCCTTGATATAGGCCGTCGTGCCGTCGTTTACGATCAGCCCCTGCGCCGAATCGTAGCGGATAAACTCCGATTCATTGACCCGGCAGGCGACTTCGCCTTTCTGGATATTCCAGAAAATCTTCTGTTTCACCGTGGCGAGCTCGCCGCCTCCGGCAGCCTGCCCGTCCGGCGCCTGGGGCGCCTGCGCAGCGGCGGGTTCGACCGCCGCGCCGCACGTCGTGCAGAACCTGGCGTCGGGCAGCATCGGGGCATTGCATTTCGGGCACACGGGGCCTGCGGGCGCAGCGGCGACGGGCGTACCGCACGTCGTGCAGAACTTCGCATCCTCCAGGAGTTCGGAATTACAATTCTGGCATTTCATAGTAGTCGTTCTATTTGGTTGATATGATTGATTTCACGTTTCCGTTCAGGTCGGCGGTCGCCGTATGGCAGCTCTTTATGGTACCGTCCGTCTGCAGGTAATTGAAGGCATAAAACTCGTCTCCGTTGCCGTATTTCATGCGGGTGACGGTCGACAGGCTGCGCGGTTCGACCCCCAGCTGTTCGTACAATTGCCGGTCGACAGCGGCGCGGATCAGCGACAGGTTGCGGTCGACGGCGCTGCGCACCCGGTCGAGCAACGAGGCCGGAGCGGCTTCATAGACGCACTTGCGTTCGACGACCGCGTTGACTGCGCCTTTCGCCAGTGCCTTCACCGCCCGGGGATGCGCCTTCGCCCCCTCCCGGCGCACGCCCACATGCAGGAACGGATCGCCGAAAAGGTTGAACTCGACGATCGTAAGTGCCTGGTGGGGCGTAAAGTAACCGTCGTTATAATCGAAGAAACTCTGCCGTGCCATGTAGAATGCCTCGCCGGCCGTATACCCCTCGAGCAATTTGGCCATATAGACGTTCGTCAGGCGGTCGGCATTGTCCAGGTCGGCCGCCGAACTACTCTTCGAAGCACCCCACGCGATGCGCGACGACCCCAGATAGAGCAGCGTCATGTCGCCCATCGCCGCGAGCAGCATCGTCTCGCCGCGGCCGTAATCCTGGAATTTTCCGCCATAGCACGCTTCGGTCACCACCACGTTCGGTTTCTCGGCGGACGCCAGCTGCCGGGGCGTGACTGCCTCGTAACATTGCTGCTGGTAGGAAGCATAGAAGCTGCATGCGGTCGGGGCATCGCTGCCGTGCAGGTTGAAATAGTAGAAGTCCGCACCCCGGTCGAAAACCTTGTCGACGATCGAACGCTCGACGCAGGGGCTGACAAAAAGGTTCTGCGTATAGATACGCTCATCGAGCCGCATGTCGCCCCGGAAGAGTCGGTTTCGGCGGAAAGGCTCGCTGACCGAAGCCGAGGCCGAAAGCCACGTGAGATCGGTCTGCCCGTAAGCCCTGCCCACGGCCATCGAACCGGGGGCTTTGGCCGCGCGGCGCAGGTATCCGGCCAGGTCGTCCAGCGACGCGTCATGCGCCAGCGGCAGGCGTCCCGTATGGAAATATTGTTCGTACTGGAAAATTTCGGCCGTCCCCAGCATGGGGTAAGTCCGCTCGCCCAGCAGGTAGGCATAAGGGATATCGGAGTCGATGTCCGTATCGCTGTAATCGGGATCGGAGATATACTGCGGCAGGACGGGCATGGGAATGACATCGGCGCCTCCGACGATGAACAGATAGTTGGTTTCATCGTCGGCCGTGCTGCGCCCGAAACGGTAATAGTCCGCCAGCAGGTAACCGTGTTCGACCCACGAATCGGCCGGTGAAAGCGCCACGGCGCGGTTGCGCCCGGCCTCGGGGTTGAGAAAAACATAGTCGCCGGCATCGACGATGCGGTAACGGATGCCGTGTGCCGCCGATGCTTCGGCATAAGCGGCGAGCAACTTGCGCACCGCCGCGGCATCGGTTCCGAATTTGCGGGCCAGAGCCTGCAGGTTGGTGAAGATGACACCCTCGGCCATAGGCCCCGCCGGCCCTTCGAGCCCGCGGCTGCGCAGCTTCCGGCCCGGGCGTCTGCCCGGGCGCTTGCGGCGGATGCCGCCCCGCATCCCGAGGGGATTCCGGCGCCATGCGAGGCCGAAGCCGCCGGGGTATCGCCCGCAGCCCGGACAGCCGGGGCAACGGGTGCCGCATCTGCCGCCGGGGATGCCGTCACCGGGCGGGCGGGGAGCCTGGTGCCGCAGCCCCCGCAGAAAAGGTCGTTATCACCGCATTTCTTTCCACAATTGGGACAAAACATCGCGAATCGGTTTTAAAGGGTTAATCAATCCGGACGACTTGGGCCGGCGTACGCTTCAGGTCGGGCATCGCCTCGCCCACGCCGGCACCGATATAGGTCGCATCGCAGATTACATAGCGTTTGTTGCCGAGCTGCATGTAGTCGCCCTTCACCTCGCCTTTGAAGCATACCGCCGCGGCGATATGCGCCGGATAATAGAGCAGCACGACATCCAGCCCCAGCAGATCCTTGACCAGCCGCGCAAAGAGGATCGAACGGTCTTCGCAGTCGCTGTACGGATAGTAGTACATCTCCTCGGCGAAGAGTGTCCGCTCGATGCCGAACTGTGCTTCGTCGGTCTTGTAGGGGAAAGCCCTGTGCAGGTAGTGCAGCAGCAGTTCCGCCGCCTCGCGCTCGCCCTTCCCGGCCACTGCGGCGCGCAGCGGGGGATAGAGTTGCCCGCACACCGGGGCAGTAAGCGCCGTGGCCGCATAGACGCTCCAGTGACAGGGCGGATAATTCGTATAGAAATCCATCAGGTTGCGGTTTACCGTCACCGTCGTCGAAACCACGCCGTCGAAATTGCGGACGGCGGGCGCCGCGGGGTTCTGCGCGAAGAGGGGCGGCGCGGGCATCGCCAGCGACAAAGGCCGCTCCCCGGGGATCGTGAAATTGCAGATATTGTACGACGCGGCCCGCGGGACATCGTCCAGGATATAAAATACCTGGCCGTCGATATTGAAATAGGGACGGGCATAGACCTGCCCGTCGGTGGCCAGCAACAGAAACAGCCGGCCGTCGCCGCGCGCCATGCGCACTTTATAGCCCGCCTCGGCCATCAGGAACGATTGCAGGACGACCGATTCGTTCGTTTTGGGGCCGCAGAATCCGTCGGCGAGTGTCCGCACAAGGTCGTAATAGCCCCAGTCGTTGAGCCCCAGCGCCTTTTTCAGCGCCACGCACTCCGCCGCCACGGCATCGTATGCACCTCCCGAAACACCCTCCCAGGCATTGGCCACGCTGTTCTCCTGCACCGAGGCGAGGTTGAAGCGGTGTTTCGCAGCCAGCGATACGGAACAGCCCGTGCCGTAGAATGTGAACTTGAAGGGACGCGAAACGTCCACTGCCGGAGCCGCGTCGTCCGTCCCCGCGGCGGGCTTCCGCCCCTGCTGCGCACCGTTATCCCCGGCCCCCTTTTCCGCAGCGGGTTTGCCGCGCTGCACAGGTGTTTCCGCAATCCCGGGCGCATCGGGCTTCTCCGGAGCCGGCCCGGGCAGGCCGAACACCTTGTCGTAAGGCATCCTGTCCTGCGTCGGCACAGAGGGCGCATCCGGGCGTTTCATAACGGGGATGTCGGGTTCCCGGCGTTCGGGCACGGGTACCGGAGCCTCGGCGCGGAAAGCCTCCCAGCGTTTGCGCATGAAGTCGGCGCACGCCTTGCGGTAGTTGTCCCGGAATTCGGTATAGGCCTGCCTGCGGCGCGCCTGGTATTCCAGCAACGCCTCCCGGCGGGACTGCGCCGGCAGGGGAAGCACGAAAAGCAGCGACAGCAACAGGGTCAGATAGCGTTTCATAGGCGGAGCGGTTACGGGTAAAAGACGGCGGCTTCCCTCGGCCGAGGGGAGCGCCGTCTCTCGATTGGACATGGTGCCGGCCAACAGGGCTACTGCTGCGAGAAAGCAGCCATCTGCTCCTCGAAGATCTTTTTGAACTGGGCGCGGTCGAATTCCAGGTTGAGTTTGGCATCCTTGGCGATCGCATCCTCGATGGCTGCCTCCAGGGCAGCCTTGGGAAGCTGCATGCAGACATAGTAACGGAACGAGCCGTTGTCCTGGCGGAACATCTTCTCCTCGACGACCTGCACGTCGCGCAACTGCTGGCCGACGGCCGTGTAAGCCAGTTCCTGATACTGCGACTTGTGCTCGGCAGCAACGCCCGTATCCTGGTTCTTCACATAGTTCTCGATGACGAGCTTCACATCGGCCTGGATGGCCGCGGCAAGATCCTGGCGGCAATTCTGCATGGCGATCTTCTGCGCCGTGCTGCGCTCGGTGCTCACGCCGTTCTGCACGGCACGGTAATATTCGGCATTGCTGCGGTACTGTGCGCCGCTGAGCGGAATAGCCTCTTCGACCATGCCCGCAGGGGCAGCGGGCCCGGAGGCCTTTTTCGACGAACTGCACGACACGGCGCCGGCAGCGAGCAGGAGAGCGATAGCTCCAATAAGGGTTCTTTTTCATCTTTCGGATTATTTGGTTGTAAGTTTATAGTGCAATGTAAAATCGGCTTCGGAGGCCTTCCCGTCGGCGGAATTCCCGAATCCGATGCTTCCCCTGAGTACGTCCACCCCCCGTCGGTTGCGGGGCTTATCGAGCCTTGCGCCTCGAACGTTACGCTGCAATCGCCCCCGGCGAGCTGCGGGGTTCGATCCTTTCAGCCACGATCCGGGCCCCGTCGGCCGGGTTGAACAGCACGATCCGCCGCACCTCGGCCGCCGTCCCGCTTACGCGCAGCTGCATCGTCCCGCGGATCACCCCGCCGGACTGTTCGATCCTGAGCGTGCCCTTGGGCCGGACTGAAACGGCGTCCCCGGCCGGATTGAAAAAGATCGTCTGCGACACGCGCGCACCGCCGAACAGGTAGAGCACTTCGATCTTGTTGATATCGGTCGGCGAAGCGTACTGCGGGTCATAGGAGAGCAGGTAGCGGCCGTCGCCATAGGGCTTGACGGCCATCTCCAGCACCGATTCGCTTTTCAGGCGCGGCTGCACGGCGGTCGTGGCCGGACGGCCGTCGAGCCGCAGGGAATAGACGCACTCGCCCGGCGCCTCGGACTCCACCTCGATCGACACGGCATTGTACAGTGCCCGGTAATTGCGCCGCAGGGTCTCGACATCGCCCTTGCGGGTGGCGTCGAAGAAATAGTCGTACAACCCGTCCAGCTCGTTTACCGCCAGCCGGATACGGTCTATGTCCGTAATCGTGCCCAGTTCGCGCCGCAGCCGTTCATACTCGGCCTGCTTGGCGTCGTCGATGGCCACGAAAGCCTCGATCAGCTGCCGCCGCGTCTGCTCCGGAAAGGGGTACAGCACCGAATATTCATAGCGGTAGGTCTTGGTCTTCTTGCTGTATATCCGCTCCCAGTAGACCGCCTCGGCGTTCGAGAGGGTGATGTCGTTCAGGTAGGGCAGCTGTCCGGCCTCGGTCATCAGCGCCGACGAATAGTCGCTCATCGCCGTGACCAGCTGGTCGCGCGTGATCTGGCGCGTCGCCATCTTCTCGGCGGACGAGACATTCACGGCCACGGCATTGACGATATACTGCCGGATCGAGGCCATGCATTTCCCCGAGGCGGCGGCAAGGGTCTCCCCCACTTCTGTCACCGCAAAATGCGACCGGTCGGAACTGCCGATCCATGCCGGCTTCCGTTTGCTGCTCGCCTCGACGACCTTGTCCTTCTGGGCAAAAGCCGCCGTCGAGATGCAGAGTGCCGCCAAAAGCAGCGAAATAGGTAATAAACGCTTCATCGGGTCACTTCGTTAGGGATTTAACCTTTTGCGTATCGGAATCGTAGCGCAGCGACACCTTGCCGACAAAGGCGTCGAGCGCAACGGCATCCTTCTTCGCTTTGTAATGGCCGGCGATCAACATGGCGCAATCGGCATCCCCGACCTTGCCCTGGCAATGGGCGAAGAAAAAATCCTCGGCCGCAGCGCCCTGCCCGTCGGCGAGCATGGCACGCACGACGGCGATCCGCAGGTCTTTGCCCGCATATTCGTCGTCCCCGGCCGCGTCGGCGTAGCTGTCGCGCAACCTGACCCACTCGGGCTGCGCCGCATAGGCGGCCTGGGCCTTGCGGGCCGCATGGTTTCGCACGGCCAACGCCCCTGCACCCGCAGAGCAGCAAATCAGCACGACGGCTGCAATGACCGTCACCTTGCGGCGGTTTTGCGCATGCGCCGACGCCTGCCGTGCAAGGGCGTCATCCAGCCGCAGCTGCATGGCATCGAGCCGGGCCAGCACCTCGGCATCTCCGGCAAACCGCTCCCGCACGGAAGCGGCATCCTCGGCAAAGACCCGCGCGGCGGCCCTTACGACCACTTCGCCGGCACTCAACCGCAGTTTCCCCTGCATACGGGCAAGCAGCGACACGGCCAGCGGCACCAGCGCGACGGCGGCCAGCAGGTAGAAGATATTGGCGCCCGTAGCGACCCCGGCGAGCAGGCAAAATACCAGCGCCGCAGCGCACAGCGCAGGGAGCATCTTACGGGCCGTATCGCCCAGGGCGGGCAGCGGCACGGCATCCAGCCCGGCAAGCCCCTCTTCGAGGCTCGCGAGCATCAGCCGGGAATCCGCCCCCGCACCGGAGGCAATATCGTCGACGACGGCCTCGACGTAGTTGGCGCCGCAATCCGGGCATAGGTGCTGCGAATCCTCCATTCTATTTCCGCAGACAGGACAGGTTTTCATCGTATTTCCAGATTAGTCAGACAATCGTTCGGTCAGAGTCCGAAGAGCCATTCGCCCAGCGACTTGCCCTTCTTGGCAGAGGACTCGGCACGCTCGGCCTTGAGGCTCTGCGCCTCGACGGCAGCCTCCTGCTGCGTCCGCGCGCGCATTGCCTCGGCATCCATTTTCCGCAACTCCTGCTCCATCGCCGCGGCTTCGGCCGCCGCAGCCTGCGCATCGAGGCGGTTGAGGAACCGGATCACCTCACCGTAGTTCGGGCTCACGGGGTTGCACGCACGGCACAACTCCAGCGCCCCGTCGATATCGCCCTGGCGCACCAGAATATCGGCCTGAGCAACGGCACGGGTCACCTCGCCGGCGAGCAGTTTGTCGTAGACCTGCACCTTGAGCTCCTCGACCGCCTCGTATTCGTCGACACTCTCGGGAATCACGGCCAGCGCCGCCATCGCATCCTCGTACTCCTCACGGGCGACGAGTGAGTTGACCTTGGCGAGTATCTTCGGCATCTGGCGCGTATAATAGTCGGCGATGCCCTGCTGCACGTCACCGATCAGCTTGGCGAAACGCGCGTCGTTGACGTTCACCTTATTGATCAGCGACCGCATACAGGCTTCCATGCTTTTGCCATTGGCCTGGAGCGATATGGTCTGGCTGCCAAAAACCGTATCTTCGAAGAGATTTTTGACCGACAGGGTCAGGTCGGCACGCAGCACGTGCAGCGTGGTCATCCCCGTATCGACCGCCCCGTCGTCGGTGATCGTAAGCGTCGGCGTGACGACGAAAAGCCCCGCGGCATCGGCCATGCCGTTGCGGGTGATGATCTTGCTGATCTTGTTTTTGAGGGCCGCGGCATTGTTGTCGCCCAGCTGCGCGGCCGTCTCTTGGTCGATATAGGCCGAGAGGTCGATTACGGCCTGGGCCCGGAGCGACAGCGCGGCCAGCACGAACGCCAGCGAGAACGATAGTTTACGAAGCAGATTCATGGTCTGTTGTTTAGTAGATGATTACGTCGATGGAATTACCCGTGATCGTACGCGACACGGAGAGGTTCAGCCCCTTGAGGTACTGGTAGAGCGCCAGCGCGAAATCATTGACGTCCGACTGCATACCGTCCTCCATGGAGTTGTCCACAAAAAAATATCGCTGAAGGCCAGCAGCGTGCTCGTGCGGCCCTGCGTATGGTACTTGCCGTTCTTGGCATGGCGCTTCACCCACGAAACGAGGATGTCCGACAACGGCATGATGTTGTTGATCTCGGTATCCATGTTGATGGCCGATCCGGGGTCGATCGTAAAGCGCACGGCCACGCTCTGCCCGGTCGAAATCTTGGTCGCCATGCGTGTGGATATCTGCTTCATGAAGTCGCCGACCATCGCCTGCGCCATCACGCCGCACAGCACGTCGGCCGTCGTGCGTTTGCGCCCCGAAATTTCGGATTTGGTGGCCAGCGTATTGCCCGTGGCGATCTCGATCGCCTGCAGGGTCAGCGACACGCGCACCCCGCCGTCGTTCACATCCTGGTTGATATCGACGCTCACCGAGACGTCGGCACCCGAGTTGATGAGGATCGCATCGTCGAGCGACATGCCGTCGCCCATGCGCACCTGATAGGTATTGGCGTTATTGAGCGACGTGAGCAGGTCTTTGGTCTCCACGCCCTGCTTGATGAAACCTTCGTTGACCTTCGAAATGGCCATGCGCATATCCGAATTGTCGCGGATGGCCTCTTCGTAGGACTGGCCGCTCTTGCGGAAGGGCACGACCATCACCGTCGGCATGGCGATCATCTCCTGGGTTTCGGAGAGCGCTATATCGGCGGCATTGCGCCCGATGATACCGTTGTTGACCAGGTCGCGCTCGAGCGATTCGGTGTAGAGGTCGATCGTCGCAAAGACCTGAATGTCCTTGGCGGCGGTCTTGTTGGTCTTGTCGGCGATGGTGCAGCTGCGGATGTAGTTGGCATAACGGGTCGTCCCGAGCAACTGTCCGACATACTGGGCCGCCCCGGCCGAGGGTTTGCTGCCCAACAGGGGTTTGTTGTCGTTCAGGCCGTCTATACCGTTATATAAATAAGTGTAGATCACCGATTTCTTAGCCATCTCGATCGCCTCCTTCTTCGTACGGGCGATCCCCGAACATTCCAGCGTAGCGATCTTTCCGGTCGTGCGTTTCAGGATGGCATCGGTCGTATAATTCTGTGCGGAGGCGGGAAAAAGCGCCGACAAGAGAACAACGATGACTGACAATACGGACTTCCTAAACATCTGATAAATATTTTAAGTTTGAACGGATAAAATCCCCGGGGTACCGTCAGCGACACCCCGGAGATCGTTTCCAAAAGAATTATATGCGGTAAATTTATGCACCGACGAGCCCTTTGAGGAAACCGCCTGCCGCCGTCCCCTGCTTGTCGAGGATGACGACCAGTTTGTCGCCGTTGTTGAATTTCTCCTTGATGGCGTCCTCGCCCGAAGCGACCTGGCATTTGGTAACGCCGTCCATCACCTCGACAGCCACGATGGTGCCGATCTCCGACTTGGTTACCTTCGGGCCGATCTTACGCTCCAGGAACACCTTGAAACGGGTCTTTTTGGCAACGCCCATCTCCGTACCGCCCGAGATATAAAGCTCCTTGACACGGCCTTTCTTGTCGGCCTCGCCCAGCTCGAGGATATAGGTCTCGAACTTGAAATGCTTGTCCACGAACCCGACCATGCCCTTGCGGAGGTCTTTCATCGCGTCGTTGAACGCGCCGTCCTTCGAATCGGCGTCGATACCCGAAACCGAAAGGTCTTCCGAACCGATCATGGCGCCGTCGGCAATGTTATATACCTTCAGCGAATAGGTCACCTCGGCCTTGTTGTACATCTTGCCGTCGATATCCGACTTGAACTGCGAGAACGAAACGTTGTTGGCCTGTCCGATGACGACCTTCCTGGCACCCAACGCCTTGTAGGCGGCTTCGCTTTCGCTCTTCCAGTTGGCATCGTTCACCACGTCCTCGACGTTGCGGTCGGCATAGAGTTTCGACAGCGTACCGTCGGTCAGTGCGTCGACGATGTGGAAACGGCCGCGGTCGGCAAAACCCGACAGGACGGCCGCCCGGATGTTGTCACAGGCTGCCTGGCTGACAGCGGAGGTGTGCGTAAAAGGATTGATGATGACAGTCTCCTTCGAAGGATCGTCCTGGGCAGAGGCGCCCAGCCAAACAAGCACGGCCACAGCGGCCAAAACGGTTTTGAAACAGTTTTTCATAAATATAGCTGAGATTAAAAGGGTTAGGAATCGCATGCTTTATGATGGGACATAGCTCCTGCAGTCCCCGCACCTGGGAACTAAGCAATAAATGTAAAATTAAAAAAAAAGGAAAGCGTGGTGCTGTAGCTATATTTCAGAGTGGGAAGGTTCTTGCAAAACCTCGAGAATAAAATAAGCAACAGTCCCACGCCTATATCCGTAAACGGATAAGACGCGGAGAAATGCCGGCTTATTCTCTTCTCAGTATTAATTTGCAAGATTTACCACTCGAGAATAAACTTACACTTTCCGTGTTAGTCAGTATGTATCACAAATATAGTGAATATATTCGAAAAATACAACTTCGGCACCTCTTTTTCGGGACTGTCGCGACCCTAAATTACAATAAAAAATTCAAATTCGCTAACTTCAGACCCAAAATGTGCCATACGAAGACCCGGAAACGAGCCTTCTCCGATCGCCGGCAGAATAAAGCGCGCACGCCCGAGCCAAGGCTCCGGCAGCACACCCTACATCGTCATCGCCAACACCACGACCATCAGGGCAACGCACCACAGGGGCAGGTCGCAGCGCTCCCCGGACATCGCGGCATCCAGCGCACGGGAGCGCTCCAGATAAAGCAGGAAGAGGAACCACAAGGCACCATATACGACATTCCGGGCAATGCCCCGGATAAACATTTCGGTATCTCCGTACAGATGCAGGTCGTATCCGGAAAAGAGCAGCATGAGCAGCGCAACGAAATGCAACACCACACGCAGCCCGGCATACCAGCGGGCGAGCGACAACCCATAGGGGCTCCGGCCGACCAAGCCCCACAGCACGCAGACGGGCAGCGCCACGCCGGCCGCAGGGATCAGGAACATCAAAGCCGTGCCACCGCCCAGCCGCCACGAGCCCGAAACGAACTGCATGAGCAGCCCGAACGCCCACTCCCCCATACGGGAAACGACATAAGCCCCGAACACCCACACCGGGCCGGGCAACTCAGCGATACGGGCTGAAAACTTGGATTCCATAGGGCACGAACTTTACGCTGGAAACAAAGGTATGAAAAAAAGGGAGACCCGCAGTCTCCCCTTTTCCTGTTTTTTAAATTTCCGGCCGTCAGACCAGTGTCTCCAATATCTGCACGGCATTGAGCGCCGCCCCTTTTTTGATCTGATCGCTGACGCACCAGAACGCCAGGCCGTTCTCGCACGTCAGGTCCTTGCGGATGCGCCCCACGTACACGGGGTCCTTGCCGGCGATGAAGAGCGGCATCGGGTAGACCTTGCCGGCGGGATCGTCCATCAACACCACGCCCTGCGCCCTGGAGAAAGCCTCGCGGGCTTCGGCGACCGACACGGGACGCTCCGTCTCGAGCCATATGCTCTCCGAGTGGGCACGCATCACCGGCACGCGCACGCACGTCGCCGACACGGCGATGTCCGAATGCATGATCTTGCGCGTCTCGTGAAACATCTTCATCTCCTCCTTCGTGTAGTCGTTATCGGTGAACACGTCGATATGGGGAATTACGTTGTAGGCCAGCTGGAATGCGAACTTGCTGACCGTAGGCTGCCTGCCGGCGCCCAGCTCGGCATACTGCGCGACCAGTTCGTCCATCGCCGCGGCTCCCGCCCCGCTGGCCGACTGGTAGGTCGAGACGTGCACGCGGCGGATGTGCGACACCTGCTCGATCGCCTTCAGCGCCACGACCATCTGGATCGTCGTGCAGTTGGGGTTGGCGATGATGCGGCGCGGCGCGTTCTTCGCATCCTCGGGATTGACCTCGGGCACCACCAGGGGCACGTCGGCATCCATGCGGAAGGCACTCGAATTGTCGATCATAATGGCTCCGTGCCGGGTGATCGTCTCCGCAAACTCGCGCGATGTCCCGGCGCCGGCCGACGTCAGGGCGAAATCCACCCCCTTGAAATCGTCGTTGTGCTGCAACAGCTTGACGGTAATATCTTCTCCGCGGAATTTGTACGTCCGTCCCGCACTGCGTTCCGAACCGAACAGCAACAGGGAGTCGATCCCCAGGTCGCGTTCCTCCAAAATTTTCAAAAATTCCTGGCCCACAGCCCCGCTGGCGCCCACAATCGCAATTTTCATGTTGATATCGTTAAAAAATGACCATCGTTCCCGCTCGGACGAACCGTACACGGAAACTCCGGAGGCAAATATAGCGATTTCGGGCCGAATAACAAAAAAGCGCGGCCCCGCTCCGCCGCGAAACGCGCGGCCGGCAGGATGAACAGCCACCTCAGGTTGTCTCGGCTTCCACTCCCGCCTCTGTGCCCGGCCCTGCATCCGTTTCCATCGCCTCACTGACTTTCTGTTCGCGGTACACCTTCGGCGTACATCCGAAACGGAGCACGAACCCCCGGAAGAAAGTACTGCGATTCGAGAAACCCGATTTGTAAATGATCTCGTCGATCGACAGCCGGGTGGTCACCAGCAGCTGTTCGGCCAGACCGAGCCGGTATTCCCGGATGATGCAGGCCGGGGTTCGATCGGTCACGCCCCCCAGCCTGCGATAGAAGTTGGGCAGGCTCATCCCCATCCGGTCTGCGATGAACTGTGTGGAAAGCGACGTGTCGAGGATATTGCCGTGGATGATCTCGAGCATCCTGTCCAGGAAAACCTTGTCTTCCTTGTGGAGCAGGTGCCCCTGCGCCAGGTCGAACGCGCTGTATGCCGAACGGCCGTAATCCTTCAGCGATTCATAACGGCGCAGCAACTGCCCCACGACGTTTCTCAGGTGCGCGATGTCGAAGGGGAAGGCCAGGCAGATGTCCACCTCCGACTCCAGTCCCTCGATCTTCATCCCGGAACGCGAGGCCGACGTCAGCAGGATGACCGGCACCTGTGCCATGTGCCTGCTCCTGCGGATATGCCGGATCACACCGGTCATGGCCGGATCGAGCGTCACCGCACTGCAAATGACGACCTGTGGCCGCAACGCTGCCAGTTGCTCCGCAGCCTGCCCGAGCTCTCCCATGACCTTAAGGTCATAGGCGCCGGCGAAGAGTTGCGCGAGGAACGAAGCCATGTCGGGGTCTTCGCACACCACGAGCATCGTCGGCAACGCATCGCGGGAGGTTACGGCGGAAACAGCCGGGGCGCCGGGCATCCCGAACTGCCGGTCGGAAGCCATGTCCACCTGCAGGACTGGCTGCGTTACCCGGGCGATCTCCAGTTCGGGAAACGACAACGTGACAGTCGTAACGTCGCCTTCCGATGCGATCCGGAACTCCCCGCCCAGCTTCGCTGCCAGGTTGTGGCAGATCGCCAGCTCCATATCCCCTTTCTGCGAAAGGCCGCCCTTACCGCGGCTTTCCAGATAGTCCAGCAGCCGGTAACGGTCGGAGAGGAACTCGATCTGCCCCAGATCTACGCCCTCCCCACGATTGGAAACCACAACCCGCAGCCTATCCTGTACAACGGATACACCGAAGAAAACCTCCCCGCCCGTCTCCGAGCGCCGGAAGGCATTGGACAGCACGATATTCAGCACCATGCTCAACGTACCGCGCGCCGAGGGGAAGAGCATACCTTCCCCCACCTCGGTACGGTAGCCTACCTTGTGTGTTTCGGCATACTCGGCAAAAGTCTGCACCAGTCCGTTGCACATCCGGGTGACATCGAGCAGCTCGACGTCGTCGGGACGATCCGCCGCCCCGGCCGCCCTGAGCTCATTAAGCAAACAGGTCAGATCTTTCAATTTCAGGGCATTGCGATGAATGAATCCCACCTGCCGGAGCACGAAGCCGTCGGAGGCCCCGCACTCCAGGATCTGCTGGCAGGAACCGTTGATAAGCGTCAGCGGCACCGAAAGTTCGTTGGTCAGGCTGGAAAACGAACGGATACGCGACTCGTAGAGCAGCTCTTTGGAGTGCTGGTCGTAAAGCGCCTGCCGCCTGTGCATGCGTTCACGGCGGCGGCGCTCCAGATAGCGCCCCGTGAACGCAACAAACACACACGCGGCCGTACCATACACCACCCATGCCCAAGCGGAAGCATAGGGCGGCGGCAACACCCGGATCGCCAGCCGGCCTACGGGACTCAGCTCCCCGGTCATATTGTTCCGGTAGCGGACGTTGAGCGAATAATTGCCGGGCGGAAGGTTGGCGAAAAGCAGCCGGTTGTTATGGCGGTTGTCATTCCACTGGCTGTCGAACCCCTCGAGGTTATACAGGTACGAATAGTTGCCGCCGTTGATATAGTCCAGCGCCACGATCGAAAGACCGAAAGCCCCTTGCCGGTGGGTAAGCACCAGTTTGCCCTTGCGCATCAGCTTCGAAATGCTGTGATCCGTGCCGTCGATGGTCACATCCCGAAACCGCACCGGGGGCATATACCCCCGGTGCAGCGACTCGCCGCCCGAGACCACGACCAAACCGTTGATGCCGCCGAACAGCAGCTTCCCGGCACGGCGGTCGTAAAAATAAGCACCGTCGCTGAACTCCACGACCTCCAGCCCGTACGAAGCGCCATAGGCCACCGAACGGTGCGCAGCCGGATTATAGCGGACAATCCCGGCATTCGTGGCGGCCCAGACATTGTCGAGCGAATCGGCCAGCAGTCCGTGAATCACCCCGGCCTGCAACTGGTCGTGGGCGAACTCGACGGCAACCGCCCCTTCCCCGGGGCGGTAACACCCCATGCCGCACCCCGTTCCGAACCAGAGCGTCCCGTCGGAACAGCGCACGGCGACCGTCACGTCGTTCGCGGCCAACCCACGGCGTCCGTCCAGCGGGATCACCTCGCCCCGGCGTGCGTATTTATGGTATCGCACCGCCCCGATGCCGTGGTTGCAGAACCACAACGTCGAATCGGACTCCTCGCAGAACGAGAAAAAGAAATTCCGGCTCCGCTCCCGGCTCCCCAGATCCACGGACTCGGCCAGCCGGGCAACGGGGGCGCCTGCGTGGCCTGCAAGCTCGATGCGGTATACTCCGCTACCGATCGTTGCCGCCCACAGCACCCCGGCAGCATCTTCGTGCAAGCCGTGTACATTCGCCAACTGCTCACAGCCCGCCAGGGCATGGATGCGTCCGTCGCCATAGGAATAATAGCACCCCCGCCGTCGCCCCCGATCCACAGCACACCGCGCCGGCTCGCGGCAAAGGCATAGACTGAATTCTTACGCAGGGCGGTATTCTCGGCTATAAAATTCCGGGTATTTTCCCGTCCGAACGCCCGCTGTGCATGGAAATCGCGGATGCACAGGATCCCGTCGTTCTTCGTCCCGACCCACAGGTTGCCGCGCTCGTCGACGAACAGCGCCTTGATCGGTTTGGTAAGCTTGTAAGGCAGCATGTCATAGGTTATGGAGCGTACCGCGATATCCCCGGCCGACTGGCGGAGCAGGCCGCTGCCGTCCGTCCCGATCCATACGATATCCTGGTTCCAATCCTTGAGCAGCGAGAAAACGCCGCAAGCGACATCTATCTCCCGCAGCGTATAGCCCCCGGATTCCGACCCGGAAGCATGGAGGCGCAACACCCCGCCCATTTCGAACGCCAATACATAGTCGTCCCCGTCGCGGATAACGGCCGCAAGCTCCCCGCGCCGTTCCAGTTCCTGCGCGAGCCCGCAGATGGCCGACGTCAACTGCCGCTCGGTATCGAAACGGCAGAGGCGGCCCGCACCGTCGACGAAATAGACCGTGCGGTCACCGTCATAGCGGACGAACGAAATACCGTTGCGCACCGGAATGTGTTTCCACGCCCCCAGCACCGCACGCCCCTCGGCGTCATAAACTACCGGAGCGCAGTCCATGCCGTCGCGCCGCACGAACCAGAGCACCCCGTCCGGGTCGAGGCAAATGCGCAATACATCGTCGGCATCGACTCCGCAGAGCGGTTCGAAACGCGACTCGGAGGCGACATACCCGTACAAACGCCCTTTATACAGGAAGAACGCCTCGTCACGGCTCCGTGCCGTATATTGGTAAACACGCGGGAAGTCGGCATGCAGTTCGGCGGTTCGGGCCCGTGCATCGACCCGGTCGACCCCATAGTTGGTGCGCACCCACAGGTAGCCGTCGTCCGTAGCGACGATCTCCTGCACCAGGTTACCGGAAAGCCGGAAGTTCCGGGCATAATGCCCGTCCCAAAGGTTCAGTCCGTCACAACTCCCGGCCCAGACATATCCGTCCGCATCCTGCGCAAGCGAGAGGATGGAACAATTCGAAAACCCCTCGCGGTGCGAGATACGGCAAATATTCTGGGACAACGCCGGTACCGCGACGCACACGGCGACCAGCAACAGATACCTCAGGTGCATAAGACGGTTAGATAAAAACATACTCCGTTTCCATGTAAAAATAGGGAAAAGAAAGCAAATCGGCAATAAATCAGGGCATAACAACCGCATTTCCGATATATAATCATACTATTTTCAGATGAATTCATACTCCACAAAGGATACAAAAACATAATTTTGTATAACCGGATATACTAAAAATTTACCGGCAGGACAGAACACCCATCAAAAATCTGGAAGCCATGAAAAATTTCTACTCGTTGCCGCTCCGCACGGGAGATTCGCGGAAAGTGATTAAGTGCCAGATTTGTCCGGCGGCACAGGCCGCCTTCCGTATTTTCGCCGGAAACAACCTTGTATATAAAGGGACCTTTAATATAAAGGCAATAAAAGGGGAACACTCTCCGCCACGCCGAATCCTCCGGTATTCAACGGCCACAGTCGAACTGCCGACCATCCTGCTTCGCAAACACCCGGACGGTTCATTGCCCCGGATTTGGCACCCTCCATCAACTCTACGAATGTCTGCTTACGGAAACCTGCCCACACGGGCGATCCGTAATTTGCGGCTCCCGGAAAATCCGTTTGCCACGGCAAACCGCCGCCAGCAACCTTTCCGGCACGCTACAATCCCCGCGAACCGTACACGGAACTCGCTCCCGTCTCCGTACAGGGAATGTTTGCTCGTTTTCAAACCCGGCCTGCAAAGGCCCCCATACTTAATCCTTTAATTAATAATTATTGCCTATGAGACGAAAGATTCTCCTATCGCTGATGGCAGTCTTCTTCATGGCGGCAGCGTCGGCCCAGACCAGAACGGTCAGGGGTAGCGTTGTCGACGAGAACGACACCCCGGTAATCGGGGCGACCGTGATCGTGAAAGACAGCCCGACACTCGGCACTTCGACCGATGTCAATGGTGAGTTTGTACTCAAAGACCTTCCCGCCGGAGGGGGGGATTACAGGTTTCCTATGTGGGTTATAAGACCCGGACAATAGCCATCACCCCCAATGTCCGTATAAAGCTCGAACCCGATGCCCAGGCCGTGGAAGCAGTCGTGGTCACGGGTATGACCAAGACGGACAAGCGCCTCTTCACCGGGGCATCCGACCAGCTCGTCGCCGATGACGTGAAACTTTCCGGCATGGCCGACATCAGCCGCGGCCTCGAAGGCCGTTCGGCCGGCGTCTCCGTCCAGAATGTTTCCGGTACATTCGGTACCGCACCCAAGATCCGCGTCCGCGGTGCCACGTCGATCTTCGGAAGCTCGAAGCCGCTGTGGGTTGTGGACGGCGTCATTATGGAGGACGTGGTCGACATCGACGCCGACGCACTCTCCTCGGGTGATGCCACGACGCTCATCGCTTCGGCCATCGCCGGTCTGAATGCCGAGGACATCGAGAGCTTCAACATCCTCAAAGACGGTTCCGCCACCTCGATCTACGGCGCACGCGCCATGGCGGGCGTCATCGTCATCACCACCAAGAAGGGACGTCCCGGTATCAGCCGCATCAACTACACCGGTGAATTCACCTACCGCATGATCCCCTCGTACAACGAATTCAACATCATGAATTCGCAGGATCAGATGGCCGTTTACGAAGAGATGCGCAAAAAGGGCTGGCTGAACCTCGCCGAAACGGCCAACCGTTCCGAGAGCGGCGTTTACGGCAGGATGTACAACCTGATCTCCGCCTCCCTGATGGAGAATACGCCCGAAGCGATCACAGGCTATCTGCGTTCGGCCGAATACCGCAATACGGACTGGTTCCAGGCGCTGTTCAACAACAATATCATGCACAGCCACTCGGTGAGCCTCACGTCCGGAACCGACAAATCGTCCTACTATGCGTCGCTGAGCGCCATGAGCGACCCGGGCTGGACGAAGACCAGCAAGGTGGAACGCTACACGGCCAACATCAACGCCACCTATAACATTCTGGACAACCTCACCCTCAACCTGATCTCGAATGCGTCCTACCGTAAACAGAAAGCGCCGGGAACGCTTTCCAGCACTACGGACGCCGTAACGGGCACCGTGAAGCGCGACTTCGACATCAACCCCTATTCGTACGCCATGAACACCTCGCGTACGCTGGACAAAGACGCCTATTACACGCGCAACTACGCCCCCTTCAACATCCTCCACGAACTGGATGCCAACTACATGGATCTGGACGTGGTGGACACGAAATTCCAGGCCGAACTGAAGTGGGAGCCCGTCAAGGGACTCGAGCTGGCTGCGCTGGCCGCCGTGAAATACAACGCGACGGTGCAGGAACACCACATCACCGACGAATCGAACCAGGCGACGGCCTACCGCACCGACTCCCCGACGACCGTGCGCAACAACAACCCGTTCCTCTATAAGGATCCCGACAACCCCTATGCCGTAAAAGAGGTCGTATTGCCGGTGGGCGGCATCTACGAACGTGACGACCGCAAGATGTACTCGTACGACTTCCGTCTTACGGCGACTTACAACACGACGATCAAGAACGCCCACATCATCAACCTGTTCGCGGGTATGGAGGTCAACTCGGCCGACCGCCACAACACCTGGTTCCGCGGCTGGGGCCTGCAATACGACATGGGCATGACGCCGTTCTACGACTACCGGATCTTCAAGAAGGGACAGGAAGAAGGGTCTAAATACTACACGCTGGGCGACACCTACTACCGCAACAACGCCTACTACTTCAACGGCACCTATTCCTACAAAGGGCGCTATACCGTGAACGGCACGTTCCGCTACGAAGGCACCAACAAGCTCGGCAAGTCGCGCAAGTCGCGCTGGCTGCCCACCTGGAATATTTCAGGCGCATGGAACCTGCATGAAGAGTCCTGGTTCCAGAAGGCACAGCCCGCGCTGTCGCACCTGTCGCTGAAGGCGTCCTATTCGCTCACTGCCGACCGCGGCCCGTCGACGGTGACCAACTCGCGCGTGGTGATCAACGCCTACACCCCCTGGAGGCCGTCGGCCGGCGACGGCGAATCGGGATTGAAGATCGAAGACCTCGAGAACTCGTCGCTCACCTACGAGAAGAAACACGAGCTCAACATCGGGGCCGACATGGGCTTTGCCAACAACCGCATCAACCTGGTAGTCGACTGGTACAAACGTAACAACTTCGACCTGATCGGCGACGTGACAACGCAGGGCATCGGCGGTATCATCAAGAAGAAGGGCAACGTCGCCGAGATGAAATCGAACGGCATCGAAATCAGCCTTTCGACCAAGAACATCAAAACCAAGAATTTCAGCTGGACGACCGATTTCATCTATTCGCACATCCACAACGAGGTGAGCAAACTCGAGACCTCGGTGCGCGTGATGGATCTGGTGGCGGGCAGCGGGTTCACGCTGGAAGGCTACCCCGTACGGTCGCTTTTCTCGATCCCCTTCATGGGGCTGAACGAGATCGGTCTCCCGACATTCCTCGACCAGAACGGCGACGTCTCGACGACCGGCATCAACTTCCAGGAGCGTGAAAACCTCTCTTTCCTCCAGTACTCGGGTTCGGTCGACCCGACCGACATGGGGTCGTTCGGCAACGTCTTCCAGTGGAAAGGGGCTCAAGCTGAACGTCTTCATCACCTACTCGTTCGGCAACGTGGTGCGCCTCAACCCCGTATTCAAGTCTTACTATTCGGATCTCACGGCTATGCCGCGCGAATTCAAGAACCGCTGGATGGTAACGGGCGACGAAAAGGAAACAAACATCCCGACGATCCTTTCCCAGCGCATGTACCACGACAACAACAACCTGTCGCGCGCTTACAGCGCCTACAACTATTCGACGGCTCGCATCGCCAAAGGCGACTTCATCCGCATGAAGGAGATATCGCTGACCTACGATTTCCCGAAAAAGCTGATCTCGAAGCTGAAGTTCCAGAGCCTCTCCGTAAAATTTCAGGCGACCAACCTCTTCCTGATCTACGCGGACAAGAAACTCAACGGCCAGGATCCGGAGTTCTTCAACACCGGAGGTGTCGCGGCACCGGTTCCCCACCAGTTCACGCTGACCATCCGCATCGGCTTATAGTCCCTAACACTTCAAAGAGAACAACAAGATGAAAAAAAGCATATTCTATACGTTCGGCCTCGCGCTGGCTGCCATTGCCTTCGCGTCATGCGACGATTTCCTGGACAAGATGCCCGACAGCCGCGCCGAACTGGATACCGAAGAAAAGGTCGTCAAGATGCTGGTGTCGGCCTACCCGGACAATACTTATAACATGTGCGCCGAGTTCTCGTCGGACAACGTCGACGACTATGGTTCGATAAAGAGTTACAACCAACTTCAGGAAGAGCTCTACAACTGGCAGGAAGTAAGTTCGGTCGAAACCAATGAAAACCCCAACGCGGTATGGGGCGATGCCTATACGGCGATCGCCGCGGCCAACCAGGCGCTCGCGGCCATCGAGGAACTGGGCGGTGCCAAGACAGCCAAGCTCCAGGCCGCCAAAGGCGAGGCGCTCATCTGCCGCGCATACGCCCACTGGGTACTGGTCAACATGTTCTGCATGCATTACAACACCAACCACCCGGACGACCTCGGGTACCCTATATGGAACACGCCGAAACCGAGCTGAACCCGAAATACAGCCGGGGAACGGTAGCCGGGGTCTACGAAAAGATGATCGAGGACATCGAAACCGGCATCCCGCTCATCGACGACGCGATCTACTCGGCTCCCAAGTACCATTTCAACTACAAGGCCGCCTGCTGCTTCGCATCGCGCGTCTTCCTGTTCCACGAGGACTGGGACAACGCCATCAAATACGCAAGCATGGCGCTCGGGTCGGATCCCAAATCGCAGCTCCGCGACCTCGATTACCTGGCCGCATTCCCGCGCAACCCGTTGAACGACATTTCGAAAGCGTACAACTCCACGTCGCTGAAGGCCAACTACCTTATCTCGACGGGACTTTCCAATGCCGGCGCGATTTTCTGCAACTACGGGAGCCAGAACCGTTACACGCACGGCAAGTCGATCGCCGCCTACGAGACGATCGAGACATCCGCGACCACGATGAGCCCCCTGGGCAGCAAGTACGGCTGGAAGCTCCGCACATGGGTATACGGGTCAGGGCGCTACCTGCTTCCGCGGGTGCCGTACCTCTTCGAATACTCCGACCCCGTGCAGGCCATCGGCTTCACCCACTCGCTGTTCGTGGTGGCCAGCGGCGACGAAGCGCTGCTCAACCGTGCCGAGGCCTATATCATGAAAAAGGACTATCCGGCCGCCCTGGCCGACATGAACATGTGGGCGCAGAACCAGCTCACCGCCTCTTACTACAAAGGACTGACCGAAGAGTCGATCAACAAATGGGCAGATGCCCTGGGCTACGACATGACGCCCAAGGATCCCGAAAAACCCGAGGACGACCTGAAGAACATGTATCGTACGGCCAAGAAAAAACTCAACCCGGGCTTCGTTATCGACCCCGGCACGCAGGAGAACATGATCCATGCGATTCTCTTCATGCGTCGCATCGAATTCATGCACCTGGGCATGCGCTGGTTCGACACCCGCCGCTACGGAATCACCCTTTACCGCCGCCTGATCGACCAGGACGAGGATACTCTGGTCAAGGTGACCGACACGATGACCGACGAAGGCGGCAACCGCGACCCGCGCCGCTGCCTGCAACTGCCGCCCGACGTCATCGCCGCCGGACTGACGGCCAACCCCCGGTAAAAACGATAAAAAAGATTTTCGATTATGAAAAAGAACCTCATATATTTCCTCGTATTGCTTCTCTTCCCCGCGGTACTCGCAGCCTGCTCGGAAGACGACCTGAGTTCCACGAGCGTGATCCAGCCGCCGCAAGTCGTGCAAAACGATTTCGACCGTTGGCTCGACAGGCATTACCTCGCGCCCTACAACATCGAATTCCAATACCGCTACACGGACATCGAGTCGAGCATGGGTTACTACCTGACGCCCGCCGATTACAACCAGTCGATCGCGCTGGCCAAGCTGGTCATCGCACTCTGCCTTGAGCCCTATGACGAAGTGACGGGCAGCCGGGACTTCATCCGTGCTTACTTCCCGAAGATCATCTTCCTCACCGGTTCGCCGGCCTACAAGAGCAACGGCTCGATCATCCTCGGCACGGCGGAAGGAGGCAAGAAGATCACGCTCTTCAATGTGGATGCCCTGCAAATAGCCTCGATCGACGCCAGCACGAACTACTTCAAGACGATCCACCACGAGTTCGGGCACATCCTCAACCAGACCAAGCCCTATACCACCGACTTCAAGGAGATCACCGGAACGCTCTATGTGGGCGATTCCTGCTGGGATACCTACAAAACGGACGCCTCGGCACTCCAGGTCGGGCTGATCAGCCGCTATGCAGGCTCCGAAGATACGGAAGACTTCGTCGAACTGATCTCGATCTACGTCACCCGCCCGCAGGAAGCCTGGGACAAACTGCTCACGACGGCCGGCGCCGACGGTGCGGCCATCATCAACCAGAAATTCGAGATCGTCCGCAACTACCTGCAAAACAGCTGGAACATCAACATCGACGAACTGCGCGAGTCGGTACTGCGCCGTGCGGACGAAGTCCCCGACATGGATCTGGAATCCCTCGACGACTAACTAAAAAAAACTGAGCCATGAAAAAATTAGCGATAATACTTCTGGGGCTGTTCCCCTGGTGCTGAGTTCGTGCCTGAAAGAGGAGGAGGATTATTTTGACAAAAGCGCCAGCGCCCGGATCGAAGAGGCCGTCAAGAACGCCATCTCCGTGCTCGAAGGCGCGGAGAACGGCTGGGCCGTGAAATACTACCCCAACCCCACACAGACCTTCGGGGGGTTCAACCTTTTCTTCAAATTCGACGACGGCACGGTAACCGTCAGCTCGGAGATCGAAAGCGCGTCGACGACCGCCACCAGCCTCTATTCCGTAGGGCAGGAAGCGGGTCCCACGCTGGCGATCGACACGAAAAACGAGCTGATCAACTATTTCGCCCACCCGCGCAATCCGGACGGGTACGGGTCGAACTACAAGGGGCTGGAAGGCGACTACCTGTGGACTGTCCTGAGCGCAACACCCGAAAAGGTGATGCTGCGAGGTGTCAAATCTGGAAGCCTCTACACCCTCACGCCGCTGGAAACCAGCGACTGGGCATCCGAAATGCAGGCATACAAGAACGCTGCCTCGGACATGGAGTTCCCCTCTTATGTCTGCGTCGTCAAGGGCGACTCGCTGGAGTGTATCACCACCTCGGAGGGCAAGTTCCTCTACCGGAACCTCACGATCAGGCAGGAAACCGACAAAGGCATCGAAAGCTACGCCGCGCCGTTCATCTACACCAAGACCGGCATCGAGCTGTACGAACCGCTGACGATCAACGGGGTCACTGCCCAGAAGCTCGATCTGAAGGAGGAGTACTATTTTGCCAACGAGGACGATTCGTTCATCATTTCGGGCCCCAAACCCGTTACCTCGGACAATATCCTCACATACGGGGCGGTCGAAACGACCTTCAATACGGTCAAAGTGACTGTAACCCCATCCAATTCCGACACTTACTACGTGGCGGCGTTCCTGCCTTCGGAGATCGCAGGTTATACCGACAAGCAACTGCGGAACGCGATCTGCGACCTGCTTGCGGCCGGCGACCTCTACTCGGGTGAGAAAACACTCACGTTCAACTACCTGTACGACCAGGCGGAATATATCCTCGTCGGTTTCGGTATCGACGCAACGACCATGGCCTCAACGACCAAGATATTCCGCCAGAGCGTGACGACGGGCACACTGCCGGATACGATGGCCGACGGGTACAAGGCATGGCTGGGTACATGGACTGTCACATCGACCTCGTCCGAGAAATCGAAGACCGCGTACAGCTTCGACATCGAAATTCGTCCGAGGACGATCGACGGCACCTATCTCGTACGGGGATGGGGTTATACGGTCATCAAGGACGACTACGAAGTCGATGCGAATTACGTCAGTTCGACCAAAGGCTTCCAGTTGTTCAAACGCGAGGTCGGCACGCTCGGCGACGGCGGGGCACTGACGCTGCTCCCGCGTATCCTCAACCACCAGACAAACGCCTACGGGCTGCTCAACACGAGTGCGTACCTGCTCTACGCGAAACCGGACGGGGAAGGCAAGGGCAACATCACGGGCCGTGAGGGTTCGCTCTCCGGCGGCGGTACGTTCACGATCGTGTCCGCCGACTTCTGGAACGTCAAGAACGGGTCGAACTACTACTTGCAGGCCATGGATCCCTACACCTACCAGGATTTCTTCGTCGGGCCTTACACGATGGTACGCAAATCCACGGACTACGGGCCGTCGGGACGTTCGGTAGCCAACGCAATGGGCATCGAAGAACGGCAGGCCGCAACTGCCGTTACCATGCCCCACGACGTGAAGGTTCCCTTCCGGGCCGAAGAGTAACCCGGGCAGGCTGCACGGCGGGACATCCCGTAAAGATGTCTCCCGGCAGGCTCCCCGCAGGAAAAAACGCGAAGGGGCGGATCTGAGATCCGCCCCTTCGCCATATCCATCGGCAACCCTGTCAATCGAAGAAATTGTCGTCCTCGGCGATCCCGGGCTCCGTAGGGCGTTCGTCGGGATCGACCTCCTCGTCGCAGTCGTAGCGGGGCATCATCGCCGGGCGCACGAACTGATCCTCGCGGGTCACACCCAGGCGCCCGTCGTCATAGACCCGTTTCATGAAGTCGCCCACGATCGGCAGCGCCATCACGCTGCCCTCGCCGCCCGCCACGAAATGCACTGCCTGGTCTTCGCCGCCGACCCATGCGCCGGCCACCAGTTTGGGCGCCACGCACATGAACCACGCGTCGCGGTTCTTGTTCGAAGTGCCCGTCTTGCCGCCGATCTCCATGTCGTTGAGCCCGAACTGCCACTTCAGACGCCCGGCCGTCCCCGAGTTGACCACGTCCTGCAGCATCGTCAGCATCGTATAGGCCGTGCGCTCGCTCACGGCGTCCTGCGACTGGGGGATGAAGTTGGCGATGACGTTGCCCTGCCTGTCCTCGATGCGCGTCACGAAGATGGGATCGGTATGCACGCCCTCGTTGGCGAAGGTCGAGAAGGCGCTCACCAGCTCGAAGACGTTCGACTCCGAGGAACCGAGGCAGAGAGCCGGCACGGGGTCGATAAAGCTGCGTATGCCCATGTTATGGATAAAGTCGGCCACGGCGGCGGGCTGCTTGGCCTGCTTCATGATCCACGCCGAGTAGTTGTTGCGGCTGCGGGCGAGCCCCCAGCGCAGCGGGTGCATCACGCCGTCGTACTCGACCTTGCCCGCCTCCTTGGGCGACCAGGCCGTACCGTTGGCCGTCTCGATCGTCACGGGCAGGTTCGGCACCATCGTGCAGGGCGTCAGCCCCAGGTGGTCGATGGCGAACGTATAGACGAAGGGGTTTGATGGTCGATCCGATCTGCCGCTTGCCCTGCTTGGCCATGTCGTACTTGAAATAGCGGAAGTTGGGGCCGCCGACATACGCCTTGACATACCCCGTGCGGGGATCGAGCGCCACGAACGACGCGCGCATGATCCGTTTGTGGTGCAGGATCGAATCGCGCGGGGTCATCAGCGTGTCGCGCTCGCCCCGGTACGTGAAGACCTTCATCGAACAGGGTTTGTCGAACGCCGCCATGATCTGTTTCGCGCTCGCCCCGGCATCCTCCATCTCGCGGTAGCGATCCGAATAACGGATGGCATGCCGCATGATCCGCTCCCGCTCCTCGCGCGTCGCGTCGATGAAGAGGGTCTTCGTATTGCGGTACTGCGCGTCCATACGGGGCTGGATCACGCTCTGCATCTGCTTCTGCACGGCTTGTTCGGCATATTTCTGCATCGTCGAGTTGACCGTCGTATAGATCTTCAGGCCGTCGCGGTAGATGTTGTAGGGCGTGCCGTCGGCCTTGCGGTTCTTGCGGCACCAGCCGTAGAGCGGATTCTCCTCGTACTCCTTCACCGCCTGGTCGTAATCCCATTCGGTGTAGAACTGGTTGCGCTTGGGCCGCTCGGCGTTCATCACAAGGCGCAGCATCTCGCGGAAATAGGTCGCTGTGCCCTCGTTATGCGACACGGGCTTGTAGTTGAGCACAATCGGCAGGGCGCTGATCGAGTCGCGCTCCCTGCGTGTCAGCGCCCCGGCATCCTCCATGCGCGAAAGCACCAGGTTCCGCCGCGCGAGGGCGTTCTCGGGGTTGCGCACGGGCGAATACCGCGTCGGGGCGTTCACCACCCCCACCAGCACGGCCGCCTCCTGCACGTTCAGTTCGTGCGGCTCCTTGTTGAAGAAGGTCTGCGCCGCCGACTTGATGCCATAGGCGTTCGAGCCGTATTCGACCGTATTGAGGTACATGGCGGCGATCTCCTCCTTCGTATAGTTGTATTCGAGCTTCAGCGCCGTGATCCACTCCTTGAGTTTCGACACGACGAGTTTCGACGAACGGACGATACGCCCCCGGTTGCGCACCGTGTCGCGCGGGAAAAGGTTCTTGGCCAACTGCTGCGTAATGGTCGAACCGCCGCCCTGCGACGTATTCTGCAACAGTACGGTTTTCACCGCCACACGTGCCAGCGAAGGGATGTCGATCCCCGAATGGGTGCGGAAACGGGCGTCTTCGGTTGCGATCAGCGCAGCGACGATCGGCGGCACGTCATGCCCGTCGAGCCGGATGTGGAATGCCGAATCGGCCGGAAAAAGGTCTTCGTACTGCACATAAGAACGGTTCTGCACGAAGAAGGAACCGATCACCTTGCCGTCCTCGGAGTAGATTTCGGTGGCCAGGTTGCTGCGCGGGTTCTCCAGCTCTTCGAACGAAGGCATACGCCCGAACAGCCCCAGAGCCGTCAGCAGCAACATGACCGACAGCAACGCAAAGGGTGCGAAGACCACCCCCATATCCATTTTATCGTTTTCGGGCTGACGCCCGCCTTTTTCCTTTGTGCCATAGGCCTGAAATTTGCGCTAAAGATACAAAATTTATTACAATCAGAACGGCAGCCCCACGGCCGCGGCCCACCACACGCCGCCGTTGCTGGGATGGTAGACCGACAGTTTGAAGGTCGAAGTCGCCGATGCCGGCTGGCGGAAGGCATTGATGTCGAAAACGATGTCGCCGCCGACCGACCATATCCGCCGCCAATCCATGCCTTTGCCCGCAGGGCGGCGGAACTGCGCGTAGTCGCCGCCGGCGTTGAGCCGGATGCGCTTGAAATAGAGCACCGATCCGATGCCCCCTTCGGGATACCACACCGGCAGCTGGTAATCGAGCGACACGGCCGTATAATTGTTCGACACGATGTCCGCCGACGAGAAGCCGCGCGGGATGAGCCGCGTCGACTTGTAGCTCAGGGGCGCATAGCCCGCCGGGAACTTGTACCCGCCGACCGAAGTCTGGTAGGTGGCCGCCACCTTCAGCGAGTTGTGGGCGGCCAGGCCAGGCAGGTAGGCCTGACCAAAGAACGAGATCAGGTCGCTGAAATGCACGTTCGCGGGGTTGAACGTATACAGCGTGCTGAGCGTATAACCCCACCGGGGCGCAATGTCGCGGTGCGCCATGCGCACCTGGTCGGAATAACCGAGCCCGAACGAGAGTTTGTGCAGTCCCTTGCGGAAGCCGATGCGTTGGATATTGGAGATCTGCCCGCGATCCCATTCGATCTTGTCGAGGTTGGCGACCATGCCGTTCGAATAGTTCCACCCGGCAGACATCGAGAGTTGCCGCGTGTGGTATCCGCGCTGGAAATAGAGCGGCAGCGTCGCGGCGAGCCCTATGGAGTAGTATTTGTCGGGACTGGGACGCTTCTGGTAAATGGGATCGCCCGTCTGCGGATCGTACGACACCAGCGAATAGAAAAGCTGGTTGCCGCCGTACGATGCGTCCAGGTCGAGGTGCACGCCCAGCCCGAAGTAACGCACGCCGAGGTTGAAGAGCGACCCTTCGTTGCGGTTCCAGCCGTAGGAGGCATAAGCCTCGGTATTCGACAGCAGGTTCTGCGACAGGAGCGTAACGCCCAGATTGAGGTTGATATTATGCTCGTCCACGGCATCGAAGGGATTGAACGCCACGGGCATCCAGCTGTGCACGTTCACCAGATTGGGCACCTTGCGGTAGCGCCTGGCGCGGAACGTACCGCTCTGACGTAGCGAATCGGCCCCGGTGAACCGCACCGTGTCGAGGTTCACCACGTCCCAGCGCTTGCGTTCGGGGTTCACGACGTTAAGCGGCAGCTTCGAGGGGGCGACCGGGACCAGCGTACTGTCCGCGACCCGCTGTGCGGCGACGCGGTACCCCCTGCGGTCATACGTGGTCAGCAACACCCCTTCGCCGTCCGCGGCGTCGTGCCACGGCGCCGGGGAAAACGAACCGAAGGCCGACGTGGTGATGCGGTATTCGCGGCGGGCCATCAGGTCGTAGCAGTGGGCTTCGTCCCTGCCCGAGGCGATCGAGCCGTAATAGAGCTTTCCGCCGCCTGCCCTGAGGTTGCTCAGTGTGATATAAGCCCCCTCGGTGAGGGGGAACACCCCTTCGTCGTCGATGCGTCCGAGCCACATGCCCGCGTCGTCGGTCACGATGACATAGTAGGCCAGCGTCACGTCGTCCCACGCCAGCCCGTGTATCTCGGTATGGCGGGGCGTGCCGAAACGCCGCTCGGGCTGCCCGTCGCGCTGCACTACGACCGTATAAGTCCCGTCGGGATTATACTCGACCCAGGCCAGTTCCCCGGGTGCCGGCGTCGGATAGAGCGCATTGCGCCGCCCGACGAAAGTACGTGCCGTCCCCCGCTCCAGATCCATGTAGCAAAGCTGCGAGTTGACCCGCTGCTCGAAGAGCTTCGAACGGCGGTACTCCGTCCACCATACGCGCCCGCCGGACATCGCGGGGCGGGTCGAGACCAGCCCCGTATAACACACCGGCTCCTCGGCACCGGTACGGGTGTCGAGCCGCACGAAACGCGACGGACGGTCGTAATCGGTCTTGAGCACCAGCACCGTCGTGTCGCTGAGCGGCAGCGGCCACTGGTAGGTCGTGTAGTTTCCCTCGGGCATGGGTACGAGCGGCGCGGCGCTGTCCCCGGTTCGGGGCAGCGAATCCCAATGACGTTCCAACGCGTCGAAGGTCTCGCGGAAAAGCTCACGGACATTCGTGCCGTAATATTTTTCGAGCGCGATGCGGGTCGTGGCCAGCATATAGGGGTTGCGCGAACCGAACCACGCCACCCTGTCCCACACGTTCTCGTCGTAACGCGCATAGGCATAAGAACATATCTGGTATCCCAGTTCGTAATGGTCGGGGATATAGTCGCGGTAGGAGCCGCAGAACCATTTGTCGATGTTGCGGCGGTCGCGGCGCCCCTTGTAATCGCGCCCCACGCGTCCCATGGCACGGTAGCCCATCGAGAACGAAGGCTGCAACCCGCGGCCGAACGACGACATGGCGGTTTCCGACATCACGGCATCGCCCTCCATCGCCCATATCGGCATGCACAACAGGCCGATAGTCGAGCCCTGCTGCCCGAGGATATAGCTCAGGGCGCGTATCACGCCGCGGTTCAGGTTGTTATACTGCACCGCATGGCGGTATTCGTGCGCCACGAGCTGCTTGTACCACGGCATGGAATAGCCGTCGATGGCCGGCGAGGAGAGGAACTCCACACGCTTGGGAAGGTACATCACCAGACCGTTCGACTGGAAATTCTCGGGGTGCATGACGAAGGGGATGCGCATGGGGCCGTGGCGGAACCCGTACGAGATGTCGGGCTGCACGGTGCGGATGTAGAACAGCGTGCGGCGTGCCACGCCCGACACGGTATCGGGATAGATCATCCGCACGTCGGGCGTGCGGATCGTGCTCCACTTCAGTCCCGCGGGGTCGGAACCCCACGTGTAATACTGGGCACCGGCTTTCGGCGCGACGCCCAGGGCGCACAGGAACAGTACGGTATACAGCAGCCTGCGCATCTCAGGAGCCGGCTTTTTTACAGCGGTAGCCGCCCTTGGCGAGGATCTCCACAACGCGGTCGCGGTGGTCGCCCTGGATGAGGATCTCCCCCTCCTTCGCGGCGCCGCCGACGCCGCACCGGGTTTTCAGCAGGCGTGCCAGCTCCTGCAGGTCGGCGTCGCACCCGACAAATCCCCTGACGAGCGTCACGACCTTGCCCCCGCGTTGCTTGCGGTCGAGCCACACGCGCAGATCCTGCTGCGCCGGGGGCAATGTCACGGGCCCTTGGGCCGTGCCGGTGTCATATTGAAAATCGGGGTTGGTCGAGTAGACCATCCCGAGCCTCGCTTTCCAATCGTTGTCTGCCATATTGTTCGAATAGTAGGAATCGAACGTCCTTTTAGGACGTCTTATTTTGTGCAAAAATAATAAAATATTACCTTTGTTAACGCATGGCAAAGAAGTTCCGCGAAAAACTGCGCAAGTTCAACCCCTTCACGCGTCCGATGACTCTCGACGAACTGCCCAAACCGCTGCCGGCCAACCCCGACCAGCGGCTGGTGAAGGTCTACGTAGAAGGCTACGAAGACGTGGCCTTCTGGCGCGGCATCTTCGACCACTTCCAGAACCCCTACCTGCGTTTCGAAATCTCGGTGCCCAACCGCGCCGACCTTCCCAAGGGCAAGAAGGTGCTGATGGGCATGATCCCCCGCTCGTCGGACGAACTGATCCTGTGCGTCGACTCGGATTTCGACTTCCTGTTCGCCGACCGTACGGAGCAGTCGCGCGAGGTCAACAACGCCCGCTACATGTTCCACACCTACGCCTACGCCACCGAGAACTTCCTCTGCTACGCCCCCTCGCTGCACAACGTCTGCGTCAAGGCCACCAAGAACGACACGCGCATCTTCGACTTCGTGAAGTTCATGCACGAATATTCGTGCACGATCTACCCGCTCTTCCTCTGGTACGCCTTCTCGGCGCAGCTCGCCTCGGAGAACGTCTTTCCGCTCATCGACTTCAAGTCGGCGGTGCGCATCGGCTACCTCGACCTGGCGGACAACGGCGAAAAAACGCTCGAATGGCTCCGGCGCAACGTGGCCAAACGCGAGGAGATGCTCCGCAAGCGCAACCCGAAGATGATCGAACCGATGAAGGAGTTCGAGGAGCAGCTCAGCGGGCGCGGCCTGACGCCCGAAAACGCCTACCTGTTCATGCACGGCCACACGCTGATGGACAACGTGGTGATGATCCTGCTCAACACCGTGTGCGAGAAGCTGCGGGCGATGTCGATCGCCAAGATCACGGCCTCGAAGAAACAGGGCGTGGCGCTCAAGAACGAGATGGCGAACTACACCAACTCGCTGCGTTCGATCCGCGACGTGCTGCTCGACAACGAAAACTACACCAAATGCCCGCTTTACAAGCGGCTCCAGCGCGACATCGAGAAATACATCGCCCGCACGATCTGGAACATGAAGCGCAGCGGCGAGATCCGCGACGACTCGACATGGACCATCCTGCGCAACATGCGGCAAGGCTCGGAAATAAAATAGCGAACCGGAAGCGGCCCTGCGGGGCCGCTTCCGGTTTTATACAGGCACGGCGCATCCGCCGATCCCCGTCCGATCCCGCCGCTAACTGCGCTTGCGCACCACGCGCACGGTGGACTGCGTGGCCTGCCGAACGAAGACCTGCGGTCCGCGGGCGTAGCGCCGCCACAGATCCTCGGTATAGCCGCGCACGGTCAGCAGCTCCATGCTGTCGGCCTTCATCACGTCGAAACCCGCCTGGCGCAACGCGCCGACCGCCTCGTCGATATGCCACGAATTGTCGACGCAGAGGCTCAGATTGACCGCCGAATTGTGGATCAGATTGGCCTTGATGCGGAAGCGTTCGAGCAGCGAGAAGATCGTGGCGAACTTCTCCTCGAGCACGAACGAGAAGTCCCGCGAGCGGATCGTCAGCAGTACCTGGTCCTTCTTCAGAATCAGGATCGGCACGTCCACGGGCGCCGACATGCCGCGGATCACCGTGCCCGGCTTGCGCTTGTCGCCGAAAGGCCGCACATAGAGCGGGATATTCTTGTTCTGCAGCGGCTTGATCGTCTTCGGGTGGATGATCTGCGCGCCGCTGTATGCCAGTTCGATGGTATCGAGGTAGTTCAGCTCGGCGATCTGCACGGCGTCGGGGAAGATCTTCGGATCGGCATTCAGCACGCCGTCCACATCCTTCCACACCGACATCGACTCGGCATCGAGGATGTTCGCCGCCACGGCCGCCGAGTAGTCCGAGCCTTCGCGTCCGAGCGTCGTGGTCGTCCCGTCGGGCGCTCCGCCGATGAAGCCCTGCCCGATGAAGATGTTCTCGACGCACTCGGCCAGTGCGTTTTTCAGCAGCGGCTCCGAAGCCTCGAGGTCGACCCCCGCATCCTTGTGGCGCTGTTCCGTGAGGAAGCAGCGGCGCATGTCGATCCAGCGGTTCGCCACCCCGGCATAATTGAGGTATTCGGAGATGATCGTCGTCGAGACCAGCTCGCCGTAGGCCACGATCGTATCGTACCACAATTCGGCATCGCCGGGCTTGTAGACCGTACCGACAGCCACGCGCTCCAGTTCGTCGAACAGGGCATCGACCTTCTCCAGCCGCTTGGGGCCGTGCCACAGGTCGTTGATGATCCCGGCATGGTACTCGCGCAGTGCCGCGACATGCTCCAGCGAAAGATCCTTGTCGCCCTTCTGCACCCCTTCGAACACCTTTTCGAGCGCATTGGTCGTCTTGCCCATGGCCGAAACGATGATGAAGAGGTTTTGCTCATCGTCGATAATCTTGCGCAGGTTGCGCACTCCGTCGGCATTCCGCACCGACGCACCTCCGAATTTATAGACTTTCATTATACCTTATTTTACTAACCTGACTAAAAATCGGCCGGTGCCTTCCATGGCCAGTGAAGGCAGCCGGCAATATACCGAAAACTACTTCGCAACGGGTTTATAAGGCACCCCGATGTTCTGGAACAGGAACGCATAGGTGTCCGCCTCCTCGTCGATACGCTTCGAGGTGGGTTTGCCGGCGCCGTGGCCCGCCTTCGACTCGATGCGGATCAGCACCGGGGCATCGCCCGCCTGGCAATGCTGCATCTGAGCGGCGAACTTGAACGAGTGGGCCGGGACGACGCGGTCGTCGTGGTCGGCGGTCGTCACGAGCGTCGCAGGGTACTGCACACCCTCGCGGATATTGTGCAGGGGCGAATACTTATAGATATAGTCGAACTGCTCCTCGTTTTCGCTCGATCCGTACTCCACGGCCCAGCCCCAGCCGATCGTGAATTTGTGGTAACGCAGCATGTCCATCACACCGACAGCCGGCAGGCAGACGGCATAGAGGTCGGGGCGCTGCACCTCGCAGGCGCCGACCAGCAGTCCGCCGTTCGAACCGCCCGCGATGGCGAGTTTGTCCTTCGAGGTATACTTGTTGGCGATCAGGTACTCGGCCGCCGCGATGAAGTCGTCGAAGACGTTCTGTTTGTTCTCCAGCATGCCGGCCTTGTGCCACGCCTCGCCGTACTCCGAGCCGCCGCGCAGGTTTGCTTCGCAGAAGACGCCGCCCTGCTCGACGAACATGATGGCCGAGGGACGGAAACCGGGCGTGCGGTTGATCTGGAACCCGCCGTAGGCATAGAGGTAGCACGGATTCTTGCCGTCGAGCTTCAGATCCTTGCGGTGTGTGATGAACATCGGCACCTTCGTGCCGTCCTTCGAGGTGTAGAACACCTGCTCGGTGGTGAACAGCGCGGGATCGAAATTCACGTCCGGAGCCTTGAACAGCGTCGATTCGCCCGAGGCGACATCCAACTTATAAATCGTGGCGGGAGCCGTGTAGCCGGATACCGAATAATAGATTTCGGCTGCCTCGTCGTCGCCGTCGAAGCCTGCGGCGGTGCAGATGCCCGGCAGTTCGATGTCGCGCACCGGTTTGCCGTCGAAGCCGTACTGGACGACCTTGCTCTGCGCATCCTGCAGATAAGAGGCGAAGAAGTATCCCCCGGCAGCGGTCACATTTTCGAGCAGGCTCTTTTCATTTTCCGGAATGACCGCCGTTATGCTCGACGGGTCGTTCAGGTCGACCTTCATCAGCGCATTGTTCGCCGCATCCTTGTTCGTTATGTAATAGAGCCGGTCGTCACGGCACTCTACGAGCGCGTAATCGGCATCGAAGCCCGGCAGCAGCGTACGGAATTTCGGCTCGGAAACTTTCTTATAGAGTATCTCGGTTCCCGACGTACCCTCCGAAGCGGAGATGAAGAGCCATTTGCCGTCCTTCGAGGGCCATGCCGAGAAGTAACGCAGCGGATGTTCGGCATCCATATAAATCAGCTTGTCGGCCGACTGCGGCGTGCCGAGGCGGTGGTAATAGACTTTCTGAAACTGGTTCTGCGAAGAGAACACTCCTTTTTCAGGAGCGTCGTAAGCGCTGTAATAGAATCCTTTGGAATCGGGCGCCCACTCGGCGCCGGAGAACTTGACCCAGTTGATCTTATCGGTCGTGAACGTGCGGTCGGCGGTGTTCATCACACGAATCTCGACCCAGTCCGAGCCGGATTCGGCCACCGCGCAGGCGCAGTATTTCCCGTCCTTGGAAAAAGCCACCGACGAAAGCGCCACCGTCCCGTCGTCCGAGAGCGTATTGGGATTGAGGAACACCTCGCCTTGCGCACCGGGGGCCGTCGTACGGTAGAGCACCGACTGGTTCTGCAGCCCGTCGTTGTAGAAATAGTACCACGCATCGCCGTGTTTGGCAGGGATGCCCTCCTTGGGGTAATTCCACAGCTGGGTCAGCCGCCCGCGGATCGCGTCGCGGAACGGGATCTGCGACAGGTAATCCTGCGTCACGGCATTCTGGGCCTTGACCCATGCCGCCGTCGCCTCCGAATTGTCGTCTTCCAGCCAACGGTAGGGATCCGCGACCTTCGTCCCGAAATAGTCGTCCACCACGTCGGTGCGCTGCGTCTCGGGGTAGGGCATGTGTTTTATCTGCTTCATGTGGTTGCAACTTGCCATCATCGCCGCCGCCCCCGCGAGGGCCACGGCCTTGCGTGTCAATTTCATCATAGCATTCCGGAGTTTGGGTGAATATCGTGGCAAAGTTAGGAAAAAAATAAGAAACCACACACATTTTTCCCTTACCGGCCTGCAAAAGGGTTATTTTTCACCCTACAAGCCGGGAAATCGAAGTTTTTGCGTAACTTTGGCTTGCAAAAACAACCGAAAATCATGTACAGCGAACTCAAAAAGATAATCGAACAGGCCTGGGAAAACCGGGAGCTGCTCAGCGAAGAACCCGTACGGCAGGCCGTGCGGCAGGTGGTGGAACTGGTGGACAAAGGACAGCTGCGCACGGCGGAGCCCGTCGACCCGGCCAAAAGCGAATGGAAAGTCAACGAGTGGGTCAAAAAGGCCGTCATCCTCTATTTCCCGATCCAGCCCATGCGCAAAATGGAAGCGGGCGAGCTGGAGTGGTACGACAAGATGGAGCTCAAGCACGGCTACGAGGAGCTGGGCGTGCGCGCCGTGCCCCACGCCGTGGCCCGTTACGGCGCCTACATCGCTCCCGGAGCGATCCTCATGCCCTCGTACGTCAATATCGGCGCCTACGTGGACACGGGCACGATGGTCGATACGTGGGCCACGGTCGGCTCCTGCGCCCAGATCGGCAAACACGTCCACCTTTCGGGCGGCGTGGGCATCGGCGGCGTACTGGAACCCGTGCAGGCCGCCCCGGTCATCATCGAGGACAGCTGTTTCATCGGCTCGCGCTCGATCGTGGTCGAGGGTGGCGCACGTCTGCCGCGAAGCGGTGCTCGGCTCGAACACCGTGATCACCGGCTCGACGCACATCATCGACGTCACCGGACCGGAGCCCGTCACCTACAAAGGCTACGTTCCGCCCCGCTCGGTGGTCGTTCCCGGCAGTTACCGCAAACAGTTCCCGGCAGGAGAATACAGCGTCACGTGCGCGCTGATCAGATTTATCAATGAAGCAGACTTTTTTATACGCCGTGTGCGGGGTGATTCTGGTCACCGCATTTAGCGGATGCGCAGGCATCAACTCCCTGCTCAAAAGCGGACAACCCGAACTGATTTACAGCAAGGCGCTGGAGTACTACCAGAAAGAGAAGTGGTCGCGTGCCTCGACGCTCTTCGAGGGCGTCCAGCACTACTACATCGGCACGCCGCGCGAAGACAGCATTTCGTTCTTCAACGCCCGCTGCAAATACAAGAACCGCGATTACGACACGGCGGCGACGCTTCTCGACGATTTCCGCCGCAAGTTCGGCCGCAGCGCCTTCATCGAGGATGCCGAAGGCATGTACGCACTCTGCTTCTACTACCTCTCGCCCGGCCCCTCGCGCGACCAGACGATGACCGGGCAGGCACTGATCGCCATCAACGAATTCATGTCGCGCTACCCCCACAGCGACCGCGTCGAGAATTTCAAGCAGATCAACGGCGAACTGACGCAGCGCCTACACGACAAGTCCTACCTCAACGCATACACTTATTATAAGATAGGCCGCTACAAATCGGCCATCGTATCGCTGAAGAATGCGCTCAAACAATTCCCGGACAGCAACCACCGCGAGGAGATCATGTACCTGATCGTCGATGCCAGCTACCGCTTCGCCAGCAACTCGATCGCCGACAAGCAGA